>Ga0210394_10004724_pt1 | contig 15685 bp, 9 predicted proteins | sample IncBWC12MmetaG_FD_160121 | JGI IMG/M metagenome (GOLD analysis project Ga0210394, IMG submission 160121) | Forest soil microbial communities from Barre Woods Harvard Forest LTER site, Petersham, Massachusetts, United States - Inc-BW-C-12-M | ecosystem: Environmental > Terrestrial > Soil >... | reverse complement strand
CGCGGAGGCCCTCTCCGCCGCGCGCCGCGGCGCGGCGGCGACGCTCGACAAGGCGGTCAATGCCGAATTGAAACCACTCAAGCTTGAACGGGCCCAATTCTCCACCGAGATCGGCGGCGACGGCGAAGGACCCGACGGCCTCGACCGCGCCGAGTTCTGGGTGCGCACCAATCCGGGCACGCGGCCGGGCCCGCTGATGAAGGTCGCCTCCGGCGGCGAGCTGGCGCGGTTTCTGCTCGCGCTCAAGGTCGTGCTCGCCGACCGCGGCTCGGCGCCGACTCTCATCTTCGATGAGATCGACACCGGCGTCGGCGGGGCCATTGCCGACGCGATCGGTGTCCGCCTCGCCCGGCTCGCGGCGCGCGTGCAGGTGATCGCCGTCACCCACGCCCCGCAAGTGGCGGCGCGCGCCGACCGGCATTATCTCATCGCCAAGGACGCGCTGGCCAAGGGCAGGCGGGTCGCGACCCGCGTCAGCGAGCTCGCCGCCGAGCGTCGTCGCGAGGAGATCGCGCGCATGCTGGCTGGCGCCGAGATCACCGCCGAGGCGCGCGCCGCCGCCGAGCGCCTGATCCGCGCCGCGGGGTGACTATTGTTTGATTGAATCGTCATGCCCGCGCTTGTCGCGGGCATCCACGTCTTGAGAAAATGCCGCGTCAAAAACAAAGACGTGGATGGCCGGGACAAGTCCGGCCATGACGAACTAGATATTTCTACATAGACTCATTCCGGCCTTCAGTCGTCCCGGAACAACGAACATCATGGCATCCAAGGATACCGCGAAGCTTCCGGTCGAGCCCCTCACCGAAAAGCAGGCGAAGGCCGAGCACGCGCGGCTTGCCGAAGAGATCGCCGCGCACGACCGCCGCTACTATCAGGAAGACGCGCCGACCGTCTCCGACGCCGAGTACGACCGGCTGCGGCAGCGCTATGCCGCGATCGAGGCGCGGTTCCCGCAATTGCGTACGCTCGACAGCCTGACGCAGCGCGTCGGCGCGGCGCCGGCGGCGCGCTTTGCCAAGGTCCGCCACGCGGTGCCGATGCTCTCGCTCGACAACGCCTTCGCCGACGAGGATGTCGTCGACTTCGTCGGCCGCATCCGGCGCTTCCTGCGCCTCGGCGAGGACGACGAGATCGTCTTCAGCGCCGAACCGAAGATCGACGGCCTGTCGATGTCGCTGCGCTACGAAGGCGGCGAGCTCGTCACCGCCGCGACACGCGGCGACGGCAGCGAGGGCGAGGACGTCACCGCCAATATCAGGACGCTGCAGGACGTCCCGCAGCGGCTCAAGGGCCGCGGCGTGCCGACGGTGTGCGAGGTGCGCGGCGAAGTCTACATGACCAAGGCTGCGTTCCTCGAACTTAACCGCAAGCAAGCGGAGGCCGGTAAGCAGCTCTATGTCAACCCGCGCAACACCGCGGCCGGGTCGCTGCGCCAGCTCGACCCGGCGATCACCGCTTCGCGCCCGCTCGGCTTCTTCGCCTATTCCTGGGGCGAGATGAGCGCGATGCCAGCGGACACGCAGTCCGGCATGGTCAAGTGGTTCGCCTCGTGCGGTTTCAAGACCAACCCCCTGGCGACGGTCGCTCATTCGCTCGATGCGCTGCTGAAGTTTCACAGTGAGATCGAGGCGCAGCGCTCGACGCTCGACTACGACATCGACGGCGTCGTCTACAAGGTCGACCGCATCGACTGGCAGGAGCGGCTCGGCTTCGTATCGCGCACCCCGCGCTGGGCGATCGCGCACAAATTCCCGGCCGAGCAGGCGACGACCGTGGTCAAGGACATCGAGATCCAGATCGGCCGCACCGGCGCGCTCACCCCGGTCGCCAAGCTCGAGCCGGTCACCGTCGGCGGCGTCGTGGTGCAGAACGCGACCCTGCACAACGAGGAGGAGATAAAGCGTCTGGATGTTCGCAAAGGCGATACCGTTACCATCCAGCGCGCCGGCGATGTTATTCCTCAGGTTCTTGACGTGGTCCTGGAAAAGCGGCTGCTTGACGCCAAGCCGTATAAATTCCCCACGAAGTGCCCGTGCCCGCTGCATACGGACGTTGTGCGCGAGACCATTGCGGGCGGCGCGGAGGGAGCGCGTGCCCGCTGCACCGGAGAATTCGCGTGCCCATATCAGGCGCTCGGCCACCTTGAACACTTCGTATCTCGCCGCGCTTTCGATATCGACGGTCTCGGCGAAAAGCAGATCGCCTTTTTCTACGAGCAGGGGTGGGTCAAGGAGCCGGCCGATATTTTCACGCTGCGCGAGCGCAATGGGAAACTTGTGCTTCAAGGGACCGACGACAAAATTCGCCTCGAAGACGTGGAAGGATTCGGCGAAACCTCGGTGCGCAATCTATTCAGCGCAATCGAGGCGCGACGGGAAATCACGCTGGAGCGTTTCATCTATTCGCTTGGCATCCGTCACGTCGGCGAGACGACGGCGGTGGCGCTCGCGCGCGGCTACGGCAGCTGGAATGCCTTTCACGACGCGTGCCTCAGGCTCGCCCGCGGCAATGCGGAAGCCGAGGAGGAGATGGATGCGCTCGACCAGATCGGCGACACCGTGATCGAGAGCCTGCGCACCTATTTCGGCGAGGCGCACAACCGCCGCCGCATCGAACGCCTGGCGGCGCAGGTGCGCGTCCGCGACGCGGAGAAGCCGCGCGCCGATTCGCCGATCGCCGGCAAGACCGTGGTGTTCACCGGGACCTTGGAGAAAATGACCCGCGACGAGGCGAAGGCCTCCGCCGAGCGCCTCGGCGCCAAGGTCTCGGGCTCGGTGTCGAAAAAGACCGACTACGTCGTCGCCGGCCCCGGCGCCGGCTCCAAGCTCGCGGAGGCAAAGAAGTTCGGCGTGGCGGTTTTGACGGAGGACGAGTGGGCGAAGCTCATTCGCTGATATTGGCAGCGTCACTGCGAGGAGCCCGGAGGGGCGACGAGGCAATCCATACTTCATGCGCCGAAAAGCTGGATTGCTTTGCGGAGCCTGTCATCGGGCCGGCCACTTCGGGCCGGACCCGTTGGCTCGCAATGACGAGATTGCGCGATTCACCCGCGCACGATCGGCGCCGTCGCCTTGATCAGCCATTCGCGCGTCGGCGCATCGATGGCCGGAGCGAGCGTTTCGCGTACCCGCGCGTGATAGGCGTCGAGCCAGGCGGTCTCGTCCGCGGTCATCATCGCCGGCTCGACGAGCCGCGTGTCGATCGGCGCCAAGGTCAGCGTCTCGAAGGCGTTGAGCGGCTTTTCCGCTCCGGCGACCGGCGGCGCCTCGACGACCAGGACCAGATTCTCGATGCGGATGCCGTAGGCGCCGGTGCGGTAGTAGCCGGGCTCGTTGGACAGGATCATGCCGCGCTTGAGCGCCGCGCTGCCGAGCTTGGAGATGCGCGCCGGGCCCTCGTGCACCGAGAGGTAGCTGCCGACGCCGTGGCCGGTGCCGTGATCGAAATCGAGCCCGGCCTGCCAGAGATATTGCCGCGCGAACGAATCGAGCTGAGCGCCGGTGGTGCCCTCGGGAAACACCGCGCGGGCAATGGCGATATGGCCCTTGAGCACGCGGGTGAAATTCCCCCGCATCTCGGCGCCGGGTGCGCCGACCGCGATGGTGCGCGTGATGTCGGTGGTGCCGTCCTCGTACTGCGCGCCGGAATCGATGAGAAAGAGTTCGCCCGGCGCGATACTGCGGTTGCTGCGCCGGGTGACGCGGTAGTGCACGACGGCGCCGTTGGCGCCGGCGCCGGCGATGGTCGGGAAGGAAACGTCCTTGAGGAGCCCGGTGTCGCGGCGAAAACTTTCCAGCGCCTCGACCGCGTCGATCTCGGTGAGGCGGCCGGCCGGCGCCTCGCGGTCGAACCAGGCGAGAAAGCGCGTCACCGCCGCGCCGTCACGCAGTTGCGCCGTATGCGCGCCGGCGATCTCGGCCGCGTTCTTCACCGCCTTCATCGGCGCGATCGGATCGCCGCCGCGCAGAATCGTGCCGCCGCTCTCGGCGAGGAGGCGTGCGATCGCCTCCGGGGTGGCGGAAGGATCGAGCCGCACCTTGCGCCGCTCGCCGCCGAGCGCGGCGAGGCCGTGTTCGAACTCCGCGCTCGCGCGCACGTCGGCAAGCTCTTCGAGGCGATGACGGACGTCGTTGCCGAACTTGCGGCCGTCGACATAGAGAGCCGGCCGGCCCTCGCGCGGCACCAGCGCGAACGCGAGCACCACCGGCGTGTGCGGAATGTCGCTGCCGCGGATGTTGAACAGCCAGGAGACCGCGTGCGGATCGCTGACCACGAGCGCGTCGGCTGAAGCCTTCTCGACCGCGCCGCGCACGCGCGCGAGCTTGTCCTGGGCGCTCTCGCCGGCGTAGCGCAGATCGTGCAGCACGACGGCGCCGCAGGGCGGCGGCGGACGGCCGGTCCAGATCGCATCGATCGGATTGTCGGCGGCGGGAACGAGGCTCGCGCCGGCTGCCGCGCAGGCTTTCACCAGCCGCTCGGCGCCGTCGATGGTGTGCAGCCACGGCGAATAGCCGAGCCTGGCGCCGGCGCGCAGATTGACCTCGATCCATTCGTGCGGCGGATGCTCGACGAGATGCTCGACCGAGAAAATCGCGCCGTCGGCCTCCTCGTGCACCTGCACCTGGTAGCGGCCGTCGACAAAGAGGACGGCGCGGTCGGCAAGCACGATGGCGAGCCCGGCGGAACCGGTGAAGCCCGTGAGCCAGGCCAGGCGCTCGGCGCAAGGCGGCACGTATTCGTTCTGGAAGCGGTCGGCGCGCGGCACCACGAAGCCGTCGAGCCCGCGCCGCGCGAGCTCGGCGCGCAACGCGGCGACGCGCGGCGCGCTGGCGCCGCGGTCACCGCTATCCTCGAACGACTGGAAACGCGCCTCGAACATGGGCGGCAATCTAGGAGCGGGGGCGGCGGCGGGCAACGGCGCGGCGCCGGCGCGCGCGGCGCACCAGCACCAGCGTGGTCCAGCCGTCGAGGTCGATGCGCCGTTCGAGCGCGCAGGCGCGATAGGCGGCCAGCGCGGCGTTCGCCTGCGCCGGCAGCAGGCCGGACAGGACGATGCGGGCGCCGGGCGCGGTGAGTTTCCGCAGCGGCGCGGCCAGGCGCTGCAGCGGCCCGAGCAGGATGTTGGCGAAGACGAGAGCAAACGGCGCGTGCCCGCGGATTTTTCCCGCGCTGACGCCTTCCGCCTTGACCACCTCGATCATCGTTCCGGCACGATTGAGCCAGGCATTGGCGCGCGCGGCGCGCACGGCGGAGGGGTCGATGTCGGTCGCGAGCACGCGCCGCCGCAGGGTGCGCGCGGCGGCGACGGCGAGAACGCCGCTGCCGGTGCCGAGATCAAGTATGCCCGCGCTCCTCTTCCGGGCGCGAGACCGGGGTGTGCGCCTGGGCCCGCTTATCGATTTGCAGAGCCGGTCGAGCGCGAGCAGGCAGCCGCGGGTGGTGCCGTGATGGCCGGTGCCGAACGCGAGCGCCGCCTCGATCTCGATGCCGACGGCGCCAGCCGGAACGCGAGCGCGGTCATGGGCGCCGTGCACGACGAAGCGGCCGGCCGCGACCGGCTTGAGCCCGCGCAGGCTCTCGCGCACCCAGTCCCGTGCAGCGTTCCGCTCGAAGACCAGCGCCTTGGCCGCCTCTGCACCGGCGGCCGCGGTGACGAGCGCGCGCAGCGCGTCCTGGTCGGGCGCGGCGCGGAAATGAATCGAGACGCGCCAGCGTGCATCGCCCGCATTCCACAGATCCACCGCGACTTCGTCGGCGGCGAAACTCTCGGTGACGAGATCGGCAATGCGGTGCGCCGTTTGTTCGCTGGTTTCCAGCCGTGCGACCGCGCTCGCGGTGACGCGCGAACCGCTCTCACAAATCACTGATTCATCTCGGTATCGCAAAAGTTCTGCCCGCAATTCACAGGCAATAGGAGAAAAGTAAAAATGTCTGGGCGCGCGCATTTTGTCCACAACGCGGTCCTCAGCTCATCCACAGGCCCTCCACAGCAATTTCACAGCCTTGACCACACGCCGGTCGAAGGCGATCCGGGCAGGCCCGCGGGCTGGCGCCCGCCTGCGTCTGTCCTGGCGATCGCGAGATCGTCAGGACGATGCGGGGCGTCGACTCCGGCGCGGCCCTGCATCGCCCGGCGTGACGGCGACCGCTCAGTTGAAGAGGAGCGGGCGTGGCGCGAAGAACTGCGGAGGCGGCGGCTGCGCCGGTAGTGCGTATCCGCGCTGTGCCGAGGCGGGGAGTTGCCTGTAGGCCGGCGGCGGCTGGCGGTCATAGGTCTGCGGTTGCGGCTGTCCGTCATACTGCCGCTGCGCGTAATAGGGGTGCGGCTGCCCGTAATAGGCCTGGGGCTGTTGTCCGTAATACGGCTGCGGCGGCCGCCCGTAATACGATGGCTGCGGCTGCGCGCCGTACGGCGCCGGCTGCTGCCCGTAGTAGGCCCCGGCCTGCTGGTCGTAGCCCGGCGCGATATCCAGCGGCTCGCCGGCGGCGGCTTCGACCGGCGCGCGGCGGCGCGCCGCGTCCGCTGTCGCCATCGGGGTGTGGCCGGCAATCACGACCGTCGTATCGGTCAGGCCTTCAGCCTGCACCAGCGCGTAGAGGGTCGAGGCGTGCTCCGGCGAGAGCCGGACGCAGCCGTGGGAGGCGGCGCTGCCGAGGTGCCTGGTGTCGAGCGAGCCGTGGATGGCATGGCCGATCTTGGTGAAGAACACCGAATGCGGCATCGGCGCGTCGTCCCACTCCTTGGAGAAGTGGTCGGCCTCCATACGGAACGGCCGGAAGGTGCCGTTCGGCGTGTCGTAGCCCGGCCGCCCGGTCGAGACCGGCCAGACGTAGCGGGTCGCGCCGTCGACCGCGATCGACATGCGCTGCGTGGTCTTGTCGATGGTGACGAGGATGCTCGCGCGCGCTGGCGCGGCGCACGGCAGCGCCAGCGCCGCGGCGAGCAGCGAGGCGGGGAGGAGGGCGGTACGCATGAACTGAACACCTGATGGGGTCGGCGGCAGGCCGCCGTGGGGGGGACGTAAGTGGAAGTCTCACTCGAGCAATTGGTTCAAATCAACAACGTAATGTCGCTGCTTGGCGGAAAGGTGAATGAAATGCGGCGAGGCGGCGTGGTCTTGCACCGATCGCGTTCACGTTTGCGTGGAAGCTTGTGAGACTTCGTCATTCCGGGTGCCGCCAACGGGTCCGGCCCAAGGTGGCCGGCCCGATGGCATGCTCCATGGCGAGCCCGGAATCCATAACCGCCCCCTGTGAGTATGGATTCCGGACTCGCGGGCTGGCGCCAGCGCTCCGGAATGACGCGCCGCCTGAGCCTAATGCCGCTTGAAATACTGCACCGCGCGCTCGTGCTTCTCCGCCGCCGCGCGTGGCGAACGTGCCGAGATTGCGCCGCCGGCCGGTCTTCGGATTCTTCTTGCGGGAATAGAGCCGGTATTGGCCGGAAGTAAGCTTGCGGATCATGGCGTCTTCATTGTGCAAGGCTATCGCTTGAACAAGTAGCGACGCGACTGCCGGTTCGGGCTCGCTTCCTCGGTAGCCCCTCGCGGAGCGGCCATAAAATGAAAGCGGCCGAACCCTTGGCCCGGCCGCCCCGTTCGATGGAAGTCTTACGTCCCTTACTCGTTGGGCCAGCAGCGATTGCGCTCCGGGCCCAGATGGTAGCCGGGTGGGCACGCGCGGCCGTCGAACATCGGATGGCACCTGCCGTTCGGCCCGCGCCAGAAGCCCCGGCCGCATCCTTCCGCGACCTTGCTCACCAGGCTCTCGGTTTTGCCTACAGGGGCGGGGGCGATGCCGGCGTTGGCCGCGGTAGCGAGACCGAATGCCAGCGCGGCACCCAGCAAGAGTGTCCTCGTCATTCTTTGCTCCTTGTGCATGGATTTTGGAAACGATTCCCGAAAACGGCGCGGGAAATTCACCGCGACCGTTTCATTCGAACGCGAAAGACTATCGCGTCGCCGCCCCTCACAATGGCATGGCAGATAGGCGCTGACCGCGGCCTGAATAATCAGGTCATGGGCCGTTCATATTCCGTGTGCTTCGCGCGGCGGACAGAGGCGGCATTTTGGCGGAAGCGATCTTGCGGGCATGGCGGACGCGCCATTCGTCATTCCGGGGGGGCCGCGCAAAGCGCGGAGCCCGGAATCCCTATTCGCCGACCTTTGACTGGGGATTCCCGGCTTGCCGTGGAGCCTTTCATCGGCCGGCGGCATCGGGCCGGACCCATTGTCGGCAATCCGGAATGACGGGCCTATCGCGAAAAGATGCGCGTGGTGATGTCGTCGAACGAATAGGGGCACGTCGCTGGGAATTGTGCCTCATCCAGCCCAGTTTCCCGCGCCGCCTCGATGCGCGCGCGACGGTAGGCGCGGCCAACGGCCTCGCCGATCCGCGGTCGCAGCGCCGGATTGTCGGCGAGCACGTCGGCGATTTCGATACGCTGCTCTTCGATCGTGAGCACCCAACTGCGCGTGCGCAGCGACGGCTGCTGGTCCCATTTCAGCATGTGTGCCATCAGCACGCGCAGCGCGTTGACGAGCTTGTTGAATTGCTCGCGCCCCAACGATTCGATCTCCTCGGCAAGATTGCTGCGATCGAGCGCATCGAAGCGGCCTTCGCGAAGATGCCGCGTCTGCTCCATAAGCCAGGAATAAAAGTCGTGCTCGTACTCCGCGCGCACCGGCTCGTCGCCGGGCGCGAGATCGGCAACTATTTCTTTTTTGGTTTCGGCCATGGCTCGTTTCCCTTCAGGGTAGTACCACACTTTCGCTGCCGGGCGGGAAAATCCGCCCTACGCGCTACCGAGGAGGCAAATTCTATTGCGAAAGAATGGTGTTCTCTTGAATTTTCTGGAGGCGAAGCTTGAACGGTCCAAGGACAATTTCGTCTCCCGATTTGAGGAGATATGGAGTGGAAATAGGCCCAAGGCGCCTCTCACACCCGCTCCACAAAACTATCCACCACGCGCTTCTCGCCGGCCTTGTCGAACTGAATCGTCAGCTTGTTGCCGTCGATGGCGGTGACGTTGCCGTTGCCGAATTTCTGGTGGAAGACGCGGTCGCCGAGGGTGAAGGCCGAGATGGTGCCGGTCGATTTGGCGATCAGCTCGCCCTCGATGGTGAGCGGCAGGCGGCGGGCGCCGGCGCCGGGACGGCGCGGGCCTTCGCCTGAGCGCCGGGGCCCCTCACCCGATCGGGCTTCGCCCGCTCGGCCTCTCCCCGCCGGGGAGAGGTGAGAGGGGTCGTCGTCCGCCTCGTAGTACGGCTCGCCGTCATCGGAAAAGCCGTCGCGGCCGTTGTCGGACTTTTTCGACTGCGCGCGCTGCCAGCCGGGTGTGCCGTAGTTCGAGCCGAACGAGGTCATGGCGTCGAAGCGCGAGGCGCCGTAGCCGCCATAGCCGCCGAAGCCGCCCTTCGATTCGGTGACCTCGACGTTGACTTCCGGCAGCTCGTCGAGAAAGCGCGAGGGAATGTTGGTCTGCCACAGGCCGTGCATGCGCCGGTTGGTGGCGAAATAGATCTTGGCTCGCCTGCGCGCGCGGGTGAGGCCGACATGGGCGAGGCGGCGCTCTTCTTCGAGGCCGGCGCGGCCCTGGTCGTCGAGCGTGCGCTGGTTCGGAAACACGCCTTCCTCCCAGCCGGGCAGGAACACGGTGTCGAATTCGAGCCCCTTGGCCGAGTGCAAGGTCATGATGCTGACCGCGTCCTCGGCGGCGCCCTTCTCGTTGTCCATGACCAGCGAGATGTGCTCCAAAAAACCTTGCAGGTTCTCGAACTCATCCATGGAGCGGATCAGCTCTTTCAGGTTCTCCAGCCGGCCGGCGGCGTCGGCGGAGCGGTCCTTCTGCCACATCTCGGTGTAGCCGGATTCGTCGAGCACGATCTCGGCGAGCTGGATGTGGGGAAGGCTGTCGCGCTGCGCCCGCCAGCGCTCGATCGAATCGAGCAGGCCGCGCAGCGCGCCGCGCGGCTTCGGCTTGAGCTCGTCGGTCTCGACCACGGCGCGGGCGGCTTCGGTGAGCGGCACGCGGCGCTTGCGCGCATGGTCGTGCAGGAGCTGCACGGTGGCGTCGCCGAGGCCGCGCTTGGGCACGTTGACGATGCGCTCGAAGGCGAGATCGTCGGCCGGCGAATTGATCACGCGCAGATAGGCCAGCGCGTCGCGGATTTCCGCGCGTTCGTAGAAGCGCGGGCCGCCGATCACGCGGTAGGGCAGGCCGAGCGTCACGAAGCGGTCCTCGAACTCGCGCATCTGGAACGAGGCGCGCACCAGGATGGCGATCTGGTTGAGCGGATGCTTTTCGCCGGTCTGGCCGCCGCGCTGCAGCTCCTCGATCTCCTCGCCGACAGAGCGCGCTTCCTCCTCCGAATCCCAGGCGCCGGTGACGAAGACCTTTTCGCCCGGCACGTCGTCGGTGCGCAGCGTCTTGCCGAGACGGCCTTCGTTGTGCGCGATCAGGTGCGAGGCGGCGGCGAGGATATGGCCGGTCGAGCGGTAGTTGCGCTCGAGCCGGATCACCGTGGCGCCGGGGAAATCGTGCTCGAAGCGCAGGATGTTGTCGACCTCGGCGCCGCGCCAGCCATAGATCGACTGGTCGTCATCGCCGACGCAGCAAATGTTTTTTGCCCCAGCGGGCTCCCGAATTCCCTCTCCCCTCGCAGCAGGGGCCGGCGCGCGCTCCGTTTGCTCCTCCCTCTCCCCGCTTCCGGGGAGAGGGTTGGGGTGAGGGGGCCTCTCCGCTCGCTCAGGCAGCGCAGGCGCCTCCTCACCCGCCGCGCTTCGCGCGTCGACCTCTCCCCGCACGCGGGGAGAGGTGGAATTTGCACTCGCTGCTTGGCTTGTTTTCTGTGCCAGCAAACGCAGCCAGAGGTACTGCGCCACGTTGGTGTCCTGATATTCGTCGACCAGGATGAAACGGAAGCGGGCCTGGTACTGGCGCAGCACTTCCGGTTGCTCGCGGAACAGGCGGATGTTCTCCAGGAGCAGGTCGCCGAAATCTGCGGCGTTGAGGATTTTCAGCCGTTCCTGAAACGCCTTGTAGAGCTTGAGGCCCTTGCCGTTGGCGAAGGCGGCGGCCTCGGCCGGCGGCACCTGCTCCGGCGTGAGCCCCCGGTTCTTCCAGCCGTCGATCAGCATCGCCAGCACGCGCGCCGGCCAGCGCTTCTCGTCGATGTTCTCGGCCGCGAGGAGCTGCTTCAGCAGCCGGATCTGATCATCGACATCGAGGATGGTGAAATCGGGCTTGAGGCCGACCAGCTCGGCGTGGCGGCGCAGGATCTTGACGCCGATCGAGTGGAAGGTGCCGAGCCACGGCATGCCCTCGACCACGCCGCCGACGATCTCCTCGACGCGGTGCTTCATCTCGCGCGCCGCCTTGTTGGTGAAGGTGACGGCGAGGATTTCGCTCGGCCGGGCGCGGCCGGTGGCGAGGATATGGGCGATGCGCACGGTGAGCACGCGCGTCTTGCCGGTGCCGGCGCCGGCGAGCACCAGCACCGGCCCGTCCAAGCTCTCGACCGCGAGCCGCTGCTCCTGATTGAGGCCGGCGAGATAGCTCGCCCCCGGCGGCGCCGCTCGCGCCCGCGCGGCAATGCCGCCCGGCGCCGGCCCCGGTGCTGCGGCCGGATCGCGGGTCCCTCGCCACGGGTCAGCCAAGGCGCCACGTTCCCATGATTCTCACAGCCAAAAAATGGCACCGTCCGCGGCAATTTACGAGGGGAAGCCGCGGCGTGTGTGCATACCGCCCGGTCAGGGCTTCGCGCGCATCGCGATGCCGCGGCCGGCGCCGTCGGGAACCGGCAGATGCGCATGCGCAGCCTTCATGCGGGCGAGACGAGCAGCGACGGCGTCGGGAAAGGCCGCGGTCTTGCGCGCATTGAGATCGACGTGGAGCACCATGTTCTCGGAGGTGGCCGAAAGCCAGCCCTCCTCCGCATGGAAGAGCTGCTCGAAATAGTGCATCCGCTTGGCGTCGTAGTCGAAGAGCTGAAAGGTCACCCGCACCGGGTCGCCGGAACGCAGTTCGCGCAGGTAACGCACATGCGCTTCCGCGGTGAAAGTCGAGAGCCCGTGCGCTTTGGCATAACCGGCGCCGCAGCCGAGGAGGTCGAAGGCCTCGTCGCCGGCGCGGTCGAACAGCACATTGTAATAGGCCATGTTGAGATGGCCGTTGTAGTCGATCCAGCCCGGCTCGACGCGCATCACCGACGAGACGAACGGCGCGAAGAAGGCAGGTTCGAGGTCGGGGCGTTCGAGCATGCGAAGCAAATCGGCGTTGGGCGGGTCGCAATTTGCCGGTTTTCCGGCGTCAGGCAAGCGCGGCGAGAGCGCCCTTGACCGCTGGCGGCGCTGCGGCCACGTTGCCGGAAAAGAGCAATGCCAATGGTGATGACCGAGGCGTGGGAGGGGCTTAAGCACGACCGCAAGGCGGTCGAGGCCGTTGTCGCCGCCTTGGCGGCGATGGTCGGCAACCGCCTGGTCACGTCGCGCGCGGTGCGCGAGCAGCATGCCAACACGCTGACCTGGGTGGGCAACCAGCCGCCTGACGCAGTGGTTTTTCCGCAGACCGCCGAGGAAGTGCAGCAGATCGTGCGCCTGTGCGCGGCGGAGCGCGTGCCGGTGATCGGGTTTGGCGCCGGCACCTCACTTGAGGGGCAGGTCAACGCGCCGCAGGGCGGCATCTGCCTCGACTTCCGCGACATGAACCGGCTGATCGCCGTTCACGCCGAGGATCTCGATTGCGTGGTCGAACCCGGCATGACGCGCAAACGGCTCAACGAACAGCTGCGCGATCAGGGGGTGTTCTTTCCGATCGATCCGGGCGCCGACGCCTCGCTCGGCGGCATGGCGGCGACGCGCGCCTCCGGCACGAATGCGGTGCGCTACGGCACCATGAAGGACAACGTGCTCGCCCTCAAAGTCGTGCTCGCCAACGGCGAGATCATGTCGACCGCGCGGCGGGCGAAAAAGTCGTCGGCCGGTTACGACCTCACGCGCCTCATCGTCGGCTCGGAAGGCACGCTCGGCATCATCACCGAATTGACGCTGCGGCTCGCCGGCATCCCGGAGGCGATCTCGTCCGGCATATGCCCGTTTCCCTCGGTCGAGGCGGCGTGCAATGCGACCATCATGACGATCCAGTCGGGCATTCCGGTGGCGCGCATCGAACTCCTCGACGCGCTGCAGGTGCAGGCGTCCAATCGCTATTCAAAGCTCTCGCTGCCGGAAACGCCGATGCTGTTTCTGGAATTCCACGGCACCGAGGCGGGCGTCGCCGAGCAATCGCAGCGGTTCGGCGAGATCGCGCAGGAATTCGGCGGCGGTCCGTTCGACTGGGCGACGCGGGCCGAGGACCGCACCCGGCTGTGGCAGGCGCGCCATGACGTCTACTGGGCGCAGCGCGGCCTGCGCCCGAACGCGCAGCCGCTCGCGACCGACGTCTGTGTGCCGATCTCGCGGCTTGCCGACTGCGTGACCGAGACCCAGCGCGACATCGCCGAGCACAATCTTGTCGCCCCGATCGTGGGCCATGTCGGCGACGGCAATTTTCACGTCGGGCTGATGGTCGACCTCGACGACCGCGAGGAGGTCGCGCGGGTCGAGGCTTTCCTCGAACGCCTGGTCGAGCGCGCTTTGGCGATGGATGGAACCTGCACCGGCGAGCACGGCATCGGGCAGGGCAAGATGAAGTACATGCAGGCCGAGCATGGCGAAGGAGCCCTGGCTGCCATGCGCGCGATCAAGCGCGCCCTGGACCCGCTGGACATCATGAACCCCGGCAAGGTGGTTAACCTCTGATCAAGAGGTCGCAAGCGACACAGAATCGCCCTGAACGCCGCAAACAAGGAACGCTTGAGGCGCGGTGAGGTGGTGGCCCGCACTGTTTGCCGGCCGGTGGGCAACGGCAGCTTGAACGTGCAATCCGCGGTGGCCTGATCTAGGCTTCGCGGAGCGGGTGCGCGGGTTTCGTACAGCCGACCACGGAAAGGCTCGGAGGCGCCGTGCAGACGACGCTGCTCGGATTGGGAATCGCTATCATCCTGGCGCTGGTCTCGGCGCTGGCCGCGCCGCTTGTGATCGATTGGAACCGGTACCGTCCGCGCTTCGAGCAGGAGGCGAGCCGCCTCACCGGGCTCGCCGTCCGCGTGAACGGCACGATCGAGGCCCGCATCCTGCCGACCCCGCGGATCAAGCTCGCTGACGTCGCGGTCGGCGCGGCCGGCCAGAAGCCGCAAATACAGGCCGCGACCCTCGAGCTTGAAGTCAGCCTCGGTCCGCTGCTCCGCGGCGAGGTGGAGGCGACGGAGCTCCATCTCGTTGCGCCGAAGATCAACCTCGGTCTCGACCGCAACGGCGCGGTCGATTGGCCGTCGATCTCACCGTCGCTCAGTCCCGATCGGCTCACCATCTCGCATCTGACGATCGATGACGGGCAGGCCGTCCTGACCGACGCGGCCTCCGGCTTCCGGCTGGTGCTGAAGGAGCTGGCGTTCAAGGGCGACGTCCGCTCGTTCGGCGGGCCGTTCAAGGGCGAAGGCGCCTTCCGCAGCGGCGATCAAGTCTACGGCTATCGCATCGCGGCGACGCGGCCCGAGGACGGCGGCGCGCTCAGGCTCAAAGTCGGCGTCGATCCGGCAGGCTATCAGTTGACGACGGAGATCGAGGGCACGCTGAACCTCGATCATGGCGCGCCGCAATTCGACGGGACGCTGGCGGCGCGGCCGGTCACCGCCGCGCTGGCGCGCGGCGAGCGGGTGACCACCGATGTCTGGCACCTCGCCGGCAAACTGCGCATGGCATCCGCTTCGGCGTCCCTGCAGGAACTGGCGTTCCAGTTCGGGCCCGAGGAGGCCGCGATCAATCTCAACGGCAGCGCGGAGCTCACGCTCGGCGAGCATCCGCATCTCGACGGCGCCATCTCGGCGAAGCAGGTGGACCTGGATCGCGCCTTGGCTACCCCGGATGCGCCGCTGCGGCCCCCCTTCGTCCTGATCAGAAGCGCCGTCGAGGCGTTCTTCGCGGCGGCGGCGAAACCGCCGATACCGACGAAGATCGCGGTTGCCCTCGATGCGATGACGCTCGGCGGGAGCCTGCTCGAATCGGTGCACGGCAATATCGGCTTCGACGGCAAGGGCTGGAATCTCGACGGCCTCGAGCTGCGCGCCCCGGGCGCGACCGAGGTGAAGCTGAGCGGGCGCCTCGATGATTCGCCCAAGGGACTAACCTTCAGCGGACCCGCGAGCCTCGAGACGCATGATCTGAAGGTGCTGGTGGCGCGGCTCGAAGGCCGCGGCAATCCGGCCCCGAGCGCGGCGCAGACGCTCAGCGCGCGCGGCGTGGTCACCATCGGGCGTGACCGGTTCGCGCTCGAGCGGATGACGGCGACACTCGATCAGGAGAACGTCACCGGGCGGCTCGCCTATAGCTGGACCACCGGCACCCGTCCGGCGGTGCTCGACGGCGAAATCCACGCCGCCGCGCTCGACGTCGATACCTTGGCGGCGTTCGCCAAGGCGGCGGCATCGGACGCGAGCTTCGAGGTGCCGCACGAGGTCGCGCTCGTGCTCGATATCGGCAAAGCGAGAATCGCCGGTGTCGACGCGCAGACGGTCAATGCCCGGGTCAAGCTCGACGCTGGCGTATTGCACATCGAGCGGCTCTCGGTGGGCGATCTCGGCGG
>Ga0210394_10004723_pt1 | contig 15690 bp, 17 predicted proteins | sample IncBWC12MmetaG_FD_160121 | JGI IMG/M metagenome (GOLD analysis project Ga0210394, IMG submission 160121) | Forest soil microbial communities from Barre Woods Harvard Forest LTER site, Petersham, Massachusetts, United States - Inc-BW-C-12-M | ecosystem: Environmental > Terrestrial > Soil >... | reverse complement strand
CACATCGCGTTCAATCTCGGCGAGCCGCTCGTCCTCTGCAATTTCCAGGTCGTACTTGGTCTGAAGATTAAGCCAGAACTGCGGCGTGGTCTTAAAATAGCGGCCTAGCCGCAATGCCGTGTCAGGCGTGATCCCGCGGCGCTCCGCGACAATATCCGCGATCCGCGTCACCGGCACGCGCAGGTTGAGCGCCAGCTTGTTCATGCGGAGGTTGTGAGGCTTCATGAAATCTTCGCCCAGGATTTCTCCCGGATGTACAGGTTTCAGCTTCTTTGCCATCGTCCTTCCTGCGCGAATCCCCTCGCCGCCGGCTACCGTCCGTCGAGCGGGTGTCAGGCATTGTAGCGGCGCCCTTCACGCGCGCCAGCCTTTGACTCCTCCTGCCAGCGCTCTATGCATGATACGATTTTTCGCTATGAAAACTACTCTTCTGCTCATCTGCTCCAACGCTTTCATGACTGTGGCATGGTACGGCCACCTGAAATATCGCCAAACGCCTCTGGTGCTCGCCATCCTCGCGAGTTGGGCGATTGCGCTCGCCGAGTACTGTTTCCAGGTCCCCGCCAATCGAATCGGTTACGGAGAGTTCACGCTGTTCCAACTAAAAATCATCCAGGAAGTAATTACGCTCTCCGTCTTCGTGGTCTTCGCGTGGCTTTACTTCGGCGACAGCATCAAATGGAATCACGCCGTCTCATTCCTGTTTCTCGTGGGTGCCGTCATTTTCGCATTCATTGGCAAAGTGTAGCGGCCGCGTCGGATGTTTTGCGCTCCAAGCTAAATTCCGGCCGGACATCGTGCCACCCGCCGTGCTAGCCTGATTCCGTGACCACCCTAAATCGCCTAAAAGACTCCGCCAGCCCATATCTTCGTTCCGCCGCGCATCAGCCCATCGACTGGCGCGAGTGGGGCCCTGAAGTTTTCGACGCCGCGCGCGCCGAAGGCAAACCAATCCTCCTCGACATCGGCGCCGTCTGGTGCCACTGGTGCCACGTCATCGACCGCGAGAGCTACGAAAATCCCGAAATCGCCGCGCTCATCAACAAGTCCTACATCGCCGTGAAAGTCGATCGCGACGAGCGCCCCGACGTCGACTCCCGCTACCAGTCCGCTATCAGCGCTATCTCCGGCCAAGGCGGCTGGCCGCTCACCGCTTTTCTGACGCCCGACGGAAAGCCCTTCTTCGGCGGCACCTATTTTCCTCCCGACGACGCCATGGGTCGCCCCGGCTTTAAGCGCATCCTCATCGGCGTCGCCGAAGCCTTCAAAGCGCGCCGCTCGGAAGTTGACACCTCCGCGAACGCTCTCGAGGAAGCCGTCGCCAAAACGGAAGCCCTTCGCATGGCGCGCGGAAAATTCGACGCGGGCGTGATCGATTCAGTCGTCGAATCGGCGGTTCATCTTTTCGACGAACGCAACGGCGGCTTCGGCAGCGCCCCGAAATTTCCCCATGCCGGCGCCATCGATCTGCTCCTCGAGCGCTATCAATCCACGCACGAAGATGCGCTTCTTCACATCGTCGAGCACACCCTCGCCAAAATGGCCCGCGGCGGCGTTTACGATCAAGTCGGCGGCGGCTTCCATCGCTATTCCGTCGACGAGCGCTGGTGCGTCCCGCATTTCGAAAAAATGACCTACGATAATTCCGAGCTCCTGAAAAATTATCTTCACGGATTTCAAGTCACGCGCAATTCGCTTTTTCGCGAAACCGCCGAAGGAATTATTTCCTGGGTTGGCGAAGTCCTCTCCGATCCCGCGCGCGGCGGTTTTTACGGTAGCCAGGACGCCGATCAGACCCTCGACGACGATGGCGACTATTTCACCTGGACCCTCGCCGAAGTTCGCGCCGCGCTGTCGCCGGAAGAAGCGCGCGCTGTTGAAATCTATTACGACGTCGAGCCGCACGGTGAAATGCACCACAACCATGAGAAGAATGTCCTGTGGATCGCGTCGACTATCGCGGATCTCGCAAAAGAGCGGGGCATCGACGAAGCCAGTGCTCGAATCCTCATCGCGCGCGCGAAGGGAAAACTCCTCGCTTCCCGCAGCGGACGCCGCCCCATCCCCGCCATCGACGAAACTCTCTACGTCGGCTGGAACGCGATGTTCATTTCCGCATATCTCGAAGCCGGGCGCGTTCTCGATCGGGACGATTGCCGCAACTTCGCGTTGAAGACGCTAGACCGCACCCTGGCCGAAGCGTGGGACGCGTCGAAAGGTTTTCTGCATCGCGTCGGCGGCCCGCGCCTCGAAGGCTCGCTCGACGATCAAGTTTTCACCGTCGCCGCTCTGCTCGATGCCTATGAAGCGACGCTCGATCGCCGCTACTTCGATGTCGCCGAGCGCGCCATGAAGCTCACCATCGAACGTTACGGTGATCCCGAAGGTGGCGGCTTCTTCGATCGCGCCAACGACGCCGCGCCCATGGGCGGCCTTGAGGTTCGCCGCAAGCCGATTCAGGATTCGCCCACGCCCGCCGCCAACTCCATCGCCTCAATGGTTCTCGATCGCCTCTACGCCTTCACGGGCGAGAAGCTCTATCGCGACTGGGCGGAGAAAACGCTCGAAGCCTTCGTGGGATTGGTCCCGCAGTTGGGATTATTTGCGGCGAACTACGGTCTCGCGGCGCTACTCCATGCGCGCCACCCTCTGCAGGTAGTCGTAACCGGCGCAAGCGGCGATCCCAAGGCGGCGCAACTCGAAAAAGCTGCAGCGGAAACTTACCGCTTCGGCAAAGCGCTGTTGCGCGTCACGCCGGAACAGCTGGCGTCCGCATCGCTCGCTCCCGCGCTCCGCGAAACTCTGCCGCATCTCAACGCCGCAACCGCGCAAGCCTTGGTTTGCGTCGAGACCAGTTGCCATCCGCCCATCGCCGATCCCGAAAAGCTGAAGTCGCTACTCGCCGAAATCGCCGCGGGCAAAGCCGGCGCCGCCGGCTAGCCCCCTGGGAACGCCAATCTCCCGATTGGCGCCGGCTCTTTTGCCGTTGCCGTGAACTGCTGTTTCCGCAACTACGGAGTCGCTCGATGGCCGCTGATTTCAGCCACCAGAATGCGGAAGTAGACCGGCACCAGCGGGCGTTCGACGCCATGAAGGATTGTTTTCTCGTAACCCGGTTCCCACCATATCGGGTTTTGCGACAACAAATCGTGCGCGAATGTTCGCTGGTCTCGCCACTCCGGCGTATCGGGGATTTCCTCATACCTCCCGAAGACGATCACGCTCGCCCACTTCTCGGGGTTCACCACCTCGTCTGCCTGGACGCAAACAAGCGGGTTCGCGCGCATCCACTCGATCTTTCGTCCTACCGTGGAAAAGCTATAGAGGTAATTATTGTGGTAGCCAAAATAAAACGGCGCCACGTAAGGCTGGCCGCCTTGCGCGCATCCCAATCGGCCAAACCGCGTGCGAGCGAGTAGTTCGAGACTTTCTCGGGAAGTAAGTTCCTGGATCAAAATGTTCGCTGACGTTTCAATGCGCCCATCGCTATTTCTGCGTATTCGCCGCATCGTTCATCGTGGCTATGATCGTCTTCGTTGGCACGTGCATCACGCGAATTTCGTTCGGGGTTTTGGCGGCTAATATTGCCGACTTTCGCATCGCATTGTCCCTGCCGTGGATAGCCTCACGCCAGAAAGCACTGCCGTCCGGCAAAATCTCGAAGATGTCGTATTGGCGATCCATGGGACTCTGGGAAATCCTCGGGGGCGGCCGGTATTATGCCCTACCAGAGGTCCTGGGGAATACAGCATTGCCTGTAGTTTCAAAGCGTGAGTCGCGTCGTCGTGCGACTCAAGGTCAGCTTCGCGCCGGCAGCGTCGCGGAATGACGCATGATTTGCGTCATGAGGCGAGGCGTCCGAAGAAGTAAGCGCCTAAGAAACTTGCGGCCTAGGAAACCTGCCGAATTACGCGCCGCCACGCGGGCGCCGGGCGATTGAACATCGGGGTCTGAAGCCACGCTGCCAGCGCATGCCAGGGCGAGACGCCTTCGCGGTGAGCTAGCACCGCTGGTTCCCCGTAATTCCCGGCAGGCGCTGCGGGCGTCAGCGACAGCACGCGCCCGACTCCGCCATACGCGGCGGCTTTCGGCTCCGCGGCAGGTCGCGAGTCGCGCGTCTCGGACATCTTTTGCAGATCGTGCAGAAGTTCCACTTGTGCTTGCGAGGCGGCCCGCGATGCCGCCAGCGGCGCGGACAGGATTCTCAACGCTCTGCGGCCGTACGATACGACCACCGCCAGTATCGCGAACTGCACCGCCAAACTCCCCATCTCATACCAATGGCCCTGAATCCAATCGCTCATGTCAGTCACCATTTTGCCCTTAGGTTGTAAGGGTACAGGACGCCTGCACCCCAATGGAACTGGCTGAAGGGCCATAAAAAGGACAGGTACCCGTACTGTTCCCGCGCGTCGCCTTTAAGCATTTCGATTGTCATCCCGAGCCAGCCGCGCAGAGCCCGTAGCACAGCCACTCCTGGCTGTGGTCTTCTCTTCATGTACCACAGCCACTCCTGGCTGTGCTCCTCGATCGCTATAAACATCCCAAAGCCGCGGCACCCAGCATTGTTTGCTTGTGGCGGGAATTGACTTCGTGTGCTGTGCGAACGCTGCTCGCGCCGCCCCCTGGGAACGCCAATCTCCGATTGGCGCCGTTGCCTTTGCGCCGTTTCCGTCTCCGCCTATGTAGCGGCGGCCTTCACGGCCGGCCATCTTGCCGTTCCCCATGGCCTGGTCTATCGCATTTGCGCTGAGATAATTCCGTGACGCATGGAGTAGTGAATGAGCTCAGCTAGGGAATGAAGGCCCAGCTTGAGCATAATCTTTGATCGATGAGTCTCGACTGTCCTTACCGCGATTCCCAAGAGGCCCGCGATTTCCTTATTTACCTTCCCCTCGGCCAGGAGGCGAACAACTTCAAGCTCCCGAGGAGTTAGTCGTCTCTCTGCTCGCTCACCTTGCTGATGCCTTCTCGTTTTTAAGAATCCTTCCAGGACAACTTCGGAAGCCTTGGGCGTTAGAAAACGCTTACCTTCAGCAACGGCTTTCACGGCTCTTCCGAGACATTCCGAGAGATCAGATTTCAAGAGGTATCCGAGCGCTCCGGCATCCAGTGCGCGGCGCACCATCGCGTCGGAATCGTGCATCGTCATGACAACAACCTTTGTATCCGGAACTGCCTCTCGGATTCGACGTGTGACCTCTATTCCATCCAGATCGGGCATGCCAATGTCGACCACGGCCACATCCGGTTTCACCTCAATAGCCTTTTCGACCGCCTCGCGTCCGCTCTCAGCCTCGGCTACCACTCTCCAGCCGCGGCGGGAGTGTAACACCGAGCGCGCACCTCGCCGCACCAACCCATGATCGTCGGCGACCAGAATACGAAGTTTTCTCACGTTGGTTTCTCCCCGAGAGGTATCGTCACGCGCACCGTTGTACCAGAGCTGGTTGAGTCGATATCAAAACGGCCTCCAATCAGGCTCACTCGTTCTTGCATGCTGGGAATTCCAACCCCCAATTTGAACCCTGTCCCTTCGTTACCTTCCTGCGAATTGGCCAAGGCCCCGCGGCCATAGTCGGTGATTTCGAGGGTGAGATTCGAATCGCGATGGATTCTTATCTTGGCGCGCGGACTTCCCGAATGGCGCTGGACATTGATGAGGCTTTCCTGCATCACCCGGAACAAAACCAGCTGGACATCTCGTGCCAGCCGGCCTACACCGGGTGACAGCTCCAGGTCCACGTCGATTCCACTTCGTCTGCTGAAGCCTTCGACATAGTCACGAATCGCTTCGTCTAAACCGGCGAAATCCAGTTCTGGCGGGTGCAACACGTAAGAGAGCGTGCGAACTTCACGAATGCACGCGTCCGCTAATGCCTTGCATTCGGAAAGAAGGTGGCGTGATTTTCCCTCCGCTGAAGGAATTGAATCGCGCAATTGGCCAAGCATCGTTGCCAAAGCGACGAGATTTTGCCCTGTGGAGTCGTGCAAGTCCCGGGCGATCTTGCGCCGCTCTTCGTCCTGTAGGTGCAGGAGCCGGTCCGAGAGGCGGTGGTGTTCCTCTTCGGTCTGCTTGCGCTCGGTGATATCTCGGCAAGTGCCCGCGACACGAACCGGCTTGCCTTCTTCATCGTGAAATGTTTGCCAGCGCTCCTCAAGGAATTTGATGCGGCCATCCGGCATGACGATCCGATATTCGACCGAGCAAGGCGAGGGATTGTCGAGGGACGCTTCAAAGGCTGCATCCACTTTCTTACGGTCCTCGGGATGAATGAATTCACGGAAGTTTGGACGCGTGGGGTGAAATCCAGACGGGTCAGTCCCAAAGATTCGGTGTGTTTGCTCTGACCAAATCACGTTCAAGTTCTGCAACTCCAATTCCCAACTTCCGATTTTCGCCACTTCCTGAGCCTCGACCAATCGAGCACGCTCTTGTTCCAATTGTTCGGCTATCCGGCGCTGCTCCCGCTCACTCGTTCTGAGAGCCTCTTCCGCCAACTTGCGTTTCGTGAACTCATGAGCAGTGCTTACGATTCGATAGGGATAGCCCTGAAGGTCAACGACGCGATAGCCTCGCAGCCTAACCCAGGAGATCGCGCCGTCCGGCCGAACAATTCTGCATTCGAGATTGTCGAGTGGTTCTCCATCCACCAGCTTTTGGATGGCTTCCTGGACCTGCTGGCGATCGTCCGGATGCACACCTTCCAACCATGACCTTGGGTTTGCGTAGAGGCTTTCGACTGTCCGGCCCCAAATCGCTTCGTAGGCACGATTGACGAACAGAACCTGGCTTAAATCTGCATTGTGGAGTGAAAGGACATCTCGCAAGATTTCCGCGATCTGACGGAATCGTTCGCTGGTTTGAAGCTCTTGGGCTTGAATCGCAAGCCGCCGGTCGAAAGAGGAGGTCAAGATTGCCGCGCCTTGAACCACCAGGGTGACGATGGCAATCCCCGTGATACCGAGCGCAGAAAGGCTCACCGCGTGGAGCAGATTCGGAGGTGCAACAGAGGATACGAAACTTGCCGCTCCCATTCCAGTGTAATGCATTGCCGAGATCGCGGCGCCCATCACTGCTGCACTTATGACCTTTGCCAAGGTCGTTCCCCTGAAACCTTCGCGGAAATCGAAGGCCAACACCAGCGCGACCAGGGAAGCTATGACTGCGATTACGACGGAGGCGGCCACAATTAAAGGGTTGTATTGACAAACTGCAGAGAGCCGCATGGCGGCCATGCCGATGTAATGCATGCCCGCAATGCCGGATCCCATAAGGACGCCTCCGGCCAGGGCCTCGACATGGCCCATTTTCCGCCGGCTCACGACGTAAAGTGTGACCGTAGAGGCAAGAACGGCAGCCACCAGCGACACTACAACTGTCGGCCAGTGATAGGCCACCGCGACCGGCAAATTGAATGCCAGCATCCCGCTGAAGTGCATTGACCATATTCCGATGCCCAAAGCGATGGAGCCCCCCGCGAACCAAGTCATGCGGACCCAACCACTCGCGGCGGTTACACGCCCGGCAAGATCAAGCGCTGCGTAGGATGTGGAAATTGCGATGAAAATGGAGAGGGCTACGATGCGATCGTCGTAAGAGCCTACAAGAGGTGCCCCAATCTGGACCATGGTACCAACCTCCAGATGATGCACGAGGGCCGGTCACGGTACTCGGATGATGGGGGACGAATTCTTCAATAATAAGAATAGCTATCGTATCCAACCGACACTATACACAGTTTAACGTACGTACTATTAGACATGTTAATCGGAGTGCCTTGCGTGACAATGTTCGTAGTGAATTGCACTAGGCATTCGACTGTATTGAATTGAAACTGCTGTCAGAGTAAATAATCGCGTTGAAGCGACATCAACACAAAGACTTATGAAAGGTGCGCCTAAAACGCACCCGTACTCGAACGACTATTACCGTAGATTTGCTGCTCGTAGAACCGTTCTAACAGTCGTGGACATGCTTTCTAGTTAGTTCTATACACCATTGTGTTTGCCCCTTCTCCCAGCGGGAGGCAACAAATGATTGCCGGACGTGTCACCGCAGGCAAGCCCGTTTTTGGCGGGCTGGTTGGCGAATCCGCTCCGATGCGTCGCCTTTACGATCTGATCGGAAAGATAAGCCAGGGCAATTCTTCTGTTCTCATCCTTGGAGACACGGGGACCGGAAAAGAACTGGTGGCGCGCGCCATTCATTTCAACGGAACGCGTCGCGAGCATGCGCTAGTCCCCGTTGACTGTTCCGCATTACCCCCTTCCCTGGTTGAGTCCGAACTCTTCGGATATGTTAAAGGCGCCTTTACGGGTGCAGACCATTCGAAGCAGGGGCTTCTCCAATCTGCGAACGAGGGGACCGTTTTTCTGGATGAGATCGGGGAGCTCCCCACCTTCTTGCAGGCCAAATTGTTACGAGCCCTACAAGAAAGGGAGGTGAGACCTATCGGGTCCACGGGGAGAATTCCTATTGATGTGAGGGTTATCGCCGCGACACATCGAGACCTCGAAGCAGGGATTCGGGCGGGGACATTTCGCCAGGACCTGTATTTCCGGTTAAACGTCGTGCAAGTCAAACTGCTTGCCCTTCGTCAGCACAAAGTCGATATTCCGCGACTGGTCGCTCACTTTTTGCTGAAGTTTTCAGATGCGCTGCACCCTCCCCATACCATCTCGGATTCAGCAATGCAGAGACTGATGTCGTACGATTGGCCGGGGAACGTTCGCGAACTGGAAAACGCCATCGAATGCGCTGTGGCTGTCAGCTCCGAGAGCGTTCTCACTGTAGATGACCTGATTTCGCTCCCGAATGGTGGATCGCATGAGCACGTTTCGGATTACGACGAACTAACTCCTTTGGAGGAACTTGAGCGTCGCGCCATCCTGCACGCTCTGCGAGAAACCGGAGGCGATAAGATTGCCGCTGCTCATCACCTGGGCATTGGCACGACCACTCTTTACCGCAAGCTCAAAGAGTACACCAAGGCTTCCGAGCCAACTGACTTGGCCGGCGAATTCGATGGCAATGTTAAAGGATGGTGAGACATTCATGGTCAACTTGATTGCAGGACCACACTCCCCGACGGCGATGGCTTCGAGTTCCTCCGATTTTATCCTTGCGGCCATGGCTATCGAACAGATTAAACGAAAGGTCGATAAAATGAAGAAGGCGCAGAAGGATTATTCCGGACGCGAGACGCCACTTCCAACCAAGAAAGATGACGGGCCAGATGAACCCACGCGCGAGGTCGCAACGGGCAGACCAGGAGGTTCGAGCGAGTAAGGCTTGCACGAGGCAGGGTCAGTAAAATAAATGCGACCGGGGCTGCTACTCGGAGCAACAGCCCCAGCCCGTCCGCAATGGAGTTCCAGTCCCCGGTTATAGGCGATCCCAGGATACGCCGAAAACCACTCGGGCAAGGTCGATAAGTAAATCGATTTGCTTTTCATGTCAATCCGTACTAACCGCAAAGACGAACATCCTGTGGATAATTCGAGAGCGCCAAGGGTCCCTGTTCGATAACGTAAGCCGCTCCCAGGACTTTTCCCTAACTGCGTTAGCTGTTCGCGGAGTTATCCACTCATCTCTGCACTGGGTAAATCTTACATAGAGACATTTGTACTCTTGCGTGGGGATTCATTTGTATCTACTGTGCGGGCCGACACGAGGAGATCAATGCGTTCTCACGCCCAATTCAATCGCGGACTGGCAAAACAATACGATCAGTGGATGGTAGCGATGCACTACGCAAAAAGTACACAACATTGGTATCGCAAAGTCGTTTCGCTATTCATTAAATTCCTGGGTCCAAAGTCGGTTGCGTCGGTCAGTCACGGAAATATCAGGAAATTCATCGCGCAGACATCTGAGGATGGCGCGACACTAAGCACGGCATATCGCGAACTTGGAGTACTCCGTCTCTTTTACGATTTCCTGCATTTAGGTGGATTGGTTAGCTATGTTGCACCTCGGTTCGTAAGACTACGCAGGCCGTGGTGGAACGCGCCCGCTCCGCTTAGCGAACTACAAGTTAAACGATTAATTGCGGCCACGCGGACCCTACGCGAACGAGCGCTGGTCGAATTCCTTTACGCTACTGGATGTCGAGTTGGAGAGACAGCGCGCCTAAACATCGAGGATCTCGATTTCGTTAACCGAACGGCACGCGTTGTGGGGAAGTTGGGAAAGGCACGTACTGTATTCCTCACTAAGAACGCGACCAACGCGATACAGCACTACGTCGGAGATCGCCGGACCGGCCAGGTATTCCGTCATGACATGCCAGTTCAGAAAGGCACCCTTATCGCGAGAAAAGGTTGCTGGGTCGTACGATGTCGCGACTACAGCGGATCCGGTCACGCTGTCCGAGACGAAGCTGTAGGCAGACTCGATGAGCTGTCTTACCAAGCTGCTTTAGGAAAGCGCGAACAGATTCTCGCCCGCTGCAATCTCATGTCCCCTCGTAGAGCTGGACGTCTGGATAAATCGGCTTTGCAACTACTTATAAAGACCATCGCGAAGCGCGCCGGCCTCAAAAAGGTTACGCCGCACACGCTTCGCCGCACGTTTGCAACACACTTGCACGAGCACGGCGCAGGAATTGAAGTGATTCAAGCGCTAATGGGGCACGTATGGATTGAAACAACCCGAAAGTACACGCGCATCAGCCCGGACAGAGTAGAAAAGACTTTCGAGCGATGTCATCCCCGAGGCAAACTCCATGGCCAAGCAGCGCGGTAGCTCCTACTTCTCGATCGCCCAAAAAGTATTGCTCCAGCCGTGGTTTCTGCCCAAACGAGTGGCGTGCGCTATTCATGCCCTGGTGCCTCCGGATTTTTATAACAAGATGCGTTACTGCTTCGACGACTACGGCTGCATAGTTTGCGAGAAGGAATCCAATTACTTCTCTAACGGAATGTGCAAGCCCTGCTTTGATCGAACGAAAAGGAAACTGGTGCAAAGCGTCAAGCGTCGCTTGAAGTCTAACCCGGTAGGGCGATTGGATATTGCGCTCTTTCGTCAAGAAAGGCTCGCGAAGAAACTCCTTGGGCGATTCGCCGGTTCCCATCGCCGACCATCCAGAAAGTCGCGAATCGACATTTCCCCCGAGACGAATCCAATTTACGAACTTCTAGGCGCTCGCCCAGAATACATTGCAGCTCTCCGCGCTCGGCGTGTGAGCAAAGGAATCCCGTAGGGTGATCCTTTCGCACCGAAAAGGATGCCTGATTAGCGCGGATACGGAAATCTGGAGAGCCACGCGAGGGAAAATGCAACACTACGCGAGCCCAAGGTCAAAGCTTTGAGGGGTTAAGTCCTCTATTCAGCTAGCCGCGCTTCGAGGGAAGGCAACAAAACAGTCCTTCTGTTGCATCCTTTGAGCTATTTTCACAGTACCGATCTATGGGCAGCGGGTGAGCTTGTCCGGTTGATGCGTTACCAGGACTTGACCGTTTGATTTGTGACCTCCAAGGTTGTTTCCGAGTTGACGGGCGGCTTCGCGCCCTTGATCAGAAGCCACAGGATGAGCGCCACCTCCCCGAAGGTGGCGGGCTGGCAGATGGTAGACACCTTCCCGTAATATTGCGGCAACAGTACGCTCGTCAGGCTCATGATCACGTAGGCGAAGCCGTCGATGGCGAGCCAAACGCCCAGGAACCGTGGCAGGAATCGCGACCGGTACACAAGCAGCCCGAGGGGGAGGAGCCCAACCCAAAATATCTCGGTGACGACACCAAGTCCCTCGTCATGCAGATTGAGGAACAGCATAGCCAGGGCATCCCGCTGTGGCTTCTCAAATATGGATAGGAAATCAACTCCGCGCACGAGGACGAGGGCAGCGATTGAGTTCAGCTCATTCAGACATGCTATCGGGGCCGCGACCAAAGCCGATATCACGTAGAGCGAGGCGTACCGCTGATTCACCCCCTTGAGCAGATCGTACAAAGCCAGGGCCACGAAGATAAAACCGACCTGGCAGATGAGTTGGCCCGCGATTCCGAGGCGAAAGAGCATCTCGTGGGCCGCGACGTTGTTGGCCGTCGCCGCTGCGTCTCGGTCCACAATCAGCTTGCTGGGAACATAGACTATGGCGAAGAAGCCAGGTATGGAGAAGAGTATATATAGCAAGCCCACGAATCTCCCTGGGTTCTTGGTGAAACTCATGTGTCCTCGCTCGTGAGAGTTTAGCCCCAGACGAGTCATCCCCCCGTCATCACATCTGAGTGTCGATTCCCAGCATACGGACGATGTTGAGCGCATTGGAGTGGGTCAGCAATCCAGAATGCAGCTTGTAATCAAATTTTAGCTTTCCCTCCTCTCCGGAGTCTTCGAAATAGACGTTTCGCCCTGGCAAGCCATTCGCCGCAATCTCCGTCAGGGTCAGGTCGTGAGTCGTGACCAATCCGATCGCGTTGCGAACCACCAAGGCTCGAATGACCCATTCGGCCGCTGTTCGGCGGTCGTGGGAATTCGTGCCGATCATGATCTCGTCGGCCAGGAACAGTAGCGGCCCTTCGCCTGCCCGGTCGATCATCCGGCGCAACCGCTGTATCTCCGCGAAAAAATGTGACCGGCCATCCGTCAGCGAATCCTGAATGCGGATTGCTGCAGCGATCTCTATTCTGGAGAGGCGCAACTTCGTGCATCGCAGAGGCGCTCCCATCCAGGCGAGCACAGCGTTAAGTCCGATGGCGCGCAGGAATGTGCTCTTGCCGGACATATTCGATCCGCTAACGATGAGAAATCGCACGCCTTCTCCCAGTTGCGCGTCATTCCGTACGCAGAGGGTCTCGTCGAGAAGTGGATGGCCAAGTTGTTCCGCATCGAATATGGGACCTTGTTCCGAAATCTCTGGGAAAACGTCCCGGGGATGTTCGCAGGCGTATGCGCTGAGAGAAACCAGCGCCTCGAATTCTCCGAGAACCGCAAGCCATTCCAGCAGGTCCGACCCATGGCGCCGATGCCACCGGTCGATGGTTATCGAAAATTGCGTGCCCCATAACAGGCACCACGACACGGCTGCAAACCACTCGCTGTTACGCTCCTCAAGAACTCGAATGAGACGACTCAAGCGGCGAGCCCTGCTCGAAGCGATGGATCCGCCGCCTTTCAGGCGATTCGCAAGAGCAGTGAGTTTTGCCGAAGTGAACTGCTCCCGTTCAATGATTCCGAGTAGCTCACAGACAACCGAGAGTTCAACCGATGGCAACTGGACCGAATCCAGGATGAATCGCACTTGCTCGGAAAAGACTCCCGCGAAGGCTGACTCAACCGCAAACAGCGCAACGATGCTTACCCACAGATTCTGTATCCCGAGATGGCCGGTCCAATAGAAGAACGGCAGGGCTGCCAGCGCAAGCACCAGCAGGAAAGCCACGGGCTGCGCCCACGACGGAAACTGAGGTCGGGACGATATCTCCGCGACCCAGCTCCGAAACGTTCCGGGTCGACAATCGGAAACCGTACTGGTTCCGGCGGCGGCCACTGACTCAAATAAGCCCTGGCGCGCACGAAGCTCCGAAATCGCTTCCCACCTGGCGAGCACCTCATCTCGGCTCGCGGGAGTTTTCATCCAGGCAGCGAGCGCCTCACGGCCTACATGTGTTCGAGCGGAACACAATAATTGAAAGAGAGAGCCGCGACCGAACAAATCAAGGTCTGTAGCGTAGATGTGATCCGGATCGATGAAGTCCTTCCCATCGTCGAGCGATTCCCAATCACGTTTCAGCCGCGCAATTCCCTTGTCGTAATACTCGCGGACACTAACCAGCTTCAGTACTCTGCGCCGGTGCTCTTGAGCTTGTATCGCAAGGACTACAGCGGCTGCAATCGGGAGGATGGAAGCCCAAACCGGTAGTTTCTTGGGAATGAGGGATTCGTAGAGAAACGCACAGGCAAGCAGAACAAGAACGAACGACCCCGTCTGCCACAATCCGCATCGCCTGTTGGTTTCGTCCGCCGAAAGCTGTACCTCTTCAGCCCGTCGGACATAGAAGGCGAGCGGAGATGGCTTCTCCCGCTGCATCACTCGGTAATGCTAACACACCGCGACTAATCTCAGTTTCCTAGGAGCCACAAACTACCCAGCGTTTGTCGCCGAGATTGAGCATAGCGAAGCCGAATCTTTCACAATTTGGCGCTAGTGCCTGGTAAGTCGGATTACCGGAGAAGTCAAATCGACGTGTCCGGTTTGCGTGTTAATCAGGACTTGAGACTGGCGTTGCGCTCTGCGTTTGACCGGATAAAAAAGAAAGTTGCGCCTCCTGGGGAATTAAAAGACCAATACATATCCGTATGGATATTTTAAGTTATATGTCCGGTAAGCTAGGATTTTTTTTGGACACCGAATTAATCATAGTTGCCACAACCCGTGATCCACATCTCCCTGGATGTAGATCGCGAACGTACCCTTTCCTGGAATCTCCAGCGCGGGGTGCGCAACCAAAGCGCCCTGCTTCGATGCCGCATCTAACGCTGCTTCGATGTCGTCAACGAGCCAGTACGGTCGAACGACGGGCTCCTCCGTATCCCGCAAGGGACCGCGCACACCAATGCTGCCCCCATCCGGCAGCGGAGCCGTCCGCGCACCTCCAAGAAGCGGATCAGCTGATCCAAACTTGATGCCGTGTGCAGCCTCATAGGCAGCACACACAGCATCTACATCCGAAGCGACAATCTCCAGGTAGTGAACCTTCATCCCAACCTCTCTCGTGTTTCCGGCGCTCCTTGTTTGTCGGGTGCCGAAATATGCCTCGAACGGTGGTCACCTGCCTAGCAAAATATTATCTTGAACATGTTTTCGCTGGGTGCTCAGATGCGGTGACGGTTGAACGCAGGAAGACTGGAGGCAGTGATGAGCGATAGAAGCTCTCTGATGGTGGCGGGCAAAACACCCACGCGGCGGCAAATGATTTTCGGTTCTGCGATTGCGTTTGGTGGACTAGCCCTGGGCTCGAGGGAGGCTTTGGCGGGGGCCGAGGAGGAGATTTCTCACACTGCGGAATCCATTCATCAAGAGCCTGTTTTCAAAGCGAGCCGGAAGCGCGTCTACGAAGCGCTTACTGACGCCAAACAGTTCGACAAGGTCATACAGATCAGTGGCGTCATGCAGGCCATGCACCTGGGAGACAAGCCCGCGGAGATCAGCCGGGAAATGGGAGGCGCGTTCGCACTCTTTGGCGGGTACATCACGGGACGGCACGTCGAACTTGTACCGAACGAGAGAATCGTGCAAGCCTGGCGAACGGGCGGCTGGCCTCCGGGCGTCTATTCGATTGCGAAGTTCGATCTGGTGGAGCAAGGCTCCGGGACCAAGATCGTTTTCGACCATACGGGCTTTCCTAAAGGTGATGCGGAATCCTTGGCATCGGGATGGAAAGCGCATTATTGGGAGCCACTCGTGAAACTCCTAGTTTAGGTTCTGTGCGGGACGGGGGCGTCTCAAGTCCTGGTAAGTCGGATTACCGGACATTGAGGTACTTGTCCGGTTTGCTCGTTAATCAGGACTTTGGATTGGTTGGCGCGGGCCACGTTTCAACTGCTATATTTCTTTTAGCGAGAAGTGCATGCTGATAGGCAACAAATACAAGCGAGCCAAAAAGGCCGGGAACAAGAGGGATGCTGCCCGCAATCTCCGGCATTTGCCCGTCGAATCTCGAATGCGTGATTCCCCCCAGCGG
>Ga0210394_10004722_pt1 | contig 15692 bp, 16 predicted proteins | sample IncBWC12MmetaG_FD_160121 | JGI IMG/M metagenome (GOLD analysis project Ga0210394, IMG submission 160121) | Forest soil microbial communities from Barre Woods Harvard Forest LTER site, Petersham, Massachusetts, United States - Inc-BW-C-12-M | ecosystem: Environmental > Terrestrial > Soil >... | reverse complement strand
ATTCGCACAGCGATGGAATGAGACGCTCGTGGTGGGGCAACGCAGTCAGTATTTCGGGCGGTGGGCACGGGATGTGAAGGAAAAAGCCGATGCGATTCTTGTGTCCGCGCTCACGCAGTGCCTTGGCGAGCGGCATCAGGTGATAATCATGCACCCAGACGAGGTCATCAGGTCCGAGCACCTTGTGCAACTCGCGCGCGAAGTGATCATTGACACGCAAATAGCCGCTCAGATCCCGGCGTGAGAACTCGGCGAGATCGACGCGGTAATGCAGGATCGGCCATAGCACGCGATTCGTGAAGCCATTGTAGTATTCCTGGTGGTCTTCTTTAGAGAGATCGAGCGTGATGTAGGTAATTTCGTCGTGTACGACCTTCTGTGTGGTGATCTTAGTGTGCGTGGCGACCTTTCCGCTCCAGCCGAACCAAATGCCCGATTTGTGCTTAAGTGCGGCCTTGACGGCAACTTCAAGCCCGCCGGCGCGCGCCTTCGCATTTTTCTCGGGAATCGCGACTCTATTCGAGACTATGACTAACTGTCCCAATAGCGGTCCTCTCCGAAATACTGAAGGGCCTTCATTAAGTAGTCGACCCGTAATGTTAGTTCAGAGTTGGCGCTCGCGTTATCAACAAGTATGGTCCTTGGTCATTTGGCCTTTTGAATGACATCAGCAATACGCCGATCACTCGGACTGACTATAATTATCTTGTCGTCTTTGACGAAGAACTCGTGGGATTTTACCTGCGGCACCTTCGCTGCGACCTCGGGTGGAATAGGGTGAAGCTCTAGATTCTCAGGTACCGCGTCGCCAATAGTTTCGGGTGCATCCGGCTTCGCCTTTGGCACGTTTAAATCCTTCAACACTATTTCTCTGATGATGAATTCCTGCTCGGCGGTCAAGTTGATGGTGCGCGGGGCCGGTGCAATTGCTGGCGTGGTTGGCGATTGTCCTTGAACTTGGACGGTCCACGAACTCAAAGCAAAGAGTACCGCCGCAACCGCGGTGATGAGGATCGTTTTTGGTCGAGCCAGGTTAGTTCCCACGGTACCACCAGCGCTTTAGTCTAAAAGGCTATTTCCCGCGTTAGAAACTCCCTCGCTGAGCGGTTGGTTCCAGTGGCATTGATTGGACAATCGCGGCCAGTCTCCCCGCTGTTACCTCGGTTATGATCGGTGCATAGCCGATGATGCTGCGATGGTCGAAGGCCGGCGCCATAATCCGCCTGTGCCGGCGCCAGGTTTCCCCCTCGCTGGTCAAGAGCCCGCGGCCGAGAGCGGGTTCAAGGAGCCTGCGGCTAAGTTCGGACTTGGTGTAGTTCGCGGCATTGTCCAGCAGCACGTATCGAACGGCGTTGGGCTCATTGATGATAAACCTACGGCGCCACAGCAATCGTCGCGCAATGATATCTTCGTCAAAGGCCTCCGGCGGATAGGTTGCAAGAGTATTATCGCGAACGACACGCAGGAACTGCCTTAAAGTCAGGCGACCTTCCGGTCGGCTTGGCATGGCAAGTGTCGGGCTCTGACCGGTGTCGATTTCATTCATGGCCCCTACAAGTCGGACTGCGGTGCCACTGGGTCAGTAGCCGGTGGCACTAAGCAAGGCACGAGAATCTTGACCGCACTAGGCCGAAGAGTTGTGCGGGCCGTAGTTTCCTACCTTTGAAAACTCTGTCACAGCGGCAAGGTGTCATCGCGCAAGTGTATAAAATGTTACCTTGTCAGCGGCAGAAACTGCCATGGTGAATCGGCTAGGAGTTTCGTGCGCCGCGGCAATAACCGCGTACCTGCTCCAAATAGCCGCGGCGAGTCCGATCGCGGACACGTACCGCCGTCCAGCCCAGCTCCGCCATGACTCTTGCAAGAACTCGATAGGTCCCGGGCCGGCGCTGGTCTTGGGGAATTTCCAGAAGGTCTAGTAGCGTTTGCGTGCTGACACGGGCAATGGCGTCGTAGTCGGTCTTACCCTGCACCCGCTCCAGGAGCAGCTTCCACGGATGCTCGTCGCTCCGTTTGGCTAGCTCAGCCTCGGCGGCTCGCAATTTGCCAACAAAAGACAACATCGCCTATGACCGGTCGATTGTGTTGAAGTGCTGCTGGATAATGCGCGCGACCTTGCTACCCCGTCTGCCCTTTGCGGGTCGGCCCAGTCGCACCGACTTGGCCTGTAGGGGTGGGTCCCAGTACAGGCCGGGTCCCAGGCCAGCTAGTGGGCGCGGCGGGAAGCGCCTAAGCAAGTCTGGATTTTTCTTCATGCAGTCCATGCCTTGAAACTCCGAAGCCATCGTGCCGCAGGCATAGTCGTGGAACGACGGGTGTTTCAGAACGTCATATTTGTGTTCCGCGAGCGACCGAGCGTACAGCGCGACAATGTGCGCGGCACTGGTGTCCTTAAGAGCTTCGCGCTCTGCGTATCCGAGCGGCAAGGGCTGCAAGTCTGCGGGCCCATGCTCGGCAAACCATTTGCGCGCGGCGTCCGCTCGGCGTCCGCACGGGCTACATGTTAAATCAGCACCACTGATGACTGGCATTGTTGCCTCCTGTGTAAGGTTGCGCTCTCAGACCTTGGCCAGCGGGGGGCTCCGCTGCCCTTCCATCTGTCTCGACGCGATTTCACCTAAGTAGTTAGTTGCAGAGCCTTAATAGTTGGCAAACCGTGACACACGATCCCTTTATTCGCGTGGCGGACTAGTGACGATGCCGGCGTCTGTGTGAGAGCTTTTACCGCGGCAGTAACCCCTACGGGGTAAGGGTATGGTTAAAATGGCTGGGTTGGAGGCAACCACAAGGGTCACCCGCGGGCTGCGCTTCCCGCACCGTTCGATCCTAATCAGGCCGGCTTTTTCAAGGGCACGCAGCGCACGGCTTTTTGCATCGGGTTGGATGCCCCAGCCCTGCACCATAAGGTTGGAAACGATAAAGGTGTCAGCTTTTCGCAACCCCTTGAGGTGCCAGAGTGCCAGTCCGACCAGCAAAGCCTTAACGCCAAGGTGGCTCGCCTGACACAGCCAAGAAACGTCAATCGGGCCCGCGATGAATTTTCCGCGGACAGGCGAGGTCCGGCGACCTTGTTGACGGTTACCTTGCGACCTTCTTAGCCCATCTTGATCGAGCCGGAGGCGACTGGGGTCCCAGTGAGTGCCTGTATTTGTATTAGGAGACATAGAGGATACCTGACGTATACGCGTTTCGATCCGACAACATACGCATTTTAATACGACACCGGGGGCTAGGCCGCTGTCGCGTGTTGCAATTTGTGGATCAGGTCCATGACACGGTCCCACATCGCGGTGCCGCGCTCATCCATATATCGGTCGGGATAGCGGACGATCTTGGCATCGGCGCCCAGCTCGAAGCCATCAAGCACGGTGTGCGATGCCTCACGCATGGCGTCCTGCATCCGTGCCGTATCCGCGTCCAGCCGTTCGAGCGGCGCGCAAATCAACACTGCGTCATGGACGGGTGCGCAGACTTCGATCCCGCACTCGGTCGCCAGGCAGCAGGCTAGTCGCAGCATCTCCGCGCCGTTCGCTTGCATCGGGAAATTACGCAAGGACCGGTCGTTAGAGACCGCTGGCACTTGCACCCGCCAACCGAACACCGTGTGTAGGCTGCCTGTCAGCATTGCGTAATCCACAGCCCGGTCGGACCATGTCCAAAAAACCCGATAGGTTTCGCGGTGCATGCGCAGCAGCTCGCGGGCGCGGATAGGCGGCTGTCCGATGCGTTGGGATAATGCATCGGCTCCCATCCCGTATTGCACGGCCAAAACAGTGGACTTGAACTGATCTCGGACCGCTTTGTGTGTCGCCTTGGTCGCATCAAATGGTGCCGCTCCGGCCTGCTTGGCGAACGCCAGGTAGGGATCACCAGAGCGGTAGGCATCCATCATCAAGGGGTCGCCGGATAGAGCCGCCGCAATACCGAATTCCTGCTGCGCCCAGTCGATATAGGCAATGCCATGACCGGGTGACGGTTTGATCAAGCCACGAAGCCAGACGCTCGGACCAAAGATGAACTTGGTGTTGCCCGGCTGGTTACGGCCCGTGCGCGCCCTGAACGCCGACAGCATAGTGCGGTTTCGACCATCCCGACCCACCGCAAGCTCAGACAGGCGCATTTGTGAAAGCGCGGCCCGCAGTTCACGCAAAGGCGCGACCACCGGCCAGGCGCGGGCCACTTCCCGGAATGTGTCGTCGCTCAGATCGAGCCGTCCACTGTCGAGCCTTGGCCACGGAATGTTGTTGTGGGCAAGCCATGCCGCAAAACGGTCAGTCTTGAAGGTCGGCCCCTCATAGACACTGTAGTCGCGGTCCACCTCGGCAATAAGCTGATCTTGAATGTCCGGCCAATGTCGCTGTTGCAGCGCGAGCGCCTTGACATCAATTGGAACGCCATTTCGTTCCATCCGCGCGATGGCGGCCATGTACCGGCCGCGCAATAGGGCGCGTGGCAAGTCAATGTGGTGCAACATGGCGGGCAACAGCCGTGCCAGAGCAGCCACGTCGCTTTCACAATAGTCGAGGATTGCCGCCCTCTCGTCAGCGGCCCAAGGTCCACCGCGCAAGACGAGGTCGCGCATTTCGTTTTTCTCGACGGTGCCGATACTGTCCAAGCCGTAGTAGGCAAGCGCGCCGAGCAAGCCCGAGCGGCTGATCGTGGGAATGCCGTTGGTGTGATTACGAAACTCGGTGAAAAGATCCAATACGCGCTCGGGCACTGGCCAGCCAAGTGCAAGATGACACCCGATTTCTGCGCTGGCGTAATAAGCGACGAACAGCGCGTTAGGACCCGTTGGGTACGGCGGGGCGGTATCGAAGTCATCACGCCATAGGCGCAGCTTACGACCGCTGTGCAATTCCCATCCGACAAGGCACACCGGCTCGGGATTCTCGCCCGCCTCACTGCCGAACTCGAAATCGACCGCCCAAATTTCTCGGAAGGGAAGAAGGCCAGGCATTGACCGCCCGTCTGCCACTGCACCGCCTTCGCCAGCTTCTGGTAAGGGCGCGCATGCATCCGCCGGGCATTTAACAAGCAGCGTATCCGCAATGAGACGGGTGGTCTGCGTGTGCGTAGGACCCGACAGATTGGTGCGTGCCACCACTTCGTGCTGGTAGGCGGTGCCGCCGCCGACCGGATCGGTCGAACGGCGACAAGCCAGTAGTTCCGCCATGGCTACAGCACCCCTTGAAGTCGATGCACCAGGGGGTGATCGGCGCGGTCCACGATGCGGTCGCGGAACGCCACTTTCAGAATTTCTTCGAAGGAAGCCGGCCACTGAGGCTCCGCCAGTTCGCCGATTGCTTCACGGATTTCATAAGCGCCAAGCGACATATTTGCCGTGACCCTTACCCAATGTTCCATCGCACGTTCAGCTGCCTCCATGGCTGAGCGGTGCCATTCGTTGTGCTTCCCATCAGAGCCGGGCAGCTTCACGGGCCACAGGTGCACCACACCTTGGCGGTTTATGGCGGTGAACAACGTCACCACGCTAAACTCGCCGGACAGTTGCTGCGCCATGTGATTAGGTACGAGGTACACCTCGCGGTCTTCTTTGACCTCGATGATGCCGATTGGCGTGAGCCTGAACGCCGGATCGGGATGAACGCGGACAAAGTCCTGCTTATTTGGCTTGCGCACAGGAACAGTGGTCATAAGCTTCTTAACGCCTACCGTGTCCGCGAAGGACTGGTCCAACCGCAGCGTAGCTGGGTTGAACGGGTCTGGAGCCTTATCGATATTATTGATTGTGTCGGTCATTAGATTTCCCCTGTGTTGAGTGAGTGCATGCTGGATTTCGCTGCGACCGGCTCCGCCTCCGACTCCTCGCCACTTGCTTCACGGGCCTCGTACCAGGCCTTCCTATCTTCGGTCGATTGGTCGGCAGAAACCGTCCTGTTGCCGTGAAGGGCCACGGTCGAGGTTGGCCTGGAAGCGCCGCGCTTCTTGAGGTTCGCGAGGTCCGTAAAGAACACGCCGAGCTTTGCCAGGGCGTCCGGCTTTATCGGCGTATGGATGAACCGGTTCGGCTTTGCCTTGTCGGTCATCTGCACAAGCCGAGTGGCCAGCCCATCGAAGTCCGCCAACGCGGTGTCCTTCACTCCGGGAGTGGACTTTGCCGATGTAGCGGGTTTGGCCGACACCGGCGTTTGCTCCGGCACGATACTGGGAGTCTCGACCTTGCCGTCCTCGGACGCAGTAAAGCCGCCGTCATCGCAGGCGTCCTTAGCCTCTGCCAGATATTGGGAGGCTGACCGGTAGTTCTGATCGGCCTTGTCCTTATATTTGCGCGCTTTGTCCAAATGGGCGGCGATGCACTTGGCAAAGTCCTCAAGCACGATCGGGCACTTTTCGTTTACTTCGGTGGCCGTGAGCTTGTGTTCAATGTTGATCATGTCAGTCATTGGATCATCCTGATTGCTGGGTTGTTTGATAGGTTTTACTGCGAGTGGCGACAGGCCTGCTCTTGCGCGGCGAGCCATTTCTGAACACTTGCTCGCCGATAAAGTACAGTGCGACCAATACATGTCCTTGGTGGTCCGAGATCGAGCGCATCCCAACGATCGAGCGTGCGCACGTTTCGCCGCAATTCCGCGGCGAGTTCTCTTTTCGTCAGAAATTCTAAAAGAAGCGGTTCCGTGTTGGACATGGCGGTCACCTACGCGTCGTTGAGCGCGCACAAAGATCACATCCGGGGAGATGCGCGAACGGGAGGATTTCACGATTTTCAGGAGGGATTATTCCCTCGGACATTCGCCCGCAGACTTTCAATTCGGCTGCGGAGTCGGCCAAGAGGTTTGGTGGTGCTCTTGTGTCGCCTAGAACTCAATTCTGGCGACAACTACACACGCCCGCGAAGGCTCGCGAACGGGAGGATTTCAATATATTTGGGTGGGATTATTCCCTCGGACGGCTATTCATCAATGGGCGAGAGGCTGCTGACCGCTGAGCTTCCTTGCGTGCCCGCTTCTTCGCATATTTGAGCGCTTCAACCACATAGTCCTGTTTGGTGTCGTCCTCAGTCTTGCCTACTGCGGTGAGAAATTTGTCGGCGAATTCGGCAAAGGGTCCGGCACCCATGTTTGGTTCTAGGCCCGTGCTGGTTCGATACACCGCCATCAACGCGTTTACATCGCTCATTGGCAAAATTCCCGTTCCGCTTGGCGGACCGGCTTTCGTCGGCAAATCGCGAGCCGCCCTGCTGGCGGCGGCCTCTAAGGTGGCCAGGCTTGCAACCACTTTCTTGATTTCGACAACAATGCGTCGCCCGTGCAAGGCCGGAGTTATGTTGGCTTCGGCGCACCATCCGAGGAATAGATCCCCGCCAACGTCATCTTGCATCGCCTTCTCGGCAATTCCGCGAGCTCGGCGCACTGCCTTTGCAAGATCGCGCAACCGTTCTTTACGCCGGGCAGGTAACACCGTCCTTTGTTTAATTTTTGGTCTCCGAAAAGCCCAGCCGGCAGCACCCCTGAGACGACGCCACCAATAGTCTTCATCGAAAATCTTAGACTTAGGACCAAGTTCATAAGCACTGCGCAAATGGCCGAGTAAAATTTTTTTGTGTCGGTCGAACTCAGTAAGCTCCGCCGAATAGGTCCCCTCGACACTCATGATTGCGCTCGCACACGATACTCGCCGAGCGTCTCGACGTTCGATTGTGGTGGATTGAGAATGCGCTCAACCATCGCCGCGAGTTTCTCAAGCGCGTCTCGCTTTTCATCCGCATAGGAATGACGATCATACGTTCCTTCAACGCCAGTAATGACGTGCCCTAGCACGCGCTCGGAAATGTCCGGTCGGACACCCGCGCGAGCCATCAAGGTCTTTGCAGTGCGGCGTAGATCGTGAAGGGTCCAATTCGGGATTGTCTCAATCTTCGTGCCGTTCTTGGCCTGCTTCTGCATCGCCTGGAGCAAGGCTTTGTCCAGGGCCGCTTTGCTCTTGCTGAAACCGCAAAAAGGTGTGTTCACTCGCGATGGAAACACGTAGTCGCATCCATCGGTCTTCGGCTGAGCGTCAATAATGGCGAGCGCGGCTTTTGATAGGGGAACAAAGTTCGGATTTTTCGTTTTGTATCGCTCGGCCGGGATCGTCCATATCCCATCCTCACCAATCTCCCTGCGGCTTATGTGCGCGACTTCATCGCGCCGCTGCGCTGTGAGCAACAGCATCTTGACCAAAGCGCCGAAGTTGCCGACGTTACTAAGCCAAGGCCAGATAATGCGGATTTCGTCATCAGACAGGACGCGAGTCCGCGCACGTTCTTTCGGCTTAATCCTCCCCATGCCGCGCACGACCGGCACGCTGAATTGATCGTCGCGGGTCGCGTACCAATTAAAGGCCTTCCGGAGGTAGGCAAGGGTACGGTCGGCCATCACCGGACCGTTTGTATCCTCGATTTCGTCGAGCATCTTGATGACATGCGACCGACGCACCTCATAAATGCCCAGTTTGCCAATGCGTGGCTTTACGAGCCGCTTGAATGCGCTTTCGTACTCATCAGCACTGCGAAGTGGTTGGTTCTTGTTGCGGACATGTCGAGCCACAAAATCATCAATAATGGAGGCGACAGTCTCTGTAGCCGGGGAGGGCGTGCGATCCTCAATCGGGTTCTCCCCGCGATCAATGCGTTGGCGTAAACTCCGCGCCTCTCGGACGGCCTTGAGCGCAGACCAATCGGGCCACGCGCCGACAGTGTAACGGTGTTCAATCCCGCGTAGCCGATAATTGAGGATGAATGCCCGAGCGCCTGCGGCGGTGACGCGGACCCCGAAGCCTCGCGGTGCTTTGGCCCCTTGGATCATGGCACCCGCAAAATAAGTTACGCGGTTCCCCGTGTCCGGGACTGGTAGCCGCTTAATCGTCTCTTCGCTCAGTTTTTCTTGGGTCACTGGCGTAATGTCCGCACTGTGTCCGCACAATCAATTTACCTGAGTGTCTCTCAAAAATATGTGGATGTCCGGCGCTGTCCGCTAGAAGCCTTTGTAAAATAGGGTTAATCAAGCGCAGACTCGAATGTTTGCTGTGCCACCAATAGCTTGCCGGATTTGGGTGCGTCTAACTCTTAATCAGCGGGTCCAAGGTTCGAATCCTTGTGCGCCCACCACATCAATCAAGAATATCAATAAGTTACTCGCTCTAGAGAAATCCCGGACTACCATAAAAAAAGTTATAAAGACTTATAAAGGCCAATTCCGGACGTCATTAGCAAACGCTGTCGGGTCGAGCCACTTTACATTCCCCTCGGAGCATCGCCTCGGCTCCTATTTGAAAACGGCAAAGCACCTAACAGAGCGGTGCTAAGGCAACGGCCGAACTGATCATCGCGAACCGAGGTAGCGGAAGGTGGTCTGCTCCCACCAATCGCTCTGTATCGCATCAAGAATTGCTACGTTGACTGCTTTTCTGAGCGGGCGGTTGGCTGGCATGGCAAACGCGTAGTCTTGGGTCGCAAACGTTGCATCGATCAATTCAATCGAGGACGAAAAGCCTCCCCGAATAATCCAAGCGAGCAGCGGCTTATCATATACAAATGCGTCGAGTGAATGCGCCCGCAATGCTTTGAGGCCGTCAGCCGGAGCGGCGAATTTTTGGTAGGATATTCGGAATCGGGAAAGTGTGTCCTCAGTCGAGGTTCCCGCAACGGCTCCAACACGCACCGACGATAAATCGGCCACTTCATGCACCGATCCCTGCAGATGCCTTATTGTCAGCACTGACGTGATGCTGGCGGTGAAGATGGCGATTGCGACGATCGAGACGACCATCCATAGTATCGCGAGTGCGCGCCCAGGAAGCGTGCGTGGACCGAGATCCCCGGTGTGACGTTGGGTCATCGCCACGGTTGACCACCAGACGCCCGTGCTCAGTCCCTTCGCTACGCCTCCGCCAAAGTGTTCGTTGTGGCGCCGCTCAACGAGCCATAACGCCAGTCCGACGACGATTGCCAAGCCGACCAAGGCCGCAATTGCTTGAGCAAAACCGAACGACGTCATTGTGCGGATAACTGGTAGCCAGCTAGCCTCGCCGCCGGCCGGAACCGCAATGCCAAGACCGGTGGCATAGAACGGCTCCGTGAAATCGACAATGCGCTCACGAGCAGCGGTCACGGTCAGAGCTGCGACGGCAACATCGAACCTGCCGGCCGCGACTCCATCAATCAGCCCTTGCACGGTTGGCTCCTCGGAGAAGCGATAACGCAAATGCAATTCGTCCGCCACATGACGCCAAAGATCGATGCTAATGCCGCTCCAACTACCATCAGCAGCTTTCATGGCGAATGGCGGCGCTTCTTTTGTCCCAATGACCAATTCCTGTTGCGAAGAGATCGGAGCGCTTGCGGTGTCCGTCGTTTGTGCTCGACTAGGTCCGGTTAAAATCAAAGCCGCACTGGCCAATGCGGGAATAATCAGGTAGTTGGACATCGTCACATCGGATAGCACTGCCGCTTCCGCTCTCGACCCGGAGCGGAAGTCGGCTCTAGTTTCATTGACTGGATGAGGCCTGCTCGCTTTCGTCAGCGATAGACCCTGCCGTAGGGATGGTAGGGATGTCGGACGACCACCGCGCCACCGCCCGCCCCAACGCAGCCAGCCCGATAGACTCCACGTGCGCAGACGACTGCGCTTGCTTCAGTCGTGCTTAAGGCTACGACGCCTGCCAACAACAACAGAGAAATGATCGCTTGCTTCATCGCTATTCTCCCGGTTCCAGCCCTCGATGCACTGTCCGCCCATCGTTGCGCTCTTTCGACCTGGCGGGTCTATGCAAATTCGGCCGTGCTGCATCACGCCCCACGATCGAGGCTATTCTGCGTCACGCACCCACGATCGAGACGTCACCTAGATGTCGATTGTCGCAATCTCTTTAAAAGAAGGTCCCGGCGATCGAAGAATAACCGAGCCTGTGCCCAGTTGACGTCACGAATCGCGGTCTGTCCAACGGCGGCAAGCAGTTGAGGCCCGAACAGGCCCGGCATAATTGCCGTGAAAATTACCAAGTTGCCAGAGTCAATTTAGAAGTGAGGCGCGCAAACTTATGGAATTTGGGGAGTGGCAGGATTTTTTGCACCAAACATCGATTCTAATTATTTGGTGCTTCAACTTTCCTTTCGCCTTGGGTATGGCCTGCGCCTGCTAGTAGCAACATAATATGGGTTTTTGCCGACACTGATTGAAACTCCCCCATTCACGGTTTCCCGGCGGGTTTCGAAGAGTGGATTATGAAACGGGTCACGTAGCGTAGTTGATCCCTCAACAATATCCTTTGCAGTTAGGTGCCGCGATAAGAGCCGCTGCAAGAGCGCAATAATTCGAGCGTCTGGCAAAAACGCTTCCGATAAGGTTTGGTGGAAGAAACACGTTGGTCCATCAAAACCCTCGATGACCCACGTCCGATTTCTCTTTATTTTCTTCGGTGGATTTGCAGCCATGAGAACATAATAGATTGCTGATGCCTAACCGCCTAGCCAGTTAGTGCAAGCGCTCGCGCTTCTTTGGCGCATTATGCCAAAGAAAAAGACCCCGAAAGTAACCGAGGCCCTGATCGCCGAAGTAAGGATGCTAAAGCATCGCCAATCAGTTGCCCCAGTTGAAGAGATAATTGACACCGGCAGTGAGCGTCTGGACGTTACGACCGCCGTTGGTGAAAGTGTCGACGCCGACGCCGGGAACAGTGACCGTATGGGCCTTCCAGCACTATGAGTTGTTCCGCTACGATGGTGGCCTGTTGAGCACCATTGGAGGCGACGATGAGGCGGCGCGAGTTCATCACGCTTCTCGGCGGTGCAACGGCGTTGCTATCGCCGCTTGCTGCGCAAGCGCAGCAGCCCGCTCCCGGCAAATGGCGTATCGGAATGCTGGCGCCAGAGATACGCCAGAAGCCGATCCGAGAAGGGCTGCGTGAACTCGGCTACGTCGAAGGCCAAAACCTTCTTATCGAGTGGAGATATGATGACAGAGTGGACCGGCTTGCCGCGTTCGCGACCGAACTGGTTGGACTCAAGCCGGATGTTATTTGCGCTACTGGAACACTGGCGGCTCGCGCCGTCCAACAGGCCACGAAGAGCATTCCGATCGTGATGGTGGCGAGCAATCCGATCGGTGATGGATTGGTGGAAAGCCTTGCTCATCCTGGGGGCAACATTACCGGAATGAGCTTACTGTCGCCGGAGGTGAGTGGAAAACGGCTTGAGCTGTTGCGTCAAGCCAGCGGCAGACCTCCCGCGATCGGGATTTTCTATAATCCTGACGATCCTCCGGCAGTGGACGCGCTAAAAGAGACAGAGGACGCCGCGCGCCAGGCGGGTGTGGAGGTGACTATTGTCCAAGCGCGCACGCCGAACGATATCGCGCCGGGATTTGAAAAGATCGCGGCCGCACATCCGGGTGCTCTCGTCATTCTGAACTCAGTGCTCATGAGCATTCAGGCGAGCCGCAACGCCGAACTTGCTCTTCAGTTGAAACTGCCTGCCATCTACACCGACCCGCGGTTTGCAAAGGCTGGCGGACTCATATCGTACGGACCAAACTTTGATGCCATAATCAAGAAACTCGCCACCTATGTTGATAAAATTTTCAAGGGTGCCAGACCCGCAGATTTACCGGTCGAACAGCCATCCAATTTCGAACTAATCATCAATCTCAAGACTGCCAAGACACTTGGGCTGGATATTCCACCAAATCTGCTTGTGCTCGCCGACGAGGTCATCGAATAGGACGCTATTTGTATTGCGGCACATTAAGACGCGATTGGGCCCTTTTTCGACCGCCGTGGCGGATCGCCGGCTCGGTCGTTATTGGGGTTAGAGCCGACATGGTCGGATGGGGTTGAAAACGACGCGAATGACCCTGGCTGTGTGAAAACGGGCTGCTTCGTGAGATTCTCTGAGCACTGATTCTGCTCTGGGAGGATCGGATGAAGCGCTTTGTTGAGGGAACGGACCGCGGGCAGAGCACGCTGTTCCCGGACTGCCTTGAGGACTGGGTTGACGAGAACAATCCAGTTCGAGTGATTGACGTGTTCGTGGACGAGCTCGATCTGGGCGAGCTCGGCTTTGATGGGATTGCTCCCGAAGCAACCGGCCGGCCGTCTTATCATCCGTCGGTTCTGCTGAAGCTTTACATCTACGGCTATCTCAATCGGGTTCAGTCGAGCCGGCGGCTTGAGCGGGAAGCTGGGCGCAATGTCGAGGTGATGTGGCTCACGGGTCGGCTCTGGCCCGATCACAAGACGATTGCTGACTTCCGGAAAGACAATGGCGGGGCGATACGCAAAGTGTGCGCTCAGTTCATCATGCTTTGTCGACGGTTGGACCTATTCGCGAACGCGATTGCGGTGATTGATGGCAGCAAGTTCAAGGCGGTGAACAACCGGGACAGGAACTTTACCAGGGCAAAGATGGAGCGGCGCCTGGCGCAGATTGAGGAGAGCGTCGCCCGCTATCTGCAGCAACTCGACAGCGCCGATCGGCAGGAGCCATCAGAAGCGCGCACCACAAAGACGGGCCGGCTCAAGGAGAAGATTGCAAAGCTGAAGGAGGAAGTGAAGCGCCTCCATGGATTAAAGGCACGGATGCTGACGGCGCCGGATCAGCAGATATCGCTGACTGACCCCGATTCCCGCTCGATGGCAACAAGCGGCCGAGGATCAGGCGTGGTGGGCTACAACGTTCAGGTCGCCGTCGACACCGCACACCACCTGATCATCACGCATGAAGTGACCAACGTTGGCAGCGATCGGGCGCAGCTTGCTCGCATGGCCAAACAGACTAAGGCGACACTGGAGGCAACGAACCTAGACGTCATTGCAGACCGCGGTTACTTCAGCGGCGAGGAGATCCTTGAGTGCGACAAAGACGGCATCCCCTCGGTCCTTCAAAGAGCGCTACACTCGAAGCGTTTTGACACACCAAGACCCATAGCGGACATTCGCCGCTCAAAATTATTGCAGCGCAAATTGATGGCCGAACCCCATTCCGAAGGTTACAAATCCCTGCTCTAATTTGCCGATTACGCTCGGTAAGCTCCCACCGCAGCGCGCGGTGTCTTTGCATTTGAGCCGAGCGACGAACGAATGCAAATCTTGACGAGCATTTAGGTTTCTGACCGGAGGCTCAGATATGTCGCTAGATAGTACGCTGACTGATACCGCTGGTTCGAGGCTGCCGGACGCGAGCGCGGCTGGCTTCGCCGATAAGCTTTATCGGCTGGATGGCGGTCATTCCCTCGCGAACGACGAGTCGGTTTGGACCCCCGGCGAAAATGTCGGGCGGAGCATCCAGTTCTCGTCGACTTGCTGGCTGATACAGCGGGGAAACCAATGGTTACTCTGGGATACGGGTGTTCCTGAATCGGCGTTGAACGACCCCAAAGGCTGGTCAACCCTGCCTAAATTGATCGTCTACCATTTGGACAAGACACTTACTGATCAACTCGCTGAGATTGGCCTTAAGACAACCGACATCACCTATGTTGCGCTGTCTCATACTCACGGCGACCACATTGGCAATGTTCGCTTGTTCCCGGATTCAACGGTTCTGATACAGCGGGCCGAGTATGAATGGATCAGCTCTCCCGATGGCCCGAACGACAACGTCAATCAACTGAAGGCTCTCGCACGCAAGCTTATGGGCACTCCAAAACATCTTAGACTGCTCGATGGTGATACAGATGTATTTGGCGATGGCAGTGTTACCTTGGTTTCCACACCAGGACATACTCCCGGCAGTCAATCATTGATGGTGCATTTGAAGAATTCAGGCTTCATCATTCTGTCTGGTGACGTGGTTCATCTGGAAGAGAATTTTGAAAAGGACACGGTACCGTCCTTGAATACGGATAAGACCGCCTCAATCGCCTCCATGGAAAGGATCAGGCGGATGATCGCAACGTACAAAGCGAAGTTTTTTATCAATCACGACAAGGCGGAATCCGACGCTCTAAAACTGATCCCTGCATTCTACGACTGATGTCTTCCTCCCGATTTAATGCCAGCGACCGATGTACCAGCGAAGGCAAGATGGAGGGTGTCATGCAGGTCTTTGATCGGCAGCGGAAGATTTTTGGTGCGCTGGCTGTCGCGGCCATTCTTCTTGTGACGGCCGCTGCTTTCGCCGCATTCGCAGATGCGCCCGCCGCAACATCCGGTCTCGCTGCGGCGTTCGAGCAGTACCGGCCCTATGTGCTGAGTATTTTGCGCATCATGGTCGGGCTCCTCTTCCTCCAGCACGGCATGGCGAAGATGTTCAACTTCCCGCCGCAGGGCGATATGCCGGTGTTCCCGAGGCCCGAATGGTTCGCCGGCCGGATCGAACTTGTCGGCAGCACGCTCATCGCACTCGGGCTATTGACGCGCCCGGTGGCTTTCATCTTGTCCGGCGAAATGGCGTTTGCCTATTTCATAAGCCACCGGCCGCGAAGCTTCTTTCCGCTGCTCAATGGCGGCGAGCCTGCGGTCTTGTTCTGTTTCGTGTTTCTTTATCTAGTCTTCGCCGGCGGCGGGCCGTTGAGCCTCGATGCGCTGCTGTGAGGTAGGAAGCGCTAATTTTGAATCTAAGAAGTAATTCGGTTGCGCCCAGAGCAGCGCGGCCATTCATTGCGATCAGACCGCCTAATGTCCGCTAATGGCCCTTAACCGCCGCCCGAGGCACAGCTAGGCGCGGCAGGTATTGGGTGAAGACCGGTCAC
>Ga0210394_10004721_pt1 | contig 15693 bp, 13 predicted proteins | sample IncBWC12MmetaG_FD_160121 | JGI IMG/M metagenome (GOLD analysis project Ga0210394, IMG submission 160121) | Forest soil microbial communities from Barre Woods Harvard Forest LTER site, Petersham, Massachusetts, United States - Inc-BW-C-12-M | ecosystem: Environmental > Terrestrial > Soil >... | reverse complement strand
GAAGGCCCGCTCCCGCAAACGCGTTACGTCCTTCAAAAGGCCCTCGCCGCCAAGCTTCCTCCGGTCGTCGTTCTCAACAAGATTGACCGCACCGACGCGCGCGCCGAGGAAGTACTCAACGAAATCTACGACTTGTTTATCGACCTGGACGCCACCGAAGACCAGCTCGATTTCCCGGTCATTTACACCAACGCCCGCGAAGGCGTCGCCCATCGCAAGCAGGGCGATGGTTCCAAGGATCTTCTGCCGCTTTTCGAGACCATCGTCAGCAAAATCCCGCCGCCAACCGGCGATCCTTCTGCCACACTGCAGATTCAGGTCACCAATCTCGACTACAGCGAATTTCTGGGACGCATCGCCATCGCGCGGGTGTTCAATGGAACGCTGAATCGTGGCGATGAAGTTGCCATCAGCAAGCTCGACGGCAAACTGATCAACACCAAAATCACCAAGCTGTTCACCTTTCGCGGCCTGGATCGCGACGAAGCCGAATCCGTCACTGCAGGCGACATCATCGCCATGGCCGGTGTCGAAGGCATCCAGATCGGCGAAAGCGTCACCAGCAAGGAAACTCCCTCTCCCCTTGAGCCGCTGACCATCGACGAACCCACCATCGCCATGATTTTCAGCGTCAATTCCAGCCCGCTTTGTGGACGCGAAGGCACGTTCCTGACTTCCCGCGATCTTCGTGATCGCCTTGCGCGCGAACTGCTCACCAACGTCTCCATCCGCGTTGAGGACACCGATACGCCCGAATCCTTCCGCGTTCTGGGCCGCGGTGAACTCCAACTCGCCATCCTGATCGAAACCATGCGCCGTGAAGGTTTCGAGATCATGGTCGGCAAGCCGGAAATCGTGGTGCGCACCGAAAATGGCAAAAAGCTCGAACCGGTCGAGCGACTGGTCATCGACATTCCCGAGAATTTCATCGGAATCATCATGGAAACCCTCGGCAGCCGCCGCGGCGAAATGATGAAAATGAGCAATCACGGCTCCGGCCGCGTGCGCCTCGATTTCAAAATTCCTTCGCGCGGCCTGATCGGCTTGCGCAGCCAGCTTTTGACCGACACTCGCGGCACCGCGTTGATCCATTCCATCTTCGAAGGCTGGATGGATTATGGCGGCGATATGGCCCTACGTCCCACCGGCGCACTGGTAGCCGATCGCCCCGGTCCTTCTACGGCATATGCGCTTTGGGGCCTTCAGGAACGCGGCGAACTCTTCATCGGTCCAACCGTCGAAGTGTACGAAGGCATGGTGGTCGGCGAAAATTCGCGCGAGCAGGATATGGAAGTCAATGTCACCAAGGAAAAGAAGCTCACCAACATGCGCTCTTCCAGCGCCGACGAAGCCATTCGTCTGATCCCGCATCGCCAGCTCAGCCTCGAACAAGCCATCGAGTTCATCGCCGACGACGAATGCGTCGAAATCACGCCCAAATCCATCCGCCTCCGCAAAAAGGTCCTGCAAGCCAACAAGCGCCCCCGCCGCTGGCAGGAAATCCGCGCCTCGCAGGAAGCGGCCAACTAAGCGTCTCGAGCACGTCTGAGCTGCTGGCCCTGCAGAGGTAGCTCACCCCTTCAGGTGTGAGGCTTTTCCCGACTTCGACGCCAAATCTCACCGGCAGGCAATCCCAACCGGATGGATTTGCAATCGTGGTGAATCGCACTGAAAACACTCAGGCCTGGAAGGCTTGAGCTACATGTCTCTTCTCTGTCTTCGGTAGCGCTGGCCTCTGGCCGGCGGGAGCTCTTGCTCCGAATCGCTAACCAGTCATCTCAGCGTAGCGCCGCAACAAGAATCTTCGTTCGATATCGTTGGTGACCAATTGCAGCGCTCTGCGATAGACCGCCGCCGCCTCGTCTTTCCGCCCCAGCCTGCGCAACAAATCCGCCCGCGCTGCCGGCAACAAGTAAAACTCCGCAAGCTCTTCGTTTTCTTCCAGTACATCCAGCAGCGCCAAGCCTTCCGTCAACGACGTCGCCATCGCAACCGCCGCCGCTCGGTTCACTTCCAGCACCGGCGAAGGGTGGCTGCTCACCAGCAAGTCATACAACCCTGCGATCTGTGGCCAGTCCGTTTCGTTGGCAGTCCGCGCATTCGCGTGTAACGCCGCAATGGAAGCCTGCAAGGAATAAAATCCGTTAGCCCCAGCGTGCAGCGCGGACTCCAGCAATGCCGATCCTTCGCGAATCTGCTTGTGATGCCACAAGCTGCGGTCCTGCTCTTCCAGCAAAATCAATTCTCCGTCGCTGCTCACGCGAGCGTCGCGTCTGGAATCGTGCAGCAACATGAGCGCCAGCAACGACCGCGCCTCGCGTTCCCTGGGCAGCAGCTCGCAAAGCACTCGCCCAAGTTGAATGGCCTCCGAACAAAGCTCGCGCCGCACCAGCGCATCGCCGCCGCTGGCCAGATAGCCTTCATTGAAAATTAGATAAATCGCCAGCAGCACGGAATCCACGCGCTCCGGCAAATCCTCCGGCGAAGGCTCACGGTAGGGAATCCCCGCGTCGCGAATCTTGCGCTTTGCCCGCACCAGCCTTTGCGCCAGCGTCGCCACCGGCAGCAGAAACGCCTTGGCAATTTCTTCGGTGGTCAGCCCGCAAACCGTTCGCAGCGTGAGCGCCACCTGCGCATCGGTCGCCAATGCCGGGTGGCAACAGGTAAAGATCAGCCGCAATCGGTCGTCGGCAAACATTTCTTCCGCCGTCTCCCACTGAGGAGCGTGAACAACTTCGATGTGGTGGACGATCTCGTCGCGCTTTTCATCCAAGCGCCTCCCGCGCCGCAGCTGATCGATAGCCTTATTGCGCGCGGTACTGATCAACCAGGCGCGGGGATTCGCAGGAGTTCCTTCCGTAGGCCATTTCTGCAGCGCCGTCGCATAAGCCTCCTGCAACGCTTCCTCGGCCAGATCAAAATCCCCCAGCATGCCGATCAGCGTGGACAAGATCCGGCCGGACTCTTCGCGATGCAGCTTTTCAAAATCCATGGCCAAGAAGATTTACCACCAATTGCCGCGAGGAACGAACTTATCCCTTCGCGGCGTCCTGTTTCACTTGCTGCTCCACCACCGGCCGCACCTCGATGGAACCATCGCGCGCCGACGGGATGCGCGCGGAAATGGCCAGCGCTTCGTCGAGATCGGCCGCCTCCACCAGGAAATAACCGCCAAGTTGCTCCTTGGTTTCCGCGAATGGACCGTCGGTAATCACTTTCTTCCCGTCGCGCACCCGCACCGTGGACGCGCTGCTGGTCGGCTTCAGCTCGTACCCGCCCAGGTATTTGCCCTTCTGGGTCAATTCCCCGATCACCTGCCCGTATTCCTGATACATGGCGTTCCGGTCCTGTTCCCGCAATTTCGCGGCCTGTGCTTCCGTGTGGTAAATCAGCAACAAATATTTCATTGGTCTTTCCTCCTGCGGTTAGACGAACGGGTTTCCATGGAATCGACCTTGCGCGCTCGTTTTTCTGAACATTTTCTGGACCGTCGGTCTGCGAATCACTTGCGGACAGCGGTCAGAGTTGCTGGGCCGACTCTGTCCATAGCGCCAGATGGGAGAATAGCTCTAAACGCCGCGGCAGTTCGTCTGTTCTTGGAGGCCGGAGCAAAGACGACGGCCCTGTTACTTTGGGACAAATCGAACTACCGCATGGCCCTAAAGGCTGCTCCGAAATCCGACAGGGATGTCCTTGCGATTTCCCTCTCCGGAATTCATTCCGCAGTTGTTAGGGCAAAAGGGTTCCTGAGCCACATTGGGTGGAGCGCGCCAGAGCGAATCTCGATGGCGGCAACTTGGGTCGAAAGCGGGAAGATGCTCGAAGTTAGACTGCCAGCGGAATACCTAACACCGAAGAAAACGTAACGAAGGGATGTGGAGTTATCCCTCGTAAGGACCAACGAAGAAGGGACTAGTTAGTTGCACGCTATGGGGCGACCGAACGACACGGACCGCGAACGATACCGATGACAGAAAAATTCAAGCACACTCGAGCGGAAACCAACGCGCTGTTACGTGATCTACGAAGAATTCTCAAGTATGAGGACGAGCGGGAGTTTATGAGCGTTTTGCGGAAGCACGGGATAAAGGACGAGGACCCGCGCTTCGCCGAGATCGTGAAACTTTTCCGCGACTTGCGGACCGGGAAATCTTAACCGCGAGTTTGTGAATGTCTTTACGCATCGCTTTAGCACCTGCCGGGGTCAGTGTCAGGAGGTGCGCTTCAATGATTTCGCCAGCCCTGTTCACCGCAGCATCAAGTTTTGTCTTCTTGGCCATCGCGTATACAGAATAACAGCAAGCGAAGTGCTCTACAACGACGTTCCGGGAGTTCAATTCGCAACAAGCAAATGGTCTACGGCAGCAGCGATTTTCCTTCCGCGCTGGGCAACGACAACCCCGCTTCCTTCGCCAGTGTCGGCGCAATGTCCCGCATATCAATCACGCCCAAATCTTTTCCAGTAGGCATTCCTGGGCCCACAAAGAAAAATGACGCACGCAATTCCGGCACATCCGGCAATTGTCCGTGCGTTCCGCCGGGCTTGATCGCCGAAAGCACCTGGCCATTCAGGGAGGAACCTGTCCGCCACCCTGGTTTCATGCCCACAAAAAAAGACGCGTTCGGATAACCACCGCGTTTGTGTAGCTCGCCGGCATCCAACACGCGGTCAATCCCATTCGCCGGATCGGCTGCGAGTTTCGCCAGCAATTCCGCTACTTCCTTCGATGTCGCCTGATCCTGCGGATCTTTCAGCACAATCGCCGCCGATCCTCCGGTCTCCCACGGCATCGCTCGCCAATCGCTAATTCTTCCTTTGTCGTCCACGGTGAAAAGCTTCGCCTGGCGAAACGCCGCGATCAGATTCAATTCGTGGTCATAATTCGCAAATCCATGATCGGATACGACCGCGACATACGCGCGACCTGGCGCAACGTCTTCGGCAGCCGCGCGTACTTGCCCAATCACCGCATCCAGCCGCTCCAGCACCGCGATGTCCTCGGCGCTGAAAACCCCTGTCTCGTGTTCGATGTGATCGAGCGCCGTCAGGTGCAAGGTCAGCAAGCTGGGCTTTTTCTTCTCCAGAATCCACGCCGCGTATTTGCCGCGCACCTCGTCGCCTTCCGTTGATGCGTCAATCCCGCCGCGATATTCCCCCAAATCCTTGCGCGCCTCCTCCAGCAATCCCGGCGTTATCAAAACATGTAGCAATTTCGCGTCCTCCGCCGTCCCTGCTCTCCAAAACTCCGGAATATTCCAGGTGATTTTCGCGCCAACCGTCACCGGCCACTGCACACTGGCGGTAGTCCGCCCTGCTTGCGCTGCTGCATCCCACAAAGTGGGCTCGCGAATGTCTTCCGTATACCAATACCAACCCTGATAATTTCGCTGCAGCGGATCAAACGTCGTGTTCGCCAAAATTCCGTGTTTTGCGGGCCACACGCCGGTCACTAGGGTCGTGTGGCTCGGGTACGTCACCGTTGGCACCACGCCCGTCACTCCGTCCGCGTACGTTCCTTCTTTCATGAGGCGTCGCAGGTTCGGGACCTTGGCTCCATGTGCGTCTGCCGCGGTGACATAGTCCGGCCGCAAGCCATCGATAGAAATCACCACCAGCAGCGGCGCATCTTTTTGCTGCGCCTGCGCCAGCGCTGCCCCAAGCAGGAGCACAATTGAACAAGCCCACACCCAAAATATGCGCCTTCCCATTGACACTCTCATTCCGCGCCTCCACCATAACTCCTTGAAGACAACACGCCTTCCAACCCCTTGCAACGTTTCCTCTGGAGACGGTTTTGATGTAGAGTAGGCCCCTCGCATCTCCAGCCGTAGTACTGTTGCACAAATTGCGTTTCTTCGTAGGAAGTTAGTTCTGGCTCGGGTTGCTGTCATCTCTGGACGTTACGGGACGGTGAATGTGGATACTTCGAACGGCGCTTCCTCCAACGGTTCTGGCTGTCACGCCACCATTGCTGCCAGCGCCACGGCCCTTCCGCCATACCGGATCACCCGCGATGACGTGAAGTATTACTTCGGCAAAGTCTTCGAGATTCCCGAACGCCGCGTGGACGCCATGATGGCCATCGTGGACAACGCCCAGGTCCACAACCGCTTTTCCATCTTTCCCATCGATTACACCATCGAGCCCCGCAGTCTGGCCAAGACCAACAACGAATATATCGAACATGCCGTAAAACTCGGTAAGGAAGCCGCCGAAAAGTGCCTTACCCGCGCCAACCTTCGCGCCGATGAGATCGACCTGATCATCACCGTATCCTGCACTGGTTTCATGATTCCTTCGCTGGATGCGCACCTCATTAACATGATGGGGTTTCGCTCCAACGTCTGCCGCATGCCCTTCACGGAACTGGGTTGCGCCGCGGGTGCCATGGCTATTTCCCGCGCCACCGATTATCTGAAGGCTCATCCCGGCGGTAACGTGCTTATCATCGCTGTGGAACTTCCGTCGCTCACTTTCCAGCGCAAGGACATCTCGCAAGCCAACCTGATCTCCTCAATCCTTTTTGGTGATGGCGCGGCTGCCGTTATCGTCACTGGACAGCCCAGGCCCGGCCCACGCGTGATGGTGACGGAAACCTACACCTTCCCCGATTCCCTTGGCGCCATGGGTTTCGACCTTCGCGACTCCGGCTTTCACATCCTCCTGGCCAAGGACGTCCCGGAAATGATCGGCGCAAAGATCAAGGGCCTGGTGGATTGCTTCCTCACTCGCCAGGGCAAAACACGCAAGGACATTAAGGGTTGGATTCTGCATCCCGGCGGCGCGCGGCTTCTCGGTAACGTCGAGCAGGAACTGGGTCTCTGCAAATGCGACACCCAACCTTCCTGGGACATCCTGAGAGATGTCGGTAATCTCTCCAGCGCCACCATCCTCTTTATTCTTCAAGAATGGCTCGAAAAACGTCCCCTCAAAGTCGGTGATTACGCCATGGCCGCCGCCTTCGGCCCCGGCTTCAGTGCGGAGTTTTTGCTGCTTCAATGGAACTGAGTGTCATCGCCTATCTGGCGCTCCTCGTTTGTGTAGCTCTGCTGCGCATCGTGGAGCTGCGCATCTCCAAACGCCACCAGCAACAGATGGTCTCGCACGGCGCATCCAAAGTACGTGACCCGCGTTTCGGCTGGATGGTGCTGGTGCACATTGGTGTTCTCCTCGGTGCCGCGCTGGAAGTGGTTTTTCTGCATCGCCCCTTCTTTCTGTGGCTGGCGATTCCGTGCTTCGTTCTTTTTCTCGCCGCCAACGCTGTTCGTTGGTGGGTCATCCGCACCCTGGGAGAACACTGGAACGTTCAAGTCATGAATTCCACCAGCCTCGGTGTAATCACCACCGGGCCGTTTCGCTATGTACGCCACCCGAATTACGCCGCGGTATTTCTGGAGATGCTGGTCCTGCCGCTAATCCATACCGCTTGGATCACCGCCATCGCCGGTGCGGCCGCTCACGTGCTCGTTCTTTCTCAGCGGCTTTCCACGGAGGAACGCGTGCTCTTTTCCGATTCTCATTACCGCGCCGCCATGTCCGGTAAGCCTCGTTTCGTTCCGGGACTCTTCTGATCCAGGGAGACCTCATGCGACGCAAGCTCTACGCTCTGTTCACCGCTCTTTTGATCCTGGCCATCATTGCACCGTCCACCCGCGCACAAGATGTCACTCCCGCGTTCTCCAATGATCCCGACCTCGAAGCCGGATACCGTGACCTGTACCAGCGCCAGTTCATCGAAGCACGAAGCACCTTCACGAAATGGATTTCCGAGCATCCCAACGAGGCGTTCGGTCACGTCTCTCTCGCCGCCAGCTATCTCTTTGAGGAACTCTTCGTTCAAGGCGTTTTGACCAGTGATTATTTCTGCGACGACAAGCGATTCGTCGGCGGCATTACCGGTGCGCCCGATCCCGAACGCATCAAGAATTTCAACATCGAGATTGCGCAGGCGCGCACTCTGGCACAGCAGCGCATCAAGAAAAATTCCCACGACCCTGAGGGCCTCTACGTCATGACCCTGGTCGCCGGCATGGAATCCAATGCCAACAGCATGCTTCTGAAGAAACACATCGACGCTCTGAAGTTCCTCAAAGAGGCTAACGCCAACGCCACATCGCTTCTTGCCCAGCGTCCCGACGCGTACGACGCCTTCGTGGCCCTCGGTAGCGCCAATTACATCATCGGCTCGCTTTCCGGCTCCGCGCGGTTCTTGCTGTGGTTCGGAGGCATTCATGGCGACAAGGTGTTGGGTATGCAACAGGTCACCAAGACCGCCGATAACGGCCACTACCTGAGACCTTTCGCGAAAATTCTTCTCTCGCTTTCCGCACGGCGCGAAAAACAAGATGCCATCGCGCAAAAATACCTGAAGGAACTCACGGAAGAGTTTCCCAGTAACCCGCTGTATTCCGCCGAATACGCCAAGGCGCTCGGCCGACCGATTCCCGCATCGCTAGGTCCTGGCAAATAGCATCTTTCGGTGTGGTAGCGCCGGCGTCGCGCCGGCATTCTTCCTGCGCACGATCTCCCGACAGGAATGCCGGCGCTTCCAGACGCTGCTACAATCCATTTATTCGCGCGTGTTTCTGACTCTCCCTGTCGCAGAAAGCGGTGTCTTATGTTCCAACCGGATCTCCTGAAGGGTCGCGCCATCTTTATTACTGGCGGTGGCACTGGCCTCGGCCGTTCCATGGCAATTCATTTCGCGAAACTCGGCGCTCGCATCTTCGTCATCGGCCGCCGCCCAGAACCATTGAAAGAAACCTGCGAAGAGATTCATCGCGACGGCGGTGCCGCGGCGTTCACAACTTGCGACGTGCGCGACTATGCTGCGGTGGAACTGGCGTTGCGCACTGCCGAAACGCAATTCGGGGAAATCGATACGCTCGTGAACAACGCCGCCGGTAACTTCATGGCCCGCACCGAAAAGCTTTCTCCCAACGCATTCAACGCTGTAGTAGGAATCGTTTTGAACGGCACCTTCCACTGCACACAAGCCTTCGCCAAGCAGCGCATCGCCAAAAAACTCGGCGGTAATGTCCTGAACATCACCACTACGTACGCGGCCGCGAATTCCGGCTCGGGCTACGTGGTACCTTCCGCCTGCGCGAAAGCAGGCGTCCTTGCCCTCACAACTTCACTGGCAGTCGAGTGGGCGAAATACCATATCCGCATCAACGCCATCGCTCCCGGGCCGTTTCCCACGGAAGGCGCGTGGTCCCGCCTGATTCCTTCCAAACAATTTGAAGAGCATTCCATCAACAGGCACCCGATGAAGCGCTTCGGCCGTCACGACGAACTGACCAACCTCGCCGCGTTTTTGATCAGCGATATGTCCGAGTACATCAACGGAGAGTGTGTGGTAATTGACGGCGGGCAGTGGCTCCGCGGCGCCGGCGAATTTAACGACCTGGCCATGCTTCCCGACGCAGTCTGGGAACAACTCGAGTCCGCCCGCCCGAAAAAGTAGCGCGTTTATGCGGCCGCCTTCTGAGGCGGGCGCCTTACTGCGGCAGCGCGCTGGCTTTCAGCAACACGTCCACTTTTACTTCACCCGCAGACTTACCGTCCGCCTGCACTCTGATCATCACTGGCTGCGGCGTCGCCCTCTTCAATTCCGCTTCGGTCAAAGCCGGCGTTTCGATCTCGACTCGCACATTCGTGTCTGCCTCGGCAGGCAAAAGAAATTTGCCCGCACCGTTGAGCACCTTCCATCCCTGAGGCAGCTCAGCGCTGATCGTCGCTTCCAGCTTCCGCTTCTCGTCGTGGTGAATGGTCAGCGGTAAGCTCAACGTAGTTCCGCTCTTGACCCCAATCTCTGGTGGATCAGCCACCTGCAAATTTTGAAGACAGTGCGCCTTGCGGAATTTCTCGTAAAAAGCCCACGGTCCACCTAGCGTCACAAACGTGCCTCCGGGTGACACTTGCATTGCTCCCATCAGCGAACAGTCCGTGGTTTTTCCTTCCAGGTTCGCGAAAACATCGTCGGTAGGCTTGCTCACGTAATACGATTTTCCGAAAATCAGGGTCTCCGGCTCGGGCCAACCAAAATCCGGATCTTCCACCATCTTCGACAATTGCTCCTCGTTCATCTTTTCCAAACTCTGAATGAACTCCCCAAACTGCGTCATGTGCGGTTTGATCGCATCGAATGCCAGCCGCCAGTAAGGTTGTTTCTTTGCGGGTGAGATTTCCTTGATGGAATAAGACGGCCCGCTGTTTGCGAAGCGTTTCGGCCCTGAAGAAGAATCTTCGAAGTAATATAGTTTTTTCGGCTGCCACGTCTGCAAATTCTCGAGATACGGCTCCAGCCGCTTCGATGACCCGCTTACCTGCGAAGGGAACACAACCGGGTCCGCGGCAAGATCGAACGCTTCTGTCGCCAGCACGCCTGCAGCCTGATGATCCCCGTGGTTCTCTCCTATAAACACGCCCGGCAACCAGGTCATGACGATTTCAGGTCGCGTCAGCCGCACCAGCCCGACGAGTTTCTCCAGATTTTCTCCGTGGCCCCAGCTCGCCAGCGAGTTCAACACATTTTGCGAAGCGGTGTCCTTGCCGTCCAGAAACCAGACATTCGTTATGTCCAGCCGGGCGCAAGCTTGTCGCGCTTCCATCTCTCGAATGTTCGCCATTGCCGGCCCGTGCTCGCGCCCGTATTCGTTCGCGCCGCTTCCTCCACGCGTGCCGTAAACCACTGCTACTTTCTTGTGTAGATCGTAAATGGCGCGTGCGAGGTACGGTGTGACTGCTCCCTCGTCGTCCGGGTGCGCCACCACCACGAGAATATCGACCTTGAAACGCTCGTCCGCGCCGAGAACCTTTGTCGGCCCCTGCGCTCGAAGCGACGCCGGAAACAATACCCCGGCGATAATGACCATGAATTTCAGAACAGCCTTCATGTGGCTCCCTCAAACAAGTTTCGATATCGCAAAGTGAGCAAAGATTGTACCGTCCTTCTGCCGGAAAACCACGGGACATCATCAGGCCGCGAATCATGTCGGCTATACTCGCACTGTGAAATGGCGGCTAATCCTCTTGCTTGCTGTCTTCGTGTCTGCGGCAGTGTTTGCGCAGACAACTCCGCCTGATTCCGCTGCGCGAGAGCCGATAGAAAAGGGCCGCATACTCCGGCAAGTCGTTTGCACAAGAAATCCGCAACAATCCTACGCGCTGTACGTTCCTTCCAGTTATTCGCCCGCGCACTCTTGGCCTATCGTGTACTTCTTCGACCCGGCAGCCCGAGGCAGCATGCCCCTCGAACGCGCAAAAGAGGCTGCCGAGCAATACGGGTTTATCCTGGCCGGTTCGAACAACTCGCGTAACGGTCCATACAAGCCACAGTTGGAAGCAGCCGACGCCATGGTTGTGGACACACAACTGCGTCTGGCCATCGACCTCCATCGCGTCTATTTCGCGGGATTTTCCGGAGGCGCGCGGGTTGCTGCTCTGCTTGCGCTTCAGTGCAAATGTGCCGTTGGCGTGCTGCTCAGTGGCGCTGGTTTTCCAGTGGGTGCTTCTCCGTCGCGAGAAAATTCATTTGCGGTCTTCTCCGCAGTTGGCAACGTGGATTTTAACTATCCGGAACTAATCTCGCTTCAGGACAAATTGCAGCAGGCCGATTATCCGCATTGGCTTCGCGTATTTGATGGACCCCACGAATGGGCTCCCCCGCAGGTTTTCGAAGAAGCGCTGGCGTGGTTCCGGCTCAACGCCATGAACTCCAATCGAGAACCACGCGACGATGTATTCGTGCGAACTCACCTTCTGAAGTCGACGGCCTACGCGGAAAGTTTGGAGAAAGATGGAAACGCTCTCGTCGCGTGGCGTGAATATTCACAAGTTGCCGCCGCCTACGACTCTTTAGCCGACATCGAGCCGCTTCGCGCCAAAGCGGATTTGCTTGGAAAAGAAAAGACCGTACACGATTCCTTGAAAAAGGAACGAAGTGACTTCGAAGAACAGCAACGCCTGACTGCGATTATTCAAGTGGCCCTGTCTGCCAAGCGCCCCGCCGACCCCGATGCCGCGGACACTGATAACGATGCTGACCAGAAGGCCCGTCAATTGCGTTCGCTCACCGAACAGGAAAAGCGCGTCGAACGGAAGATCGTTCTGCAACGCGCCCTTTCCGGTGTGCTGGTCGGCTGCATGGAGGCCGGCTTCGACCTCCTCGAACGAAAAGATTACCCACGCGCCGTTCTCGCCTTTTCTTGCGCCACGCAAGCCGACCCATCTTCGCAATGGGCCTGGAGCAACTTGGCTGTAGCGCAAGCCTTATCCGGCAACCGAAAAGATGCTATCAAGGCTCTCCGTCACGCGCGTGACCTCGCAACCGACAAAGCGTCCTTTGCAAATTGGCTTAACTCCGAAAAGGCATTCGACTCCTTGCGAGACGCAGCAGATTTCAAGACTCTTTTAGGCTCGGGCTCTGCCAGCCAGTAGCACCACTCGTATATCGACAAGACTAGTGTAATACGGCGTATTGCAGTTTTCTAATCGAACGTACTGTTGACATACTTCGAGCGCCGCCTTACTCTGCCCTTAGACGAGGTCGCCTATGGAAATGGAAAAAGTTACGGTCTCACCAAAATTTCAAGTCGTCATCCCGAAAAGGATTCGGGAGGAGCTAAAACTCAAGCCCGGTGAGAAACTCCAAATATATCTTTTCGAGAATTCCATGCGCTTACAGCGGCCGCGGTCTATCAAAGCTTTACGCGGCATAGCCAAGGGAATGATATGGAAGGACGAAGATCGTGATCATTCCGAGCGCTTCTGACCGAATTGTTGTGGACTCTTCGGGGTGGATCGAATACATCGGCGCAGGTCCGAAAGCCGAGGGTTTCGCCGCTTACCTTGAGTCACAGGCCATACTCCTTCTTCCCTCGATCGTCGTCTACGAGGTGCACAAAAAGGTGTATCGCGAGCAAGGAAAAGGGAAGGCTGATGAATTCGTCTCTCAGGCCTTTGGGTTTGGTGATCGCCTGATCCCGCTCACGCTGGAGCTCGCCATTTTGGCTTCCACCATGAGTCTGGATGCACACCTCTCTTTGGCTGATGCGATCATCTATACGACCGCTCAGAAACACAACGCGCACCTGGTTACGTCGGACGCCCATTTCATGAACCTCCCGGATGTCACGATTCTCTGAGATTTGTTGACCGCGCCTTGACCCGTTTCGCGCCCGCCGATACTCTAAAGTGTTAGGAAACACGCGGAATTCTTTCCGCACCCAGGACAACGCGCAATGGACGTAATCGACCAGATCCACGTAACCCTTCCCGACGGTAGCGTCAAGGAAGTCCCCAAAGGCACCACGCCGCTGGAAATCGCTACCTCGATTTCTCCGCGCCTTGCGGGTGCGGCTCTGGTCGCTAAAGTTTCGCCCGTTGGCGGCAACGGCATAAAGGAAAAAACTGGCATTTACTCAAACTCCGTCGATCCCGCGGAAGATGGCTCGCTGCTCTTCGATCTACGTCGCCCGCTCGAGCAGGACGTCAAGCTCCAGATCCTCACTGAAAAAGATCCCGACGCCCTCTACGTCTTCCGCCACTCCGCCGCACACCTTCTCGCCGCCGCGGTCGTGGAACTCTACCCCGACGTAAAACTGGGCATCGGTCCCCCGGTCGAAAACGGGTTCTTCTACGAATTCATGCGTGACCAGCCATTCACGCCCGACGACCTCGAGAAGATCGAGAAGAAAATGCGCGAACTCGCCTCGCAAGACCTGCGCAACGAACGCAAACTTTTGCCCAAGCCCGAAGCACTGAAGCTGTACCAGGATTCCAAGCAAATCTTTAAATGCGAACTGGTCGAAGAAAAGGCCGATGAACCCCTGGTTTCCTTCTACACCACCGGCAAGTTCATCGATTTCTGCCGCGGCCCGCACATTCCCTCCACAAAGCGCATCCAGGCGTTCAAACTAACCAACGTCGCCGGCGCGTATTGGAAGGGACAGGAAGGCAACCCACAGCTTCAACGTATCTACGCCGTCGCTTTCTATTCGCAGAAAGAACTCGACGAATACCTGCATCGCATCGAAGAAGCCAAGCGCCGCGATCACCGTAAACTTGGCACCGAACTCGACCTCTTCAGCATTCAGGAAGAAGCTGGCCCCGGCCTGATTTTCTGGCATCCCAAGGGCGGGCTGATCCGCACGCTCATCGAAAATTGGCTACGCGAAGAATTGCAGCAGCGGGGCTACGATCTGGTTTTCACGCCGCACATCATGCTGTTCGATCTTTGGAAAACTTCGGGGCACGCCGGCTTCTACAAAGAAAATATGTTCGGCGCGGTCGAGGTCGAAAAGGCCGATTATCAGCTCAAGCCCATGAATTGTCCCGGCCACATCCTCATCTACAAATCGAAACTCCGCAGCTATCGCGATCTTCCGGTCCGCCTCGCGGAACTCGGCACCGTCTACCGCTACGAACGCAGCGGCGCTCTTCACGGCCTGCTGCGCGTTCGCGGCTTTACCCAGGATGACGCACACATTTTCTGCACTCCGCCGCAAATCGAAGCGGAAGTCGAAGCCTGCATCGACTTTGCCTTCGCGGTAATGAAGAATTTCGGCTTCGATAAATTCGAAATCGAGCTGTCCGACTGGGATCCCAAGCATCCCGAAAATTACGCCGGCAAACCCGACGACTGGCACCGCTCAGCCGCCGCGCTAGCGGATACGCTCAATCGGTTGAAGATTCCCTACAAGCACATGATCGGCGAAGCGGCGTTCTACGGCCCGAAAATCGACATCAAGTTGATCGACGCCATCGGCCGCCCCTGGCAGCTCACCACCGTCCAGTTCGACTTCAACCTTCCCGCTCGCTTCGGCCTGGAATTCGTCGGCGACGACGGCGCGCGCCATCAGCCGCTCATGGTTCACCGCGCGCTCCTGGGCTCCGTGGAACGCTTCTTCGGCATTCTCATCGAACACTACGCCGGCGCTTTTCCGCTCTGGCTCGCGCCCACTCAAGTAGAGATTTGCCCGGTCAGCGAGAAAGTCATCGACTACGCGCGCCATCTGTACGAAACGCTAAAGAGCCACGGCATCCGCGTGCATCTCGACGACCGCAACGAAAAATTGCCCGCGAAAATCCGCGATGCGCAGATGCAAAAAGTTCCGTACATGCTCGTCGTTGGCCCCAAGGAAGCCGAAGCCGGCAGCGTTAGCGTTCGCCATCGCACCAAAGGCGATCTCGGCCCTCGTCCCATCGCGCAGGTCGTCGACGATCTGAAGAACGAAATCACCTCGCGCGCGCTCTGATGCGTCACAGGAGGTACCCTGCTTTCGCGCCGGTCGTTTATTTGCGCTTCGGTTCTCTGTGCCTCCGGCGGAGCCGTCGCCGCATCTCTCACACTACGTTCTAAGGAAACTCGTTCCGTGCCTGCTGAACTCGATCACCTCATCGTAGGCGCACGCGACCTCGACGAAGGCATCGCGTACCTGGAAAAACTCTCCGGCTACGGCGCGGCGTACGGCGGCGCTCATCCGGACCGTGGCACGCGTAATGCGCTCCTGAAACTCGGCCAGCATGCGTATCTCGAAATTCTCGCTCCCGACCCGCAGCAAGCCGCGCTCCTCTGGCACAAACAACTTCCCACGCTGGAAGAACCTCGCCTCATCGGTTGGGCAGAGCGTATGAACGACCTCGATTCTTACGCTGCGCGTTTACGCAAAAAGGGTATTGACGTC
>Ga0210394_10004720_pt1 | contig 15698 bp, 17 predicted proteins | sample IncBWC12MmetaG_FD_160121 | JGI IMG/M metagenome (GOLD analysis project Ga0210394, IMG submission 160121) | Forest soil microbial communities from Barre Woods Harvard Forest LTER site, Petersham, Massachusetts, United States - Inc-BW-C-12-M | ecosystem: Environmental > Terrestrial > Soil >... | reverse complement strand
TCTCGACGTCATCAAGGATGAGTTCGATCGCCGCGGCCGCTCGGATATCAATTCGGTGCAGGCGCTCTTGCTCTACAACATCGGCGACAAGGAGTTGACCGCGGGCGAGCTGCGCACGCGCGGCTATTACCTCGGCTCCAACGTTTCCTACAATCTGAAGAAGCTGGTTGAACTCGGCTTCCTCGACCATCAGCGTTCGCGCGTCGATCGCCGTTCGGTTCGCATTCGCCTGACCACGCAGGGCCAGGAGATTCGCCGCATCGTGGACGCGCTTTACCAGAAGCACGTCAAGACCGTGGAGCAGGTCGGTGGCATCTCGAACGAGGAGTTCGCCACCCTCAACAAGTCGCTGCACCGGCTCGAGCGGTTCTGGACCGACCAGATCCTGTACCGGCTCTGAGATTGCTTTCGGCCAAGCCGGCGACTTGAAAAGACCGGCGGCCACTCGAAGAAAAACCGAAGACTTCCCCAACGCATCGGCCCGGCTTTCCGGACCGGTGCGTTTTGCCATTTTGCAATGCAAAAAGCGGTTTCCAGCAATGGAACTTTTGCACGCTAGCGGGCTTATCCGTCCACATTCGAGGAAGGGCCATGCTGGTCGAGCGCGGATTGCGGGTCATGAATGTCGGGGTGGTGGGCGATGCCTATGCCATCGCCTCGAACTATCTGCGCCGCACCGGCGCCATCGCCGACACCTTCGCCACCGACGACCGGCTTCTTTCGATCATTGTGCAGTTATTCGAGTGCGGCGAGTTCAACAAGATCAGGCTCGCCAACAAGGCGATCGCGAAGTTCGAAGCCGCAGAACTGGTTTAAACGCGCAGTTGGGCTAATCCCGGGATTTGACCGACAGAGAGGATTTCATGGAAGCCGCCATAGATCGCATCATGATGACTTATGATCTCCTGTTGAATCGCTCCGCCGCGGCGAGCGCCGAGGCCCGCGTCAAGGTGACCGAATATGTCACCATGCTGTTCGAGGCCGGCGAGAAGGACATGCACCGGCTCACGGTGTGCGGGCTGACGTACTTGCGCGAGCTCGACGGCTCGAACGATCCGGTCAAGGCCGGGTTCACGGGGCTTTGAAGCTGAACTGGGTGGTAGCAGCAGCACAGTATATGGACGGCCCGCCTGTAGCGGCTCGTCAAGGATCGGTCTCCAGCGGAAGGCGCCGGCGGACGCGCGATGGCCGGAGGCGTCCAATCCGCACCGGGATCGGCGCTCAGCACCATCCTGTGCCTCAAAGTCCGGGCCCGCATTTTTGATTATTCACCGCATACGATCGCGCGCGAACCCGAAGTAGGTCTGGGACGGATAGGGCCTGGCGGAGCGTTGAGGATTGCTGTCCAGGAATCCAGAGGCCCCGCCGATCTGCGCGTAAAACGGATTTGCTGCAAAATTGCCCGGGAAGAAGCCATTGGCCTGAAAGTCGCGATGGTCGTCGCGGCCATCAAAGAAGGGGCCGCCGGTATTGCCATAGCGGAGGGGGCGGTCGCCGTAGTTCTGAGCAGATGCGGGGGCCGTGGCCACGAATGCCGTCAGAGCCGCGACCAGCAGGCGCTTTCCCGGCGCAATCGGAGTGATCGGGTTATGCATCATGGTCTGATCGTTCCCCAATCGCCTTTCCATCCTGTAAGCCTTCCCTTTCGAAACTGCAGATAGAGCCCATCGCTACGGCTGGACAGCGCGCTTCCCTTGACGTTCGAAGTTGCGAGTAACAGCTCGTTACCGGGGCGGCCGCGAACATAGTATAGCGGAACGCCCAAGGCTTGGGAAACCTCGTCAGCGTTCATGCCGAAGAACAGCGAAGCGCCGTTCGGCTGATTGCCGCGCGAAAGTTGCCGGCCCATAGCCGGTGTTAACGTCACACTTGCAAGCACCATCCATGTGGTCATGGTGCTGACCATCAGCCTTTTCACGGAACGGCTGGAGCGCATCGACATTTTAATCCATCCCAGACCTGTAGTGCATGTCGGTTCATGCCGTATATTCCACCCTTGCTTCCACTCTAGGCGAAGATATTGGAGGCCGCGACAGCAAATGCCTTTCCCGGTGCAGCAAGGTAAATCAGATCAGCCACACGTCGGTGCCTGAGTCGGCTTGATCCGAGGGCGCTCGAACTCGTGGTGCTGTGGCAATGCCCCGCCTCATTCCATCCCCCTGTCCACAATAGCCGCGTCAAGTGTTTGGCCGAACGTTTGCCCCGGGGTTTCTACCTGGATCGGGCGGCCCTAAGGCCAAACCCGGCTTCCATTCGGATCGAAGCGAAACGGCCTATCGCGCACGCCAGCGCGCGGGTTCGGAGCTGCCCGCTTCCATTCCCGCGTGTCTTTCGGCAACGGCGTGATGAAATAGTTCGAGCACGAGGCCGAACGCCGCCAGGTCTTCTTCGTCGATGGCGCCGTCATCGTAGCATTGCAGTGTCTCGCGGATAATATCATCGACCTCCCGCTGCATGGCCGATAATTCTTCGGCGGACTCCGCTGCGCGTACCCTTGAAATCATCTCCATGATCTTCTTGCGATGGATCGTGGTTTCCTCCCGCTCGTCGCGCTTCAAGAACTGGCGCAACCAGGCGCCAGCCGAACCGAGCCCTGAGAGCAGCAGGAGAGCGAACCAGAAATAATCGCCGTACCTGTCGAGGAACGTGCGCTCGGTACCGTCGATATAGGCTGCCGCTCCCCGATGTACCGGCAGTTCGGCGTCTTTGTCGGTGTCCGGTTTCTTGATGTGCGCGGCGCCAGGCACTTGCTTGGCAAGCGACTGGCGCTCGGCAAATATTTGCCGGGCCAAGGTGGCCACGGTCGTCTCCGTCAGGGACTTTCGTGCGACGATCAGGTGACTGACGCTGACGGTCTCGACCTTGTCGTCCGGCCAGGCCGGGGACGCGTTGAAGACGGAGGGAGGAATTTCCTCGGATTCATAGAGCGGATGCTTCAGGGCGATCGCTTCCGATGCGTCGATCGCGAGAAACTTGGGCTCGCCCCTCGCATGCGCGGTCGCGGCGATCGCCTGGGAGGTGATTTTGCTGTCCAGCGGGCCGACCGCCATGAACGCATCCAGGGCCGGGTCGCGCGCCAGGTCCTCAATCTGGTTGGTGGCAAACTGCGTGACCGCGACCTTCTCAGGGTCGACGCCGGATCCGTTCAGGATAACCCGCAGCAATGCAACGTTCGCTTGCGTTCGGCCGATAACACCAACCCGCCGTCCCGCGAGATCGGCGATCTCCTTGACTTTCGATGCCGGCTTTTTCCCGGAGCCTTTGCCCGGGAGGCCGGAAGGCGACCACAGGACAACGAAGTTCTTGCGCACGATGGCGACGATTGCGGCGTTCCCGGGCATGTCGAGATCGGCGCGGGCCACCGCAAGATCGGCTTTTGCAGCACCAAGAAGGGCGAGGCTTTCGGCAGCTCCTTCCGTCCTTATCGGAGCCAGTCGAACAGCCCTGCCGTCGTCGGCAAAGGCGTTGGCCATGGCCTGGATCAGCTTCTCATCATCGCTTCCTGGCGGCCCGACCGCGATCCTGAGGGTTACCGGCCGCAATTCATAGTACAGTCCGCCTGCGGCGGCGCTAAAGAGCAGAATTCCCACCGCGAGCACCAACAGCAGGGAGCTCATTCTTTGCCGGCGCCGGCCTTTTCTGCGTTGGCTGAAATCGTCGGGTGTGGACATTGCTGCTGCTGATCCAGGAAAACCAAAGACACGCTTTCGAGACCAAGATTATCAGGTTTGGCCCAAGTTAGTGTCACCGATCGACAACGATAAGGCTCAACTACGATAGTTGGTTCATTTACGCTGAAAATCGGCGCTGTCCGCTCCAAGTCACAAGCGGATGAGGTCGTGGGTGGCTATTATCCCGTAACAGGACAGTCCATCGCAGCGATCCCCGAAATGTGTCGTTAGCCAAACGGCAAAATTGCACTGCGCCGATGGGCGCTGATCGAAAATTTATTTCGGAAAATCCGAAATTTTGCTTCCCATCCGACCCAAATCAGTCGTATATCCATGCCGTCTCGGCCCACATGAGGGGCGTATCGCGATCGTCACGGACGTAGGGCTCGAGATGCGGTGGACGCGGCAGTGCCGGGCGCGCGAGGTGATGGCAGGGCGGGTTTTCCCGTGAGCCGTCAACAGCGCGCTGACGAACGGCGCTTGATCTGCGGACGGCGAAGTCGTGTGGTCCTGACGCCCCGACGCTGGCGTCAAGTTGGCGGAAGCGATTCCGCCGGCGACGGTGGCAAGAAAGCCCGGTCACCCGGGAGAGCGCGATATAAGCCGTAAAACCATTGCGCGGGGAATGCCGGGTGTTTCCGGTGTGACCGTGGTGACTAACGCGTGTGCTTTCTACAATACACACGCGGCTGCGGGCGCATCGAGCGCCCGGCATTCCCTGCGCCCTCATTTGGGCGAAGGATACATGCACGACTCGGGCGTATCGCGCCGCGGGAGGGACGATTCATGTTTGTTTGCCGTCATTGCGAGGAGTGAAGCGACGAAGCAATCCATTCTTGCTTTGCCGTTCCATGGATTGCTTCGCTTGCGCTCGCAATGACGATGCTACAAACCTCTGATATAGCTTCGCCCTCAACGAGACCCTTGGGGAACCCCATGCTCACCCTGCATCATCTCAACGACTCCCGCTCGCAGCGGATTTTGTGGCTGCTCGAGGAGCTGGGCACGCCTTACGAGATGAAGCGCTATCAGCGCGACGCCACGACGCGGCTCGCGCCGCCGGAACTGACCGCCGCGCATCCGCTCGGCAAGTCGCCCGTGATTACCGACGGCGGCATTAAAATCGCGGAATCAGGCGCGATCGTCGATTACCTCATCCGCACCTACGGCAAGGGGGCGATGATGCCACCGATGGGCACGCCCGATTACGAGGCCTACAATGAGTGGCTGCATTATTCCGAGGGCTCGGCGATGCTGCCGCTGATGCTGAACCTCTATGTCTCCAGGTTGAGGGAAGCCGGCGCGCCGCTCCATCCGCGGATCGACAGCGAGATCGCCAACCATCTCGGTTATGTCGATAGCGCGCTGAAGGGCAGGGAGTTCTTCATCGGCAATGCACTGACGGGCGCCGATATCCAGATGAGCTTTGTCGGCGAAATGGCCAAGGTGTTCAACAAGCTCGGGTCGTATCCCAGTCTCGCGGCCTGGCTCACGCGATTGCATGCGCGCCCGGCGTTCCAGCGTTCGATCGAGAAGGGCGGCGCCTACCGCTTTGCGAAGTAGGCTTTGTTTTGATGTCGAAACAGAAACAGATGAAACCCGTGTTGCGGCTGTGCTTGCTGCCCATGCTGATGGTAGCGGCTTGCACGCAGCCAAGTTTTTTGAATTCAGGCGCTTCAAATCCGCCAACGGACCCTTCAACCGTCGATCGCTCCCATCAATCAATTGGCAATATCTCGGCTCACGAGTTCCAGCCACCCCCCGATCCGGTGGTGGTCGATGAATCCGTTCAACCTTCTTCGATCCTGCCAGCCAAGGTTGGTGAGTGTGCCGACACCACCATCACCAGCATTACCGACCGGTTTGGCGCGGATTTGACGCCGTCCAAAAAGGGGTCCGATAAAGGGACCTTCATCAGATTCAGCAATTCCGGTGTCCAAGTTTCGCTGGTGAAGGAGCGCGCCATCGTTCGATCCCAGGTCTTTGACAAGGTCAACATGTGTCTGGTCGATATTCCCAAGAATTGCCCAGCCGGGGATAATCGCGGGCGCGTCTACAAGACAACGAATCTGAGAACGGGAGAAAGCTGGAGCTTGCCGAACGATATCCGTAGCTGCAGCGGGGCGTAGTCTCGGGATCGTCGTGCCTTCACGTGCTTGCGAAGGCCAAATTTGCCGGGTTATCCCAACGAGCCGGGTTTGCTATGAAACGTCATTCCGGGTTCGCGCTTTGCGCGCGCCGGAATAATGACGAGGACAGGAACACCGTCGCCGACAAATGAGCTCTGTTACCCGACGATCTTTCCTCACCACCGCCTGCGCCGGACTTGCCGCCGGTGCGCTCATGCGCGGGGCAGGGGCGGCGGAAGGTCAGACGCCCGATCAGATGCTGGACGAGCTGATCAAGGAAAACCAGGAGAACGGCATCGGCAACGGTTTCGACAACGCCTCGCGCAACGTCAAACTGCCGAAGAAATCACTGCCGACGCTGTCGCCCGCGACTGCGGAAACCACGCAAACCTCGATCGTGCAATACGAGGCCATCGTCGCCAAGGGCGGCTGGCCGGAAGTGCCACCGGCCGAGGGGTTGCGTGTCGGCGTCAGGAGTCCGGCGGTGCCGGCCTTGCGCGAGCGGCTTTCGATCGCCGGCGATCTTGAGCTCAATTCCGGCGACCGGCAGGTGTTTGATTCCTATGTCGAGGCCGCGGTGCGTCGCTTCCAGGTGCGCCACGGGCTGCACGCCGATGGTATCGTGCACGAGGCGACCCTGCGCGCGCTCAATGTCCCGGCGCCGGTCCGCCTTGCGCAGCTTCGGACCAATGCGGTCAGGCTGAAAAGCCTTACCGGCAATCTCGGCAGCCGCATCGTGGTCGCCAACATTCCGGCCGCCCAGATCGAGGCGATCGAAAACGGCGTCGCGATCACGCGTCATACCGCGGTCGCCGGCAAGCCCGACCGGCCCTCGCCGGACATCCAGAGCAAGATCGTGCAGATCAACTTCAATCCATTCTGGACCGTGCCGGTGTCGATCATCCGCAAGGATTTGATTCCGAAAATGCAGGCCGAGCCGGATTATCTCACCAAGAATCACATCCGTATCTTCGACGCCAGAAATAACGAGCAGTCGCCGGCGCAGATCGACTGGTATTCGGCGGAAGCCGTCAATTTCAAATTCAAACGGGACGCCGGCGATTTCAATTCGCTGGGCTCGATCCGGATCAATTTCCCGTCTCCGCACGGCGTCTACATGCATGACACGCCGTCGAAGAACCTGTTCGGTGAAGATTTCCGCTTTGCCTCCTCCGGCTGCATGCGCGTGCAGAACGTCCGCGAGCTGGTGTACTGGATCCTGGCCGAAAGCCCGGGCTGGTCGAGGGCCGAGATCGACGACGTGATCAAATCCGGCGAGCGCAAGGACGCCAAAGTGGCAAAACCCTTGCCGCTGTATTGGGTCTATGTGACCGCCTGGGCGACGCCCGATGGCGTGGTCCAGTTCCGCGAGGATATCTACAACCGGGACGGGGTCAGCTGACCCCGAGACGGTTCCCTACCAGGGTATGCCACCATATCTTGCATAAATATCAGGTGCCCACCGCAAGCGCTTGGCCATTGCCGGGCGATGTGGTATCCCGCAAGCACTCTTTCGACCGCCATATGAGACCGACCGCAATGCCCCTATCTGGTTGCGGCGGTGGAGATATTTCACCCATGAGCTCTTCTTCCTCCAGCGCCAAGACCGCATCCGCGCCCGACTCGTTCTTTACGGCTAGGCTGACCGAGGCCGATCCCGACATCGCGGCCGCGATATCCGGCGAACTCGGCCGGCAGCGCCACGAGATCGAGCTGATCGCGTCGGAAAACATCGTTTCCCGCGCGGTGCTGGAAGCCCAGGGTTCGATCCTCACCAACAAATATGCCGAGGGCTATCCGGGCAACCGCTATTACGGCGGCTGCGAATGGGTCGACGTGGTGGAGACGCTGGCGATCGAGCGCGCCAGGAAACTGTTCGGCGCGGGTTTTGCAAATGTGCAGGCCAATTCCGGCAGCCAGATGAACCAGGCCGTATTCCTGGCGCTGCTGCAGCCCGGCGATACCTTCATGGGGCTCGACCTCGCCGCCGGCGGGCATCTCACCCATGGCTCGCCGGTCAACATGTCCGGCAAATGGTTCAAGGCTTCGCACTACACCGTGCGGCGCGAGGACCAGATCATCGATATGGATGCGGTGGCCAAACAGGCCGAGCAGGTGCGGCCGAAACTGATCATCGCCGGCGGCTCGGCCTACTCGCGGTCCTGGGACTTCAAGCGTTTCCGCGAGATCGCAGACAGCATTGGCGCCTATCTGATGGTCGACATGGCGCATTTCGCCGGCCTCGTAGCCGGCGGTGTGCACGCCTCGCCGGTGCCGCATGCGCATGTCACAACCACCACCACGCACAAGTCGCTGCGCGGTCCGCGCGGCGGCTTGATCCTGTGCAATGACGAGGCGCTGGCCAAGAAACTGAACTCGGCAATCTTCCCGGGCCTGCAGGGCGGCCCGCTCATGCATGTGATCGCGGCGAAAGCGGTCGCGTTCGCCGAGGCGCTGCGTCCGGAATTCAGGATTTATGCAAAGAACGTGGTCGAGAACGCCAGGGCGCTGGCCGAAAGCCTGCGGGCGCAGGGCCTCGATATCGTTTCCGGCGGCACCGACAACCATCTGATGCTGGTCGACCTCAGGCCCAAGGGCTTGAAGGGCAACGTCTCGGAAAAGGCGCTGGTGCGCGCGGCGATCACCTGCAACAAGAACGGCATTCCCTTCGATCCGGAAAAGCCGTTTGTCACCTCGGGGCTGCGCCTGGGTACGCCGGCCACCACCACCCGCGGCTTTGGTGTCGCCGAATTCAAGCAGGTCGGCGGCATGATCGCCGAAGTGCTAAGCGCGGTGGCGCAGTCGCAGGATGGCACCGCGCCTGAGGTGGAAGCTGCCATGAGGGAACGGGTGAAAGCGCTCACCGATCGCTTTCCGATCTATCAATAGGTATTGGCCGGATGCGTTGCCCAAGCTGCAACAGTCTCGACACGCAGGTGAAGGACTCCCGTCCGACCGAGGATTCGGCGGTGATCCGGCGGCGGCGGGTATGCGTCACCTGCAATTTTCGTTTCACCACCTTCGAGCGGGTGCAGCTGCGCGAACTCACGGTCATCAAGCGCAATGGCCGCCGGGTGCCGTTCGATCGCGACAAGCTGGTGCGCTCGCTGCAGATCTCCTTGCGCAAGCGTCCGGTCGACCCGGAACGGGTCGAGAAGATGGTCTCCGCCATCGTGCGCGAGCTCGAAAGCGGTGGCGAGGCGGAGATATCGTCCGAGGCGATCGGCGAGATCGTGATGGAGCATCTGCGCCAGCTCGACGACGTCGCCTATGTGCGTTTCGCCTCGGTCTACCGCAATTTCCGCGAAGCCAAGGATTTTGAGGCGGTGCTCGGCGAGCTCTCCGGCGACGACGACGCGCGGATTGCCCTGTTACGCAAATGATCTTCCGCATTCTGGAAGAGCAGCTCGCGCAAAAAACCAGGGAATCGAAGGCTGCCGACCAGCGCTTCATGCAGCTGGCATTGGCGCTAGGCCGGCGCGGGCAGGGCCGCACCTGGCCCAATCCAGCCGTCGGCGCCGTGGTGGTCAACGACGGGGTCATTGTCGGGCGCGGCTGGACGCAACCGGGTGGCCGTCCGCACGCCGAACCCGTGGCGCTTGCGCAGGCCGGCGAGGCGGCCCGCGGCGCCACGCTCTATGTGACGCTTGAGCCGTGCTCGCATGTCGGCAAGTCGCCCCCCTGCGCTGATGCCGTGATCGCCGCCGGCATCAAGCGCGTGGTGTCGGCGATCGAAGATCCCAATCCGGAGGTGGCAGGCCAGGGGCACGCGCGGCTCCGCGCTGCGGGGATTATTGTCGATATCGGACTTGGCGCCACGGAGGCTGCGCGCGATCACGCCGGGCATATCAGGCGCATCCGCGACAAGCGTCCGCATGTGATCCTCAAGCTCGCGGTATCTGCTGACGATAAAATTGCCGCCGCCGGCCGCAAGCCGGTGGCGATCTCAGGTGAGGCCGCAAAGGCTCGCATGCATCTGTTGCGCGCGCAGAGCGATGCCATCCTGGTCGGCATCGGCACGGTGCAGGCCGACGATCCCTTGTTGACCTGTCGCCTGCCGGGCATGGAAGCACGCTCGCCAGTGCGGGTGGTGCTGGACCGCGCGTTACGGATATCAGGCACCAGCCGGCTGGTGCATTCGGCCCGCGCGACGCCATTGTGGCTGATGACGTCCGGCCCTGCCGAGGCGGCTGCGGCGATGAAACTGGGCGCTGCCGGCGCGCAGGTGATCCGCGTCGTCACCGCGGCAACGCCGCCGGGGTTGGACCTGTCGGCCGTGCTGCGCGCATTGGCGGAACGGGGTATTACCCGGCTCCTGGTCGAAGGCGGCGCGCGCGTGGCCTCGTCGTTCGCTGCGGCAGGCCTTGTCGACGAATTCTGGCTGCTGCGCGGCCCGGATGCCGTCGGCGCCGAAGGCATCCCGGCGCTGGATGCTCTGCCGCTTACGTCAATCACGCAGTCGCCGGGCTTTCGCGTTCGTGCTACCGAAAACCTCGATAAGGACACTCTTACCGTGTACGAGCGCGTCTAATGTTCACCGGGATCGTCACCGACATCGGCGAGATCGTCAGCCTGACGCCAACCGCCCAAGGGCAGTTGCATCGGCTGCGCATCGCCTGCCGTTACGACCGCTCGACCATCGCGGACGGCGCCTCGATCGCCTGCAACGGCATTTGCCTGACGGTGGTTGGTTCGGGAATCGCACAAGGCAAAACCTGGTTCGACGTCGATACTGCCGCCGAGACGCTCGGCATGACCACGGCAAAACACTGGATCGTCGGCACCAAACTCAATCTGGAGCGTGCGCTGAAGATCGGCGACGAGCTCGGCGGCCATATCGTCGCCGGGCATGCAGATGGGATCGCTACCATCGTCAGGCGCGATGATCTGCCCGACATGGCGCGGTTCAAGATGCAAACCACCCGCGAGCTGGCGCGCTTCATCGCGCCGAAGGGCTCGGTGACGCTGGATGGCGTGTCGCTGACGGTGAATACGGTCGACAACGTCGCCTTTTCGGTGCTGATCATTCCGCACACGCTCAATGTGACGACGCTCGCCGGTTGGCGTGCGGGCAGCGAAGTCAATATCGAGGTCGATCTGATGGCGCGCTACGCCGCGCGGCTGTCGGAAATGAAATAGCCGGTCGTCATGTCCGTGCTTGTCACGGGCATCCACGTCTTGGCGGCAGTAAGGAAGACGTGGATGGTCGGGACGGGCCCGGCCATGACGGAAACCGGTAGGTATTCGCGCTTGGCTTCCCCCACGACGGCGACTACAAACGCGCAGCGTTGACATTTAACGTAAACACCCAATGTCAACATTCTGAAATGGATTGGACAATGGCAGACGCGCGGCGCGCACAGTTGAAGGATCAGACCGACATTTCCGGCGCGCGCGCGCTGATCGTCGAGGCGCGCTTTTATGACGATATCCAGGACGCGCTGCTTGAGGGCGCGGTCGCCGAATTGAAGGCCGCGGGCGTCACCCATGAAGTGATCACGGTGCCGGGGGCGCTGGAAATCCCTGCCGCGATCGCGATCGCACTCGATGCCGCCGAGAGAAACGGCAAGCCTTATGACGCGGTGATCGCGCTCGGCTGCGTCGTCAGGGGCGACACCATCCATTTCGAAATCGTATCGATGGAGTCCTCGCGCGCGCTGATGGATATCGCGGTGGCAAGGAGGATTCCGCTTGGCAACGGCATCGTCACCGTCAACACCGACGCGCAGGCGTGGGCGCGGGCGCGACCGAGCGAACTCAACAAGGGCGGCGATGCCGCGCGTGCCGCGCTCGCCATGCTGCGGATCAAACGCCGGCTGACGCGGGCCTGATCATGGCAGAAAACAAAAAGACGAAACCGGCAAAAGGCCCGGACAGGAAGGCGAACCGCCGCGGTGCGGCGCGGCTCGCCGCCGTGCAGGCGCTCTATCAAATGGACATCGCCGGTGCCGGGATCAACGATATTTTCGCAGAGTTCGAGAGCCATTGGCTCGGCGGCGAGGTTGAAGGCGACAAATACCTGCCGGCTGAAGCGGCATTCTTCCGCGACGTCGTGTCGGGCGTGGTGCGCGATCAGGCGAAACTCGATCCCTTGATCGACGACGCGCTATCGCGGGGCTGGCCGCTGAAGAGGATCGACGCCATTTTGCGTGCCGTGCTGCGAGCCGGCAGTTACGAACTCGAACATCGCAAGGATGTCCCCGGCCGCGTCGTGGTGTCGGAATACGTCGATGTCGCGCACGCTTTCGTCGAGGCCGAGGAGACCGGCATGGTGAATGCGGTGCTCGACCAGATCGCTCGCCAGTTTCGCGCCGACGAGTTTGTGCGGGCGGGCGGCTGAGATGATCGCCCCCGGTACAGGTTCATCCGGAGAGGATTCCCTGATCGCGCGGTACTTTCGGCCCCTTGCGACCGACCCCGGCGCGTTCGACCTTGGCGACGACGCCGCCATCCTGAAGGCACTGGGCGAGGACATCGTCGTGACGAGCGATGCCATCGTCGAAGGCGTCCATTTTCTGCCGAACGATCCTCCCGACACCATCGCGCAAAAGGCGCTGCGGGTGAATCTTTCCGATCTCGCGGCGAAAGGCGCGAGCCCAGCCGGCTTTGTACTCACGCTCGCCCTGCGCACGGCCGATGATACATGGCTCGCACCATTCGCGCGGGGGCTGGGTGCGGACTGCGTCGGGTTCGGCTGTCCGTTGTTGGGCGGCGACACCGTCTCGACGCCGGGTCCCGCGATGATCTCGATCACCGCGTTCGGGCGGGTCGCCCCGGGCAAGATGGTTCACCGCAGCGGCGCCAAGCCTGGCGACCGCATTGTGGTGACAGGCACCATCGGCGACGCCGCGCTCGGCCTCGACCTTCTCCGAGGGGGCAGGGTGGCGGCTGCCCTCGCGGGTGACCCTGCGGCAAGGGAAATGCTGGTCGGGCGCTACCTCCTGCCGCAGCCTCGTAACGCGCTGGCCCGGGCGGTCCGCGATTATGCCCATGCGGCGATTGATGTCTCGGACGGGCTTGCAGGCGATCTGGCCAAGCTTTGCGCGGCGTCCGGCGTGTCGGCCGTCATCGATGTGCCGGGCATCCCGCTGTCCGCAGCCGCTGCGGCAGCGCTCGCGGCTGGCGCCGTCGGCATCGAGGATCTGGTTTCCGCCGGTGACGACTACGAGATCCTATGCGCGATCCCCGAGGAAGGCTTTGAGCGGTTCGCACGAGCTGCCGATATCGCGGGAGTGGCGGTGAGCTCGATCGGGACTGTGATCGCGCAGGCGTCGCCTCCGAGATTTCTGGATGCGCAGGGCAGGGACATGCCGCTGCCGCGCCTCTCCTACAGTCATTTCTAGGATTTAGCCGAAAAGCGTCGGTTTGGTCGTAAAATGCCTGCCGAAATCGATCATTTTGGCGCTCCACGGCGTTGCGCGAGAGATTTGATTTTGGCATGGTCCCGCCCGATTTGAGGCCGCCCTGTTGGGCAGGGCAGGCCTTGTTTTATGCGCCGGCCGCTCTCGCGGCGACAGGCGTGGGGTGAGCATCAGGTAGATCCGAGGCAAAATTCAATGACAGCATTATGGGTGATTGTGCTCTGCGGAGCGCTTTCCATCGTTTACGCCATCTGGGCGACGGCATCGGTTTTGAAAGCGGACGCTGGCAATCCGCGGATGCAGGAGATCGCGGCCGCGGTGCGCGAGGGCGCGCAGGCCTATCTCAAGCGCCAATACATGACGATCGGCATGGTCGGCATCGTGATCTTCGCGCTGCTCGCCTACTTCCTCGGCACGCTGGTGGCTGTCGGCTTCGCGATCGGCGCGGTGCTGTCCGGCACCGCCGGCTTCATCGGCATGAATGTGTCAGTTCGCGCCAACGTGCGCACCGCGCAGGCCGCCACCATCTCGCTGGCCGGCGGACTCGAACTTGCCTTCAAGGCAGGTGCGATCACGGGACTTTTGGTCGCGGGCCTCGCGCTGCTCGGCGTCACCATCTACTTCGCTTATCTCACTCAATTCCTGGGGCTTCCCGCCAACAGCCGCACCGTCGTCGATGCGCTGGTAGCGCTGGGATTCGGCGCGTCGCTGATTTCGATCTTCGCGCGTCTCGGCGGCGGCATCTTCACCAAGGGCGCTGATGTCGGCGGCGACCTCGTCGGCAAGGTCGAGGCCGGCATTCCCGAAGACGATCCGCGCAACCCCGCCACCATCGCCGACAACGTCGGCGACAATGTTGGCGATTGCGCCGGCATGGCCGCCGACCTGTTCGAGACCTATGCGGTGACCGCGGTCGCCACCATGGTGCTGGCCGCGATCTTCTTCGCCAACTCGCCGCTGCTGGTGAATATGATGACGCTGCCCCTTGCGATCGGAGGGGTCTGCATCATCACCTCGATCATCGGTACCTTCTTCGTCAAGCTCGGCGCCAACCAATCGATCATGGGCGCGTTGTACAAGGGCCTGATCGCCACCGGCATCCTGTCTCTGATCGCCGTTGCCGGCGTGATCGACTGGCTGATCGGCTTCGGTCCGCTGCAGGGCGTGAAGTTCACCGGCATGGCGCTGTTCGAATGCGGCGTTGTCGGCCTCGTCGTCACGGGGCTGATCATCTGGATCACGGAATACTACACTGGAACTGACTACCGCCCGGTGAAATCGATCGCGGCCTCCTCGGTCACCGGCCACGGCACCAACGTGATCCAGGGCCTGGCGATCTCGATGGAAGCAACCGCGATGCCCGCGATCGTCATCATCGCCGGCATTCTCGTCACCTACAGCCTTGCCGGCCTGTTCGGCATTGCGATCGCGACCACGACGATGCTGGCGCTGGCTGGCATGATCGTGGCGCTCGACGCCTTTGGTCCGGTCACCGACAATGCCGGCGGCATTGCCGAAATGGCCGGCCTGCCCAAGGAAGTCCGCAAGGCCACTGACGCACTCGACGCGGTCGGCAACACCACCAAGGCGGTCACCAAGGGCTATGCAATCGGCTCGGCTGGTCTCGGTGCGCTGGTGCTGTTTGCGGCCTATAATGAAGACCTCAAATACTTCATCGCCAACGCTACAAAGTTCCCCTACTTCCAGGGCGTGCAGCCCGACTTCTCGCTGAACAACCCTTATGTCGTGGTCGGCCTCTTGTTCGGTGGCCTGTTGCCGTATCTGTTCGGCGCGTTGGGCATGACGGCAGTCGGCCGCGCGGCCGGCGCGATCGTCGAGGAAGTGCGGCGTCAGTTCCGCGAGAAGCCCGGCATCATGCAGGGCACCGACAAGCCGGATTACGGCAAGGCGGTGGACCTGCTGACCAAGGCGGCGATCAAGGAGATGATCATTCCGTCGCTGCTGCCGGTGCTGTCGCCGATCTTTGTCTACTTCGCGATCTACTTCATCGCCGGCGGCGGCGCGGCCGGCAAGTCGGCGGCGTTCTCGGCCGTGGGCGCGATGTTGCTGGGCGTGATCGTGACCGGTCTGTTCGTCGCGATCTCAATGACTTCGGGTGGTGGTGCCTGGGACAACGCCAAGAAGTACATCGAGGATGGCCATTACGGCGGCAAGGGCTCCGACGCCCACAAGGCGGCGGTGACGGGTGATACCGTCGGCGATCCCTACAAGGACACGGCGGGTCCTGCCGTGAACCCGATGATCAAGATCACCAACATCGTGGCGCTGCTGCTGCTGGCGATCCTGGCGCACTGAACGGCGAATCCGACCAAGACAAAACCCCGCGGTGCGAGCCGCGGGGTTTTGAATTTGGCGGATGAAAGAATGCAGCAATGACGGCTGCGCGCGATCGGCTTACTGACCCTGACCGAAGTTGAGCGCCTTGAACAGCGGCGCCACATAGTTGATCTCCTGGCCTGATGTCGGCGTGGTGCGGCTGATGAAGTCGAAGATCCTTCCGTCCTTCAGCCCGTAAT
>Ga0210394_10004719_pt1 | contig 15701 bp, 10 predicted proteins | sample IncBWC12MmetaG_FD_160121 | JGI IMG/M metagenome (GOLD analysis project Ga0210394, IMG submission 160121) | Forest soil microbial communities from Barre Woods Harvard Forest LTER site, Petersham, Massachusetts, United States - Inc-BW-C-12-M | ecosystem: Environmental > Terrestrial > Soil >... | reverse complement strand
AGTACGATGACACGAAGACGGAGGAAGGCCGAGCTTTAACGATCGCGGACCTGGATGCGGCCGTGCCGGATCATCCCGTTCACATCCAGCACCGCGGCGGACACACGGCGTATGCGAATTCGCTGGCATTTCGCCAGGCAGGGATTGATGAGAAGACACCCGATCCGCCAGGTGGACAGATTAGCCGCGATTCTGGGACAGGAAAATTAAGTGGACGCGTCGCTGAGAGCGCGAACGAGTACTTCGACAAAGTCATTCCTCTAAATTTCACACGAGACGATTGCCGCGAGGGAGTGAAACTCATCTCCAAGATGCTCGCGCGCACCGGGATTACTTCAGCGACGGAAGCGCAAGGCACTCCACAAGACCTGCGCGCCTATCAAGACGCGCACGAGGCCGGCGAACTCCTCTACCGCGCATACTGCTTCATCAACTATCACTATCTCGACGCGATGATCGAAGCGGGTGTGCGTACGGGGCTCGGCGATGAATGGGTGCGCGTTGGTGCGGTGAAGTTGGTTTGCGATGGATCGATTTCCGAGAGAACGGCGCGGCTTTCCGCACCGTACGAAGGCCGACCGAACGATTACGGCATATTGGTAATGACCGAAGAAGAGATGTACACGCACGGCCGCAAAGCGCATCTCGCGGGGTGGCAGATTGGGACGCACGCTAACGGCGACGTGGGGATCGATACGACGCTTCGTGTCTATGAGCGGCTGCAACACGAATCTCCGCGGCATGATCCGCGCTTCCGTTTGGAGCACTGCACCGTGGTGAATGACGAGTTGATCGCGCGCATGAAAACGCTCGGTGCAATACCGACACCGTTTTCGACATACGTCTATTATCACGGCGAAAAAATGGGCTACTACGGCGCCGAGCGCCTGAACCATATGTTCGCTTTGCGGAGTTTCATCGATGCGGGAATTCGCCCGACACAAGCCTCCGATTATCCGCCCGGACCATTCGAGCCGATGATGGCGCTGCAATCCGAAGTGACACGCACGGACACAAAGGGAAACGTTTGGGGGCCGAAGCAACGCATCACGATTGAAGAGGCTATTCGCGTTGGCACTTTGAATGGCGCGTACGCTTCCTACGAAGAAAACATCAAAGGATCTATAGAAGCAGGGAAGCTGGCGGATCTGGTCGTGTTGGGACGCGATCCGCTTCGCGAGAATCCATCCTCGCTGATCACAATCCCCATCGAGCGGACGATGATTGGCGGTCGCTGGTCATTCGAGTCGTGAACTGTCTTTGAATGGCGCGGAGAAAGGCGCTTCCACGTTGAGTTTATAAGCTCAACTCTGCGATCAATTCAATTTCGACGCAGGACCCTAGTGGGATTTGAGCAACGCCGAAGGCGCTTCTCGCATGTTTACCGCGCTCTCCGAAGATCTCGCCGAAGAGCTCGGAAGCGCCATTGGCTACGAGATGCTGTTCGGTGAACAACGGAGCGCTGTTCACCAAGACCATCAGTTTGACGATTCGCGCGATCTTGCTTAGATCTCCGGTCGCCGCCTGAAGTGTTCCCATCAATTGAATGGCGATTTCTCTTGCCGCCTCTTTTCCCTGAGCAGTGGTGAGATCAGCGCCGAGCTTTCCCGTCCAGGGCTGTCCGTCTTTCTTTGCGATGTGCCCGGAGACGAAGATCAGATTGCCTGTGCGCACGAACGGCAAAAACGCCGCGGCTGGCGGTGCGACTGGTGGAAGGGAGATTCCCAGAGCGTTCAACTTTTCGTAGACAGACATTTTAGTCTCCTGTTTTGGATTACAGGGATGTTTTGCTGGAAGAAGGTGGCGCATGGTCGTCAGATTTGGCACCGCTCATCCGAGAAAAATCGACGGCCGCCGTGTTTCCACCGCAGACGAGAACGCCCAAACGCTCGCCAGGCTGAGGTCTGTAGCGGCCGGAGAGGACCGCTGCGAAAGCAGCGGCGCCGCCGGGTTCCGCAACGATGCGCAGGACTTTCCAGAGGGCCTGCTGGGCTTGCTGGATCGCATCGTCGGTCACGAGAATCACGCCGCTGACGCATTTTTGAGCGATAGGAAACATCAGTGCGCCGACTTGCTTAGGAGCGAGCGAGTCGGCCGCAATGCCTCCGGCAGGACTGTCGACAGGATGCCCAGCTAGCAACGCGTTATGCAATGTCGGCGCGGCTTCAGGCTCGACGCCAACTATCTTGATGCGGTTCGCATACCACGATGCTACGCCGCCTATGAGGCCGCCACCGCCTATAGCAACAAGCAGTGAGTCAAGATTGGGAACCTGTTGCTCAATCTCGAGACCGACGGAACCCTGTCCGAGCAGCGTCTCGGGCTGATCGTAAGCGTGCACCGTAAGCGCGCCAGATTCGGCGGCCCAATGTTCGCTCGCGGCCAGCGCATCGGAGTAGCGCTCGCCGGTCACGACGAGTTCCGCGCCATAGCCGCGGATGCGCTCGATTTTTTCCCGCGAAGCGACGGTGGGGACAAAAATCTTTGCAGGAATGCTGAGTTTCATCGCCGCGAAGGCGACAGCTGCGCCGTGATTGCCGCCGGAGGCTGCAACGACACCAGCTTGCGGAATTTTTCGAAGCAGCAAGTTCGCGAAGGCGCCGCGAGCTTTGAAGGAACCCGAATGCTGAAACAATTCGAGTTTGAAAATAAGCGGGATGGAATCGAGGCCGAAATCGCCGCCGTCCGCTTCGATGACGGGCGTCCGGCGAATGTGCGGCCGGATGATTTTTTCCGTCGCATTGATTTGGTCGCGATCGATTCGCATCGCAGAAATTGGTGGCATAGAAGGATTGTTAGCGGAGCAGATGGACAACGTCAGGGCGCGACGACATCCTTCAGCTTAGGCTTGACCTGGACGGCGGCAAGACTCGATGCATCCCAACCGCCGCCCAGCGCTTTAACCAGAAGCACGCTCGTCACCAGCCGCTGACCTTGAATCACGGCGGCTTCCTGCTCGTTGCTCAGCAGGTTCTGCTGCGCGGTGACGACATCCAGGTAGCTGACCAGCCCGCCTTTGTAGCGGTCCTCGGAAAGATCCAGTGTGCGGCGGGCAGCGTCTACAGCGAGTTGCTGCGTATCGCGTGCCTGTTCGAGAACTATTAGCCCGGTAACATCGTCTTGCACTTCCTGAAAGGCAGTCAGCACAGACTGGCGGTAATTTGCGATGGTGATGTCGTAGCCGGATTTCGCAAACTCCACCTGCGCGCGACGCGCTCCCCCGGTAAAAATACTTTCGGCCACATTTGCACCCAGCGCCCAGAAGACGCTGGAAACGTTGGCCAGCTTAGCGACGTCGGCTGCTTGCCAGCCGCCATTTCCAAACAAATTCAAAGAAGGATAGTACGCCGCCTTGGCAACTCCGATCTGCGCATTGGCGGCAGCCATCTGGCGCTCGGCTTGAGCGATGTCCGGGCGCCGCTCCAACAAATCCGAAGGGAGACCCAAGTCAATGGGCGGCGGCTCCGCTTTCAGTTCTTTGACAGGAATGTGAAAGTCCGGCGCGGGTTTGCCGACCAGCACGGCGATCGCATCTTCAAACTGCTTTCGCTGCTGCAACAATAGCGTGGCTTGCGTGCGCGTTGTCTGAAGGAGCGTTTCTTCCTGCGCGACGTCCAGTCCGGAAGCAACGCCACCCTTATGGCGCGAATCCACGAGCTCTAAGCCGCGGCGCAACGCGTCCACGGTGCGGTTCAGAATTCCCAGCTCGGAATCGAGTTGCCGAAGGCTGAAGTAATCGCCAGCAAGCTCCGCGGTGATGATGAGCCGGACATTTCCGAGGTTTGCAGCACTGGCTTGATACGACGCTTCCGCAGATTCGATCGTCCTGCGCCGCTGGCCGAATAAATCTACCTCGTAGCCCACTGTGAAGGGTAGCGTAAAGGAATTTTGCGTAACAGGTTGAATCGGAGTAATGGCGCCGTTTGGCGGACGGTTGCCTGAAATCCGTTGCCGGTAAGCGTTAGGGCCGGTACCAAAGGTTGGGAAAAGCGTTGCGACCTGAATGGCGGCTGCGGCGCGCGCCTGATTGTAATTTCCGATCGCTGCTTGTAGCGTCTGATTTGCCGCAAGGGAGTCCTTTTCCAGGCCGTTCAACTCATCGTCGTGAAAAACGTCCCACCATTCGCCCTTGGGGACGGCGTCCTTGGGATCGCTCGCCCGCCAAGGTTCCGAGACGTCCCACTTTGCCGTAGTGGGCGCAGTGGCGCGTACGTAATTAGGCCCAACCGTGCATCCGGCGAGAAACAAAACGAAGCCAGCCGAGCACAGAAAAGGCAGGAAGAGTCTCCTTTGGGCCATTGCCATTACCGCTTAGCTCCGGGTGCTCCGTTCGTGTTTGGAGCTTTGGATGGAGGCGCTTGCGCTGGTGGAGCTGCAGTGGCGTCTGGTTGCGCGATTTGCTTGACGCGCACGTCTTGGCCTTCGTCGAGCGAGTCTGCGGGATTCAAGACGATCCAGTCGGTAGGCGCAAGGCCCTGCAAAACTTCAAGCGTTGTTCCGTAGTCGCGCCCAATAGTCAATTGGCGGAGGTGCGTTTTGTTATTTGCATCTACAACCACGGCGCGCAAACCCTCCGCGCGGAAGAGCAGGGCGTTCACCGGCACTTGCACGCGCGAAGCCGCGACTTTCACTTGCAAGTGGACTTGAGCGTAGCCGCCCGGAAAGAGCTGGGCGGCCTTGTTCGGCACATCCACTTCCGTCAAAAGTGTTCTTGAGTTGGGATCGATGGCTTCCGCGGTGCGCACTACTTTTCCTTCAAAGCGCTGTCCTGGGAATTGTGCCAACTCGAGAAAAGCTCCAAGTCCGTTGCGGACTGCCGAGGAGTACATCTCCGGCACGCTGACGTAAACGCGAATAGGATCCGTCTGCGCCAGGGTAAAAAGCTCCTGCTGAGCGCCGCCATTGCCGGCATTGATCAGCGTTCCAGTATCTATATTGCGCCTTGTGATGACGCCGCTGAACGGGGCGTAAACGTGTTTAAAAGATTCCAGTTCCTCGAGGCGCCGCACATTCGCCGCAAAAGACTGCACGGTCGCCGCCTTGGCGGCATAGTCGCCGACGGCGTTATCGACTTCCTGTTTGGACACCCCGTCCGTTTTGATCAGTTCTTGATAACGGGACGAAGTAATCTTGGAAAGATTTGCATTGGCTTGGGCAGTGTTCAGGTCCGCGCGCGCCTGCAAAAGCTGTTGATCGACTTCGGGCGTGTCGATATCCGCCAATAGCTCGCCCTTCGGCACTCGCGTTCCGATATCGTGGTACCACTTTTGCAAGTAGCCGCTTGTGCGTGCATAGATAGGCGATTCCACATAGGCCTGGAGCGTGCCAGGCAACACGAGGTCTTCCTGCGCAACCTCCGAGGTGGGATGAGTGACCGCTACAGTAGGAATGGCCAGCGCTTCCGTGTTTTCGGCCAGAGCATGGTATTGCGCACGGCGCTGGAACAAGGTGAACGCGCCCAAGATCACCAGTACAATCACACCCAGAATTAGATACGTGAAGAGCCGGGTGCCTTTCTCGGGCCGTTGCCCTCCTTGTTCGGGTTCCATCTGTGATCCGCCTTCTTTCATTGTCCACTACTCCGCTCTTTCTTTTCCACTTAGGCTACCGCAGGGGACGGTGATTGGCTACGCTGCTTTCTCCGCTCGCGCCGGCCATGAATCATCGAGAAAACGCAAGGAACAAAAAACAGCGTGGCAAACGTCGCGAAAAGGAGTCCGCCAATCACGGCGCGGCCCAGCGGGGCGTTCTGTTCGCCGCCCTCGCCGAGGCCGATGGCCATCGGGATCATGCCGATAATCATGGCAAGCGCGGTCATAAGCACTGGGCGGACGCGAACAAATCCCGCTTGCAGCGCAGCCTCACGCGCGGATTTTCCTTCGCTCATCTGCTCGCGCGCAAAGGAAACCATCAAAATACTGTTGGCGGTGGCCACGCCCATGCACATGATCGCTCCAGTAAGCGATGGCACGCTGAGGGTCGTGTGCGTCAGCAACAAAATCCAGCAAATCCCGGCGAGAGCCCCGGGCAAGGCCGTAATGATGATGAATGGATCCAGCCACGATTGGAAGTTCACCACGATCAACAAATACGCCAGGATAATCGCGCCAATCAGTCCGTACCCCAGGCCTCGGAACGAGGTGCGCATCGTTTGGACCTGGCCGCGAACTTCGATATGGCTGCCGCGCGGCAACTCGTTCTTAACTTCGGCCACACGCTTGAGGACTTCGTCAGAGACGCCGCCCAGGTCACGGCCATCCACTGCGGCGTAAACATTGATCATGGGCTGCACGTTGTAATGAGAAATCTCCGCCTGTCTCGCGGTGTTTGTGGTGTTCACCAGATTTCCGATGATTTGAGGCGGAACGCCGGGAGCCGTACCGGTTACCGGCGTGTTTTGCAGCGCCTGATAGCTGTCCACGCGATATTGGGGCGATTGCACGGCGACGTTGTAACTGACGCCGTTCTTTGGATCCAGCCAGAAGGCCGGGGATGTCTGAAAGCTCGAGCTAAGAGAAACAAGAAGGTTACCTGCCACATCCTTGGCCTGCAAACCGACGGATTGCGCGCGGGTGCGATCCACATCCATGTGAAGAGTCGGCTCGTCCAGCGCCTGCTGCACATGCACGTCGACGGCTCCCGGAATATGCCGGAACTCATTCGCGAGCTTTTCCGCCACGATATAATTGCCGCGCTGATTATTTCCTGTTACCGCGACGTCGATGGGAGCCGGGGTTCCGAAATTCAAAATTTGCGTCACGATGTCCGCGGGCTGGAAGAAGAATTGCGTGCCGGGAAATCTTTGCGGCAGCTTCTCGCGGAGTTCATTGATGTAGGTGCTGGTCGGCTTGCCGCGCTCTTCTTTCAGCTGCACCAGGATTTCGGCATCGGAAGTGCCAAAGGTTCCGGAGTTGCTGTAGCTGAGATTGATGCCGCTGTAGGGGACGCCGATGTTATCGAGAACGGTTTGCAATTCTTTTGGTGGAATAGTCTCCCGAATAACGGCGTCCACTTGGTCGGCGAGGCGGGCGGTTTCCTCGATGCGCAATCCAGTGCGTGCACGGAAGTGCAAACGAATTTGCCCAGCGTCGACCTTGGGGAAGAAATCCCTGCCCAGAAGCGCGACGAGGCCGATGGAGAGCACGCAAAATATGAGGAAACAGGCACCAAATAATCTCGGCCAATCCAAGACGGACGCCAGACCACGGCGGTAGCCCTCGCGGAAGTTTTCAAAGCCATGCTCGAATTTTTGCTGGTAGCGGCGGAAGAAACCCTGTTTTTCACCCACATGCTCTTCGGGCTTGTATTCGTCCGCGCTGCTCAGAAGATACATGGCCATCGTGGGAACGATGGTTCGAGACCATCCATACGAGGCCAGCATCGCGAAGCTGACCGCCTCGGCGAGCGGTACGAAGAGGAATTTCGCCACGCCCGAAAGAAAAAACATGGGAAGGAAGACGATGCAAATGCAAAGCGTGGAAACGAACGCAGGCACGGCAATTTGCTGAGCGCCATCGAGAATCGCCTGGACCGTTTCCTTGCCCATGGCCAGGTTGCGATTGATGTTCTCGATTTCCACGGTGGCGTCGTCCACCAAGATGCCGACGGCTAGGGCCAGTCCGCCGAGCGTCATGATGTTGATCGTTTCTCCGAGAGCACTGAGGATCAGAATGCTGACGAGAATCGAGAGTGGAATGGAAACCGCAATGATCAGCGTGCTCTTCCAGTTTCCGAGGAAGACCAAAATCATCACTGCTGTGAGGCACGCGGCGATGAGCGCCTCACGCAAGACGCCCTGGATCGACGCGCGGACGAACACCGATTGGTCGAAAAATGTCGAGACGCGGAGGCCTTCCGGCAAGGAGGAAGCGTAGTTGGCCAATACCTGCTTCACGCGGTCGACGATATCGAGTGTCGAGGCGCCGCCGGTCTTGTACGTGCTCATGAGTACGCCGCGCTGGCCATTCACGCGGACGACGTTGGTTTGCGGCGTGAATCCATCGCGAATGTGAGCGACGTCTTTCATATAAATCGTCGCGCCATTGACGGTCTTGACGGGCAGATCGTTCAGACCTTCCACCGTGAGCGGACTTCCATTCATCTCAACCAGATATTCAAGCGAGCCGAGTTTCACGGTTCCCGTTGGCAGAATCAGGTTTTGCGCATTCACGGCGTTGACGATGTCCACGGGGGAAAGCCCCTTGGACTGCAACGAGGCGGAATCAATGTCCACCGAAATGGTGCGCTGCTTTCCGCCGTAGGGGAAGGGAAGCGCCGCACCTTGTACCGTAGCAAGCTGCGTGCGAATGAAATTGTTTCCAAAATCGAAGAGTTGTTGCTCGCTCAAGCTGTCACTCGTTAATCCAATTTGAATGACGGGAACGGTCGAAGCCGAAAAGATGGCCACCAGGGGAGGTGTGGTGCCCGGCGGCAGGCTTTTCAAGATGGTTTGCACGATCGCCGTGGTTTGTGCCAGTGCAACTTGCACATTGGCCGTCGGCTGGAAGTAAATTTTGACGACGGCAATGCCATTGAGAGATTGCGATTCGATATGCTCGACGTCGTTCACCAGTGTCGTGACGGCCCGTTCCGAGTTGCTGGTGATGCGCTGCTCCATCTCCTGGGGTTCGAGCCCCGTGTAGGTCCAGACAAGCGTGATCACCGGTATGTTAATTTCCGGAAAGATGTCTGTCGGCGTCCGCATCAGCACCACGGGCGTCAGCAGGATAATGACGAGAGCGAGCACCACGAAGGTGTAAGGTCTCGCGAGCGCTAGTCGGACAATCCACATAGAATTTCGGAGATTCCTTTAAAGGGCTATTTGCCCAGCCACACAAATTGGAACGGTTCTTCCGTCGGGTGCTCTCTTCTTTAGATTCCTGAACTCAATTGTTTGGGTACGCCCCTGCGACCAGATACGATATATCGTCTGCTCGAATAGTTAGCATGCAAATCGTTTCTTATCCGAACATTCTCAAATCTGCCCCGGCCAAGCTGCGCCCCAAACCTTTATAGATCAAAGTGTTAGACGACGCTTGCGCCCGTGCGTCTTTCATCTTACTCCGATTTTGATGCCCCCAATTTGACTCGGGTCACCTGCAAGGTTTCGGCCAAATTGGACTGCAGATCCCTAACTTTCCGAATGGATGCGTCTTTCGGTATAGTCCTTCGTCATTACGTCCAGTGTGCCTCGATATTTGTGTGCGTTGTCCCTACGGGATGTCAAAAAAAGGAGCCGACTCAGTGCTTTGCATTTCGTAACCTTTCCAAAACTTATTCCGGCGGGGCCCGCGCGTTACAAGGCGTGTCGCTCGAGATTACTCCCGGAATGTTCAGATTGCTGGCGCCAAACGGGGCCGGAAAGTCGACATTGATGAAGATTTTAGCCACTGCGGAAACGCCCGACAAAAAATTCAAAGTGACGCTCAAGACCAGTTCACAGAAGGAAAAGGCAGACGGGTCCGGAAGTGAGACGCCGATGACAATTCACGACCTTATCGAGGTCGAAATGTTCAGCGGAACGAAGGAACATTTGAAGCGGCTGAACTTGCACAAAGAATGGATCGCGCAAGAAATGCGAACATTTGAATCGTGGTGGACGGAAAACCGACGTTCGCGGGGATCGACAAGTACAACAAATTGATCGACCGCGACCCCGCGGATAATTTGATTGAAATGGAGAAGCAATAACGCGCGAGGCGCAACCGTCTCAAACGGCTACTTGTGGGTCATGACGAAAACGCCGTCCCAACTTGCCGATGGTTCGTCAAATAGATATTCCTGGCAGCGTTTCCAGTAGACGCGCGAAGGGCCGTCTTCTGGCCATCTGTCGAGAAATTCCTGAAAAGCACGTTGCGCGGCATCCCACTTTCGACTGCGAAAAAGTTCCCGCGCGCGAGCAAACTGTTCCACTTGTAAACGCACTTCTTCCGCACGACCGTCCGCGGCCAAATCCGTCCGCTGCCCCATCAACTGGTAGATTGTGACGGGCTGCAGCTTTCCTTTGACGCGAATCAAGTCCAGCTCCCTAAACACGAATCCATCGTCTTTGGCGCCTTCGTAAGTCGTCTCGTTCACGATGATGTGCGTGCCGTAGTCCTTGTTCAATCCTTCAAGCCGCGAAGAAAGATTCACAGCATCGCCGAGCGCCGTGTAGCCGCGGCGCAACGATGAGCCCATCCTGCCAACGCTGACGACACCGGTGTTGAGGCCGATGCCGATTTCGAGTTTCGGCTTGCCCTCGGCTTCCCATACTCTTTGCAATTCGCGAACGCGCTTCATCATTTCCAGCGCTGCGTTGCACGCTTTTGTCGCGTGCCCCGGTTCTTCGATAGGCGCGCCCCAGAAGGCCATCACGGCGTCACCGATGTATTTGTCCAACGTCCCTCTGTTCTTGAAGACGATGCGCGTCATATCCGAGAGATATTGATTGAGAAAGAGAGCGAGTTCCTGCGCGTCGAGTTTTTCCGAAATGGTGGTGAAGCCGCGAATGTCGCTGAACATGACAGTGATATCGGTTTTCTTTGGGTCAACAAGGCTGGGATCGACGAGGAGACGACGAATCACCTCGGGACTGAGGTAGTTGGCGAATTCCGCGCGTACTTTGCGTTTTCTTTTTCCTCGACGAGTACGCGATAAAGCGACACAAGCACCACGTTGCCTACGAGCGTCATCGCGGGCACAGTAAAATTCAGCCACCAGCCGTGCAGAAACGCCAGATAATCCGCTGCCGCAAGCGGAGCGAGTAGCCCCGCGCCGAACCACATCCATCGCGGCTGCACCAGGGCCATCCAAATGCCCAGCGGTATGCCCAAAAACAAAATCACCAGCACATCCCAAAGAGCTTGCTGCGCACCTCGTACAAGAAACTTCTGATGAAGGATGTTGTCGATCACATTCGCATGTACTTCCACCCCGGGATAGTCGATTCCGCCGTAGGGTGTCGATCGTTGGTCGCCAATCCCCGTCGCCGATGCTCCAACCAAAACAATTGCCCCTTTGAATGCTCCGGGCGTGAAATTTCGGGTTACCACGTCGGCTATCGAGACATACGGATAGCTTCCTCGCGGACCGCGGTAATTAATTTGCATGTGACCGGTGAAATCCGGCTCAAGTTTCAGTTTGTCGTCAAATCTTAGATTTACGATCCCAATTGAGCTGAAGTTCACTTCCATGTCGGTAGTCTTCAATCCCCAATAAAGCCTGACCGCCTGGACTTCCATCGAACAGTACATTTGCCAATCGTTGACGTCTTTGGATCGGCCGAACGGAAGAACCAGCATTGTTCTTCGCAAGACTCCATCAGGGTCGGCGTCGATGTTAAAGTAGCCGACCGAAGTTTTTTCTGGTTTATCAGGGTTAGCGAGTGCCTCGATGTTGGCCACGGTCGCGGCAAACAAGTTTTTGTCTCTGCCGTACTTCTTCACCAATTCTGCAAAATCCTGCTTTCCCGTCGCTGGACTTACGGCAGTTTTCGTTATCGAATACCATTCAATAGAATCCGCATACTGGTCGAACGCTGCGTTATCGATCCCTTTCAATTCTTCGCCCTTTAGAAAGAAACTGCCGAGCACGATCGGTCCAAACCGGTCAATCGCTTTGCCGAACTGTGCATCGGCGTTGTTCTCGGCCACGAGTTTTTGCAGCCATGCCTCATACTTGGGGTCGATGTCCTCCCCGTTCTTTTTTCGTGCCTCCAGGTCCTTCCAGATTTTCCGCAGTAACTCGACGGTCTGATCCGGTTTATCGAAGGTTATGTCAAACGCCACTACTTTCGCCCCGTCTTCCCGCAAGATATCCAACATTTTGGCGAAGTGCGTCCTCGAAAACGGCCATTTCCCCAGCACTTCCTGGGAGTGCTGGTCGATATCTACGATGACGATGGGCGGATTAACTTCCGTCTTGCTCGCCGGCCGGTACCGAAACCGCGTGTCAAGAGAATCGTATTCCAGGCGCTGCAGGAACACGAAAATCGGTGTAGGTTTTTCGCCAAGAAATGTAAAGAAATAAAGGGTGAGAGCGGCTAAAGTCGTAGCGAGGCTGATGACAAACGAAACGCGGTGCCGCCACCACGACTGCAGAAGCTCGTAGAGGCCGAAACCGCCCCGCCTTTGCCACCATCCGCCTGACGGAGCTGCCATTTCGGTTCGTGCGCTACTCGCGGAAGACAAAGTTCATGCGCACGCCGCTAACCTCGATGACATCGCCATCGTTCAGTCGCACAGGTCCAGTGATGGGCGCGCCATTCACCGTGGGCATTTTGTCGCCGGGGCCGATGTAATACCCGTCATCGCGCTGGTTGATCTGCGCGGCCATCGGTGGTTTGAACCACCCTTTCACCTTCACCGTAGCCATCGCCGATTTGCCGATGACCGTCAGCTTGTTCGTGAGCATGTACTCTTTCTGATCGGTTCGCCCTCCAACGACGATGAGCGTCGGAACTTTCAGCCGCCCGGACGCGAATTGGACGCGCTCGCCCGTGGCCGCGGCTTGTTGCAGCATGTCGCGCCGCGCCTTGGTGTCGAGCACCATGGTCTCATTGATGCGCGGAGCGCTGGCTTTGCGCCCGGTATCCCACGGCACGGGGGCGTCACCGGAAGCATCGACTTTGATGTGATGTTTGCCAATCCAGATGGAGTCGCCATCGTGCAGCGTGGCGCGCTCCACACGCAGATCATTCACAAACGTCCCATTGAGGCTATCGAGGTCTTCCACCACGAGCCGCCCGCCCTCAAAATACACGCGGGCGTGATAGTTCGAGACCGCCAGATTGTCGACAGGCAGGTCATTGTCCGGAGAGCGTCCAATGCTCACCGCCCGGCTTCCCACCGGCACTTCCTTGACTGTCTTTTCTTCAAACATCAGGCTGAGCTTCGCCATCTCACATTCCTCCTGCGGCGCCGTTTCTGGCCCCTTTATTTCGCGCTCCACCAAACAGCCAAGAAAACCACCCTCGGGATTCTGCGCCCACGCGCACGACAATGACGGTGATGTTGTCCACTCCGCCGCGCTCATTGGCCAAGTTGATAAGCTTTTCCGCGGCCCTCGTCGGATCCGTTTCCGCCTGCAAGGTGCCCGCAATTTCCGGTTCCGTGACCATGCGCGTAAGGCCATCGCAGCAGAGCATTACAATGTCCCGCGCGAACAAAATGTGCTCTTCGGTGTCCACTTCAATATCCGGCAAAGCCCCCAGCGCGCGCAGAAGGACGCTCTGCATTTCGCTTTCTTCCGCCTCCGCCGCCGTCAAGATGCCTCGCCGCACTTGCTCCGCCACCAATGAGTGATCGCTAGTAAGTTGCTGCAAATTGCCGCTTCTCAGCAAATAGGCCCGCGAATCTCCTACGTGCGCGATGCTTAATTTCGAGCCATCGATCCACGCGGCCGTCACGGTTGCGCCCATCCCGTGCTGTTCCGGATGCGCCTCCGCGGAATCATAAATATTCTTGTTCGCCAGGTGCACGGCGCTCGTCAGCCGCTTAGCCTTCTCGCTCCAGGTTGGCTCCGGATTGCCAAGCATCGTGGCTGCGAAATCGGTCTGTGAGTCCATGCAATGCTTGACGATGGTTTCCACGGCCAGCGCGCTGGCCACTTCGCCATGCGCCTCGCCGCCCATGCCGTCCGAGAGCACAAAGAGATTCAGCGATTCGACAATGCGGAAACAATCCTCGTTATTCGTGCGCACACGCCCCAAATCGGTGACGCCGCCGCTTACGATCCGCACAAATTCTCCCGTTGCCGCTCTCTCTCTGAACCCGTGCCCACACCCGTACCCGGCAGTCCTGTTCCCACGCTAGCAGACCCTTTCCGGCGGCGAAAGGCTGTGACGCTTACTGATTACTTGGTTTTACGCGCCATTTGCCGCCCCGGCACTCCCCGAGGGTACAACTAAATTGGCCAGTTTGTGCCCCTGTTTCTGCCGGCCGCAACTCGCTGCATGCCTCGCCGGGATGCTTCCGCTAAAATCTGCACCACATCAAGCGGCTTTGCGGGTAAAGTCGGCTTAGCGTCTCTCATCATGGCCAAGGCAAAAAAAAGGCTGCGCAAGCGAGTGGTTGCTTCGCGGCGCACTGGGTTGTCCGCCGCACAGGCGGGGCGCGAACTCGAAGAACTGAACCGCGTTGGCATCGCGCTATCCGAGACCCATGACGTCGAGAGACTGCTTGCTCTGATCCTCTCGAAGGCCCGGGAGATCACCGGCGCCGACGCGGGATCTCTTTATCTGGCGGAACAAATCGGGAGCGGCACGAACGGTTCTGCGTCCAACGAGGTGAACGGCGCGAAAAAGACGCGGCAGCTGCGCTTCCGATTGACCCAGAACGACAGCGTGCAGTTTCCGTACTCCGAACACACGCTTCCGCTTACGGAATCCTCGATGGCAGGTTACTGCGCGCTCCACGGCGAAGTCATCGAGCTGGCGGACGCGTACCGTATTCCCAAATCGCGGCCCTTCCAGTTCAATTCTTCTTTCGACGAGGAAGCTGGATACCGCACGCGCTCTTTGATCACTCTGCCCATGAAAAACGGCAAGGGCGAGGTCCTCGGCGTGCTCCAGTTGATCAACTGCAAGCGCAACCCCAAAGCGCGGCTGACCGATGCAAATGCCGTCCATCGCCACGTGCATCCCTTTCCCGAGCGCGCCGTGCGTCTCGGCCTGTCTCTTGCCTCGCAAGCCGCAGTCGCCTTCGAGAACTCGCAGCTCTACCGCGACATCGAAAATCTGTTTGACGGGTTTGTGAATGCCGCGGTGAAAGCCATCGAGCAGCGCGACCCAACTACCTCTGGCCACTCTCAGCGCGTTTGCAAAATGACCATGGCGCTCGCCGAAGCCGTGGATCGCGAGCCGCAGGGACCATACGCCGATTTGCGTTTTTCGCGCGAACAGATGAAGGAGCTGCGTTTCGCCACACTGCTCCACGATTTTGGCAAGGTCGGAGTCCGCGAAGAAGTTCTCGTAAAAGCCAAAAAACTTTACCCGCTTCAGTTTTCCCGCTTGTTGGATCGATTTGACTATATCCGGCGGGACATCCAAGCACGCATGGCCGAACAAAAAGTGGAACTCCTGCTGGGGCCGCTTCGCAAAAAAGAAGCGGAAGCGCGCGTACGTTTGAAACTTCTCGACGACGAAGGCAACCGCCTTATCGCTGAGTTGGACCGCCATGCCGAATTTATCACACGTGTGAACGAACCAACCATCTTGCCATCAAGCGAATTCGAATTACTCACGGAGATATCCCAGAAGACCTATCGCGACCCGCGCGGAGCCGAGCGCCCATACCTCACTTCTGAAGAGGTGCGGTACCTCTCGATACCGCGCGGCAGCCTCGATACGACCGAGCGCCGCCAAATCGAATCGCACGTGACGCACAGTTTCAATTTCCTGGCGCAGATCCCCTGGACACCCGAATACCGCGGCATTCCTGAAATTGCGCGCGCCCACCACGAAAAGCTCAACGGCAAAGGCTATCCGAATAGCCTCACCGCCGCCGAGATTCCCGTGCAAGCCAAGATGATGACGATCTGCGACATTTTCGATGCACTCTCCGCATCCGACCGTCCTTATAAGAGAGCTGTCCCTACGGATCGCGCGCTGGAGATCCTCAAGCTGTGCGTCCGCGACGAGGAGATCGATCCCGAGTTGTTCCGTCTTTTCCTCGATGCCCAGGTCTATCGTCTCGTCTCAAAACCCGTGCAGTAGGCGCCCG
>Ga0210394_10004717_pt1 | contig 15703 bp, 14 predicted proteins | sample IncBWC12MmetaG_FD_160121 | JGI IMG/M metagenome (GOLD analysis project Ga0210394, IMG submission 160121) | Forest soil microbial communities from Barre Woods Harvard Forest LTER site, Petersham, Massachusetts, United States - Inc-BW-C-12-M | ecosystem: Environmental > Terrestrial > Soil >... | reverse complement strand
TCATTCTAGGCGAGCAGGGCGGAGATTCATGTTACCGGCGCGACACACTCGTCGATAAAAGCAGCTTATGCCCAATAGCCGGCAATCGCCGCGATGCAATAAACGCCTGCGTTCGGGGTAAGCGGGCACCACGAGCGCAGCCTTCAGTCGCCTCGCCGAAACCGTCACGGTAAGCGCGGCCGCAGCGCGCCATGAAGGTGTCACGCGGCTTACCCTTCCTTGGCACTTCGCTGCTCATAGTCCTCGGTGCGGCGCTCGATCATGCCGCGCAGACATCGAACCGCCGTTGCATAGGAAGGGTCGGCTGCAAGGTCGGCTTTGAGTTTGGCGTCTGGATAGTCGTGCATGTACGAGCGCAGTTTGAGGTAGACCCGCTCGGGCAGCCGATCGGTGAATTGATCGACAAACCTGCATACCTCAACGATCGAATAGGATTGCGACCCGATCTCGATCAAACGTCCCGGTTCCTCGGGCGTCCAAATCTCATAGACCAGCACCGCATAGGCAAAGGCCTCGGCAAAATCGGGCGGGATCGGTTCGGCTGACTGCTCCGCCATGATTGCCCCCACGGCGACAACCTGGTGCGGAGATGACGGCAATTTTGGACCGAAGCGCGGACCCAAACGTGGCCGCTCCCTCAAAAAATGCCATTAAGCAGTTTTTAGCCTTGTCACCGCAGAATGGCCTGCGGGTGATGTAAAGTGTGAGGGTAGCCGTGCGTAGTTCACACCTGACCGACGACGACTTGTGGCGCGTTATTGCCGATAATACCGACGCAATGTCGATGCTTATCGAAAAGCAGTTCGAGCTGGATGCGGAAGCGGGGACACCCGATCCCGACACCCGGCAAAAGCTCATGCTCTTCAATGTGCAGGCGATCGATAATTATGATCGCCAATACCGGGACTGTATTGCCGAGATTCGCCGTCGCTATCCCTCGATCTAGTCGAATAGCGAGCCGGCAATGACCACCCCAAGCAGGGCGGTTCTGCAGCGCATTCTGCAGCGGCGCACGAACTGGGCTCCGGCAAGCGAGAGCTTCGGCTGCCCGCGCTGCCACGCCAGATATGCCGTCATTCGCCGCCAAACACCGCCGGGCGTGATCCCCGCGTGCGAGAATTGCGATCAGGAGTTTCCGCCGGTGCAAGACGGCGAATGGCTGCTTTACGAGCGCACGGACGCCTGATCTCGCGCGGCGCATCTCTCACAAACCGGCGTCGCGGACGAGACCCCAAAGCGTCACTTGGCGCGGCGCGGCGATAATGGAACAAAATTGCGGCTGCCGAGTTTGATGACCCAGACGGTGCGTCGGGGAACCTCAAATGTCGTCGCGCTTGGTGCTTGCTGTCGCAACAGTCCTGCTCGCCACTGCATTTTCTGCCACGTATGCGGAGGCGCAAACGGGGGCGCACAGCTTCTCGGGTCTCTGTGCATATTATTCGGGGCGCGGCAGCGGCCTTACGGCCGCCCATAGGACATTGCCGTTCGGAACCCGCCTTCGTGTTACCGATCCCGCGAGCGGTCGAAGCGTCATCGTTATTGTCAACGATCGAGGCCCATTCGGTCGCGGCCGCGTCCTCGACCTGTCGGTAGACGCAGCGAAACTGCTCGGGATGACCGAGCGCGGCGTCATTTTGGTCAGGGCGGACGTGCTATAGGCGGGCTCGGAGCATGCGTCGGCGGCCGCACAGCCTCACCCGCCGCGCCGCGTTTTCACCAGCGCTGATAATAGTAGGACGCGCCACCATACGGGCCGCTGTACTGGCGCGCATAACCGTAGCCGTAGCCGCCCCAGTCGCGCGCGACCATATCGCTCGCAGGCTTGCGGATGGCGAGGCCGCCTTGGGGCTGGTTGTTGAGCACGACGACGAACTCGGTGCGATAGTTCTGCTCGCGGTTCGGCGCCTCGTCGGAGATGATAAGCGAGGAGCGCGGCGCGGCCGTCGGAGCGATGCGGTCGAGTACATCTTGCGGGATGGCGATGCGGTCAAGCGCATCCTTGGCGTCGTCGCCGTCGTCGATGGTGACCGCGGTCCAGCGCAAACCGCTGTCGGCGCGCGCCATTGCGGTGAAGATATGGGTGCCGATCGGCTTGTCGGGATCGCGGATCTCGATCGGGACTTCGATGGTAGCCTGGAAGCCGCGCCGCACGTAGAGCTTCTTGGTCTTGCGGCTGATGAAGACCGCGACCGGCTCGAGCGCGAGTTTTGCGTCGCGCGCCGCGGCGGCCGTTTCGGTTCGCTTGGTCTCGGCCGCCTTGAGCGCGTCTTTCGCTGCAGCGGCCGCATCGAGCTTCGCCTTGGCGTCGGTCTTGGCGGCTTCGAGCTGCGCGCCAAGGTCTGCGGCGTTGGCGGCGGCCTTCTGCTGTAAATCTTCGGCGCGCGCCTTGTCCTGGTCGGTCTTGGCGGCGGCGAGCATCTTCTCGGTGAAGGCGAGCTCGGCGTCGGCGCGCGCCTTGAGATATTCCAGCTTGCGCACGGCCGCAGGCGCGGTCGCCGCCTCGCGCGCCGCTGCGGTGGCGGCGGTCTTGGCCTCGTCGGCCGCCTTGGCGGCGTCCGCCGCCTCTCGCGCCAGCGTTTCGGCGCGCGCCGGCGCAGCCGTAAGCGCATCCGCGTTCGGTGCGAACAGTTTCGGATCGGAAAACGCGACCGGCTCCGCATCGTTCGGCGCGATGATCACGCGCATGCCGATCTGCGTCTTGCCGAACAAGGTCTCGGCAAAGTCATAGGGCATGCGGATGCAGCCGTGCGAGGCCGCATAGCCGGGCAGCGGCCCGCCGTGCAGCGCGATGCCCGACCAGGTGATGCGCTCCATGTTCGGCATCCAGGCGTCGTCATAGAGGTTGGAGTGGTGGTCCTTATCCTTTTCCACGACGCTGAAGACGCCGGCCGGGGTCTCGCGTCCCTTGATGCCGGTCGAAACCGGCGCGCGCAGGATCCAGCCGTCGGCGTCGTAGACCGTCACCTGCTGGCTCTTGATCGACACGATCGCCATGATCGGATCGCCGGCATCGCGCGGCGCCGTCGCCTCGGTAGGGTGCGCAGGATTCGCTTGCTTCGCCGCGGCATCCGCGGTCGGGGTCAGCGCCATCAGCACAGCGGTGGCCGCAACAGTCACGATTGTGAATCGATTTGTCACGGTGGTTTCAATTGGCATTTTCACTTCGCCAGCAACCCGTTGAGCACCAGATCGAGGTGGGCGTTGAAATAGGCCTTCATGTCCAGCGGCTGGCGGTCGTCGAACATCATCATCCACAGATCGACCAGCGCAATCGGCGCGATGACGATTTGCGGCAAGTCGATGATCGCGGAGTTGCGGAACTCGCCGCGGTCCATGCCGCGCCGGATCGCCTGGCGCAGCATGTCGAGGCAGGGACGCAGGATTTCCTGGTGATAACGGTCGGCGAGCTCGGGGAATCGTGGCGCTTCCGCGATCAGCATGCGTAAAACTTCGCGGCGGCGGCGGTCCTCGACGATGTGCTGATAGATGAAGCTGAATTGCGCGCGCAACAGATCGGCGGTCGTGCCTTCGTGGGTCTCGAGCATCTCGTGCACGGTGTCGAGCGCGGCCTTGGTGACCTCGCGCACCATGGAGATGAACAGGTGTTCCTTGTTCTCGAAATAGACGTAGATCGTGCCCTTGGTGACGCCGGCGCGCTCGGCAACCCGGTCGAGCGTGGTCGTGGCGTAGCCGTTGCGGGAGAATTCGACGAAGGCGGCTTCCAGAATCTCCTGCGGGCGCTCGGCTTTGCGCCGCCGCCGGGTTTCCGTCCGCGCTTCCAGGATTTCGCTCATCGCGTCAGCTAGGCGCCGAATATGGTTAATGTCAAGTTATTGACTAACCGGATAGTAAATAACTAGGTTGCTCTGTTTGGGGTAGAGGGAGTGGTCTTGTTCGGTCAGTCGCAACAGCGCAGGCGCCGGTTCGCGCTTCCGCAAAACGGTTGTGGTGTGCGTGGTTTCGGCGGTTTCGCGTCGAAGGCCGCTAGCACGGCATTGTCGTTATTGGCGCTGTCGGCCTGCGCGGTCGGGCCGGATTTCGCGGTACCGCCGGCGCCTCAGGTCTCCGGCTACACGCCCGAAGGCCAGCCCGCCGCCACGGTGTCGGTCGATATCGAAAGCGGGGCGGCGCAAAAGTTCGCCACCGGCCGCGATATTCCCGGCGAATGGTGGAAGGTTTTTCATTCCAAGGAGCTCGACGGTTTGATCGCCGAAGCCTTGCAAGCCAATCCGAGCCTTCAGGCGGCGCAGGCGGCGCTGTGGCAGGCCAAGGAAAATCTCTACGCTCAGCAAGGCCATCTGATGCCGTCGCTCGACGCCAATGCGTCGGCGACGCGCCAGCAATTCTCGCCGTCCGAATTCGGCGGCGTCGGCCCGCCGTTCATTTTCAATCTGTTCCAGTCGACGGTGAATGTCTCCTATACACCCGACGTGTTTGGCGGCCAGCGCCGGCTGATCGAGACGCAGGCGGCGCTGGCCGACTATCAGCGCTTCCAGCTCGAGGCGACTTATCTGACCTTGACCTCGAACGTGGTGACGGCGGCCGTGCAAGAGGCGTCGCTGCGCGGCCAGATCGACGCCACGCTCGAAATCATCAAGTCGGAGACCGACCAGCTCACCGTCGTGCGCAATCAATTCGATGCCGGCGCCGCTTCCCGCACCGACGTGCTCACCCAGCAATCGGCAGTGGCCACGACGCAGGCGACATTGCCGCCGCTGCAGAAACAGCTCGAGCAGCAGCGCCACGTATTGCTGGCGCTGATCGGCCGCTTCCCCAACGATGCGCACAACGATCATCTGACGCTGGCGTCGCTGCGGCTGCCGACCGATCTGCCGCTGAGCCTGCCGTCGCAGCTCGTCGAGCAGCGCCCGGACGTGCGCTCGGCGCAAGCGCAATTGCACCAGGCCAGCGCCCAGATCGGCGTCGCCATTGCCAATAGGCTGCCGCAGTTCACGCTCACCGGCGATTATGGCAGCGCCGCCGTGACCACCGCGGCGCTGTTCACGCCGGGCGCGCTGATCTGGAGCGCCGCGGCGAGCGGCACGCAGCCGATTTTCCACGGATTTACGCTATTGCACCAACAGCGCGCCGCCGAAGCCGCCTATGACCAGGCAGGCGCGCAATATCGCAGCACCGTGCTCGCGGCGTTCCAGAACGTCGCCGACGCGTTGCGGGCTTTGCAATTCGACGCCGCGACGTTGAAAGCACAACGTGCCGCATTGCGCGACGCCTCGGAAACGCTCGACCTCGCGCGCGGCCAATATCGCCTTGGCGCCATTACCTACCTGATCCTGCTCAACGCGCAGAACAGCTATCAGCAGGCGCGGCTCGCCGTGGTGCAGGCGCAAGCCGCGCGCTATGCCGATACCGCGGCGCTGTTTCAGGCGCTCGGCGGCGGCTGGTGGAACCGCGCCGACGTGGCGCCCAATCCCTATACGCCCGATCCCGATCCGGCGACGGTCGCCGCGCCGAACACCGTTCCCGGCACGCCGGCAGCGAAGGACACCGTGCAATGACAAAGCGCATGGTGATCATGCTAGTGGCGGTCGCGCTGGTGTTCGGTGGGGTCTTCGGATTCCAGGCGTTCAAGGCGGCGATGATCAAGAAATTCATGAGCACGATGGCGCAGCCGCCGCAGACCGTGACCGCCGGCAAGGCCAATGTGAGCGAATGGCAGCCGAAAATCACCGCGGTCGGCAGCTTGCGCGCGGTGAGCGGCGCCGATCTGTCGCTGGAAGTCTCCGGCGTCGTCGATGTGCTCGCGTTCAATTCCGGTGACGATGTGGATAAAGGCACCCCGCTGCTAAAACTGCGATCCGACGACGATGAGGCCAAGCTCGAATCGTTGCAGGCCACGGCCGAGCTCTACACGATCACCTATGACCGCGACCTGAAACAGATCAAGCTGCAGGCGGTCAGCCAGGCGACGCTCGACACCGATGCGGCAAATCTGAAGAACGCCAAGGCGCAGGTGGCGCAGCAGCAGGCGATCCTCGACAAGAAAACCCTGCGCGCGCCGTTTGCCGGCCATCTCGGCCTGCGCCAGGTGGATCTGGGCCAATATCTCGGCGCCGGCACTGTCATCGTCACCTTGCAGGCGCTCGATCCGATCTTCCTCGATTTTTTCGTGCCGCAGCAGGCGGTCGATCAGGTGCGGCTCGGCCAGTCGGTCGCGGTGAAGGTCGACGCCTACCCGGATCAGACCTTTACCGGCGAGATATCGGCGATCAATCCCAAGGTCGACGCCAATAGCCGCAACGTCCAGGTCCGCGCCACGCTAAAGAATGCCGACCGTAAGCTCATTCCCGGCATGTATGCCACGGTCGATATCCCGACCGGCGCGCCGCAAATCCTGATCACGCTGCCGCAGACCGCGATCACGTTCAGCCCCTATGGCGACACCGTCTATATCGTCGACAGCAAGGGCGGCGGCGCCGACGGCAAGCCGCAACTGGTGGCGCGGCAAAGTTTCGTCACCACCGGCTCGACGCGCGGCGATCAGGTCGCAGTCCTCAAGGGCGTCAGCGAAGGCGACATGATCGTCACCTCTGGGCAGCTCAAGCTGCACAACGGCTCGACGGTGCTGATCGACAATTCGGTGACGCCGACGGCGGATGCGGCGCCCAACGTGCCGTTGGATCGGTAGAGCATGATCCCGAAAAGTGGATACCGGTTTTCGGAAAAGATCATGCTCAAACTAAAATAGGCGGCGCCATGCAGTTCACCGACATTTTTATCCGCCGGCCGGTGCTCGCTTCCGTCGTCAGCCTGTTGATATTGGTGCTCGGCTTGCGGGCCTACGCGGTGCTGCCGATCCTGCAATTCCCGCGCACCGAAAATGCGCTGGTCACCGTCACCACGATCTATTACGGCGCCGACCCCGACGTGGTCGCGGGCTTCATCACCACGCCGCTGGAAAATGCCATCGCGCAAGCCAACGGCATCGACTACATGAACTCGGTCAGCCAGAGCAGTGTCAGCACCATCACGGTGACGCTGCGGCTCAACTACGACGCCGACAAGGCGCTGACCGAGATCAACACCAAGGTCGCTTCCGTCCTCAACCAGCTGCCGCCCGGCACGCTGCAACCGACGCTTACGGTGAAGATCGGCCAGACCATCGACGCCATGTATATCGGGTTTAACAGCGACACTTTGGCGCCGAACCAGATCACCGACTACTTGACGCGCGTGGTGCAGCCAAAACTGCAAGCGGTGCCGGGCGTGCAGACCGCGGAGCTGCTCGGCCAGAAGGTTTTTGCGCTGCGTGCCTGGCTCGATCCGCAAAAGCTCGCCGCGTTCGGGCTTACTGGGGCCGACGTCAGCCAGGCGCTCACCGCCAACGATTACATATCCGGCATCGGCAATACCAAAGGCCAGATGGTGCAGGTCAATCTATCGGCCTCGACCAGCCTGCATTCGGCGGAAGAGTTCCGCAATCTCGTGGTCAAGCAAAGCGGCGGCGCCATCGTGCGGCTCAAAGACGTCGCCAATGTCACGCTCGGCGCCGAAGATTACGAGTCCGAGGTTGGGTTCGACGGCAAGCAGGCGGTCTATATCGGCATCCTGGTGGCGCCGTCGGCCAATCTGCTCGAGGTGATCGCCGGCATCCACAAAGTGTTCCCGGAAATCCAGGCGCTGCTGCCGCACGGCCTCAACGGCGAGATCATCTACGATTCCACCGAATTCGTGCACAGCGCCATCAACGAGGTGATCCGCAGCCTAGCCGAGGCGCTGGTGATCGTGACCTTGGTGGTGTTCATCTTCTTAGGTTCGATGCGCGCCTCGATCATCCCGACGGTCGCCATCCCGCTGTCGCTGATCGGCACGCTCATTATTCTCCTCATCCTCGGCTATTCGATCAACCTGTTGACGCTGTTGGCGCTGGTGCTGGCCATCGGTCTCGTGGTCGACGACGCCATCATTGTCGTCGAGAACGTCAGCCGCCATCTCGAAGAAGGCATGGCGCCGATGGACGCCGCCATCCAGGCGGCGCGCGAGCTCGGCGGCCCAATCATCGCCATGACCGTGGTGCTGGCCGCGGTCTATGTGCCGATCGGCTTCCAGAGCGGGCTCACCGGCGCGCTGTTTGCGGAGTTCGCCTTCGCGCTGATCGGCGCCGTCACCATATCGGGCATCGTGGCGCTGACCTTGTCGCCGATGCTGTGCTCGCGGCTCCTCAAAGCGCCCGATCCGGAGCGCGGCGGCTGGGAGGCGCGGCTGACGCTGTTCATCGATCGGCAGTTTCACCGGCTGCGCGGGTCATACGAACGGTGGCTGCACGGCAGCTTGAATACGCTGCCGGTGACGCTGGTGTTCGCCGTCATCGTGCTCTTCAGCATCTATTTCCTGTTCGCCAGCGCCAAGACGGAGTTGGCGCCGACCGAAGACCAAGGTGTCGTCATCACCCAATCGGTCGCCGCCCCCAACGCCACGCTGCAGCAGCGCCAGATGTATTCGCGCCAAGTCTACAATATTTTTGCCTCACACCCCGAGACCGAGCACGTCTTCCAGCTCGACGTGCCGGGTCAATCGATCGCCGGCATGGTGACGAAACCCTGGGACCAGCGCGCGCAAACCACCAATACGCTGCAGCCCATCATCCAGCAGGAGGTCGGCAAGGTCGCGGGCGTGCGGATTGCGGCGTTTCAGCCGCCGGCGCTGCCGGGCAGTTTTGGCCTGCCGATCCAGTTCGTCATCGTCACCACCGAGCCGTTCGAGCGCCTCAACACCGTGGCGCAGCAGTTCTTGCAGCAGTCGCTGACGAGCGGCATGTTCATCTTCCTCGACTGCGATCTGAAAATCGACAATCCGCAATCCAACGTCATCATCGATCGCGACAAGACCGCGCAGCTCGGGCTTCGGATGAGCGACGTCGGCAGCTCGCTCTCGGCGCTGCTCGGCGGCGGCTTCGTCAATTACTTCAGCATGAGCGGGCGCTCCTACAAGGTGATCCCGCAGGTGCAGCAGCGCTACCGGCTCAATCCGCAGCAATTGCTCGACTATTACATCCGCACCGCAGACGGCACCCTGGTGCCGCTGTCCACCATCGCCACCGTCATCACCAAGACGGTGCCGGAATCGCTCAATCACTTTCAGCAGCTCAACAGCGCCCAGATCGTCGGCGTCGCCATGCCCGGCGTAGCGCAAGGCGATGCGCTGAAATTTTTGCAGGATCTTGCGGCACGCACGCTGCCCGCTGGCTATACGGTCGATTACGGGGGCTTGAGCCGGCAATATGTCCAGGAGACGTCGGGCTTCATCGCCACGTTCGGCTTCGCGCTGATCATCATCTTCCTGGCGCTCGCCGCTCTGTTCGAGAGTTTCCGCGATCCGGTGATCATTCTGGTTTCGGTGCCGATGTCGATCGCCGGCGCGCTGATCTTCGTCTCGCTCGGCTTCGGCGGCATGTCGCTCAATATCTATACCGAGGTCGGCCTGGTGACGCTGATGGGCCTGATCAGCAAGCACGGCATTTTGATCGTGCAATTCGCCAACCATTTGCAGGAACAGGGCCGCTCGAAGCGCCAGGCGGTCGAGGAAGCCGCCGGCATCCGGCTGCGCCCGATCCTGATGACGACCGCCGCCATGGTGCTCGGCGTCATCCCGCTGGTCACCGCGACCGGCGCCGGCGCGGTGTCGCGCTTCCAGATGGGCGTGGTAATCGCCTCGGGCCTCTCGATCGGCACCTTGTTCACGCTGTTCGTGGTGCCGGCGGTGTATCTGGTGTTCGCGGCGGATCATCATCATGCTGCCGCGTCCGTCGCCGGCGATGCCGGCGCCGCCGTGATTCCCTAAATCGCGCCTTGACGCCGCAAGCCGGCCGGCCTAAACTTAACCATTGGGTTAAGTGTTAGGAGAACAGCCATGCCGAACATCGAAATCATCGGCTTCGCGCCGTCGACCTATGTGCGCACCGCCCGCATGGTCTGCGAGGAGAAAGCCATCCCCTACGAGCTCAAGCCATCGGCGCCGCATTCGCCCGACGTCGCGGCGATCCATCCGTTCGGCAAGATCCCGGTACTGCGCCATGGCGATTTCGAGCTCTGCGAGTCGAAGGCGATCGCCACCTATCTCGATCTGACGTTCCCGGGCCCGAAACTGATCCCGACCGATCCGCGCCACGCCGCGCTGACCGAGCAGTGGGTGTCGCTGGTCAATACCCGGATGGATGGGACCATGATCCGCACTTATCTGTTCGCCTATATCTTCCCGAAGACCGAGGACGGGTCGCCCGATCGCAAGGCGATCGACGGCGTACTGCCGGCGCTCAAGGACGAGATCGGCTTGCTCGACCGCGCGGTCGCCAAAGGCGGCTACCTCGCCGGCGACAGCTTCACCTTCGCCGACATCAACGTGATGCCGATCCTGTTCTATTTGCAAAAATTCCCGGAAGCTGCGGCCGCGATCGCTGCGGCGAAACCGCTGGCCGCCTATTACGAGCGGCTCGCCGCGCGGCCGAGCTTTCAAAACACCACGCCGCCGCCGCCACCGGCCCGGCAGGCGCGAGCCTAGGGCGTGTACTTATAAATACATGGAGCATGTCCGCTCATGATCCAAAACAGCGCTTTGCCGCTATAAACTACACACAGGGCCAATTGTGGTCGCTGCGCCGATCTGCCGAATACTATAAAACATAAAAAGTCGCGTGATGCCTCGATTCGCGGACGGGGGCATTCAATGCCGGGGCGCCAGCCATTTTCGACCTCAGGCACGCAATCCGCTTTGCGGAATGTTTGTCCGCGCGGTTTCTTTAAGTCCAGTCCACGGTAATGCAATGACCGGCCCAACCGCGCGGGATGAGCGTTGCCACAGCAAGCGGGCAAGTGGGTCCGTGCCGACGCTTGGCCCGGTGCCGAGACGCGCCCCGTTGGCGACGATGGGCGCGTTTGCAATCGCGATCGTCAGTATCCAGCCGCCCGCCGCCAAGGCCCAGCAACCGGACAGCGCGACGCCGCCCGCGTCGCCCACGACGACAAGGCCGGCGCCGCCAAAGGATGCCACGTCATCATTCGACGTTAATCTCGGCGCGGCGATCACCAGCGACTACAATTACCGCGGCTATACCCTGTCCGATCACAAGCCGAGCGCTTCGACGACTTTCGAAGCGACGTACAACGTTCTCTTCGCCGACGTGAATACGGCGTCGGTGAAAATGCCGAATCTTTCCCAGCTTCAGATGACAGATTATGCCGGCATCCGTCCGACATTCGGAAAGCTCACAGTCGAAGCTGGAATCGCCTATTACAGTTATCCGGGAAGCGCGATCGATATTTCATATCCGGAATACTACGTGGCGCCGACATATGCCCTGACGTCCAAGCTCACGGTCGGGCTGAGTGCGTATTTTGCGCCCGACTACAGCCGCACCGGCGCATGGGAGAATTATAACGCGATCCAGGCCAAATACACCTTCGATTCCGGCCTATCGTTCTCCGGCGAACTCGGCCGCCAAGGTTTTGGCACCACCACGGCGACGCCGTCTTCGCCGGCGTACAAGCTGCCGGATTACACATATTGGAATCTGGGATTTTCTTACGCCTACAAAGCCGTGACGTTCGATCTGCGCTATTTCGCAACGACGCTGTCGAAGCAAAGCTGTTTCCTGATAACGGGAACCGGACAGCCGGCCACGGGATCGAACGGCTGCGATCCCGCCGTCATAGCGACATTATCCTGGAACGCGAGCCTCTCCGGCCTGAAATAAAAAGTTTCCGCGGCGCCAGACGCCTCAAGTCAACTCGGCTTGGCATCGCTCGCAAGCGGCAGGGCCGAGATCCCGCCAGCGGCGAACTCCGCGACAAATGTCTCGAGTTCGCTTTCGAGCGCCGCGATGCGTTGCCGAAGCTCCTCGTCGTTGAGCTTCATGAAAGCATTTGCCGCCTTGTCGGCGAGTTCAGTCAGCATGGTGCGTTCATCTTGGTTGAGGTCGTTGCCGGTCGCATGTGGTCCATAGAGGGCCAATGCCAGACAGCGCAGGCGGTCACCAATGGGAACTGCGATGATCGGGCGCAGCAGCCCGCGGGGCAGGCGATTTCGGGCGGCAGCTTGGGCGTTGACGTTGAATGGGCGGTTGTTGTGCGCAGGTTCGAGCATCGCGTCGCTCGGATCGAGCGTTTGCGTCGTCGCGTCATCCCAACCCTCATCCGCGGCGGTACGCCGGAAAGTCCGATCGTGTTCGCGAAAGACACTTGCGGATGCGAGGCCGAGCGCGTTGCGCACCCCTTGGACCAGATGGGATTCGATCTCGGCATAATTCCCCGCACTCAAGATGGCGTCGCCAAGGCGATCGCCGGCCCTGGCGACGGAGCGATTGAAAAACCGATCCACATGATGGACGGCGGTATCGTGTATTCTTGAAGTCAGGAAGAGCGCAGCTGTCGCGAATGCGATCCAAACCCAAGCCGGCAAGGTGACGTTCTCGCTGATGCCCTCGCGAATGTGATCGATCTCCTGATGAAGGAACAGCATCGGCAAACTGAGGACCAGGCCGAGAATGGTCACGCGACGGAGCGGGATGCTCACGGTCACAACGTAGGGCCGGCGTACGGCCTCGCTCACAAACAGGCAAAGCACGCCGTTGACGAGATAGATCAGGCCCCACAGCTGTTCGGGCGGCGGATGGCCATTCCATAACGGATCGAGCAGTGTGGTGCCGGTGCCGGCATCGGCGATGACGAGCGCCGGCAGCCCGACCAGACAGCCCCAAATCACCCAGCGCAGGCGCTGATAGTCCTGCGGCGGCAGCTCCTTCTGCCGCGCCAGCAGGATTGCGAACGCACATGCGGCAACACCGAGTCCGCTCAATACGCCGATCCTTGTCACTATCTCGGTCGGATAGCCGAAAAGATTCGCATAGCTCAGCGCCAGCAACACCGCGAGCAAGACCGCGACCGCGGGCAAAGCTCGCTCGAGCGGCCGCCAGCGTAACGTCGTCTCATCCGATGGCGCCCTGACCGCGAACCAGATAAAACCGGCGGAGCCGGCGCCCTGCGCTATGGCGCCGGCGATATTTTGCGTCAGCAGGGCCGCGGGGGAATAGTGCAGTAACAGCGCATAATATTCGGATGATTGGCCTGGGTTGAACCAAATGACATACAGGAAAAAGCCCCATGTCATGATCCCGGGCCGTGTCCAGACCAGCCATGCGGCAGCTAGAATAACGAGCATCGCGGCGAGTTGATCGAGCAGCAGAACTGCCAAGACCCACCGATCGTACGGACGTTGCTTGGCGACGATTTCAACTTGCCGCGCCAGTTTCTCGGTGGTCGCGACCAGCGCCAATTCTGCGCGCTGGCGATCGCTGACGAGGCGCATGCCTCCGAGGGCCGCCATCGTGCTCGAGCAGGTGAGCGTGTTGATCGGAATGCAGCGCATTTGCGTGAGGTCCAGCCGATCGCCACGCCGCAGGCCCGCCGCAAAGGCGGGCGAGGCCGCTTCATCCGCAAAGGGCCCCTGCACGTCGGTGATGACGCCGTCATTGTTGGCGTAAAAGCCGAAAGATCCGAGCGGTTGATCCCAGCGATAGAAATCGGGGACGATCATCGCCAGCCCCCAAAGCGTGAACGCCACAAGGAGAATGCGACTTGCGCTGCGTCGTTGGTTCTGCATCCAGCAGTTCATCCCGTCGGTTGCCGATGGAAGTCAACATTCTGGTTCGATATTGAGCGAGAGTCACTGAACGCGGCGCGGCGATTCGGTCGCTTTCGGGGGATAAGTGGACATCGTGCCGACACGGCAAATCGGTCGCTTAGGACCCATCGCGAACATTGAGCGGCCCGATTTGCTGTAGCGCACGATGCACCCCATCGGGGCCGGCGGTGTGCTAGGGTGTGGCCATTGATCTTGGGGAGTTTCCAATGGCGCCGCGAAAAGACTTCCGGCGGATAGGCTTGCTGGTTCCATCCTCAAGCTCAGTACAAGAGTGGGATATCGGCAGAGCATTGCCGGAAGACATCACGCTGCACGTAGCGCGAATGCGGTTGAGCAACGTGGATGCAGAGTCGACCTTAAGGATTGTCCAGGAGATCGAGACCGAGAGTCAAAAGCTGGCCGATGTCGACGTTGACGTGATCATTTTTCCGGCGACTGCCCCCTCGTCGCGCAACGGCATCGGCTACGACCAGGAACTCATCAAGCGAATAACCGCGGCAAGCGGCAAGCCGGCCACCACGGCCTCGACCGCGCTCCTCGAAGCGTTCCATGTGCTTTCCGTCAAACAAATCGTACTCGGCGCGCCATGGAGTGCTTCGGTCAACCAGACCGTCGCGGCGTTCATCGAAGCAAATGGAGTCAAAGTCCTCACCGAAGAGGCGCTGGGATTGACCCGCAATCTCGACATCGGTCTCCTCGATCCGCAAGACGCCTACGATGTCGGACGCCGCGTCAACAGGCCGGGAGCCGACGCGGTCATGTTGGCGTGCGGCAACTGGAGCACGTTCGGCATCATCGACCGGTTGGAGCATGATCTGGGAAAACCGGTGCTGACGACGAACCAAGTCAGTTTATGGCATGCCCTCAAGATGATGGGCATGGGGCCGCTGGGCGGGCTTGGTGTATTGCTGCGCGAGCATTTGGGCGACGAGGCCGCGCGATATGCCGTTCGCGCAGGCACTTAATAACCGGAAGCGGTCCTAGTCAAAGGTTTCGGTTGCCGCCAAATCATGCAGGCAGCGGCGCGTCTGCGGTGCTATGGATTGCCGGCCCGAATCGAATTCAAGGCAGCGCAGGCGATGGAAGACTGGAGCGCAACGCAGTATCTCAAATTCGAGGATGACCGGACCCGGCCGCCGCGCGACCTGGTGGCGCAAGTGCCGCTGCAGCGGCCGCGGCTCATTGTCGATCTCGGCTGCGGGCCGGGCAATTCGACGGAGCTTCTGGTCGAACGCTTTCCGCAATCGGAAATCGTTGGGCTGGATTCCTCGCCCGACATGCTGAAGAAGGCGCGCCAACGGCTGCCGCAATGCAGCTTCATCGAGGCCGACATCGCCACCTGGCAGCCCGATCCGCGCACCGATCTCATTTTCGGCAATGCGGTGATGCAATGGCTGCCGGACCATCCGGCGATCATGCGCCGGCTGCTCGAAGGCATGCCGCAAGGCGGCGTGCTGGCGATCCAGATGCCCGACAATACGCGCGAGCCCGCGCTTAAGTTCCAGCGCGAGGTCGGCGAGGAAGGCCCGTGGCGCGGTCATCCGGAGATCAAGGCCGCGGCGCGCGACGACCTGCCGTCGCCGGAAGCTTTTTACGACCTGCTCAAGCCGGTCGCCTCCCACATCGACATCTGGCACAGCGTCTACAATCACATCATGGCTTCGCCGGAAGCGATCACCGAATGGTTCAAGGGCTCGTCGCTGCAGCCGTTCCTGTCGCCGCTCAATGCTGCCGACCGAGAAAAATTTCTCGCCGCCTATACCAAGAAAATCATCGGCGCCTACAAGCCGCGCTACGACGGCAAGGTGCTGCTGCGCTTCCCGCGGCTGTTCATCCTGGCGGTGCGATGAGGCGCGTCGCCGCGCTCGTTGCCGTCGTCCTGCTCGGCAGCTTGATCTGCACCCACGCTGCATTCGCCGATGCGGCGTTCCAGGCCTGGCTGCAATCGCTGTGGCCGCAGGCGCAAGCGCTCGGCGTGTCGCGCGCGACCTTCGACCTGGCGACGCGCGGGCTCGAGCCCGATTTGTCGTTGCCCGATCTCGTTTTGCCG
>Ga0210394_10004716_pt1 | contig 15707 bp, 15 predicted proteins | sample IncBWC12MmetaG_FD_160121 | JGI IMG/M metagenome (GOLD analysis project Ga0210394, IMG submission 160121) | Forest soil microbial communities from Barre Woods Harvard Forest LTER site, Petersham, Massachusetts, United States - Inc-BW-C-12-M | ecosystem: Environmental > Terrestrial > Soil >... | reverse complement strand
CGTTTGTACCAACTGAGTCACCGGGCAGGCTGACAGAGGCCGGACGGGCCGTCTTTACAGCCTTCCTGCGCCCCAACATCGGCAGTCTTCCCGATCCGGCCCCTCGATATACCACACCACCGCGATTCCCCTCTGGGACAACCGCCCGGCAACGCCGACCAACCTAGCCCGGTTTCCTTCCGACTGCCCGCCGAAAGTTCTCACACAGACTCTTCAAGCCGCGTTCCGCCGTTGACAATACCAACGCGGCTAAAAGCCGCGTGTACCGGGCCAATCCGGTGAGTGTCTAGTTATTTATTGGACCTACACTAGGGGCCCAGCGGAATTTCGACCACCAGCGGGACGGAGGGGGCCCGCACCTTCGCGTCATTCGCCGCTCCATCCAACGCTCCACCCAGGGCTCCAATGCTAGCCGGCGTGGCCGCGGGCACCACAACTAGCCGCAGCTTTTCTCCAATTGCAACCTTTACCGGCTCCATCGGAATTTGCATAGTCAGGTTAGGCAACACCTGCATCGCCACGTCGTTTGTGGGATAGACCCGCTGGAGGCTTCCGGCCGCATCAACGCGATACAACGCCAGGTAGCCTGCGATACTAGTTGAAACCTCGACGCGGACAGCGTTCCCGTCCTGACCGCTGCGGACCAGTGAGTACCGCACCAGCGGTCCTTGATAGAGCGAAGCGTCTACGGCAAACCCTGCAGAGAATTGCTGCCGAACTGCGTCGGGAATAACGGGGCGCACGGCGCCGGCGCTGAAGTTAGTGGCGATTGGCGCTTCGGCCCGTTGCGCCGATACGAGCGGCGATGGCGAGGGCGCGGCCGGAATGGCGGGTGCCGCGCGATCGAGCCTCTGAACAGGTGTGGATTGCTTCTTGGCCGCGGGCGGCGGCGCGGCCTCTGGAGCTGCTACCACTTTCGGTGGTTCCACTCGCGCCGTCTGAACCGGCTGCGGTATAGGTTCAGGCGCCTTCGGGCGGTTCATGACCAGGATCACGATCACCGCTACCACAGCAGGCAACGCCACCCCCCACGCCCAGCCTCGCCACGAGAACCCCATCTTCGGAGCAGCGGGAGCCGCGAGCGCGCGCCGCACCTGATCGCGCAACACCGGATCGTCCAGCAATTCCCTCAGCGCATCTTCATTCTGCAGCGCATTGAATAACTCCTGATCCTCCAGCGCTGCCTCGAATAGAATTCGCCGCTCGTCCGCACTGAGCGCGTTGGATGCGTAGCCTCCCAGCAGTTTGCGGATCTCGTCCTGGGTCATTCGTCTTCCCGCATATTCTGGATCAGTTGCTGGCGGCACCGAAAATCCCAGGTGTAAATCGTGTTGATGGAACTCACTCCAAAGATGGTCTGGATCTCCGCGAAGCTCTTGCCCTCCAGCTTCAGCGCCAGCAATTTCCGGCAGCGCTCGCCCAGCTTCGAGATCGCCGCGACCAGCCCCTCGCGTGCCTCGCGCTGCTCCATGGCCGTGAGTGCGTCGGTACGTCCATCGGGCATCTGAATCTCGTCCGGCGACACCTGCGTGAACTCCCCATGCCTCCGCGCTTTTCTGCGGTGAGCCAGCATCTTGAAGCGGACAATTTTGAGCGAAAGCGGGAGAAGATCTTCCAACCGATCCAGGTCCCTGTATTTCTCATGCAGCAGAATCAGGACTTCCTGCGCCAGATCCTCGGCGGCATCCCTCTGCATTCTAGATGCCGCGAAGCCTACGATCCTTTCGCGTAGCTTGCGCAGGATCTCCTCGCGCGAGCCCGGAGCCCGGTCCAGACTCGTGGTGGACGTTGATGGCATGGATCGGATTACCGCCCAAAGGATACTGCGTCCCAGGCCTTGCTGACAAGCCATGCCTATGGCGTGATATGCTTGTTTCTTCCGTAAGTCTGTAAGCCTGTGGTATCTCGCCGAGCCTGGTTGAAAGGCGCAGCTTTAACTGTTGCCGCGCCGATGATTCAGCGAGGGCGTTTCCGCCTTCTTGCCCAAAGCCCCCTTGCGCAGAACGAAGCCACGTATTCTACAGCGGCGCTCGATCTAGTTCGCCGGTCCACCGTCATTGACATGCTCGGGCTGCTGACGCTGGACTATTCGAAGCTGTCGACGTGGGAGGCGCGTCCAGCCGGCTTTGCGCAGCATGATTTCCAGAAGCTGCGCGCCTCCGGGATCACCATCTTCCACCCCGCGGTCGGCTTCACCGAGGGCAATGTTTATCAAAGCTCGCTGCGCGACATTACCGGTTGGAATGAGTTCGTCGCCTGCCACCCCAACCAGTTCCTGCGAATCTATTGCGCCTCCGATCTGGAGCGCGCCAAAGCCAGCGGCCGGCTCGGTATCGTCATCGGCCAGCAAAATTCACGGCATTTTCGGACCGTCGATGACGTCGACTGCTTCTACAGTCTTGGACAGCGAGTTTCTCAGCTCACTTACGACGACAACGAAATCGGCGGTGGTTCCACCGATCCCCGCGATGTCGGTTTAACGCCCTATGGCGCCGCCATCGTCGATCGCATGAACGCGGTGGGCATGGCGGTGGATATTTCCCATTGCAGCGATCGCACCACGCTCGACGCCCTCCACGCATCGCGGAAGCCAGTGCTGGTCACGCATTCTAACTGCCGGGCGCTGGTGGCAACTAGTCCTCGCTGTAAGACCGATGAAGCCATCCGGTTGCTGGCGGCCCAAGGCGGCGTGATCGGAATCACAATGGTTCGCAGCTTTGTGCAAGCCTCAGGTCCCGCCACCATCGAAGACGTCCTTGATCACATCGATCACGTGGCCAGGCTGGTGGGCGTGGAACACGTTGGGATTGGAAGCGACGTCGATCTGGACGGGCGCGACAGCCGCATCCGCCCCCGCAAGCGATACGATCTGGACGGAATCGATTACTCGCAGAAGATCTACGATCTTACCGAAGGATTGATTCGCCGGAAGTATTCACCCGAAAACATCGAGTTGATCCTGGGCGGCAATTTCCAGCGCGCGCTAGCGGCCATCTGGAATTCATAAGACTCAGAATTCAGAATCCAGAATTCAGAATCCAGAATTGGGACTGCGGCCCAGTGACACTCGCTCCATCCCGCGATTTCTCTGCAAATGAGTATGATACATCTTACTCAATTCTCGCGGCGCCCCGCCCTGTTATTCTCTGTCCAAATGGTTCCAGACAGCCCCAGTTTTCTCCCAGTCATCGCGGGAACGAGAATTTATCGTCACCAAACACAAAAATACCCCTGATGCGCCTCCCGCAGTCCATCCCGAGTCACCAGTCACCAGCCACGAGCCACCGGCCACCAGCCACCAGCCACCGGCCACCGGCCACCGGCCACCAGCCACCAGCCCCCAACCTGTTATGATGCCCCTTCGGATCGTCCCCGCCGATGATGCCCACCGCCCCGCAAGCCGCCTCCTCCACGTCACCGAATAAGCTGTCGTCCTTGCGGCCCACCCGAACCCGCCACGTCGTCCTCGCCCTTACGGTCGCGGTCTACATGATCACCTACATGGACCGCACCATCATCGCGTCGGCCATGCCCCTCATTCGCCAGGAATTCGGTTTCTCCCTCATCACCGCCGGCTGGATCCTAACCAGCTACCGCGTGGGCTTCACGCTTTTCCAACTCCCCGGCGCCTGGTTCGGCGACAAAATCGGTCCACGCCGCGCGCTCGCAATTATTGTCACCTGGTGGAGTATATTCACCTCCCTCACCACCCTCGCCTGGAACGCTGTCTCCATGGTTGTGATCCGCTTCATCTTCGGAGTAGGCGAAGCCGGCGCGTTCCCCATCGCCACGCGTTCGTTGTCTCGCTGGATGCTCCCCGCCGAACGCGGCTTCGCGCAAGGCATCACGCATGCCGGCTCGCGGCTAGGCGCCGCCATCACCCCGCCCATCGTGGTCTGGATGATCCTTCGCTATGGCTGGCGCATGCCTTTTCTCACCTTCGCCGTCCTCGGTCTCGCGTGGTCCGCGGTCTGGTTCTTCTACTATCGCGACTCGCCCGAGCAGCATCGCGGCGTCAACCCCGCCGAGCTCGAGTTGATCCATTCCGCCACGGGCGGTCCGCGCCAGCAAATCGGTGTTCGCGTGCCATGGCGTCGCATCTTATCCAGCCCAACCGTGTGGCAATTAGCGCTCATGTACTTTTGTTACCAATACGCGCTCGCCGTTTATCTCGATTGGTTCCCAACATATTTAAATACCCACCGCGGTTTCAACCTGATGCAGATGGGCTTCTACGCGAGCCTGCCCTTGCTGGCGGGCACTCTCGGTGATCTTGCGGGCGGGTGGCTTTCCGATCGTTCGCTGCGCCTCACCGGCAACGTCACACACGCGCGCCGCATCGTTGGCATCGCTGGCTTTCTCATCGCAGCCTTCGGAATTCTCCCCGCCACGCTCACGCACGATCCCAAACTCTCGGTGGCTTTCAGTTGCCTCGCCTTTGGCGGTCTGGAATTGACCGTCGGCGTTTCCTGGGCCATCCCGCTCGATATCGGGGGCGATTTCGCGGGCTGCACGGCCTCGGTCATGAATATGTGCGGCAACATCGGCGGCGCCATTTCGCCCGCACTGCTCGCCTATCTGGTCAAAGGCTTTGGCTGGGACGTTCCGTTCTTCGTCACCTCCGCTCTCTGCGTTTTCGGTGCGCTCATTTACGCGAAAATCGATGCGAGTAAGCGCATCTTCACGTGAATGCGACAACCATTCTTGTCCTGGCCGTACTCTTTCTCGCCACCTTCATTCGCTCTGCGCTGGGATTTGGCGAAGCGTTAATCGCAGTTCCTCTCCTCGCACTAACTCTGCCGGTCCAGGTAGCCGCGCCTTTGGCCGTGTTGGTATCTATTACAGTGGCCGTTGTGGTGGTTATTCAGGATTGGCGCAACGTCCACGTTCGCAGCGCGGGATGGCTGGTGCTGTCCACTCTGTTCGGCATTCCTCTCGGCCTGCTGCTCTTGAAGACCGTCCCCGAATCCGTGGTGAAATCGATTCTCGGAGTTTTCATCATCGCCTTCGCCATCTATTCGCTCACCGGCCGCAAGCCCGAGCTTCATAACGACCGGCTCGCGCCTCTGTTCGGTTTCATTGCTGGAATACTCGGAGGTGCATACGGCATGAATGGTCCGCCGCTGGTCGTTTATGGCGTGTTGCGCCGCTGGCAGCCCACCCAGTTTCGAGCCACTCTGCAAGGATATTTTCTGATCGCGAGCATCGTTGGGATGGCTGGCTACGCAATCACCGGACTTTGGACCCGCACGATCAGCTATTACTTTGTGCTTTCGCTGCCCCTGGCTCTGATTGCGATTTTCCTCGGCCGCGCCATCCATCGACGCCTCAGCAGCTCGCGTTTCCTGATCTCGGTCAACGTGGGCCTGGCCCTGATCGGCGTCCTATTGTTAAAGCAGGCCTGGAATGCTTAGCATCTGCCAATGGATCCATGATACGCCGCTCAGCATCGCCGTTCGTGAATCCATCTGGGTCTATCCGATTCTCAATGTTCTCCACTGCGTCGGAATCTTTCTGGTGGCCGGCACCATTGTCGTCGTCGACTTGCGGCTGCTCGGTTTCGGCATGCGCCGATCGTCGATATCCAGCGTCATCAACCAGGTCTTGCCCTGGACCCTGGGCGGTTTTGGGTTCATGTTCCTCACCGGATCGCTGCTCGCCTGGTCGGAGCCCGTCAGGCTGTATCGCAGCATCTTCTTCCCCTGGAAACTTCTTTTCCTCGCGTTGGCAGGTCTCAACGCGTTCTTCTTTCATTACGGTGTTTACCGTGGCGTCGGCTCCTGGGACACGGCTTCGCTCACGCCCGCCCGCGCGCGTTTGGCCGGCGCAGTGTCCATCGTATGCTGGATCTGCGTTATCGCTGCCGGACGCGCCGTCGGTTATGAGATGACATGAGGCCGCATAGTTTCACCTACAACTTTCCATTCTGCGAAGCTTTCGAATGGATCGAGCGCAGCCCCGCTGGTGAATTTATGCGCAGCTCGCGAGTGGTGTTTCCCATTGTCGAGAGTGTTCACCTGATTGGTATGGCGCTGTTTGTAGGAACGGTGCTGTTGATCGACATGGGCCTGCTTGGCCTCGCGATGCGCCGCCAACCTATCGATCAAGTGGCTGCCGCGCTCGCGCCTTACACCTGGAGTGGATTTGCCTTACTGATGATCACTGGCCCTTTCATGTTCTCCGCGCAAGCCGCTAAGTGGCACGACAATCCAGTATTTTGGATAAAGATGATGCTCTTAATTCTTGCGACAGTCCTTCAATTGTCCGTGAAGCGTAGAATCTCTTCCGGCAAGCCAGCGAAGATGATGGGCGCCATATCCCTGATACTCTGGATCAGCACCGCACTGTCAGCGAAAATGATGGAGTTTGTATGAAAGCGATTTTCGTAGCGCTGCTTTTGTTTAGTTCCCGAGGCCTGGTGGCGCAAGAGGCCCAGATCGAGGAACGATTGCACCAGCTTCGGAAGCTCCCCGACGCCGAACGGATCAAGGACACCCGCGAGCTGGCGCTTGAGATCCGGCGTTTGCCCGCCACAGCGAACAAGGAGCCGCTCGCCGAGCAGCTGGCCAACCTGGTCACCGAAGGCGATCCCGGTCACGACACTTTGCAGGAAGTGGCCACGACATTGGCGCAAGCCCTCCAGCAACACCCAGTCGCATCGGACTACGTTACATTGGCGCGGTTAGTTCGCTATGAGGGTGTACGAGTCTCATCGGACGATCCACAGTTCGTTGCCGCCATGCAGAAGCTGGAAGCAGACGACTAGACCCGCCAACACGCCGACTTCGCCCTAACGGACTTGAGCGGAACGAAAATGGAATTTGCGCGCTCTCGCGGGCAAAGTGGTGCTGGTGAATTTCTGGGCCACCTGGTGTCCCCCTTGCCGCAAGGAGTTGCCCGATCTGGAAGCTCTCTACCAGCGCTTCGGCTCGCGCGGCTTCGTAATTCTCGCCATTTCCGATGAGGAGGCCGGTAAAGTGAAGCCATTTGTAGCGGATCAAAAGCTGACCTATCCGGTGCTCTTAGATCCCGGCCGGAAAGTGAATGAACTTTTTCAAGTGGAGGGGATTCCCAAAAGTTTCGTTTATGATCGCGCCGGAAAGCTAGTCGCCGAATCCATCGACATGCGGACCCAGAGGCAGTTTCTGGAGATGCTCCAGCATGCTGGATTGGAGTAAGCCGTTCAGCGATCTAATCCGAACTTCGGATGGTGGGCGTCCCCTTCGATCTTGATCTTAAGAAATGTCCCCGCCCCGTTCTTGGCAAAGAACGGATCCGCGGGTTTCAAAAGCCATCGCTTCCAGCCTGTCATGGTCTGTGACATCTTCGCGTCCAGCTTGAGCGCGCCGTGGAAGTCCACTGTCTCGTGCACTAAATCGTAATTTCCAGTGATCGAAACAGCGGCGCCCGGCACTTCAAAAGCGAGCGATCGAAACGTCATCACCTGGTTTTCCAAATGGTAGGAACCCTCCATTCTGGAAATCACCTGATCGATCTCCTCATTCTTGGGCTGCCCTTGTCCGCGCCGGCTCAGTTGATCGATTTGGTTTTGAATCGTAGACTTGAGAAACTTAGCGTCGTGCACGTCGAACGTGCCGTCCAGTACCAGTTTCTCCTTGACCTTTTCATCCAACGGGGGAAGATTGATCTTCGACCTCATGTTGAAGAGGCCTTCCAGGAACGGCGGTCCCTTCATAGCCAGGGTCAGCAAATCGCGCATATTGCCGGTCGGCATCGTAACTTGGAGCATGATGCTGCGCTTGGAAAATTCTTCGTTCTTGATCACCGCGCCGGAGGTAGTGAAATTGGTATGGCCGAGAGTTGCCCGCACCGGCTGCAGCACCGTATTGCCGTTGGTCCCGTCTACCTGGGCTTCAAACGTGGTGGAGAGCGGCAGGGGATTGCCCGCCATCTTCAATTCAAAGTTCGGAACGTAGGCTTGGCCCCGTACCTTGACCGAATCGAGCGCGCCGTCAAACGTTCCCCTCGAAGCGAGCGTGCCTGCGATTCCGTTGAAGATCCCCAGGTCGGCATTATCGAAGGTGTAGTTGCCCTGGAGCGGCGTGTCGCCCGGCGTGTCCTCGTTCCACGGTCCGAAGCTGCCCTTGCTTTTCACAATTCCAGGCGGTTTCGGAATGGTGAGGTCCGCGTCATAACGTGCCGCCGATTCAGAGCCTATGGACTGCAAATGCGCGCGCGCGATTTGGAATCGCAGGGGCGGCCGAGTAGCATCCTTCGGCAGCAGCACCAGGACGGCATTCCTGATCTGGACATTCTGGAAGGAGACTTCGGACCCGGACTTTTCCTGGCCCGGCCAGCTCGCCCGTTCGTCTTTGGGGGGAATGTGAATCTCCATGCCGTCGATGGACACGAAGTTGACCGATTTCTTGGGCGCAACCAGTACTTCCAGATCCACGGTGAAGAACAATTTCTTGATCGCGAACAAGGGCGGCCTGCTGCGGTCGCCGCCAAATCGCATGGAAATGTCCTGGCCCTCGACCGCCACGATTGCCCCGCGTCCGTGCCGCAACAGGATTTGGATCACGCCCATGTTCGGCCGGTTGATATGCAGCGCTCCGATCTCCACCTGGCTGTGGAAGCGTTCCTGCAGGTATTGGATGGCCTGCGCGCGCAATGCCGGCTCAAATCGTTTCGCAATCACCGAAGCCGCAACATAGGAGCCCGCCACCACCACCAGCACGAAGAGAACAATCCCGCCAAGCCACAATTTGGCGCGTTTGCTCACGGCAAAAGCTCAGTGTGAAGAATAAAGTCCAGATTCGGGAAGCGCTGCACAAGATATTCGTTGGCCTCACCCTCCACGCGCGTGGGGTCGATGTACTTGCCTTCGGGGCGCATTTCGCCGTAGCCCGCATAGAACTTATCCACCACATTCATGCCATCGACCACTTCGGCGAAAGGGACAAAGCCCTGATCGTCGAGCGCTTTGTTGTCGGCCAGGTTGATGAAAATCTCGGTGGCGCGCGTACCCGGGCCGGACTTGGCGAAGGCCAGCGTGCCGCGCAGGTTCTTCTGTTGCGGCGGATCGTCGGCGATAAACATCGTGCGCCATTTCTCGTGGACGGTAAAGTTGCGGTGAACGCCAAACTGAGCGATGAATCCGGGCACTACACGGAAGACGCGGCCCTGGTCGAAATATTTCATCCGAACCAGTTCATGGAAGCGGTCCACGCCATGCGGCGCCCAGGCGCGCTTCGCTTCCACGACAAAATCACCCTGAGATGTTTGAAATTTGACGCGGAAAACTTCCGGTACTACTACTTTCGGCTCTTCTTTCTTGTGGCACGCCGACAAAAGTAATGCCGCCATGCAAATGGCTGCGATTCGCATCCCCACTTAGGGTACACTGGCGGCCATGCGAGGGAAAGTAGTGGTAATCACCGGCGGAACCTCGGGCGTCGGACAGGTCGCGGCCGAGCGCCTGGCTGAGATGGGCGCGCGGATCGTCCTGGTGGCCCGCAGCAAAAGCCGCGGCGAGGCTGCGCTGGGCCGGTTGCAGGAGACCAATTCCGCCACAATGCATCGTGTTTACTACGGCGATGTTTCTCGCCTGGCCGACCTGAACCGGCTGGCAGCTGAAATCCGGGCGGCCGAGCCGCGCATCCACGTGCTGATCAATAACGCCGGCGCGATGTTCGGCCAACGTCAAGTGACCGAGGACGGCCTGGAGATGACTTTTGCGACCAATCACATGTCGTACTTCGTGCTCACCAATGGTTTGCGCGAACAGCTGGCGGAGGCTGGGGCCGCGCGCGTGATCAATACTTCGTCGGACGCTCATACTTGCGCCAAGATCGATTTCGACGATCTGCAGTCCGAGCGCAACTACAAAGCCTTTCCGGCGTATTGCTTGTCGAAATTGTGCAATGTGTTGTTTACTCGAGTACTGGCGCGGCAGCTGGCCGGTACTGGCATCACCGCGAACAGTCTGCATCCAGGATTTGTGAACACACGCTTCGGCGATGAGACCAGCGGCTCCATGGCGCGGACCATCAGGCTCATGAAGAAGATATTCGCGATCACTCCGGAAAAAGGAGCGGAGACCATCATATACCTGGCGTCCGCACCCGATGTGGCCAAAACCACCGGCCTCTACTTCTACAAGTGCAAACCTGCCGAGCCGTCGAAGCAGGCACAGGATGATGCCGCGGCCGAGCGGTTATGGAAGGAAACTGAAAAGCTGGCTCATTTTTCCACCAGCCCTTGAATGGCTTCCAGTTCCTTGCCTGCCTCCGACATTTTTCCTTGCGAGACCAGCTGCCGATAACGCTCGAAATGCTGGCGGATTTGGGCAATGCGGGTGTCAGGCTGCGCAGAGGTGGTCGTGGTAGTGGTTGCCGGCGCGGCGGCCGTGGACGGCGTGGCTTGAGCTTCTTCCGCTGTCGGCAATTTTTCGCCGGCCAATTGGGCGAGCGCCTGCGCGTAAGTGTCGGCGTAAACCAGGTTGTTGCCCATGGCGAGCGCCACCTTTTTCAATTGCGGCATCTTGGCCTGCGATGCCTGGATGTAGATGGGCTCGACATACAGGAAGGTGTTCTCGACGGGCAGCACGAGCATCTGGCCTCGTAGCACTTGCGAGCCTTGCTGATTCCAGAGCGTCAGGTCCTTCGAAATATTTTGATCCTGATTGATGCGCGCTTCGATTTGCATCGGGCCTAGAATAATCTCTTGCTTGGACATCAGCAAAACCACTTTCTCACCCAAATGTTCTCCATCGCAGCGCGCCATCATCAGGCCGATCAGATTGTCGCGATTGCGGGGAGTGAACGGAGTCATGAGCAGAAATTCGGGCTTGGTTTCTCCGGGCAGCGTAGCGACGACATAAGTGGGCGCGAGCGGCCCGGGCGTGCCCCCTTGTTCGTTGGTGAACTTCGCGGTGTCCCAGGCATCGGACTTGTTATAGAACGTGTCGGGGTCGCGCATGTGGAACAGCCGGTAGATATCGGACTGCACGTGGAAAATCAATTCCGGGTAGCGGACGTGACGGCGTAGATCGGCGGGCATGTTCGAGGACGGCTCGAACAAATCAGGAAACAGATTCCGGTAAGCCTGCAAAAGCGGATCGTCGGGTTCGAAAACGTAGAAATGCACCGTGCCGTCGTAGGCATCCACGGTCGCTTTTACGGAATTACGAATGTAGTTGAACTCGCCGACGCCCTCCATACCGACTTTTGCCGAATAGGGATGGACGTCGGATGTCATGTAACCATCGATGATCCAAACCAGGCGGCCGGCATCGGTGAGAACCAGGTACGGATCGGGATCCCAGTTCAAGAAATCGGCCATCGCGTTCAGACGCGCTGTGACGTTGCGTCGAATCATCATGCGGCTGTCCTGGGTGAGGTAGCCGGTGAGTACGATATTGATATCCTGGCGGGAGACTGCGGCGGCGACGCGCATCAGAAGCGACGAAATCGGAAAACCGCCTTTGCCCTGGTAATGGGTTTCCACGTTCCGGTCGCCAGAAGGGTAATCGAACTCGGCCTGGGCGGTGTCGACAAACACGGGATCGTGCACGTTCTCGCCGTAATACAATTCGGGGCGCGTGAGCTGGAGCCCCGGCGAACTGATGACGGGAGGCGCATCCTTGATGATCAGCTCGGGCAGACCGTTAGGGGAAACCCGATTGGCCTCCGCCATCACGATGCCATAACCGTGCGTGTAGATGAAGTGCGGATTGATCCAGCGTGTTCCGGCCTCGCCGAGTTGCGTGAGGTCGAGTTCGCGCGGCGACAGCATCATCTGGCGGAGTTGGCCGTTGATGGTGTAGCGATCGACATCGGTATCGGAGTAGATGTAGGGCCGGTATGGCTGGAGTTGCGTAATAGCGTCGTGGAAAGCGTGCCAATCCCAGAGGCGCACGTTATCAAGCAGGGGTTGGTGCTGCTTGAAGTCGACGGGCTCGTTGGGCTTCGCCGCGAATTCCATCTCATTCGTACGCTGGTCGATTCCGAAGGCGGACCGGGTTGCCTCGATATGTTTTTGTATGAAAGGCCGTTCAATAGAAATCTCGTTGGGCCGGACATACACGGCGCCGATAATGGAGGGAACCACGGCCCGCAATATAATAGGCGCCACAACGAGGGCCAGCGCGCTGCGCCAGCGTCCCATCGCCAGCAGTCCGGCCGAGACAACGCAGCCGGCGATTTCTACCCATTGCAAGGGCAGAACAATATTTTGATCCACATAGTCGATGCCGACCATGAAACTTCCGTGCTCTTGGAGCAGCAGGCTGTAACGGGCGAGGAAGAATCGAGCCGCCATCGAGAGCAAAAATACGGCGCCCAAGCCTCGCAGGAAGTTGCTCTTAAGCGCGCCCGTGAGATTGAGCTCCGTGACGCTCATTCCCTGCACGTTGCTCCAATCACCGACCCGGCCCATGAGTTCCCAGCCTCGTTCGGCAACCCAATAGATCAGCGCGCCCAGGACAACAATGCCGAGCAACAGTCCCAACAGATCCGAATAGAACGGAATCTTGAACAAATAGAAAGAGAGCGGATTGCCGAAGGCGGGATCGCGCCAAGCCGTGGCGGCCCCGCCCAGGTCCCGGCCGCCGAAGTAACGCACCACGGTCCAGGTATCGAGGGTGGAAAGCGCCACGATCATCGCGAGCAGGAAAACGCCGACGGCGGTGAGTTTGGCGTAGAGCGGATGCTCGCTCAGGCGGACGTGGGCCTGTTTCAGCGCGAGTGAGTGGGCGATCCAGAAAATGATGAAAGCCAGGATCGTGGCGCCGGTGGCGGGAATGAGGCTATAGGCGAGAATGCTGAACCAGGTGCGCAACTGGCCCATTTCTTTCCACCACTGATAGTCGATGGCATAGGTGCAGAGCCAGCGCAGAGCTACGAACAGAACGATCGCAAGGATCGCGTACCAGAGACACCCGCCGCGGGTCTGGCGGCCGGGGATTTGACGATGGCGAAAGGAAGGGTCCAAGGCTGTTGTAACTTTACTCTATTGGGAGGCGGCAGGTACGCCGAGGCCGACATGGTCGGCGGCCCAAGCAAGCTTTCCGCTGACGATGGACGCCACTGGACCACCGCGGAAAGTGTAACCGTGAAAGGGAGAATTGCGGCTCTTGGAGGCTGAGCGATTCACGTCATAGGTCCAGGAGCGCTGGGTGTCAAAAAGCGTGACGTCGGCATGGGATCCGATGGCTAGGCGTCCACGGTTCAGATTCAGCACGCGGTCGGGTCCGGTGGTGAACAGCTCGATCATCCGCATCAGGGTGATCTTTCCAGGATGCACCAGACGCTCCAGAGTAATGCCGATAGCGGTTTCAAGACCGAGGATGCCAAAGGGGCATTGTTCGAATTCCTGCATTTTTTCGCTGCCGGCGTGCGGAGCATGGTCCGTCGCGATGGCGTCTATAGCGCCGTTGACGATGCCGTCGGTGATGGCTGCGACGTCGCAGGTGGATCGCAGTGGCGGTTTCATTTTGTAGTTGCTGTCATAGGGCGGCATCTCGCTGTCACTCAGAGCGAAATGATGCGGCGTAGCTTCGCTGGTGACGGGGAGGCCGCGCGCTTTGGCGAAGGCCAGCATTTCGACGGAGTGCCGCGAGGAGATATGGGCTACGTGGAATCGTGCGCCCGTGAGCTGGGCCAGCAAGATGTCGCGAGCCACCATCACGTCCTCGGACGCGGCTGGAATGCCGCGCAGCCCAAGGCGCACGCTTTCGACGCCTTCGTTCATGTCGCCGCCGGCGCTAAGATGCAAGTCCTCGCAATGATCGATCACCGGGAGGCCGAAGGAGCGAGCGGTTTCCATGGCGCGGCGCATGACGCGTGCATTCATGACGGGACGGCCATCGTCGGAGATGGCGACGATGCCCGCCTCCTTCATCAAGCCGATGGCGGCCAGTTGCTCGCCGGCGCTTCCTTTAGTGATGGCGCCGATGGGAAATACGTTTACAACGGCGTGGCGCTCGGCGCGTTCGATGATATAGCTGGTGACGGTGGCGTTGTCGTTGATGGGCGAGGTGTTCGGCATGCAGCAGATGGAAGTGAACCCACCCGCGGCGGCGGCGCGCGAGCCACTCTCTATGGTCTCGGCGTGTTCAAAGCCGGGTTCCCGGAGATGGACATGCATGTCGATAAAGCCGGGCGCGACGATGAGGCCGGACGCGTCGAGTTCGGTGGCTCCGGCGGCGTCGAGATTCTGGCCGATGGCGGCAATGCGGCCGTCTTCGATGGCGACGTCGCGTACGGCGTCCACATGACTAGCGGGGTCCATCACGCGGCCGTTGCGAATGATTAGTTTTGGCAACTAATTTCCCAGGATGCGTTCCAGCACTGCCATACGCACCGCAATTCCATTTTCCACTTGATTCAAGATGACGGAGCGCTGCGAGTCGGCGACTTCCGAGGATATTTCGCGGCCACGATTGATGGGACCGGGGTGCATCACAATGGCGTCGGGCTTGGCGAGGCTCATGTGCTCCAGGCGCAAGCCATAAAACTGGAAGTATTCGTTGGCGGAGAAGGCGGCTTCGTGCTGGCGCTCCAGCTGCACGCGCAGCATCATGATGACGTCGGCGTCGCGAATGGCGTCCTCCATTTTATGCGTCAGGCTGATATTGGGAGCCAGCTCGGTCAATTCGGGCGGTAGCAACGATGCTGGGCCGCACAGCACAATCTGCGCGCCAAATTTCGAGAGCAGGTACATATTGGAACGCGCCACCCGGCTGTGCGCAATGTCGCCTATGATGGCGACGCGGAGGCCCTCCAGTGTGGGCCGGCGATCTAGAATCGTACGGGCGTCGAGCAGGGCCTGGGTGGGATGCTCGTGCGTGCCGTCGCCGGCGTTGATGATGGGCGTAGGCAAATAGCGCGCCAGAAAGTGCGGCGCGCCGGACGCGGCATGGCGCATTACTATGGCGTCGGGGTGCATGGCGCCGAGCGTATTGAGGGTGTCGACCAGCGATTCGCCTTTGGAGACGCTGGAGGCGGAGGCCGTAATGGAGATGGCATCGGCGCCCAGACGTTTAGCGGCGATTTCGAAACTGGTGCGCGTGCGCGTGGAGGCTTCGAAGAACAGATTCACGATCATGCGGCCACGCAGCTGATCGGATTTCTTGGCGTCGGTCTGGCGGGGTTGAAAACGCTTGGCTCGGTCGAGGATGTGTTCGATCTCGACTCGATCCAGCGACTCGATTCCTAACAATCCACCGGGCATTTGTTCTAGGTTTTTTCCACCAGGAGAACCTTGTCGTTTTCGTCCACTTCCTGGAGTTTTACTTCAATAATCTCATTGGCGCTGGTCTGGACCATGCGGCCGACATAGCGGGCTTCGATGGGCAACTCGCGCCAGCCGCGATCGATCAGGACCAGCAGTTGGACGCGGGCCGGCCGGCCGTGGTCAAACAGCGCGTCCAGCGCGGCCCGAATGGTTCGGCCGGTGTACAGCACATCATCGATGAGGATGATGTCTTTGCCGGTGACCGGGAAATTGATTTCGGTGGCGCTATGCACGGGCTTTTCGGAAACAGTAGAGAGATCGTCGCGATAAAGATTAATGTCGAGGAAGCCAACAGGGACGGGGAGATTCTCAAGGTTCTTGATTTTTTCGGCGAGCCGGAGCGCGAGGGGAACGCCGCGCCGGCGGATTCCGACAAAGGCCAGGCGCTTCAAATCCTCGGTTTTTTCGAGGATCTCGTGGGCCAGCCGCACTAGCGTGCGATCGAT
>Ga0210394_10004715_pt1 | contig 15710 bp, 15 predicted proteins | sample IncBWC12MmetaG_FD_160121 | JGI IMG/M metagenome (GOLD analysis project Ga0210394, IMG submission 160121) | Forest soil microbial communities from Barre Woods Harvard Forest LTER site, Petersham, Massachusetts, United States - Inc-BW-C-12-M | ecosystem: Environmental > Terrestrial > Soil >... | reverse complement strand
TTGCGGCAGTTTAAGACTCGCGGAAGGATTAAGAAGCGCTGAAGCCATACCTGCCTCCAGACTAACTTTTGACGTTGCTCTGATTTTTCAACAGACTCATCTGATTTTCGAACGAGACACCTCAAAATCTGATTTTAGGTCATGCCGGTGCGTGATCCTCGATGTTTTAGAACCATGGATGGTTTACAGCCACCGCAGACCTGCTTTTTGGGCACGGATCGGCAATCAGTGGGTCAGAGGGCAGATCGTCAATAGTGTTGCATCGTCTAGCCTTTACCGGTGTCTCCTGTGCTCTTGTATCACGGTGTTTGGCAGGGTTTTGGACTCGTTTTGGACCCGACGCGAGTGTAAGCAGCGATTCGCGCACGCGGGGCATCATCGGCGATGGGCAGGGTGCAGATGTGGAGCCTGAGACCTGGCCGATAACAAAGTGTCTTGAAATAGAAGGGCGATCCAATTCAGATGAGATTTCCTGCAACGATCCTAAGAACGTGGAGGTGGAAACAAGCATCATGGCTACGCTGCCAAAAGCTCCCAAGCCAATCTCCCTCGGACGGCACAGCCGGAACTGTACTGTTTGCGCTCACAAGGATCGGGACGAGATCGAGCGAGAATTTATCAACTGGACTGCTGTCAAGGTTATTGCCAAGATTTTTGGCCTCAAGGATCGGACAGCAATTTACCGTCACGCGCGCGCCTCAGGCCTTTTCGCCAAACGGCAACGAAACATACGGGCCGCACTCGAAAAGATCATCGAACAAGCCGGGGATGTGGAAGTCAGTTCTGCCGCAGTCGTTGCGGCCGTGCAAGCCTACGCAAAAATTAACTCACAAGGTGAGTGGATCGAGCGGGTTGAACGTGTAAGCCAGAACGACTTGTTTGAGCGAATGACCCGCGACGAACTCGATGTATATGCAAAGTACGGAAGTCTGCCGGAATGGTTTAAGAAGGCGGTGGGCGCAACAGGGTCCCCGGGTCACAAGAAAGAAAACAATGAAGAATCAAAAGGATAGGTTAAGTCTACCCGCGACAGATTCAGTGCCGGGGCCAGGAGATTTTCCGCTCCACTCAGTAGAATCGCGTGCGGCCGCCCGACGCCGGGTCCAACGGTCGCTCGAGGCTACTGTTAGGACCACTTATTTGTTCATAGCATTCCCCCGCGGTAAGAAAGAGCGAACAAAAGCCGCTATTGGCCTGTGGCATGAACACAAGGATGGATCACTTACGCGCAACGTAATTGCACCGCCTAAGATGAGCGAAGAGGACGCGCTGGAAATTTTCGGAACAAGAACGAACCCCCTGGACGGCCAAATGGGACTTTTCGGCATTCACTATTGAGCCGTCTTATTTTCGACCCGAATCAGGTACCGAGATCGAAATGGAAGGCGTGAAACTTTAGGCTTATCTTCCAGCGATCCAGCGCTCGCGGAACTTGGTACAGTAATCGCTGAAGGTTTCGGGATCCGTGGCCAGCACGACATCAACCTTTTCAAGCGGGTAAGCGGTGCCTCGAATCAAGTCTTCGTGGCGCCGTGCCTGCAGGCCGGCATCTCGTTTGTTCGCACCATTTCGCTTGGCCCCACCCCTGCCCAATCGGCCTGCTCCCAATAAGTAACCTCCCCGTGACGTAGCTCCATAGACATCGCACAAAACCGCCTGCTAAGCTCGACTCAGTTCGGTGGTTGCTCTAAACGGAAGCAAATCCCTGCAAGTCGGACGACCCATGATCGCAACACGCGATGCGGTTCGGAAGCCTGCGTTTCTTTTCCTTTTTTCTTGCCTCTTCCTCCTCAATTCAACTTGCGCCTTCGGTCAAGCAACTCCACGTGTCGTCGAAAAAGTCGACAACAGCAAGCGCGTCACGCTGACCGGCAATGTGCATCCCTTGGCACGGGCGGAATTCGACCGTGGCGCGGTAGATAACGCGCTTCCACTGAAGCGCATTCTAATGCTCCTGCAGCGTGGCGACGATCAGGAAGCGGCCCTGCAAACCTTGATGGAGCAGCAACAGGACAAAGGCTCGGCCAACTATCACCTCTGGCTGAGCCCGGAACAATTCGGCGCGCAGTATGGCCCTGCTGATGCCGATGTTCAGGCCGTCGCGCAATGGTTGCAAACCCAGGGCTTCACCATCGAGAAAGTCTACACCGGAAAAACCGTAATCGAATTTTCTGGTAGCGCCGCGCAAGTTCAAAACGCCTTTAGCGCGACCATCCACAATTACGAAGTAAACGGCAAAACCTACGTCGCCAACGCCAACGACCCGCAAATCCCCGCAGCCCTGGCCCCAGTCGTCGCCGGCATCGTCTCCCTCAACAATTTCCCCCGCCAATCACACATCCGCCTAGCCGGCCAAGCGCGAAAGATCGTCGGCCGGACCGGCCTGCAGCCTCTGTTTACTTTGCCCAATCCCGGCGGAACTTTCTACGGAGTCGGTCCGGCCGATTTCGCGACGATCTACAATTCGAAAGGCTTGATTGGCGCGGGCAACGACGGAACAGGGCAAACCATTGCGGTCGTAGGCGGAACCAACATTAACGTCGCGGACGTTCAGGCCTTCCGCCAGACGTTCGGTCTGTCCGCCAACTTCACTTCTTCCAACATAATCCTGAACGGCGAAGATCCCGGAGTGACTTCTGTTGACGAAGAGGGTGAGGCAGATTTGGATGTGCAATGGTCCGGTGCGGTCGCCCCCGGAGCCACCATCGACTTTGTGGTATCAGAGTCGACATCGGCCTCCGCGGGAATCGATCTTTCCGCGTTGTACATCATCGAATACAACCTCGCTGGCGTAATGAGCGAAAGCTACGGTGCATGTGAAGCTGCAATCGGCAGCGGCGGAAACGCCTTTTACAACTCCCTCTGGGAACAGGCCGCGGCTCAGGGTATCACGGCAATATTGTCCGCAGGCGATGCCGGCTCCGCCGGATGCGACGACTTCAATACCGCGACCGTTGCGACGCAGGGTTTAGCCGTCAGTGGAATGGCCTCCACTCCATACAACGTCGCCACGGGTGGCACGGACTTTGACCAAGTGAACAAGTGGAGCACCTATTGGAGCTCCACAAACAATTCCACCACTGGAGAATCGGCGCTCAGCTACATCCCCGAAATTCCCTGGAACCAGAACTGCGCGCAGATCTCTTTGACCGGCTGCGCGGCAGATGTACCGCAAGGATGGCTGAACATCGTTGCGGGCAGCGGTGGCTCCAGCACCGTCTATTCCAAGCCCAAATGGCAAATGGGCGTGAACGGCATGCCCAACGACAGCCGTCGCGACCTGCCGGATCTCTCGCTCTTCGCAAGCCCCGGTTTCGACGGAAGTGGCTACATCGTCTGCATAGGCACCGGCAAGGAAACCGGTGCCTCGCAATGCACCGCCGCCACCGCCGGAGATTTTACATTCAGCATCGTCGGCGGAACTTCGGCGTCGACGCCCGCCTTCGCGGGCATCATGGCCCTCGTAAACCAATATCAGTCCACCCACGGTGGTTCCGCGCGACAGGGAAATGCGAACTATACTTTGTATCCGCTTTCAAAGAAATCAGGCGCAAGCTGCACTTCCAGTGCGGCGGAAGCAACAACGTGCATCTTCAACGATGTAACCAAAGGCAACAGCATCCTCGTGCCTACGGGCGCCACCGGTGTCGGAACCAACAGTGTCCCTTGCCAGGGCGCCACTCCCAATTGCAGCGTCACGGTCGCCTCCGCTAACGGAGTGTTGGTCGAACCAACGAGTTCAACGACAGAAGCGTGGACTGCCGCCGCAGGCTACGACTTAACGACGGGGCTCGGCTCGGTAAACGTTAATAATCTCGCCACTCAATGGGGCACCGTCAACACCGTCGCAACCACAACAACTCTGGGTTTGAGCCCAACGACAGGCATTACTCACGGAACAGCCGAGAACGTCAGCGTGAACATCACAGTGACTCCGGCTACCGGTACCGCAACGGGCGATGTATCTCTAATCGCAACTCTCGCAGGACCAAACGGCTCTACAACGCAAGGCCTCAATCAATTCACCCTGAACTCCAGCGGCAAAGTTGTGAACGCCACAACCAACAGTCTCCCCGGTGGCACCGCCTACCAGGTCTACGCTCACTACGCTGGCGACGGCACCAACGCCCCCAGCGACTCAGCTCCCGTTACCGTTACCGTCGGCAAAGAGTCCAGCCAAACCTTCATCGCCATCCCTACCTTTGATTCCAGCGGCAATCAAACCAGCGGCAATGCCACCTCAGTGGCCTACGGCTCCAACTACATCATCCAGATGTATGTCACTGACAAGAACGGCGTAGCCAATCCGAGCGGTCCGCCGGCTCCACTCTGCTACCAAGAGAACTCTCTGGTTTGTCCGAGCGGCACCGTCACACTCACCGACAACGGCAACGTCCTCGGCACCGGAGGTGGCGGTGCCGGTATCTACAACCTCAACAACGCCGGCTATACGCGGAATCTCTCCCCCGCCCTAACTGCTGGGACCCATTCGTTGGTCGCCCACTACTCTGGTGACAATAGCTATCAATCAAGCGCAGCGGCCACCAACACCCTCACGGTTACGGCAGCCACAATGCAATTATCGCTCGTCGTCCCGACCAATGCGCTGAGCGGCGTCGTGTTCACTTTCATCGCGTCGGGCACGACCGGTGCGGTCGGCGTTGCTCCCACGGGCATGTTGTCTCTCTATGATGGGTCAACCCTGCTATACACAGTTTCCGGCGCAGGGCTGGCCGGCTATGGTGGAACGGGGGCAGGTTCCGGACCCACCGCAACTGCCGGATTTGGGATAGATTCAAGCATTACGCTCTTGACGCACGGCCCTCACTCGCTCGTGCTGACATATACCGGGGACCCGAACTATACTGCGGCGCCTAGTACCCCACAGATCGTTAATGTTGTCTATCCCACTGCCATGACGCTGCAACCCAGCGCCACCACGATCAATTACGGCACCAGCGTCACTTTGACCGCTGCTGTGACCACCTCTCAAGGGAGTCCGCCTGTCACCGGACAAATTACCTTCTCGTCCACCACAGGTCAGAAAGAGACCATCGCAGTCGGGCCTACAACTCCGACCTTGGTTAATGGGTTGGTTGGCCTACAGTCTACGGCTACTGTCGTTATGCAATATGGTGATTTGTTTACCGCAAATTATGTGGGCGATTCGAATTATGCTCCTTCTTCGGTAACCTCACCTTACATAACCGTAAACAATCCGAGTTTCAGTATTGCCACGTCTGCGCCGGGCTTGACCATTACCGCTGGTCAGCCTGCGAACCTAACGATCACCGTGACTCCGACGACCGCTATGAGCGGCTCGCTCCAGTTTCAGCTCGACTCTTCTGACCCAGCGATAACCTGCAACGTGAATCCCGCTCAAATTCAACTGTCGGGAGCAAATAGTGTCACGGGCACGCTGACTTGCAATGTGCCCGCTCCCTCTTCCTCCACCTCGACTAGTCGGATTTTTCCCTGGAGCTGGCTGGAACTCGGCTCACCGAGTAACTGGTGGAGATTAAGCGCCCTACTCGCCGCCCTGGCTCTGGCCTTGTGGCTTTTGCCCATGCGCTTTCGACTGCGGCGTCCGGCCTACGCGTCCCTGATTTTGAGCGCGTTGAGTCTTGCAATCGGCTGTGGCGGCGGAGGCGGAAGCACCGGCGGGGGAGGTACCGGTGGCGGAGGCTCGAGCCTGACTCCAACTTCGACGACACTCTCCGTTGCCAGCACCAAGGTTCAACCGGGGGCCAATCTGATGGCAACCGTTCAGGTGAACGGAAATTCCCCAACCGGCCAAGTCAAGCTGGGAGTCGTCGGACTTAGCTACAGTATGAACACGCAGACCTTGAACAACGGCCAAGCTCAGTTTCCCTACTACCTGGGCTCGCCAGGAGGATATTTGATGACAGCACAGTATAGCGGTGACTCGCGGAATCTTTCTTCCCAAATCCACACTCCGCTCGCCGTCGTACAAACCGGCGCGGCAGGTAGTCCGCTAATCGTCAACGCGACCATTGGCGGCGCGACAAAGCAGGCCAATGTGTCTTTAACAGTCCAGTAGTAAAACACCGGAGTGGAGTTGAATGTTCTCTTTGCCTGCGAATAACTACTATCGCCGCGAGTACAAGGATCACGAATGGAACGACCTCAGCAACGGTGAGCGCGTTCACAAACATTTCGCCGCTGGAGAGTTCCGACGAAAGGTGAATTTGAAAGTTGTTGCTCGATTTTCGTTTCGAGTCGTGCTCTGAAAAGAGATTTTCGTTGTTCCGTATAGAATTTTCGGGCAGCTTCGGACGAAATGACGTCCAACCGCCGCGCCATAGGCGCGTACTTAGTTCTGTAAGCCTACAGTTAGTTGAACTTCATGACTCGCGGAGATCGTGCGGCGAAGCGAATACTCTCAACGCGTGATCAACCAGACTCGAGAGACGGCCGACAAAAAGGCCTTTTTGCAGAAGCTCTTGCCTCCACCACGAGCCCTTCATTTTCAGGCTGAATTAGGTGTTGAGATCGGTCTTTGATTCTTCGATTCGAGTTCGTGAGACCGTCACGACCGTTATCTTCCAGCGATCCAGCGCTCGCGGAACTTGGTACAGTAATCGCTGAAGGTCTCGGGAGCCGTGGCCAGCACGACCTGATATTCCGCCAGAAATTCCCGCCATAACTGAGCGCGAAAGACCACTTGTTGACTGGTACAGTTCATGGGGTTCCTCCAGTCTCTAGTGTGCCAAATCCTCTGGCACGCAAAAATAGTACAACAGTACCCAGCGCCACCGTTGTGGGCATCTTAGGTGAAAATAGCGCCACCGCGACTTGGCCTAGCTCTTTGCAGATGGCTCTTCAGTTCTACCTTCCCAAGGTTGCCCGCTCCAGAAATCCGCAAAATTCACGTTGATTCGGCTGGCTTTACTCACTAACCTCCGTGGCCGCTTGTTCCGATCCAGGAAGTGGAGATACCGTCTGCCAATGCCGCGCTGGAAGAGTTGGAGCAAGAGCAAAGCGTCTCGCCGACTCATGAACCCGACCTGGACGCAGCGTCGGGGTCGGACGAAAGCGCACGCGATGAGCGCTTGCGGGAATACGGGGAATTCATCGCTCGCAGGCATCCGCGCATGCGGCGCTTCTTGCGTGGCCACTCATGGTTTCGCCGTAAGCCGAGAACTCGATGGCCGCTCACGGGGGGGCAATTGCCCCCATTTCTGCGATCTGTCTCTTGATCCTCTGCTATCGGCCACGTGGGTGGCCACAATTGCGGCCGGTTCGCGTCGGGCCCTTAGACAACGCCCAAAGGAAACCCCAATGGAATGAGGTCAAAACCAAATCACCGGCCACAATTGCGGCCGGTTGTAATGAAGGGACCTCCCCTTCGCTTCAGGACGGTAACATCTGCGGTCCACCGACCAAGAGGTTGACCGCACCCAATGACCCTCTTCGAATCGCTCTTCAAAGACCCCGCAGCCCTCCACCGGCAAAATACAGCGCCACTCTACAAGGAACGTGTCGCCTTTTTGACGCACATGAAAGAGCACGACCGTAAGTACAACACCCTTCGAGCAATGGCCAGTCATCTTCTGCAGATCAACCGAACGCTCGGGTTCTCGAACGGGATGCGCGTGTTAACCATGGAGGAATTGAAAGACGCGGGACGCAAGTGGGCTCAATACGTCGGCCCCCTACGAATAAGTGTGCCAGGAAAATCGTCCTACGAAGTCTACATGCGCATCGCACGTGGGTGGCTGCGCTTTCACTCGTGTCTGGCAGAGCCTCGGAAAATTAGGATTTTGGAAGAGAAACTCAGAGACTTTGAAGAGACACTCCGCAAACGATTTGCGCTTGCTCCCTCAACCATTGAGGTGCGAGCGAGACATGCTTCTGGGTTTCTCAATTGGATTTCGCGTCGACAAATCCTGCTTCGTAACGTAGGCGTAGGCCATATTGAACGCTACCTGGACGCCAAGAAAGCGGAAGGTTGGGCGCTTCCCACACTATCTTTAGCAACGTATTCGATAGAAAGGTTCTTACGGCACGCAGAAGGACGCGGCTGGGTGAGGCCTGGAGTGTCGTCGGGAATCCCGGCATATGCCATTCCAAGATATGCCTTTGTGCCCAAAGGACCTTCCTGGAAAGATGTGCAAAAATGATCTCTTGCTTGCGCGACACAAAGTCCGTGGAGCTCAGAGATCACGCCATGATTCTTCTGATGGCTGTTTACGGTCTCCGCGTGGGCGACGTTGTCAGCTTGCAACTTGCGGATGTTGATTTTGCGCAGCAAATATTGACCGTGGCGCGGAGAAAAAATGTTGTCGCGCAACGCTTCCCGCTCAATCGCGAAACCTTACAAACCCTGCGAAAATATATTGATTCGGCGAGGCCTCCTTCGAATTGTCCGGCGCTGTTCACGACTTTCGTGGCACCGTACCAACAATTGAGGACCGCTACGGTCTACCAAAGGGTGCGGAGGCTATTCATCAACAATGGAATCGACTCTCTCCGCAAAGGCCCGCACGCGCTTCGCCATGCATGCGCGAACAGACTAATGAAGAGGGGAACCTGTGTTCGCGAAATTGCCGCCTTCCTGGGCCACGCCGACACAAACACCGTTCGCGAATATGCTCGCTATGACGACAAGGCCCTGCGCAAAATCGCAGAGTTCAGTCTGGAGGGCCTCCTTTGAAGATTGCCCAATGCGTCAAAGTGTTCGCCGAGCGCAAAAGGATTTGTGGTTATGACTACCATTCGTCCGCCAGAATCCTGCAACGATTCGCAAGTTCCGTCGGTAAAATCGACATTTCACTTGTCACCGAGGAGCATATAAATGCCTTCTTGAGCCGCGGTCGACTTTCCAATAATCTGTGGCGCAGCTATCGATCCCTGATACGCCGATTTCTTGTTTATTGGTTTGCCCGGCGACAGATCTCTCGCATTCCTGAACCCGAGCAGAAGCCCGTCGTGCGGTCGCGCTTTTTCCCGTACGTATACTCAAGGGCCGAAATCGCCAGGCTGCTCGAGGCGGCGCCTGTCTGTCAGACGCGCCCGAAATGCGCGATGGGCCCCGCCACGCTGCGTACGATCATTCTCTTTCTCTATGGGACCGGGCTCAGGGTCAAGGAGGCATTGGCTCTCACGGACTGCAATATCCATTTTCGCGACCGTTTAATTGAAATTCATCCTGGCTCGCTTTATCGTCACCGCACGATTCCCATGGGAACCGACGTGCGGCGCTTGCTGAGGCGGTATTTGCGAAGCGCGGATCGCGTATCGTTTGGTACAGGACTAACGCTTCTTGACAACCACAGGTCGCCCCGTACCTTACTTCATGCTTATGCAAACGTTTGCACGCCTTAGAACGGTCGCCCGTGTATCCCGGCCGAACAGTCCGTTGCCACCTCGCTTACAGGATTTGCGCCAGTATGCCGACGTCGGCATAACCGTCACACTTTCGCGGTGCACGTGTTGGAGACTTGGATCCGAGAGGGCAAGGATTTGAGACAGAAACTGCCGCTGCTTTCCGGTTACATGGGTCACTCCCTTTTGAAATCGACCGAGTTATATCTCCGATTGGTTCCCGACCGATTTGTGAAGCCGTTAGCCAGACTGCAGGAACCGCCTATTGCCGGTTCGTCTCATGAAAGGGCGTGAAACTCGCAAATGCGTTACGCTGGAACTCCCTCGACGATGGAATCGGAGGCAGCGGTGGGGGTAGCAACACACAGCGGATGGAAGGATGGGGCTTGCCATAGGCGCGCCCAATATCATGCAACGACTGCCCCGCCTTCCAACGCCGCCAAACATCCGTCATCTGCGTGGGAGAGAATCTCGACCGCCTCTGTTGACTCATAGCAACACCGTCCTTAAACCGCAGGTCTATCAGATGGTGTTGCATCGACCTATCGAATGCACCCGACTTATCGGGAGTTAAGGCAGGGCCAGGTGGCTTTGCCTGTCTGTTGCCTCTGAGGCTTTCGTTACGGGATTCCGACGCGGCGAACCAAGGCCTGGAAGCGCGGGTCCGTTCGCAAGCCGTCAAACACAGGCTCGACCTTAAGGTTAATCATCAGGTCATCGCGCTCCTGAAAACCCTTCTCGAGCCATTCGAACGCGCATTGTTTATCGCCGATGCGCACGCATGCCATGGCCATCAGCACTGGCGGCACGTACTCCGATCTTGCGGATTCTCTGTAATTCTCTACCCTGCGCTTCCAATATCCCTTTGCACCGTCTTTCGCCATCGCTCGCTTAAGTTTCTCAAGTTCCTTGGGGTCCGTTCCAAACAGTTCGTCGGCCCTCATGGACTCGCGGGCCCCGTCCTCCGCCCTCCCCTCCTGCTCATAAACCTGCGCCAGTTCGAAATGCCCCCAAGGAAAGTTGGGCTCCAAGTCCACCATTTCCTGGGCGCGTTCCCGAGCAAGATCGTAACGGCGCGCGAGAATGAAGACCCATGTGGCATAGTCCCACTGCGTTACGACAGGAGTCAGGCCAAGCGAGCGTTTCGCTTCCGCAACGGCTTCTTCGGTTTTCCCGCGGGTGACCAGAGCGCGGGCGCGCCACTCGCGGGCAGCTACGTGATTGGGATTTAACTCCAACTCCCCCTGGAATTCTTTCTCCGCCGTCGTCCAGTCCCAATCATAGAACAGCGCCACCATCCCTAGGGCGAAGTGGGCATCTCGAACACCGTTTTCCAGCGACAACGCCTTTAACGCAAATTCCCGGGCCTTCGGTATGCGGTCCAGCGGACGGTTTGCCCCGGGCACCCAGTTTGCGTATACCACCGCCAAATCGGCGTAAGGTGCGGCATAGCCCGGGTCTTTTTCGATGGCTTGCTGAAAATAACGGATCGCTTTCTCTTGCGTTTCTTCGGTGTCACGGTTAACGTATCGTCCGCGGAAATAGAGGTCTTGCGCGTCCGGATTTGCGGGACGGGCAGGGGACATGAGATTTCGCTCCTTCTGAGTCAAAGTCACCTTGATCTCGCGAGCTACCGCCTGCGCGATTTCCCCTTGCACGCTAAGTGCGTCGGCGACTTCGCTGTCGTAAGTTTCCGCCCAAAGATGCCTTTCAGGGGAGGCTTGCAACAGATTCGCCGTGATTCGCAGGTGATTGCCCGAGCGGGACACCGTCCCCTCGATGATTGCATCGACGTTTAGGTCCCTTGCGATCTCCGGCAGCGGCTTTTTTGTACCCTTGTACTGCATCACCGAGGTACGCGAGATAACGCGTAAGGAGCCGATTTTTCCAAGATCGGTGATCAACGCTTCGGTCATTCCATCGGCAAAATAATCCTGGTCCGCGTCGTTGGAGAGGTTTGTCAACGGAAGGACCGCCAATGACCGAATCTGAGGCCCACTTTGGCGTGGTGTATCAGAACGACGCGATACTTGCCAGGCGATCGCGGCGATCGCCACGACCGTTACGGAAATCGCCACGAGTGTGATTCCCACTCGCCGAAACCGCGCTCGGAGCGCGGCGTCGGATGGCGGCGGATGCATTCGGTGACTCGATTGCACCGGAGAGGCTTCTGTCAAAGGCGGCGTTTTCGCATTCGATAACCGGCACACTCCACCAACGAATCGGTAACCCCGCTTTGGAACCGTTTCAATGTACTGGGGATCTTCGCCGAGCGCCTTTCGCAAGACGAAGATGCTATTGGACAGATTCCCGTCCTCGACAAAAGAGTCGGGCCAGAGCTGTCTGATCAGTTCATCCCTCTCGACCAAGTGTCCGTTGTTTCGGACCAACAAGTGCAATGTGTCAAATGCCTTTGGCGCGAGGACCACCAACTCGCTCCCTCGCATTAACTTGCGCTCCTTAGGATCGAGACGGAACGGACCGAATTCGTATAGTTCAGACGCGTTGGTATCGACCGTTTTTCCGGGGCTGGAGGGTGTGCCCGGAATATCCCTTGACCCATCGGGTCGGTCGATTTCGTCTCCCATTGACCTCTCCCACTTCTTTGGAGAAATCCTAGAGATTTTCTTGAGCTCGCCTAGAGGACTTCGAGGACGGCCCACAGTCTACTATGCGCAGTTGTCAGCCGGAAGGTCGATTTGAGAACTGCTTGCCGATATCCGGTTGCTCTGGTTTTGGCTGCCGCCATCGCGTTCAGTGTCTCTCCGCAACCCCCAAAGTCGGCAGAGATTCCGCTGCGCTCCGCCCGCGCTTTCGGCTTGATGTTGGTTGAGGCTAGAATCAACGGCCAGCCTGCGGTATTGATCTTGGACACCGGCTCGAACCACACCATTGTCAGTTCCAAGTTGGTCGATGTTGCCATGCCTGCGCTGAAAAACTTGGTCACCAGCAAGAAGGGTTCTGGTTATTCCGGCAACGGCGTCTTCACCACCGCTACCGTTTCAGTTGGACCCGTACTCTGGCGGGATCATCAGATTGTCGCCATGGACACGAACGAGCTTTCCAAAAGCATGGGAGAGAGCGTGGACGGACTGCTAGGGACGGATTTTCTGGACGAATTCGCCGCTGTAATCGATTTTAAGCAGCACAAATTGATTCTCATGCACCCGCCGAAGTGATTACCTGCGAAAAAGTACGATACGCGGCGTCTGATTCTCGAATTCTCCCCCAAGGCGGGCTGATTGCGGCCTGAGTAACGGGGTGGTCTCAATGGGGGTTGACGCAACACTCAGCTCGAACCCACCTTGCATTGAAAATAAAGCTAAAATCGCTCGCAATGGTTAGGTCAGCCGGAACGCTACCCTGGCGAGGTTTTGATCGAATACTGTCAAACATATAGTTTCTCCCGTGGAAGCATGGTCGAATCAATGCTCTGGATGGTGTTGCATCGACCGTTTGAGCTGGCAGAACAAACCAGGAGCTAGCGCGTATACCGACATTACCGCGTCTGTAACCAATACCGAGCGTTCGCCTACTGCTTGAAGACCAGCGGGGGGCCGCTAACCCGTTTTCCCTTCAGATCGACACTGACCTCGACGCGATCGGCAATCTTGATGAAGGGGATGCCACTGTTCATCCCGAACTCCTTACGGTCAAAGGCCATGGTGCCCTTGATCTCGCCGACGCCTGTCCCTTTGCCTGTTATCGAGAAGACCAGAGTCTCTGGCTTCGAGACTCCGCGTATCGTGAAGTTTCCCTGAACCTCGACTGTCGCGGGACCCGTCTCAGTAAATTTCGTCGAATGAAATGTAATGTAGGGATCGTCTTTCGCGTTGAAGAAATCCTTGCTCTTCAATTTGTCATCTTTCATGCCGCTTCCCGTATTCACGCTGTCTGCCTGAATCTTGATATCCAGAACGCCGGCTTCAACATCCGTAGAGGGGTACGTGAGAGTAGCGTCCCACTTATCGAATGTTCCTTCGATGGAGACGGAAGCTTTGACCGCGAATCGAACCGAGCTGCCTTCCTTCGTGATCTGTATAACGGGGACATTACCGGGCGTTTGGGCTCCGACCCCCTTGGCCAAGAACAGCAAGCTTGTCCAGACCACGGCTTTGTGAAAAGCGTTCATAGTTACCTCCACCTTGAAAATGCTGCTTGCCGGATTGATGAATGTAGTGAGCAGGAGCCGCTCATGCTAACTGTAATGACCCCCATTTGCAACCTAGATGAGCAACAGGGCCGCCAAGCCGGGAAACTCCATCTGATTAACGTCAGAGCTTTATCGGAGGCGCGTTTTGGGGGACTGGTGTGAGCAGGCAGGGACCTCCGCGCGCGTTCGATAAAGCCGTTTGAACGAAGCCGCCCGTGGTTGCGGCGGACGCGGGTCCTATGCAAATTCAATCGTGGGAAGGAGCGGCGTTAAGCCGTGAACGCCGTAATCGGAAAATTGGATTTCACCCCTTCCGGTATGCGGGCCACAAGTCGCAGTCCAGCTTGTAGGGGCGAATCAGGGAAGATTCCTACTGAGCAAGAACAGGAAAACTAGGAACGAACTGAAGCTCAAAACGCTTCTGACCGCATGTAAGCTGGCCCAGCGATCGAGTAGTCGCCGGGCATCCAGGGATTCCTTAGCAACGTTCAGCGCAAGAAGTTTTCGATTTGTGGGTAAAATCACAATCAACGTGAAGGGAATCACGAGTCCCAGCAGGATGCCGCCAGTCAACCACAAGGGTCCCGCTCCCTGCATCCAAGCGCCCGTAGCGCTAAGAAATCCTACTGCGGCTAGGCTTGCCTGCATCACGGTCGCTTTCTTGTAGCTGGGGCCCCACTGGGCAACCGCCAGAGCAGTACCACATTGGATTCGGGCAGGGTGCTCCACCAAATTGATGTAGATCGAGGCGCCACTGAACAGGCCAGCGGTCAAGGTCGCGAGCAGCTCTAGCGTCATCACCGCTCCATCCTACATGTTGCAAACAGCGCTTAGCACGAGCTATTTGGCCAAGGCCTGATTAACAGACAAGTGGGCTATAGTACTTTCCATGCGACGGCCCGAAGTCCTCATGGGACAATCGCCAAAGTCGCGTGTAGCGCTCAAATTCAAATGAGGAGTGGGGAAGAATGGCAACGAGATCAAATACAGGAGCGCAGCCGCCTTCCGCGATTCCAGCCGACGATCTGCGACGGAATCTACTTATCCAAAACGCTGACAACAACGAGGCCGTACATGTCGGACTTGTCGGCGACACATACACGATCCTGCTATCGGGAACCGATACTGCAGGTCAGTTTTGCCTCATTGACATGCACGTTCCGCCGGGCGGCGGCCCTCCGCCTCATCGCCATGATTTCGAGGAGACTTTTATTTTGCTCGAGGGCGAACTGGAGGCCACTTTTCGAGGAGAGACGCGAACTGCGAGCGCCGGCGATACAATTCACATTCCGGCCAACGCTCCTCATCAATTTCATAACACTTCCTCGAAGTCAGTGAGGATGCTATGTATCTGTTCACCAGCCGGGCAAGAGGAATTTTTTAAAGAGGTAGGGACAACGGTTATGACGCGTACTGCCGCACCACCCAAACTCGACGAGGTGCAGCAAGCATCATTCATAAGAAAAGTGATCGAGTTGGCGCCGAAATATCGGACCGAGTTGCTCAAGGAAGCTCGTTGAGCAGCAAAAAACGCACGTCGATCTCATGGGCGCTTACCGGAAAAGTAACCGTACGCATTGACCGAAGTTGGGACCGGGAAGGAGTTCCGGTCCTGTTGGCACATTGCCCAAAAACCTCACATTTCTGTCGTCTACAAATCATTGATTCTACGGAGTTCAGAATCGCGGCTATCGGCCGCCCAGAATCAGAGATGTTTGTGGGCAATCGTGGCGGGGCATTTTGTACTCGTTTCCACTTTCCGATTATGCCTGCCGTTAATCAGGACTCTGGGGGTGGGTAAGGTGCTCGCCGATGGACAGGCTAACGAACCGCCGGGATAAGACTAGTCTTTCCGGACCGCGATACACTCGATTTCAATATCAAACGGGCCCGTCCATACCGGCACACAGAAGAAAATGCGGGCTGGCGGATTCTTGGGAAAGTAGCGCTTGTAAATTTCGTTGAATGCCTTGAAGTGCTCCGGGCTTACACAGAGTACGTTGACCTTCAAGACGTGCTCGAGGTCGGATCCCGCCGCCTCAAGTGCCGTCTTTAACTCTTCCAGGCAGCGTTCGGCCTGCTGTTCAAAAGGCGCGTGGACGAGAAGTTCTCCGGTCTTGGGATCAAATGGCGGCAGACCCGAGACGAAGATCATGTCGCCGGCGCGAGTGCAGGTCGAGACCGGCACACCCCATTTCTCGAAATTGCT
>Ga0210394_10004714_pt1 | contig 15713 bp, 14 predicted proteins | sample IncBWC12MmetaG_FD_160121 | JGI IMG/M metagenome (GOLD analysis project Ga0210394, IMG submission 160121) | Forest soil microbial communities from Barre Woods Harvard Forest LTER site, Petersham, Massachusetts, United States - Inc-BW-C-12-M | ecosystem: Environmental > Terrestrial > Soil >... | reverse complement strand
GATTCCGAAGAGAAGCGCGAGCCCGTGAGCGACATCGACACTGCAGTGGTGGATAGCCTGAAAGTGCTTGACCCCAACCGGCCGATTAGAGAAGCGGACATTCCATAAAGCATCCACTATGCGAGCGGTCGCAGCGCTTTCGCGAACTTGAAATGCGGCTATCAGCGACATGCGTAAGCTCTTCGTTCTGGCCGCGCTCATTGCGATCGCGCTGCCTGGAAGCGGAGTCTAGTCGGACATCACGGCATGCTCGAGAGAGGCCAGAACCGGATGTTGATCATTCAAAGGATTTTAGGGCTTTCTTTGCCACGTCGATAAAGGCGCGAAGCTTGGGCGCTAGGGACGCGCGCTTTGGATAATAGAGAAATAATCCGTCATATTCGGTCGCCGATTGCGGCAGCAACCATTTAAGGCTCCCTTCGCGCAGGTATCGGCGCGCCAGCGGTTCGGCAACATAAGCAATACCTACCCCTGCCAAAGCCAGGCTGAGCGCCTGCATTGTATCTGACACCAAAGCTGTACCCGATGTTTTCACCACTACCGGCTTTTTCCGATCGATCAGTTCCCATTCGAAAATGGCGCCGGATTCGCCGAGACGTATTCCAATGCAGTTGTGTTGTTGTAAATCGGCGATCGACTGCGGCGTGCCGCTTGCATCAAGATAATTTCTCGAGGCGACGAGAATGGCCTTGAACGACCCGGTCAAGCGCGTCGTGACCATGTCTTGCTGGACGGCTCTGCGAAGTCTGATACCGGCGTCGAATCCCCGAGCAACGATGTCCACCAAGGTTTGGTCGGCGTTGATTTCAACGGTTAGCCGCGGATGTTGCTGGGCGAGCGTCGCGAGAATGGGGATCAGAGCCATGTCGAGCACGACGCGCAGCGCATTAATCCGCAATAGCCCGGTCACTTCGCCACGCTCCGCGGTCGACCTTTCGATTGCCTGATGAATATCCGCAAGCGCAGGTTCGACGTCTGCGAGAAATCGTACCCCTGCTTCCGTCAAAGAAAAGCTCCGCGTGGTCCGCGCAAATAACGGAGTGGCGAGCCGATCCTCCACCGTGCGCACCGCATGACTGACCGCCGAAGGGCTCATGCCGAGTTCCGCTGCAGCGGCCGCGAAGGACCGGTGGCGAGCGACGCAGACAATGATCGGCAGATGGTTCAGAAGGTCTCGGTTCATTCATGCACCGTATCGCATACCGCATACGATTTAAACCGTCTTATCGAACTCCGCCCCGTATGCATCTATCCGGGTGCCGACCCCCGCGTTAGCAATCGTCGGCGGATCCGGAGAGCCGTCAACACCGTCGCCCCTTGGCGGCTCTCCCCATCACCTTGTGAGGTGAAACCCATGTTTGATTTTGAAACCGACGAGCGGGATTGCTGGCGCACGCTTAGCAATATCGAGTCGCAATCGAAAAAGGTCGTTTCGCGCTAGGGACGAGGATATCGAGATGGGCATCGTTCGGTTTGCGCTGAAATTTCCGTACACGTTCTACGTCGTGGCCGCCTTCATTCTGTTTCTCGGCGTCTCCGCGATCATGGTCATGCCGGAGGACATCTTCCCGGAGATCAACATTCCGGTGGTGTCGGTGATCTGGCAGTACACGGGCCTCAGCGTGCCGGAGATGGAGCAGCGGGTCACGACCTACGGACAATACTCGATCAGCACCAACGTGACCGGCATCAAGAACATGGAGGCGCAGACCCTCAACGGCATCTCGGTGCAGAAGATTTATTTCCAGCCCGATGTCAACCTCGACCTCGCTATCTCGCAGATCGTCGCGGCGACGAATGCAATCCGCGCCCTGATGCCGGCCGGCATCCAGCCGCCGATCGTGGTCCAGTACAACGCCTCGAGCGTTCCGGTACTGCAACTTAGCCTTGCGTCCGACCGCCTCAGCGAGCAGCAGCTCTATGATTACGGAACCTACAACCTGCGCCAACAGCTTGCGCCGGTCCCTGGCGTGACATTTCCGGCGCCCGACGGCGGCAAGTACCGGCAGATGATGGTCGATATCGATCCACTCAAGCTTCAGGCCAGAGGCCTGGTTCCAACAGACGTGGTGAACGCGGTCAGTGCTCAGAATCTGACTCTGCCATCGGGTCTCGCCAAGATCGGCGACACCCAATACTCGGTGCGGACCAATGCGATGCCAGTGAGCATCGCTGACCTTAACAATATTCCAGTAAAATACATCAACGGGCAGACGGTATTCCTGAGGGATGTCGGGCAGGTGCATGACGGCTGGGCGGTGCAGCAAAACGTCGTCCGCAACGACGGCCGCCGCTCCGTGCTGCTGAGCGTGCTTAAAAACGGCAATGCCTCGACAGTTGCGGTCGTCAACGGTGTCCGCAAGGTCCTTGAGGTCGCCCGCGCCGCAGCACCTCCTGGCCTCGCCATCAACGAGTTGTTCGACCAATCGAAGCTCGTCACCGCATCAATCGCCGGCGTGCTCCGCGAGGGAGCTATCGCTGCCGGCCTGACAGGGCTCATGATCCTGCTATTTCTCGGCTCATGGCGGTCGACCCTGATCGTCTTGATCTCCATTCCGCTGTCGATCCTGACGTCGATCGTGATCCTCTACTTCATGGGGCACACGCTCAACACCATGACGCTCGGCGGAATGGCGCTTGCTGTCGGCATCCTGGTCGACGACTCGACGGTGACGATCGAGAATACCCACCGGTTGCGCGGCGAAGGGATGAATCTAGCGGCGGCGACCCTGCACGGCTCCGCCGGCATTGCTGTGCCGACGATGGTCTCGACGCTTGCGATCAGTTGCGTGTTCACGTCGGTCGTATTCCTTGAAGGGCCGGCAAAATTTCTGTTCACCCCGCTCGGGCTCGCGGTCGTGTTCGCGATGCTCGCCTCCTATGCGCTCTCCCGGACACTGACGCCGGTCATGATCGGGCTGCTGCTCAAGGGCGAGCATCACGGCGGGACAGGCGACTCCGGTAACCGGTTCGCGCAGTTGCACCAGCGCTTCGAGCGTGGCTTCGAGCTGCTTCGCCGGGGCTATGTGCGCGTACTGACGATGCTGCTCAAGCGGCGCCTCATCATTCCGGTCGCCGCCGCGCTGATGCTCACGCTGGGAGGTGTCATGGCATCCCTGGTTGGCCGCGACTTCTTCCCCGACATCGATGGCGGACAGATCAAGCTCCATCTCCGCGCACCGGCGGCCACCCGCATCGAAGCCACCGAGCGTATTTTCCAGGAGGTCGAGGACAAGATCCGCGAAGTGATACCGGAGCGCGATCGCGATCTCATCGTCGATGACATTGGCGTGCCGCAGCGGCCATACAACCTCGCTTTCACTGATGGCTCGACCATCAACGTCAATGACGGCGTGATCCTGGTGTCGCTGAAGGAGGGGCACGCGCCCACCGCCGCCTACGTGCGCAAGCTCCGCGAGGTATTGCCGGCCACATTTCCGTCCGCGACCTTCTATTTCCAGGCCGCCGACATGATCACTCAAGTCCTCAATTTCGGATTGCCGTCACAGATCGACGTGCGGGTCGTCGGCCGTGACCGTGCGACCAACAGGCGCGTCGCTGAGGAACTGCGGCACCGCCTCGCGGGCATTCCGGGTATCGCCGATGCCCATCTTCAGCAGGAGCTCGATGCGCCGGCCTTCCTGGTGGACATCGACCGGTCGCGGGCGCTGCAGCTCGGTCTTAGCGCGCAAGCCATCGCCAACGATGTCAACACCAGCCTCAGCTCATCGGAGCAGATCGCGCCCAATTTCTGGACCGATCCGGTCGCGGGGATTCCCTACTTCATCGCTGTCCAGACGCCGGAGCATCTCGTGAGCTCGCTCGGCGATCTCGGCAACACGCCAGTATCGACCGCGCTCGCCTCCAACGGTCCGCCGATACCAGGTTTGTTGAGCAACGTGGCAACGCTCAAGCGCGATAGCGTTCCGACCAATCTGAACCAGACCAATATTCAACCGGTGTACGACGTCTATGCCAGCGTGCAAGGCCGCGATCTCGGCAGTGTGTCCGGCGACATCGGCAAGATCGTCGCCGAGCTGCAGAAGGAGCTCAAGCCCGGCAACACGATCCGTGTTCTCGGACAGATCCAGAGTATGCATGATTCCTTCCGGGATCTGAGTATCGGACTGCTGTTTGCAGCCGTGTTCGTTTACCTGCTGATGGTCGTCAACTATCAGAATTTCGGCGACCCGTTCGTGGTGATGCTGGCGCTGCCGGCGACCTTCTGCGGCATCGTCACGATGCTGTTCATCACCGGCACGACGCTCAACGTCCCCTCCCTGATGGGTGCGATCATGGCCGTTGGCGTTGCCTCGGCGAATTCCATCCTCCTGGTAACGTTTGCGCGCGAGCAGCAACTCAAGGGCAGAAGCGCGTTCCGGGCCGCGCTCGACGCCGGCCATACAAGAATCCGCCCGGTGCTGATGACGGCGGCGGCGATGGTCGTCGGCATGATCCCGATGGCGATCGGCGGCGCCGGCGAGGAACAGAATGCGGCATTGGCGCGCGCGGTGATCGGCGGGCTTCTGTTTGCAACGCCCACCACCCTTCTGATCGTTCCGTATCTGTTTGCCGTGCTGCGCAACCGCAATGACGGCGTCGCTGCCTACGGCGTGTTCGAGGATCTCCCCGATGAATGATTCCACGCACTTGGCGGCCCTTAGGGACAAAGTTGAAAGATGGCGAGGTTTGGCTGTGACCCAAAAAGAAATTCGTGTCGGAATTGTCGGTGCTAACGCCAAGACAGGTTGGGCGAAGCTGTCGCACGTTCCTGCGATCAAAGGTCTTCCCGGCCTGAAGCTAGCGGCTGTGGCAGCGCGCAACGAGCAGAGTGCGCGGGAAGCGGCTGAAGCCTTCGGTGCCGATCGCTGGTTTTCCGATCCCTTCGCGATGATCCGCGATGACCGGATTGATATCATAACGATCTCCGTCAAGGTGCTCGAACACCGCGAACTCGTTCTGGCGGCGCTGGAGGCTGGTAAAGCGGTGTACTGCGAGGCGCCTCTCGGACGCACAGTGGCGGAGGCTGAAGAGATGGCCAGTGCAGCGGGTTCGCTTCATACCGCCATCGGATTGCAGGGTCGTTTGAATCCAGCCGTGCGGCGTGCGGCTCAATTACTTTCCTCGGGAAGGATGGGGCGGCCACTGAACGCGAGGATTGTTTTCTCCTGCAGCGGCTTTGGGCCGGAGTTGCCGTCCGCGCACGACTATTTCAACAAGGCATCTTCTGGCGCCGACCTGCTGACCATCTCCGGAGGACAAACGCTCGATGTGGTGGAAGCGATCCTTGGACCGATCATCGAGGTCCATGCCCAGACCGAGGTTCTGTGGCCTTTTGTCAAACTGATGGATACGGGGGAGCAGAGTCTGCGCGAAACCCCCGATCACGTTGGCGTTCTGGGGAAAACGCGCTCTGGTGCGGTATTCTCGGCAGACATCAGCGCCGGGGAAGCGACCAAGGATGCTCGCTTCAGGTTCGATATCAGGGGATCGGAGGGATGGCTCAGCCTGACCAGTGATCACCCCTACGGCTTACAGGCTGGGGACATCAAGCTGACGTCAAACGTCGCATTCGCGAGACCCGACGAGGCCGCGGTCTCCGGTGGGTTCATGGGCGCGGCGATCAACGTGGGAGAGGTCTACGTTCATCTTCTACGCGATCTGCGCGCCGGTACCTACAGCACACCCGGCTTTGAACAGGCACTTCACAACGCTCGTCTCGTCGAGGCTGTCAGGTGCGCCTCTGAAAGAGGCGATCGGCAAAGAGTTACGAATTGAGACGATGAATAAATCGAAGCGCACTTGTTCGGGAGTCTCGCTGATGAACGATATTCATGATCGCAACGACTCGATCGACCGAAAACGACTAGACGGTCCCACGTTCCACCGCGAGATCGAGAAGCAGCCAAGGAATCGCACGCACCCGCGCCGCCGACGCGGTGGACGTCTGTTTGCGTTGAGCGGATTTGTTTTGCTTGCCGGCGGCCTCACGCTGGGCGGGTGGGGAAACTACTCGCTGAAGCAAGAGGTCCTGGCGACAGCAAGGCAGCAGCATGATTTCGTGCCCAGCTTCCACGTCGCGGCCGTCGAGGCGAATCCCGCCACTGTTTCGGTCATTCTGCCGGGCACGACAGCCGCCTTCGCTGCCGCGAGCATCTATGCCCGCGCGACCGGCTATATTGCGAAGCGCAATGTCGACATCGGTGATCGCGTCAAGGCGGGGGATCTGCTGGCGCGGCTCGCAGTCCCCGAGCTCGATCACCAGATTTCGCAGAACGAGGCGACCCTCGATCAGCTCAAATCGTCACTCCAGCAGGCGGGGGCCAACCGGGATCTGGCACAGGTGACCTGGGATCGCGACTCGCCTCTTGTCCAGAAAGGCTGGGTCACTCCCCAACAGGGCGACACCGACCGCCTGAATTTGCAGTCGCGCGCGGCAGCGGTAGCGGTCGCCGAGGCGAACATCTCCGCGCAGGAGAACCTGCTCAAAGTGCTGCAACAGAACCGGGACTATGCTTCGGTCGTCGCGCCCTTCGACGGCGTCATCACACAGCGCAATGTTGATGTTGGCAGTCTGGTGCAGAGCAATGCGGCAACCGGCACCTTCTTGTTCGAAATCATGCAGGACAGCGTGATCCGCGTCTGGGTCTATGTGCCGCAGGACTCAGCCTTCGGTGTGACGCCGGGTATCGACACAGTCGTTCGCGTGCCGGAACTGCCCGATCGCGAGTTCCCAGGCAAGGTTACTCGGATTGCCGACGCGCTGCAGTCGGGCACACGGACGCTGTTAACTGAAATCGACATCACCAATCCCGCCAGCGCGCTAGCTCCTGGCATCTACTGCACGGTCGAGCTCCATATCCCGCGCAAGACGCCGAGCCTTTTGGTGCCGGCCGATGCGATCATCTTTAACCGCAATGGAATCCAGGTCGCCGTCGTCAACAACGGCAAGGCGGAGCTCCGCAAGGTGAAAGTGAAGCGCGATCTCGGCACGCGGGTCGAGGTCGATAGCGGCATCAAGGCGGGGGACCAGGTGATCCTCAATCCGCCGGTCACGCTCATCGACGGCAGCAACGTTCAGGCCGTGCCGGAGGCACCGCGCAAATAGTCGGTTAGCCAAAACAAGGTCCCTCAAAAGCTCTTTGACCCAGCAAATTGGAAAATGAACATGGGACCCAAACAGCGATCGGACCTAAGACATTCCGACAGAAAAATAGGTCTCATTGAGAGGTCCAGGGATAAAAATAAAACAGAACCCTAATCCAATTACGGCCCCCACCCGACCGGACGGCTCACTGCGGAATCGAGCTGATGTCGATGGGGCGGTGGGGTTGGCGCTACACTGTAATTTCCAGCCTGAAAGCCTCCAGCGAATGCTTTGGAATATCGAGCATTCCATAGCCATCGTTACGCGAATGACGCGGTCAACTGATAAGCTTTGTGTTAAAACCTTATCAGTCGGCGAACTGGCTCCATTTCCTTAATCTGCTCATCAGTCGGTAGATAGACTCCATTTTACGTATTTGCTGGTCGGCACTTGAGGGTTCGTCCAGCACACCCGGTAGACATCATCATCTAATCTTGCATGTGCCGGAGCTCGCCTACCAGAACCCGTACATTTTCGCTGTAGTCGATCGGAACCGCAATCAGATGCACCCCGCCGGCAGAAAACGCCTCCTCCAGAGCCGGCACCAACCCCGATGCCGTCGTGACCCGCCGACCTCGGGCGCCATAGGCGGCGGCGTACGCGACAAAGTCAGGATTGTCGAAAGTTAGGCCCCAGTCCGCGAAGCCGTCGATGCTGCCGAGAACCCGCGACGCCAATTCTAGCGTTTCGTCACAGTTGGATAAACCAGTGATTGATCCTCGATTTCCTGTACGGGGAGCGCGTGTACACCGGCCATCCTGTGGAGCTCTTCCAATGTCGGCATCGCAGCGGCCGACAGAGCGATTGAAGGGGATCGCGAACGCAGCAAAGAGGTTGCGACCATAATCAGGGCGGCAACCGCGATACCAGAAATCGTCAAACGCATCATTGAACGCCTCCATTGCCAGCCATGAATTTGTCAACCGTACCAGCGAAAGGTTCAAAAGAGATTTAATGCGGCGCTAGAGTCTAGCGCTGGATTCGGCGAATGCCACGGAAACGGGCTCCTGTACGAAATTATCAAGGATGGCCGCGGCGCCGACGGCAATAACAGCGGCTACAAAGCAGACGGTAACGAACGCACGCATGGTGTTTTCTCCGATCCTCATTACCTAACCATTTTCCGAACTGCCGGCGGACAAAAGGCCGTGTTCAATCCGGAAGGGCAAAAGCCTGCGCTTCAATATCGATGAACGCTCGTCCGAGAGAGCCGACACACCGGTAAAAAACAGCCGCTTCGGCACGCTCGAGCTCGACAAAAAACTGCCCGATCCACGGTAGCAGATGTTGTTCGAAGAAATTGCGATCGGCGCCGGCGGGAGCGGCGATGTTACCGCCGACAAGACCCGCCATGACCTCGCAAAGCATCGCAGCGTGATCCTCTGGTTCCGAGCACTCCGACGCTTTCTCGATACCCAGAGTTTGCAGGGATTCTCGGATTTGCGCGAGCGGGCGCCCATAGAGTGAGCCGGTCAAATAATGGGATGAATACGGCAAGAGCTGGCCCTGCCCGAGCCCGGCAAACAGGGCAAAATATTCCTGCGCGACAATTTCTTCGTTCACCCGCCTTGCCGCATCCCCGAGCGTGGTGTGAGCTCTGCCGATCGGACTAGCATCGCCCCGCAGACCGGCAAGGCGAGAGAGCGATCGGGAATCCGGACTGTGCGACAGTAACGTCGCCAGCAGCGCATATTCCCGTGCGCGGCCCTGGTCGATCGCGTCGACGATGCGTCTGGAAGATTCCTGAGTATCCGAACCCTGCATGTCATCAAACCCGATACATAATTGCGACTGGCGCGGGCCAACTTTATCGTGGCAACGCGCTGCCGTGCTGGCGGCGATTGCTAACGACATCGTATTCTTCAACGGCGCGATCCCTCATTGTTGCCCCCGCTGCTTCGGTCGCTTGGCTCGCTGTATCCGCAATACCCGGTTCGGCGGCATACCCTTCATTGGGCGTGGTTTTGGGACAGGTTGCGCACGACGGATCCCGTTCTACGGACACCGGCAATTCCTGAAGCGCCTCCGGGATATTCGCAAGCTTGTTTGGGGCTCCGGTGAGAAGCGACGGTGCGCTGTCGCTCGCCGGCAGCGGACCGAATCCCGGTATTCCATCCGGATCATTGAAATCCCACTGGTTCTCGGCAATACCGATGAAATCTCGAATGGCGGGGTCGCTCGCCCACGCGCGGCGCAATGCAGCGCGCGTCAATTCGGCTGGAACGCCGGATTGCAGAAACGCGCCGATATCGGAATCGGCGGTAATCGATGCGAGAGGTGGCAGGTTTGCCAAGTCAAAGGGCTGATCTGGCGCCCCCTCGGCTTGAGGCTGTGGCGTTGTTGCTTCGACCTTGGCCGAAACCGTTTTGATCTCATACGCGGTATCCGACGCCCGCTTCAATCGTGCCCAACGTCGAATGAAATTATCGGGCTCGATCATCGCTCATTCTCCCGCCCTGCGACCCGGCGCGACGGCGTCTGCCGATCGCGCTGGCGCTTGACAAAAGGACGCTCGACATAATGCCAGGCAATGAACCGCGAGATGATCTCGGCGATGTCAGACGGCATCGGCACGGCTCCGACCAGATTATTCCCAGCGTCCGTAAATGCTTCGCCTTCGGCCGGATCCGCTGTTACGGCAAGGAGTTGATAAGGGGGATCGGAGGCAGCGGGACGCATGACGACCCACAACGCGGGTGCCGCCGAAGCGAGATTATCGCGATAATTTGTGGTCTCCGTCCGGTGCAATTCGATCGTGGCCTCACCCGCAAAGAACAGGGCCGGTTCTGCCTCCGCTTGCAGCGGCGTCCACGGCGTCGCCGAGGTAATTCCGGCAAACACCGAAACCGGTCGCCACAGAAAATCAGCCCAGATGCTTTGGGCCTTGCGGCGTTCGGCCACGACGCCAACCGGAATACGCGCTAGGGCTGTCGACCTCAATTGACCGCCTCCTCGTGCCGGATCGGAAGGCCGATTAGAAGATTTTGCGGCTTCAACCGCAACACCCCGTCAGGCGCCGCAGCCAAAAGCAGATATACCGGCTCCCCCGCGACATTCTCAGCCATATCCGCCGGGTCGCGGAACACCAGACGAAACAGGCCGACCAGCCGCGATCGCATCGCATCGTCGAGATCGCCGCCGTTCCAGATCGCATCGCCGATGCGGGTGGCGTCGGAACTCAATCCTATATACCACGATAGTCGCACGTTATGCAGCCCCGTCAGCGGTTCCACGGCGACATCAATCGCAAGCAGATGCGACAGCCAGCGGGTGATGACGTCGCCGAGTGCGACCAAGCCGCGTTGGCCGCTTGTCAGATCCAGCGCCATGTCGAACCGGTCACTGCGTTCCCAATAACTGCCTGCCGTTGCATCGTTGAGCGTGTCGACTTCAACGGCCGCCAATCCGAGCAATTCCGCCAGCGGAGAACGGGGCTGTGAGCCGAGCAATGATTCCATCTCCTCATCGATCGCGGTTACCAAACCTTCCCGCACCATCAGCTTTTGCGGACGAAAGAACATCTCGGCGGCCCGCAGAACGAAGACATCGCCGCAATCGGCCAACACGTTGCGCAGGATAGCCTGCACCAATTGGTCAATCAGGACGTGCGGGAATTTGATCTTGTGCCTGACGATGTCGAGATAGGCGGCTTCCAGGGTGCGGTGCTTCGCCAGATGATCGCGCCAGGCGATCATCATTTGCCAGTTTTCGCGCGCGTCCGCGTCCGCCATGAGGGCAACCTGCGAAGCCGCGACGGCCTTCCACGGATCGTTCAGCAACGCAACATGCAGATTTCGCTCCACGGGGCACGCCTCCGGCGGCGGCACCAGTTCGGGGCGCGCTAGATAAGCCTTCAGGAATTCGTCGGTGACCAGTAATTTGCCACTCGCATCGCGATCGAGCAGATGGTGTCCGCAGGAGAGCCAAAAGTCGGGCGAAGCAGTCATCTGGCCGCTCCTCCGTTAGGAGCCGTAAGATCGAAGTGCTGAACCGGCACATCATCTCCGCCAACCACTTCGATAAATGCGAAAGCGCTTGCATGGCCAGCGTCGCTGCGTGGACGCAATGTACGGAACACCTCGCGAATCGTTCCGTTGTCGTGGCTCCGAGTGACGGCGACGAGTACGCCGGGTGGATGGTCGCAGAGCGACGCCGCAAAATTCGTCTCTTCTTCAGCACCCAGGCGGGCGGTCGCGAGATCGGGCGCACCAAACCGCGCGACCAGGTGCGCCGCGAGCATCTCAACCATTTCGCTGCGATCTTTTTCGTCCGCGTCGACGATCTGCACGAGAGTCGAACGCCCAAGCGAAGTCAGTCCGAGAAAGCCGGCGCGGAATGCGGTGCGCGCCTTGCCGTGCAGGCCGGCCGGGTTGCAACCCGCGAAAGCGAAAGCCCCGGATACGGCCCATTCGCCGGGTTCGGCCGGTTCTTCAAAGACAAATGTGTCTGAAGCGTCGAGCCGGATGGTCCGCAGCAGCTTCACCTGTCGGATCCTCCTGCGATCGGATCGGGCTGATGAACCGTTCGCGACAGCGAATTTCACGCCCAAAACGGACCTGCCGGAATGCGGCGGCTCTCTGCCAGCTGCTCCGGTGTCGCACTTTTCAATGCAGCAAGTATATACATTCCCGGGGGCGCCGGCCAGTTGCCGCCCGGCTCGAAAATCGCTCAGGCTACAAGAAATTGTGACAGCGATGACTGACCTGACGGAACATCTCCTGATCTGCTCGTGTGATGACACGATGCCGCTTGACGCCGACGCGGTCCGACGCGGCTGTCGCCGCGAAACGACGACCGCTACCCAACTATGCCGCGCCGAACTCGATCGCTTCCGAACCATCGCCGCGGAGGACACGCCGCTCACCGTCGCCTGCACACAGGAAGTGCATCTGTTCTCGAAAGCGGCGGCGGAAACTGGACGCAAACTTCCAATCCAGTTTGCCAATATCCGGGAGGCAGCCGGTTGGTCCAGCGAAGCGGGCTGGGCGCGACCAAAGATGGCCGCACTGCTCGCGGCGGCGGCGGAGCCGATGCCGGCACCGCCCTTGGTCAAATTGGAAAGCGCCGGCGTCATTCTGATTTGCGGCCGTGATGAGACGGCAGTCGAGGCCGCCAACCTGCTCAGGGATCATCTCGACGTCACCGTTTTGATCGAACCGCCCGCCGCGATCGCGCCGCGCCTGACGGATTTTCCGGTGGCAAAGGGAAAGGTCGCGAACGCCAGCGGCCATCTCGGCGCGTTCGAAGTCGTGGTCGACGATTTCGCGCAAGCTTTGCCGTCCTCGCGCAGCGTGATGGTATTCGGGCCATCACGCAATCAGACGCGATCGAGTTGCGATATCATTCTTGATCTGACTGGCGGATCGGCGTTCTTCCCTGCAGCCGATTTGCGCGACGGCTATCTTCGTGCCGATCCGGGCAACCCCGCCGCAATGCTACGGGCAGTCCTCAAAGCGCGTGATCTGACCGGCACTTTCGAGAAGCCGCGTTACATCAACTACGACGCCAAATTATGTGCGCATTCACGTTCCCAACTCGTCGGCTGCACACGTTGTCTCGACCTTTGTCCTACATCAGCGATTGCACCGGACGGCGATCACGTAGCTATTGATGCGAACGTTTGCGCGGGCTGCGGGCAATGCGCCGCCGCCTGTCCAACCGGGGCGGCCTCCTACGCGTTGCCTGCGGAAGATCTGCTCATGCGCAAGCTCCGCGTCCTGTTAATGGCCTATCGCGAAGCCGGCGGGGAACAGGCTGTTGTGCTGATCCACGATGATCCCCACGGTGCTCCGCTGATCGATGCTCTGGCGCGTTTCAGCGACGGACTGCCGGCGCATGTGCTGCCATTTGCGGTCAACGAAATCACTCAGATCGGGCTGGAAAGTATTGCTGCTGCCTTCGCCTATGGCGCATCGGCGATGCGTTTCTTGCTTCGGGCGCGGCCGCTTCATGACGTTTCCGGGTTGCTGCGGACGATGGCACTGGCTGATCCGATCCTCACCGGGCTCGGCTTCGGCTCGGGGCGGGTGGCAACCATAGAAACGGACGATCCGGATCTCTTATTGGAGGCATTGCGGGCAATCCCCGCAATGCCTCCGGCGCCGCGTCCGGCAAGCTTCCGCCCGCTCGGCGGGAAACGAAGCGTGTTGCGCTTTGCATTGAGCGAACTGCATCGCGCCGCGCCCGAGCGAGCCGGCGTCGTCGCACTTCCGAAAGGCGCACCGTTCGGGGCCGTCGAAATCAACGCAGGTGGGTGCACGCTGTGCCTGTCCTGTGTGTCGGCCTGCCCCACGGGGGCATTGCGGGATGACCCAGAGCGGCCGATGCTGAGGTTCGTCGAGGATGCTTGCGTTCAGTGCGGCTTGTGCCAGGCGACCTGCCCTGAGCACGTGATTACGCTGAAACCCCAGATTGATTTCGACGCCGCCAGGGCCCCTGCCCGTATCCTCAAGGCGGAAGAGCCGTTCTGTTGCATCCGCTGCGGCAAGCCGTTCGGCGTCAAGAGCACGATTGACCGGGTGGTAGGGAAGCTTGAAGGCAAGCACTGGATGTATCCCGGCTCATCCCGGCGCCTCGAAGTGATCAAGATGTGCGACGATTGCCGGGTCGCTTTCACGACGGAAGAAGGTTTTGATCCCTTCGGCGCGCCAAGCCAAACGCTGCGTACTACAGATGATTATTTGCGTGAGCGCGAGGCGTTGAAGCGCGCCGATAGGGACCCGAGCTGAATTGCGGGCGCCTCCGCGAGAACAAGATTGCAATGGTAGGTTACGTCTGTCGCATCGACGGAAACCAATGAGCCGTCCAATCAAGGTGAGTGAGTCCCACCGCCGATCTATTCCGCTGGGGTCGCCGAGGGCTCTCCCTGCCGCTTCTCCTTTGCAAGTTGTTGGGCAAGCCAGAGATCGTGGTGCTCCTTCGCCCAGTTCAGATCGACTTCGCCGCTGCCCATGGCTTCGAACGCACCCTCCATTCCAAGCGTGCCTATATAGATGTGACACAGAATCAAGGCGACGAACAAAATCGCCACGACGGCATGCACGCCTTGAGCGAGTTGCATCTCGGCGATATTGGTTTCGTAAAAGGGAAACAGCAGCAAAAGTCCCGATACCGAAACGGCGATGCCCGCAGCAAGGGAAAGCCAATAGACGAGCTTCTCGCCCAGGTTAAAGCGGCCCGCGGGCGCATGTTTATTTTTGATGAAGCCGCCACCTTCCCTGAGCCATTCGATGTCTACCCTTTCCGGAAGATTGTCCCTGAAAAAGATCACCGTGATCAGGACAAGGCCCACGATGAATGAGAAACTGATAAAGTTGTGCACATACTTGGCCGCCTCGGAGACATCCGAGAACGTGTCCGGGCCGACGACCGGCAGAAGCAAGATCTTGCCGAAAGTGATATTCAATCCGGTCAGCCCGAGAAGGACAAAGGATACTGCGGTAAGCCAATGGGAGAACCGCTCAAAGGCCTTGAAGCGGAGGATTTTCAGCCCCGAGCGCCCCGCTGCAATTTTGATCTGCCCGATGATCAGATAGGCCAGCCCTAAAAGGGCGATCGTACCGACGAGCACAATCGCGCCGCCCCAATGCAAGAGGACCTCGTGGAAGTAATCCCAGGTTCGCCCCACCGGCTGAATCAATACGTGTGCCTTGGTGTCGGGAATATCGATGCGTCCTTCGATACGAGGCACTTGCTTGAACAGATCTCGTTCGCTGGTAACGCTCGCGGTCGGATTTGGCGCACCATCGGGATCAAGCTTCTGCGCGATCGTCGGGCCGCAGACTACAAGCCCAAGTAGCATCACGATGAGTGTCGCGAGGCGAATGCGTGCAAGCGTCATGACGATCATTCTCCTCCGATGCTGCGACCATCACCAAGGTGCATCCGCTCAGACCTCGATGCCCTGGTGATAGGCCGTCATCCAGCCCCATGCGCCGGAGCCGTAGCCGCGCTTGAGTACGCGCTCCTTGTAGATCTGCGCGATGATATCGCCGTCACCCGCAAGCAATGATTTGGTGGAGCACATCTCGGCGCATAGGGGCAGCTTGCCTTCGCCGAACCGGTTCGAACCGTACTTTTCAAATTCCTCGGCGCTGCCGGGCGCTTCTGGGCCACCACCGCCGGCGCAATAGGTACATTTGTCCATCTTGCCGCGCGAACCAAAATTACCGACCTTGGGGTACTGCGGGGCACCAAATGGACATGCATAGAAGCAATAGCCACAGCCGATACACAGGTCCTTCGAATGCAGCACGATACCGTCTTCGGTCGGATAAATGCAGGTGACCGGGCAAACGGCTGCGCAGGGCGCGTCGGTGCAATGCATGCAGGCCATCGACACCGACCGTTCGCCAGGCTTGCCGTCGTTAATGGTGACGACGCGCCGGCGATTGATGCCCCACGGCACCTCGTTCTCGTTTTTGCATGCGGTGACGCAGGCGTTGCAATCGATGCACCGGTCCGCGTCGCAAAGGAATTTCATGCGCGCCATCGTTTACGCCTCTCACGCTGCCCTGATCTGGCAAAGGGTAGCCTTCGGCTCCTGCATGCCAGTTGCGGGACCATA
>Ga0210394_10004713_pt1 | contig 15715 bp, 8 predicted proteins | sample IncBWC12MmetaG_FD_160121 | JGI IMG/M metagenome (GOLD analysis project Ga0210394, IMG submission 160121) | Forest soil microbial communities from Barre Woods Harvard Forest LTER site, Petersham, Massachusetts, United States - Inc-BW-C-12-M | ecosystem: Environmental > Terrestrial > Soil >... | reverse complement strand
GATCCTGCCGGTGATTTACGGCAATGGCCAGCAGATCATTCAAGGGCGGGGCTATGTCACCATCCTGCAGGAGATGGTGCACGAAGCGCGCGTGATTCCGCTGGATGGGCGTCCGCACGAAAGTTCAGAGGTCCGTTCGTACATGGGCGATGCGCGCGGGCACTGGGAAGGAAACACTTTGGTGGTTGAAACGACAAATTTTCTCAGTGGGCGCACGGGCATCGGCCTGAATGGCGGCGGTACGCCGACGTCAGAAGCGTTGAAGCTGACCGAACGGTTTACGCGGATCAGCCCGGACGAAATGAAATATGAAGTGACGGTGGACGATCCGAAGACTTACACGCAGCCGTTCAAAGTTGCGTTCCCGCTAACACAGGAAGCGGGCTATCAGAATTTCGAGTATGCCTGCCATGAAGGAAACTACGCGATGTTCGATTCGCTGAGCGGCGCGCGCGCCAAAGAGAAAGCCGCTGCCGCAAAAGCTGCTGCACAAAAATAAGTGAGCGAGGAGGAACTATGAAGAGAGCGCTATTCGTTCTGGCTACCGCAGGTCTGGCGCTGCTGGCCGCTGCGCCTGCGCGAGCCCATCATGCGTTCGCCGCGGAGTTCGATGCCGACAAGCCGATCAAGTTGAAAGGCACCGTAACGAAGATGGAGTGGATCAATCCACACGCGTGGATTCACATCGACGTCAAGGGCGAGGACGGCACGGTGACGAACTGGATGATTGAAGCTGCCGCGCCGAATTCGCTCCTGCGCCGCGGGTGGAACAAGAATTCGCTACCGGCTGGAACCGAGATTCTTGTTGAGGGATTCCAAGCGAAGGACCAGTCGAACCGCGCCAACGGCAGCGTGATTACTTTCACCGACGGCAAGAAGCTATTTGTGGGCAATGCGGCCGGCGATCCCGGCGCCGCGCCCGGAGCGCCGAAGCAGTAGTGAGAGCGTGATCCGGCGGTCTGGACGTTCTCGTTTCGCGCTCTCAACCACCGCCTCGCCAAGTGGTATCACGGGCGGGAACGAGTGGACGCGCGGCGTCAACAGACCGGGTTCAAGGGATAAAGCCGCGGTCTCCCACTCTCAGAGAGGCGGAGCAGACAACTCCGCGGGCACCAGAGCCGGGTGTGAAAGATTCGGGCATCACACGACCAGTCAACAATTTTTTTGCGCCGGTCGTCCCTGCCATTATGCATTCATGCCTTTGGCTCGAATTGTACTCAAAAGACGTACTTCAGCCCGAGTTGGATCACGCGTGGGCTCACTGAAGTAGCAACGATCTTTCCAAAGTTGCCCGGTCCCGAATTCACGTCCGGCAGCGCGGGCGTTATTGGAACATTAAAAGTCGTGTTGGGGTCTTCGAACTGCGGATGATTGAACAGGTTGAAAAACTCGGCGCGAAAGATTAGCGTTTGCCGTTCCGTGATTTTCGTGGTTTTCTGAAGGGTCATATCAAAGTTGAACTGGCCCGGTCCCTTCGCAATGCCGGCACCGGAGTTGCCGAAATCGCTACCGTCGCCGATGGCCGGGGGCGGGCAAAACGCTTTGCTCGTGCCATCTGGATTGCTCGCGAACCAGCCCGGTCCACCGCTGGGACCGCCCAGGCGAGCCTCTGTCCCGCCGGGGCTGTACATTGTCGAAAAGGTGATCCCTGGGCAGAACTGGGCACGAGAAATCCCACCGGCAATCCCAGTGCTGCTGGTACCGAATATGGTGCCGCCGGACGAATCGATGACGGTGAACATATCGCCTGACTGGATCGTGGTTACGCCGGACAGAGTCCAGCCACCCAGGATTTTGTCGAGAGCGCCGGTGTGTTTGCCAAACGGCAAGTCGTAACTGTAATTGATAATGAACCGGTTGGGCCGGTTAAACCAGGAGGGTCCATATTGCTGCGCCGTGTCACTGGCATTGTTGCTGTTCGCCGATAGCTGGTTCGAATTCGTCAGGGACTTGCTATATGTATATGCGGCCTGCATCAGGAGACCATGCGAAAATTGCTTCCGTACCGTGGCCTGCAGGCTGTTGTAATTGGAAATCAGATCGTAGGCTGTGCCCTGCAACCCTACTGCCTGGTAACCCAGAAAGGGCACGCGGAATTCTAGATTCTCCAATGTGTTGGTGGTGATTCCGTTGATGGGATTGCTTGGGCTGGCTAACCGCGCAGTGTTGTAGTTGTGGTTGTAGTCGGTCAGGTTTAGGCCGCTCGAACCCACGTAACCCAGTTCCAAAATCCAACTCGGTGCAAATTGATACTGGATATTGAAGTTGTACTGCCGGATGGTGGGCGTGTGTTCCCTCTCGTTGATGAATGGCACGTTGAGGTAGGAATTGCAGGCCGCCGTGGTGTCGGCCGGCGCACCGGTGGGCAGAGTTACCTGGCAGGCGGGCGTGAGATTCGCATACCGCTGTGCAAAGCTCCCTAGTGTGGGCACGGCCGGAAATGGGTTGGCGAATGTGTAAGGATTGGAGCCCACGTAGTCGACCGTAACGGCATAGGGATTGCCTTGTTCCACCGAGTGCACGAACTGGTTCGCAGCCACACGGTCGTAGAAAATACCTGCACCTCCGCGGAGCACCAGCTTGTTGGTCAACTGGTAAGCGAAGCCGACTCGTGGCCCAAAGTTGCTGTAGGGCGGATGGTTTGCAAGCGGAACACTGTTGGGAGAAATGAACACGCCGGCGGGGGGTTGTCCGTAATGAGCGACGAAGTTGTTAGGGACCACCCAGCCGCCATATGCGGCGGGCGAGCCGTCAGGCGTCGTAGGGACCTGAGTGTTGGGCACCAATTTGCTCAGCCAGGTGGTGCTCAGGCTTCCGTATTTATCGCTGAGCATGCCGTCATATTCCCAACGCACTCCCAGGTTTATGGTTAATTTGCCGGTCACCTTCCAGTCGTCCTGAAAATATGAATTCGAATTGGGCAGCCGATAGCCGTGGACGATGCCATCCGGTCCGCTTTTGGTGCAGAACAGGCACTGCAAAATGTTGCTTTGCCCGCCCACCAGCATGGAATTGAAATCCAGGAAAAACAGGAAGCCACGCTCTAGACCTGCGAAAACGATGTTCCACTGCGTCCATTCGTGTTCGAAGCCGGCCCGGAAGGTATGCCTGCCGTGGGTCCAGGAGATTTGGTCAGCTACCTGCATTTGCGTGGTCGGGCTGTAGCTCGGATTCAAGCCGCCAAACAGGCTGATTCCAGGGATGGCCAACACGATAAACGGCGGCTCTTGATGGCCCGGGCTTGTATTGACGCCACCCTTGGCAGCGTCACTTACCAGGCCGGTTATTCCGAGTTGCTCATTCGTAGCGCCCGGTGGCATGCTGTCGGTGTTGATCGCGACATTCCGCTGGAACGAGCCGCGAATTTCGTTGACAAACGTATTGGTGACTATGGTGGTGAGTTTCAGGACGGCGTTCGTGTTCGCATAATACGAATTGGTGGGAGTGCCCGGCAGGTCGCCGCCGAGTGTTGTCAATTGAGGGTCGCGTGTGTAGAAATACCGCATGGCCAGTGTGTTCTTACTGTTGATCAGATAGTCGCCATTGAGGATCAATTGGTTGGCGTTGTAAATGGCAGGCTGGCTGAAATTGACCGTTTGAGGCGCACCGGTAGTCGAGCCGGGAAAGTAGTAACTTCCATTAGTGTTCTTGAGCTGAAGCAGCTTTAACGCAACCGGGCTGATATTCGAGCCGTCGCAGGCCAAGGGCGCACCGCCCTCCACGAAAGCCGAAACAGTTGGGAAATTGCAGTTGGCTGCCGCCAGTGCAGCCGCGAAACCCGGTGCAGAGCGGTCGCCAGCAGGAATGGGAGGCAGCACGGCGCCCGGCGTCAAGCCATTACCCGCTACTCCATTCTTCTGGCGTGTCCCTTGATAGCTGGCGAAGAAAAAGATCTTGTCCCGCTTGATGGGCCCGCCAATAACGCCTCCGAACTGGTTCTGGTTTAGAACCTGCTTTGGGCATGTACCACTGAACGTGGAGCAAGTATCGCGGTTGTAAAAGAAGTCGTTGGCATTAAGCTGCGAATTGCGGAAGAACTCGAACGCCGTACCGTGGAACGCGTTCGAACCTGACTTGGTCACCACATTCACATTCGCGCCGGGGTTGCGCCCGTAGCTGGCGTCGTAAGTGGAGGTTTGGATCTTGAACTCCTGAATCGCGTCGGGATTAGGAATGCCGATTCCGGTATAGATGCCGCTGTCGGCCGAAGTCCCGGGGTTGGCGATGTTATTGATCGCCACACCGTCCATCTGGAAATTATTCTGGCCTGGGTCGGCGCCGTTTGTACTGATGTCCTGCGTGCCCTTGCCGAATGCGGTGGCGTTATTGGCCCCAGTGTTGGCACCGGAGGCGAGACCCAGAATCTGTGTATAGTTGCGGCTAGACAAGGGGAGCCCGGTAACAGTTGCAGAAGTTACCGTAGTTCCGAGCGTGGAACTGGAAGTCTGCAGCGCTTCAGCCGCTGCCTCCACCACCACCTGCTCATTAGCAGCGCCGACCTCCAGCTTGCGATCCAAAACCGGTGTTTCGGTGACGTTCAAGGTCACGGTCGACACTTCGGACACCTTAAAGCCCGAGGCCTCGAATTTCACTTTGAAATTGCCGGGTGGAATCAGAGAGAACTTGTACACTCCATCTCCAGCGGTCTTCGTGGTGCGTGTCTGATTGGTGTCTGAGTTGGTTAGGGTCACGGTTACCCCTGGCACCACGGCGCCAGAGGCATCGGTTACCGTTCCGGTCAGGCCAGCGGTCCCGGAGGACTGGGCCAGCAGCACCGGCGCAAACACGATTGACAGAACGGTCAGCAACAAGGCAACCCGCCGCGAACAAAGCAGCATCCTGGAATCCATGCGATTTCCCTTTCTGGTGAGCTCGATCTGGCCGCGAGGTGCGTCGGCGGATCGCCGTTACGATTCTGAGCGGAGATGTTATACCTCGCTTGCGACGGGGTCAAGGGGGGGTTCCACACTCGTCCGCCCTGGCCGCGGCTTCCTGCAATTCTCCTTATCGAAAGTGCTTCTCGAACGCGATCAGGTAAAAATCGCCTGGAATCCTTTAGCACTGAAATTTGCTTCTGGACGGTCAGCCACTGTTGGGTCTTGTGACTGCCACCGACGTAGACCCCAGCGTCACATGTTTGTTATGCGGCAGAGATTATGTCCGCTAGCGCATGGCACAAGGAAACGTATTCGCTTAACGAATCGATTCCGTTCAACCTTCATTATTCCCAGCGAAAGACCTTCGCTGAGAGTGCTGTGCAAATCGCAAACCCAGCGACCAGCGCCGCGACGTCGCCGATGTGCGCCGACCACGCCTCTCCCTTCCAGATTCCCTGGAGCAGGGACACGGCGTAGGTCAGCGGCAGCAGGCGCGCCGCGGCTTGCAGGGCTGGTGGCAGCGATTGGACCGGCACGAACAGACCGCAAAGGGCGAGCATGGGATACAGGATGGCCGCGCCGATCGGTTGAGCGAACCGCGCCGTAGGCACAATACTCGCGATCAGAAAACCGATCGACAGAATGCTGCACGTGCTGATCAATAGCGCTGTCGCAAATCCGAATACGGGAACGTGGATATTTACCGGATAAAAGCGTTTGCCCGCCAGCACCAATAACAGCAGGCTGGCCAGCGTCAGCGCGAGTTTGACCAGCACGTGAGCGGTGAGGATCGTCTGTGGACGAAGCGGCGTGGCCCTGAGCCGTTTGAGGATGCCGCCCTCACGGTAGATCGAGATGACAGTGACCAGCGACAACACTCCGTTGAGCGCTACCAGCACGGACGCGAAAACCGGAAGCCCAACCTGAATGAAGCCAGTGGCAGCGATCGAGCCTCGCGTAAGCCGGCCGCCCAGGAGCCGACCGAGCACCACGAACACCAGGACGGGAAACAGAATCGATCCGAACGCACCAAGCGGCTCGCGCAGAAAGATCTTGATCTCCAGCCATGTCAGTTTCCAGAGTCCGCGGAACATGGCTACTTCCTAATCTCGAATCGAGCGGCCGGTCAGCTTCAGAAAAACGTCCTCTAGATTGGGCAGCTCAGTACGAAAGTCCGTGACCCGGATCTGGTTGTCGGACAGACAATGGATCACCTCGGTCACAAAGTCTTCGCCGCGCCCCTGAATGGTGAACAGGGAGTCCTGCCGCGTTACTGTCTCCAGTGATGGCAGCGTGCGCAGGCGTTCTTCGGCGAGATCGTTATCAGTGGCCAGTATGACCGTTCGCGCCGGGCAGTGCCGCCGTACCAATTCCTTCGGGCTGCCCATGTCGATGATCTTTCCGTGCTCGATGATCGCCACCCGGTCGCACAACCGCTCGGCCTCCTCCATCAGATGAGTGGTCATAAAGACCGTCTTGCCGCGATCGCGGATGCCACGCACCAGTTCCCAGATCGCCAGCCGGGCCTGCGGATCGAGCCCCGTGGTTAACTCATCCAGAAATACGACTTCCGGATCGTTGATCAGCGCCAGAGCAATGAACAGCCGCTGCTTCTGCCCGCCGGATAGCGTCATGAACCAGGCGTTTCGTTTACCGGAGAGGCCGAGTTGTTCGAGCAGCCGATCACCTTCCACGGCTTTCGAGTACAGCGATGCCCACAGGTCCACAGCTTCCCATACCTTTATCCTCTTCTGAAGTTGGGCCTGTTGGAGTTGCACCCCAATACGGTTTTGCACCTGATACACGTCGCGGAACGGATCCAGGCCCAGGATCGAGATGGCGCCCCGGTCCGGCCTGCGCACTCCTTCGACGCACTCCATAGTGGTTGTCTTCCCTGCGCCGTTCGGCCCGATCAGTCCGAAGATTTCGCCTTCGCTGACTTCAAACGAAACCTCGGAGACGGCCACCGTCGCCCCGTACGTCTTGCGGATGCCGGAAACCTGGATGACGGGATGAGAAGTCCCCGAGACGCCCATTCGTTGCCCCATTATCTACCGCGCCGGCCTAAAAGCAAAAATTGAAGAAAATATCACGTGCTACGATGATTTGGAAACTGATCACAAGGGTATGAAACAAAACGTCCCGAAATCGGTTGACGAGTACATTGCCGCGCAGCCCGAGGTACTGCGGTCGAAGCTCGAACAGGTCCGCGCCGCGATTAGGAAGGCCGTTCCGGAGGCAGTGGAGGGCATCGGGTATCGCATGCCCGGATACAAGCTGCACGGAAAACCGATGCTGTATTTCGCGGGCTTCAAAGCGCACTATTCGTTGTTTGCCGCATCGGGGACGTTTTTCGCAGCGCTCGAAGATGAACTCCGGGGCTATGAGCTGCGAAAGGGGACGGTCCAGTTCCCGCTCACCAAACCGGTTCCGGTGAAGCTCATCAGCCGGATCGCGAAGCTGCGTGCGGCTGGGATCGCCGACACGGTGAAGAAACCGCTGCTGGGCCGAGAGAACGAAAGGCGTAGTTAGAGCCCGATTGCAGGGTATCGCTAAGCCACACTTTACCTCGGCATTTGACCCCGCATGCCCGGACGGCTGTGCTTGCCGCGCGACGCCCCGGCATTACGAAGAGATGGGCGCACGGGATCGCGCAGCCAGTGTCATCATTCGCTTGGAATAACTAACGCACGGCGATGAGTACCGTGTTCGACGCCACGCCGGCTATGGTTGCTTTGAGTGGCACGGCATCACCCACCGGGGCATCCTGCGGAACCAGCGCGTTCATCTGATACACGCCGATCGATCCCGGCGATAGACCCGAGAATGTGACCGTCGCCGCCACGCCGCCTAAGTCAACTGAAGGTTGGGCTGTCGTCTCAGCCAGAGTGTCAAAAGGGGCCGCCTCACCCGAACCAGGTTGGTTACTCACCGCTCCGAAGCCGGTGGCGAAAATCTGGATGTACTCGCCACGGTTTACCGGCCGAGCGCCCGGGAACGATCCGGCGGGCGCTGCGATCACGACGCCGGGTGTGGCGATAAGAACCGCACCGTGCCCCGCGGCATCCAGCACGAAAATTCCTGGTGTATACGGAAATACCGACTCTTCAAACGTCTGGCCTGGCACACCAGAGACGCTGATCGATAGTTCTGCATCCTTTGCGCCCGCCAGCTCCCAGGGCACTTGCGCGTTCACTTGCCCGGGCGCGACGAAGAGAAGCGGAACGGGAAGCTTATCTATTTCGATTTCGGTTCCGTTTAAGACCTTGCTGGATGCGCCGGTTGGTGGCGTGCCTTGAACCAGTGTAAGGCCACTGCCATAAATCGAAATCAGAGCGCCGGGCGAAAGAGCGGGCGTCTCCCAGCTTGCCGCATTGACCACGCCGTTTTGATCGATATGCGCACCAGTCGCGGGTGTCGTATTCAAATAGATTGTGTCGGTGGTCGCGACGTCCGGTTTGCCATCCCCGTTAAAATCGGCCACCGCCGGGCCCCCGTCGGCCGTCTTGGTCAAAAAAACGACGTTCTGAAAGGTTCCGTCGCCATTGCCTGCCAGAAAACCCAGCCCGGTGGAAACACTAGAAACCAGATCGGGCTTGCCGTCTCCACTAAAGTCCGCCACGGCGAGACTGCCATACTGTTGGCCGATGCTCATGAACGGATCGGGCGTGGAGAAAACGCTGGAGAATGTTCCATCGCCCGCTCCCTCCAGCACTTGCAATTCACCGTTGAAAAAGGGAAAACTTCCGAATCCGGAGATTGCCAAATCGGTCCTGCCGTCCTGATTGAAATCGCCTGCGGCGGGTGCGCTCGCGCCGTTGGCAATCGCTTTCGAGGGGAGCGCTCCAAAAGTGCCGTCGCCTTTCCCCAGAAACACCGTGAGGAAACCCTGGGACGATGGCCCCAGAAGAATTCCGCTGATCACCGCTATATCCTGCTTGCCATCGGCGTTGAAATCAGCCGCGAGACACGCATTGACGGAATTGTTTGAGACGGGGAGAACGGGCGTGGTGTCGAACTCGCCATCGCCTCGGCTAAGCAGGATCACAAGGTTCGAAGAGTCGCGGTCCAACAAAGCCAGGTCGGTTTTGTGGTCGCGATTCCAATCGCCGGCGCACATTGCAGTCAGCCCGGGAGTGCCAGGAACCGACGCTGCTGGTTGAAACGTACCGTTGCTATTGCCGAGGAGAATGCCGATCATGCCGGTCATGAAGGAACCCAACGCGAGATCGGCGTGGCCGTCGCCATTGAAGTCGCCAACAACCAGCAAATCCGCATGTGGAGACCCAAACGGCAGCGGCGGCTGGAACGTGCCGTCCCCTTTGCCGAGATAGACACTCCCGGCGGACGTTGCGTCGGCCGAAGTCTCCAGTACAGCGACATCGGCGTGACCATCGCCGTTGAAATCCGCCACTACTACGTTACTCGCCGGCGTGGTTCGGTAAGTAAGCGGCGTGAAGCTGACCTGTGCAAGAGAAAGTGGCGCGAGCGCACACGCGAATAGGGCGAGCGTAGCCGTTTTAGAAGATACCGGAATCCGCGACATCATCGATTTAAGCGTAACGCGCGGAGCGTTTTTACGAATAATTGTCCGGCTAAGATTTGGTGGACGTGTGCCACTGCAAACTCGGCCCAGCAAACGAAAGCATTCGCCTTCTAGCGCGGGCCGATCACTGCTCGCGCGCGCCGGGAGCACGGAACACGCGAGGGCGAGCATGAGGATCGGCGACAGGCGTAGCGGTTAATTGGTGAACGCCGCCACCCACGTACCCAGGTCCTGCCAGCCACTATTGGCTCCCGACACATCCACGGCATGCAGGTAGATATTCTTGGACCCAGCGAAGGCCGGTTGGAAGGTCACGGTAACACTCAGTGTCAATACATCACCGATTCGGGAGACCGTCGCTGTCGCCACATTCAGCGAGCACTGGCTGTTCTGTAACGTCGACGCAGCCCCCAGGGTCGCCGACAGCCACGCGGTGGCGGTGTTGTTCAGCAAGTTGATCTGGTTGGACGCAGAGTTGTAGTACAACAGGCAGGCACTGCTGGCTGGATTGGCTAAGGTGGCATTGAAATAGGCCCAAACTTGTTGCAAATTCGCCGCCCCGGCTGTGTCGGAATATTGGAATGCGAAAGTCTGGCTCGATCCCGATCCTGAATTTGGGGTTACCGAGACGGTCGACGGTGTGCCTGCGCCGGAAGACACAGTCCAGCCGCCCAACTGCTGCCACCCGCTATTGGATCCCGATACATCCACGGCGTGCAAGTAGACGTTCTTACCTCCAGCAAAGGCCGGTTTGAAGGTAACGGTCACATTCAGCGTCAAGCTGTCGCCGCTGAGGACGACCGTCGCAGTCGCCACATTCAGCGAGCACTGGCTGTTCTGCAATGTGGTCGCAGACCCAAGGGTGGCAGGCATCCATGCCGTCGCGTTATCGCTCAGCAAGTTGATCTGGTTGTTGGCAGTGTTGTAATCCACCATGCAAGCGCTCGCGGCGGGATTGGCCAACGTCGCACTGAAGTACGCCCAAACCTGGGTAAGGCTCGCTGCTCCGGCAGTGTCGGAATACTGAAACGTGAAAGTCTGGCCCGTGCCCGACCCTGAATTTGGTGTGACCGAGGCCGTAGAAGCTGTGCCCGCGCCGGACGTCACAGTCCAGGAGCCCAGTTGCTGCCAGCCACTATTGGCTCCCGACACATCCACGGAGTGCAGGTAGACGTTCTTGGCCCCTGCAAAACCCGGTTTGAACGTGATGGTCACGTTCAGTGTCAGGTTGTTGCCGCTCGCGGCCACCGTCGCCGTCGCTACATTCAGCGAGCATTGGCTGTTCTGCAATGTCGTCGCAGACCCCAGATTTGCCGACAGCCACGCGGTCGCGTTGTCGTTTAGCAAATTGATCTGGTTGTTGGCAGTGTTGTAATCCACCATGCAAGCGCTCGAGGCGGGATTGGCTAACGTCGCGTTGAAGTACGCCCACACCTGGGTGAGGCTCGACGCTCCTGCAGTGTCGGAGTATTGCAGCGCGAAAGTCTGGCTCGCGCCCGATCCCGAACTCGGCGAGACTGAGACCGTCGACGGTGTGCCAGCCGTGGACGTCACAGTCCAGGAGCCCAGTTGCTGCCAGCCGCTATTGTCTCCCGACACATCCACGGCGTGCAGGTAGATATTCTTGGACCCAGTGAAGGCCGGTAGGAACGTCACCGTCAAATTCAGCGTCAAGGTGTTACCACTCGGCGCCACCGTGGCTGTCGCAACATGCAGCGAGCATTGGCTGTTCTGCAACGTCGCCGCAGCCCCCAGGGTCGCCGATAGCCAAGCGGTGGTGGCGTCGTTCAGCAAGTTGATCTGGTTGGACGCAGAGTTGTAGTACAACAGGCAGGAATTGCTGGCTGGGTTGGCCAGCGTGGCGTTGAAGTACGCCCACACCGACTGCAGGCTCGTCCCACCGGCGGAATCGGAATATTGCAAGGAGAAAGTCTGGCTCGCTCCTGATCCCGAATTCGGAGCGACCGAATTTGCGGCCGGAGTGCCGCCGGCGACCGGCACGGTTGCGCCCGAGTTCGGATCCACCATCAACGTTGAAACATCCACAGCTTCAAAATTCGAGCCGTGGATGGTGGTCAAGGCGTGCAGATCATCATTGTCCCAGCGCGAATCCGGCGCCCCTGAGATAAACCACGACGATCCGTTGTCGGCCAGCAGCATGCCATAGCGCTGCAATGCGGTCAGGATGATCTGATTGGTTGCCGAGAAGGTCGATATATCAAACGACGATTTCAGGCGGAAGCGCGCGCCCATGGGCGGATACTGCGCGCCGGTAAGAGAGGAGGCCTCGTGCCGGCCCGGCCATACATAAGTATTCTGAGTCTGGGGAACGGTGAAGCGAATGGCATGACGGATTGCCCCCGATACAATTTCTTCGTACCGAACCAGTCCGGGGAAAATGGGGAGGCCCGCCGCATCCGCCGACGTCCACCCTGCCGGCCGGAGCGCGTCTGAGGATAGGTTGAAGATTGCTCCTGAACCGCCCTGCCAGCTGGCCGCCTGGGGAAACCCATCGTAAATTTCGTAGAGGATGCAATTGTCGGTGTCGACTGCGATCACATGCCGGTCGCCTGTGCTCGAACTGCCGCCCTCGACGGGCGCGTTGAGCGGTATGGCATATGGACCGGGATCGCTCTCGCTTTGATAGGTGAATGTGGCGGGATACTTAGTTTGGCTTCCTGGGACCGTCACGTAGGGAATGCCGATCGGCTCGCCATTGTAGGTTCCCGACCCGAAATCTGGGTGAAGCGGCGAAGAGGGTCCAATGGTGGAGACCCAGGCGGACGAACTGGAGTTGACTGGGAGTTGGTCAACACGCGCGTTCCAGATATTGTCGGCAGGAAAGACCGGGCAGTTGCCCTCGACGGGTCCCTGAGCCACCGCCAAGCTGGCGAGCCCAGCCAGGACGGCAACGCAGCGCAAGGTTTTCAGAATCGATACCCCGAAAGCCAGCATAGAGTCACAAAGCGTGTCCTTACAATCGGGTAAGTGCCTGAGCACACTTACCTACTTTGATACGGAAAAACTGTGTAAGTCCCGGGGCGCCGGGACAGACCGCTCCCCATGGAGCAACGCTACTGGCTAGGGCCACGGTATCTCGGATTGCTAGGCTCTGGGCGCCGAAAGCACCGACTCAATGGCTTCCAAGAGCTCACGGGAGTGGATCGGTTTTGACACATACCCGTCCATTCCGGCCTTCAGGAAGCGCTGACGGTCGCCCGCCATGGCATGCGCCGTCATGGCAACGATTGGGATATGGCGCCCGGTGGTTTGCTCGATTTGCCGAATCGCAGCCGTGGCTTCGATCCCATCCATCACAGGCATCTGAACGTCCATCAGGATCAGGTCAAAGGTGTTTTCCTTGCAAGCCTTCAAAGCCTTGACCCCGTCGTCCGCCACCACAACCAGGTGTCCCTCTTTCTCCAGCAGTCGCGATGCCAGCCGTTGGTTGACAGTGTTGTCTTCCGTGAGAAGTATGCGCAGGGGCTCCCGTCCCTCCCGAAGGCTATGGCGTGTCACGAGTTGGGCGGAACTCGCCACCCCCTCGCGCGATCCCAGCACGTGGAGAAGCGCTTCGAGAAGATCAGACTGCAACACGGGCTTGATCAAGTAGGCTGCGATGCCCAGTTCTTTGCAGCGAACGGCGTCGCCGCGTTGTCCGCCCGAGGTCAGCATGACGTTGACCAATCCATCGAGTTCGGGTAACTTCCTAATTCGCTCAACCAACATGAAGCCATCGACGTCCGGCATGTGGCAGTCCAGGACCATGAGTCCGAAGGGAGTCCCAGCGGCCTTCGCCTCTTTGAGAAGACGAATCGCATCTTCGGCCCCAGCCGCGGAGGATGTTTTCATGCGCCAGTAGCTAAGGGTCACCTCCAGGATCTGCCGGTTGGTGGCATTGTCGTCGACGATCAGGACTCGCACATCGTCGAGCATGGCCGGGTCCAGTTTGGCCGGTCTGGACACCACAGTGTTCGCGTTTTCGAGCCGCGCCGTGAAGTGGAACGTTGTCCCACGGCCCTCTTCGCTCTCCAGCCAGATTCGTCCCCCCATCATTTCAATCAAGCGAATCGAGATACTGAGCCCCAGACCTGTACCACCGTACTTGCGCGTGGTGGATGTATCGGCTTGGCTAAACGGCTCAAAAATCAGTGTCTGCTTGTCGGGGGGAATCCCAATTCCGGTATCGGTGACAGAGTAGTGTAAAGTGACTCCATCTTTGTCTTGCGATTCGGCCTCCACACGAAGGACCACCTCGCCATGGTCGGTGAACTTGATCGCGTTACCGACCAAGTTTAAGATGACCTGCCTCAGCCGGACCGGGTCGCCCACAAAGAAGTCCGGAAGTTCCGGGGGAACGAAATACGTCAATTCCAAATTCTTCTGATGGGCGCGCACGGCGATCGTCTTCATCGCCTGTCCGAGATGGTCCCGCAGGTTGAACTCGATAGGATCCAGAGTGAGCTTCCCAACTTCGATCTTGGAAAAGTCCAAGATGTCGTTGATCACGGTGAGCAGAGAGTCGGCTGAATACTTAACCGCGTTCAAGTATTCGCGCTGTGTCGGGTCCAGCTCGGTGTCCAAAGTGAGGTCAGTCATCCCGATGATGCCATTCATGGGGGTTCGGATCTCGTGGCTCATGTTGGCTAGGAATTCAGACTTCGCGCGATTGGCGGCTTCGGCTGCCTCCACCATTTCCTTTTCATTTGTAATGTCGAGCGAAGCGCCGATCAAGCGCCTCGGCTTGCCTTCCACGAACTGCACCTGGGCAGTGCTGCGTCGCCAGCGAATGACTCCGGGCTGGGGTACGATGCGAAAGTCGACGCAGTAGGGTTCTCCGGTGGCAAACGCACGATCCGAGCCGGCGGCAAGCAGCGCACGATCATCGGGATGCACCACTTGCCGTACCTGGTCCACATGCGTCCCTACGCTGGCGTCTTCGACCCGTTCCAATGCGGCCCAGGCTTCCGATCCCTTCACGATGCCAGTGACGAGGTCCATCTCCCAAATTCCGAAGGTCGCGGCGCTTTCGGCCAACTTGACGGTGTGGAGATAGCGCTGCAGTTTTTGATCAGAGAGCATCCGCTCAATTGCGATAGCCGCGATGCGCGTTCCTGATTTTGCAATCTCCAGTTGTAGCTCCGAAGGCTCGACGGCCTGGCGGTGGTACACGGCTAAAACACCGATCACCTCGCCGGACGAATCGGGAATCGGCAGGCACCAGCACGATCGTACGCCATACAGTTTCGCGAAATCCCGCACCTGATCAGACGTCGCACTAGTCCGCATGTCAGGCATGATGACGGGTTTGTTCGAGGCCGCCGACGCGCTCGAGAGGCAGCTATCGGACTGTAACGGGAGCCGGTTTTCGCTGAATTTTGTACCAACCGGAAGCCGACCGCGTGAGCCCTCAACGAGGCATTTCTCTTCTTTGTCGACGACGAAGATGACACAGTAGCAGTTCCCGGTGAGCCGCTCGATTCCCTCGCTCAGTGCGTCCAGCAACTGTTTGAAGGGCGCGCCCCTTGCGATGAGCTCCAGAACTCGAATTTCGTGCTCCATGCGATCCAGTGCTGGTTTCAGAAGATCGGCCTTTCTTGATCTCTGTTTGCGCCGGCCTGACAAGATGGCAGCCAGCGGCGTAGTCACCAGGAGTGCGGACAGGACGTGGGCCCACATATAAGAGGATTAGCAAAGCTTCGCGCGCTTACCAGCGCTGTTCATCGTTTGGCGTATATCACATCGCTACGCTTGTCTATCGGAATCTTATAGGTAGACCGATAGGGCTAAGTTTCCTGGCCAGCTAAGGTTTTGCCTGTTTGCCCTTGCTCAGGACCCAGAGCGCCTTGGGCACTGATGTCACGCCCTTGCCATCCCCGCCGGGGGCTCGTCTGGGACCCTAAGAGATCCTTGCGCCCAGCGGCGTGGGCGGCATGAGCGAAGCGTGCCGCGCGAATGAGCGAAATACTTTGCCGCCGGTCTATCGCCGGGCCATAGGCGAAACTCAAACCCATGCATCCGTCCGATGGCGGAAACCGCCCCGATTAGTCTCTCCAAGTTTGCGTTTTTGCATCTCCTCAACTTCCTTGTCGTTCGTGCCTTAGTGTCACGACATGTTTCCGGGTGGCGCCGCCTCAGGGTCTTCCGCCTGTCGGAGGCGGAGCAAGGGCGATCATTTCTTTGGCGTAAACATCATTCGAGAGCGATTCCCGGAAGCGCGGTTCGTCGCGTGACGAGAGGTGATCGGCGTTATGAGCAAGCAGGCCTCGATGCCGTTCTCGACTCTTTTTGC
>Ga0210394_10004712_pt1 | contig 15722 bp, 10 predicted proteins | sample IncBWC12MmetaG_FD_160121 | JGI IMG/M metagenome (GOLD analysis project Ga0210394, IMG submission 160121) | Forest soil microbial communities from Barre Woods Harvard Forest LTER site, Petersham, Massachusetts, United States - Inc-BW-C-12-M | ecosystem: Environmental > Terrestrial > Soil >... | reverse complement strand
TCCGATCTATGATGTCGAACTGGTCGGAGGAAAGAATTCGTCGTTGGGGGAAATGCTGCGCAGCCTGTCCGGCCTCGGGGTGACGGTGCCGGATGGCTATGCGACCACGGCCCAGGCTTACCGCGACTTCCTGAGTCACGACGGCCTCGCGCACCGCATCGCGCAGGCATTGTCACAGCTCAATGTCGAAGACCTCGCCCAGCTCACGCGCATCGGCGCGCAGATCCGACGCTGGATCCTCGATACGCCGTTTCCAGAACGGCTGCAGGAGGAAGCACTGGCCGCCTGGCGGCGCATGGACCAGGGCCGGGGCATCGCGGTCGCGGTGCGCTCTTCGGCGACCGCGGAGGACCTGCCCGAAGCCTCGTTCGCCGGCCAACAGGAGACCTTTCTGAACGTGCGCGGTGAACAGGCGCTGCTGCAGACCATGCACGAGGTGTTCGCATCGCTGTTCAACGATCGCGCCATCGCCTATCGCATTCACCAGGGCTTCGATCATGCCGTGGTGGCGCTCTCGGTCGGTGTGCAGCACATGGTGCGCAGCGATCTCGCCGTCAGCGGCGTCATGTTCACGCTCGACACGGAATCCGGGTTTCGCGATGTCGTATTCATCACGAGCTCTTACGGACTGGGCGAAACCGTGGTGCAGGGAGCCGTCAACCCGGACGAGTTCTATGTCTACAAGCCGGGCCTGCGCGCGGGGCGCATGGCGATCCTGCGCCGCAATCTGGGTGCCAAGGCCGTCAAGATGGTCTATGCGCCGCAGGGCTCGAGCGAGCGCGTCGCAACCGTCGATGTGCCGCAGGCGGATCGCAGCCGCTTCTCGCTCGACGACCGCGAGATCGAGCAATTGGCGCGCCAGGCGCTCACGATCGAAGAACACTATGGCTGCCCGATGGACATCGAGTGGGGCAAGGACGGCGAGAGCGGCAAGATCTTCATCCTGCAGGCGCGCCCGGAGACCGTGCAGAGCCGCGCCGGACGCAGCTTTCAGCGCTTCAGGCTCAAGTCTCGCTCGCGCGTGCTGGTGGAGGGCCGCAGTATCGGCCAGCGCATCGGCGCCGGCCGCGCGCGCGTGATCCGCGACGCCGGTGAGATGGAGCGCGTTCAGCCAGGCGAGGTGCTGGTGGCCGACATGACCGATCCCGATTGGGAACCGGTCATGAAGCGCGCGGCGGCGATCGTCACCAACCGCGGCGGCCGCACCTGCCACGCCGCCATCATCGCGCGCGAACTGGGAATACCGGCCGTGGTCGGGTGCCGCGAGGCCACCAGTGTGATTGCGGATGGCGCGGACGTCACCGTATCCTGTGCCGAGGGCGATACCGGCTTTGTCTACGAAGGCGTGCTTGGCATAGAACAGCAGCAGATCCAGCTCGATGCCATGCCGCCGGCGCCGGTGCACATCATGATGAACGTCGGCAATCCGGATCGTGCTTTCGCGTTCGCCGCCCTGCCCAATCACGGGGTCGGGCTTGCGCGCCTCGAATTCATCATCAATCGCATGATCGGCGTGCATCCGCGCGCACTGCTCGAATTCGATCGTCTCAGCCGCGAGCTGCAGGCGCAGATCCGCCAGCAGATCGCCGGCTACCCCGACCCGACCAGTTTCTTCGTCGACAAGCTCAGCGAAGGGGTGGCGCAGATCGCCGCGGCGTTTGCGCCGCAACCGGTGATCGTGCGGCTGTCCGATTTCAAGTCGAACGAATACGCCAATCTCATCGGCGGCCGCGACTATGAGCCGCACGAAGAGAACCCGATGCTCGGCTTTCGTGGCGCCGCTCGCTACATCGATGAGGCATTCCGTCCCTGCTTCGAGCTCGAGTGCCGGGCGCTGCGCCGCGTACGCGAGGACATGGGACTGACCAACGTGCAGGTCATGGTGCCATTCGTACGCACGCTGACGGAGGCGCAACAGGTCACCGAGCTGCTGGCGGCCAACGGCCTGGCGCGCGGCCAGCACGATCTGAAGCTGATCATGATGTGCGAACTGCCGACCAATGCGCTGCTGGCGGAGCGCTACCTTGAATATTTCGACGGCATGTCGATCGGGTCGAACGACCTGACGCAGCTGACGCTCGGCGTCGATCGGGACTCCGGCGTGGTGGCCAAGTCGTTCGATGAGCGCGACGATGCGGTCAAGGCGCTGCTGAGCATGGCCATCAGCGCCTGCCGGCGGCTACACAAGTATGTCGGCATCTGCGGCCAGGGCCCCTCGGATTATCCGGACCTGGCACGCTGGCTGGTCGAGCAGGGTATCGACAGTGTATCGCTCAATCCCGATACGGTGATCGAGACCTGGATGTTCCTGGCCGGGATCAAGACCTGAATTCCCGTCCGATGCGCACCATCTGCTTTGTCTCCGATCGCACCGGCGTCACCGCCGAGACGATGGGGCACAGCCTGCTGTCGCAGTTCGAGGGGCTCCAGTTCCGCTCCGTGACGATGCCGTTCGTCTCGAGCGTCGAGCAGGCACGCGGCGTGGTGCGCCGAATCAACGCCATCGCACAGGAGGAGCGCGCGCGCCCGATCATCTTCTGCACGTTGGTGGACGACCAGGTGCGCGCCACGGTCAAGCAGGCCGATGGCCTGTTCCTGGATTTTTTCGCGGCATTTCTCGGACCGCTCGAGAGCGAGCTCGAGATGGAATCCGCACACGCCAGCGGCAGGGCGTTGCACGGCACCAGCAGCGATCCGAGCTACACCGCGCGCATCAACGCGGTGAACTTCGCGCTGGCCAATGACGATGGCGCCGGCCAGCGCAACTATCGCAGCGCCGAAGTCATCCTGATCGGCGTATCGCGTTCGAGCAAGACGCCCACGTCGCTCTACATGGCGCTTCAATACGGCATCTTCGCCGCCAACTATCCGCTCGCCGAGGAGGAGCTCGAGGCCGGCACGCTGCCGGCGGTGCTGCTGCCGTACCGGAACAAGCTCTATGGCCTGACCGTCAAGCCGGAACGGCTGCAGCAGATCCGCAGCGAACGCCGGCCCGGCAGCCGCTACGCCTCGGCGCAGCAGGTGCAGTACGAGGTGCGCACGGCGCAGACGCTGCTCGAGCGCCTGAGTGTGCCGTATCTGGATGTCACCGACTGCAGCATCGAGGAGATCGCGAGCCGCATTCTCGATCACATGGGATTGGCGCGTCACGCGCGCATGTAGGGCAAAAACGTCAGGCTTTAACATGCGCGCCGTCAAGCGCCGCCGCGGTGCCTGTCGACGCCGAGCCGACCGCCGGGACTGGCCGCCCAAATCGGTAGATAATCGTCCCCTCGGCGTTGCGACGACGCCCTGGAGAGCGGATCCGCATGAATCAGCATCGAATCGTGGCGGCACTGCGCGCGGTGCTGCCCGAGCGTTGCGTGCTCCATCGAGAGGAGGACACGCGGCCGTATGAATGCGACGGCCTCACGCTCTATCGGCAGCTGCCCATGGTCGTGGTGCTGCCGGAAGAAGAGCAGCAGGTCGCGCAGGTGCTCCAACTCTGCCACGCGCACGAGGTGCCGGTGGTGGCGCGCGGTGCCGGTACCGGATTGTCGGGCAGCGCCCTGCCGCACGTGAATGGCGTGCTGCTGTCGATGGCCAAATTCAATCGCATTCTGAAGGTCGATCCGCAGGCCCGCACGGCCACGGTCCAGCCCGGCGTGCGCAATCTCGCCATATCGGAAGCTGCCGCGGCCTACGGTCTCTATTACGCGCCCGACCCTTCCAGCCAGATCGCCTGCACCATCGGCGGCAACGTGGCCGAGAATTCCGGCGGCGTGCACTGCCTCAAGTACGGACTGACCGTGCACAACGTACTGCGCGTCCGCGCACTGACCATTACCGGTGAATCGGTCGATTTCGGCAGCACGGCCCTCGACTCGCCCGGGCTCGATCTGCTCGCGATTGTCATCGGCTCCGAGGGCATGCTGGCCGTGACCACCGAAGTCACGGTGAGACTCGTGCCGCTGCCGCAACTGGCCCGCTGCATCATGGCGAGCTTTGCCGAGGTGACGGACGCGTGCCATGCGGTGGCAGCGCTGATCGCCGCGGGCATCATTCCGGCTGGACTCGAGATGCTCGACCAGGCGGCCTCGCGCCTGGTCGAGCCTTACGCACATGCCGGCTACGATCTGGACGCAGCAGCCGTGCTGTTGTGCGAATCCGACGGTACGCCGGAGGAGGTCGAAGCCGAAATCGAGCACATGACCACCGTGCTGCGTGCATCCCATGCCACGCGCGTGCAGGTCTCGCGGGATGAAGCCGAGCGCCTGCGCTTCTGGGCCGGCCGCAAGAATGCGTTTCCGGCAGCGGGCCGCGCGGCACCGGCCTACTACTGCATGGATGGCACCATTCCGCGCCGGCACCTGGCGCAGATGCTGCTCGCAATCCAGGGGATGGAGCGCAAGTACGCTCTGCAGTGCCCGAACGTGTTCCACGCCGGCGACGGCAATCTGCATCCGCTGATTCTGTTCGACGACAGCGATCCCGATTCGGTGGCGCGCGCGGAAGCATTCGGCGCCGAGATCCTGGAACAGACGGTGCAGATGGGCGGCACGATCAGCGGCGAGCACGGCATCGGCGTCGAGAAACTGGATCAGATGTGCGCACAGTTCGACCGGCCGACGCTCGATGCCTTCATGGCCATCAAGCATGCCTTCGATCCCAGCGGCCTGCTCAATCCCGGAAAGGTCGTGCCGACGCTGCATCGATGCGGCGAATACGGCAAGCGTCGCGCCGGCGCCGAGACCGCGCGCTTTCCGGATCTGCCGCGATTCTGATGGACCACGCGCTCGCCGCCCTGACCGAGCGAATTCGTGCGGCCGCAGACACTCGCGAGTCGCTGCGGATCCGGGCCGGCGGCAGCAAGGATTTCTACGGCAACACGCCGCACGGCACGCCGCTCGATCCGCGCGCAGTGCGCGGCATCGTCAGTTACGAGCCGACCGAGCTCGCGCTCGCGGTACGCTGCGGCACGCCGCTGGCGGAAGTCGAGGCACTGCTGGACTCGCGCCAGCAGATGCTGGCGTTCGAGCCACCGCATTTCGGCGAGACCGCGACCATCGGCGGCTGCATCGCCAGCGGGCTTGCCGGGCCGCGGCGGGCGTCGGCCGGCTACGCCTACGGCGGCGTGCGCGACTTCGTGCTCGGAGCGAGGCTGCTCGACGGCCGGGCACAGCTGCTCTCCTTCGGCGGCATGGTCATGAAGAACGTGGCCGGATACGATGCCGCACGCCTCCTGGCCGGCTCCCTGGGCGTGCTCGGCGTGATCGTCGAGGTATCCCTCAAGGTAGTTCCCAGGCACGCCGTGGAGACGACGCTGCGCTTCGAGCTGGATGAGTCCGCGGCGCTGCGCCAGCTCAATGCCTGGGGCGGACAGCCGCTGCCGATCTCGGCTTCGGTATGGCGCGACAACTCGCTGCTGCTGCGTCTATCCGGCTCGGCGGCCGCGGTCGCCGCGGCGAGCGCGCGGCTCGGCGGTGCGCGCGGCGATGAGGACGCCGTCGGCAGCGTCTGGCGCGCCCTGCGGGAACAGAGCGATGCATTCTTCGCGGGCGACACGCCGCTGTGGCGCATCTCGGTACCGCCGACCGCTGCGCCGCTCGAGCTCGGTGCAGCGCAGCTGATCGAATGGGGCGGCGCGTTGCGCTGGCTGCGATCGCAGGCGCCCGCCGCTTCGATTCGTGCGCGCGCGCAGCAGCTCGGCGGTCATGCCACCTTGTTCCGTGGCGGCGATCGCTCGGGCAGCGTGTTCACGCCGCTCGGCTCCGGGTTGCTCGCGATTCAGCGGCGATTGCGCACTCAATTCGATCCCTTGAGTCTATTCGACTGCGGCCGACTGTATCCGGAGCTCTCCCGTGCAGATAACGCTCGCTGATTTCATTCGCAACACCACGCAGGGCGCGGAGGCCGAGGCCATCCTGCGCCGCTGCGTGCACTGCGGATTCTGCACCGCCACCTGTCCGACCTATCAGCTGCTCGGGGATGAGCTCGATGGGCCCAGAGGACGCATCTATCTCATCAAGCAGATGCTCGAGGGGGCTCAGCCCACGCGCAGCACGCAACTGCACCTGGACCGCTGCCTCACGTGCCTGAACTGCGAGACCTCCTGCCCTTCCGGCGTGCAGTACGGACGGCTGGTGGACATCGGTCGTGAGGTCGCGGCAACGCTCGTCAGGCGAACGCCGGGAACGCGACTGTGGCGCGCCTTTGTGCGCGAGCTGTGCGACGGGCCGTGGTTTACGCCCGCCCTGTCGATCGCACGGACATTGCGGCCACTGCTGCCGAAGCCATGGCAGCAGAAGATCCCGCTGCGGCGAGCCGCGGGCGCCTGGCCGACGCGGCGGCACGACCGCCGGATGCTGCTGCTGGCCGGCTGCGTACAGCCGAGCATGGCGCCCAACATCAACTCCGCGACCGCGCGTGTATTCGATACGCTCGGGATCGAACTCGTGGTGCCGCCCGACAGCGGCTGCTGCGGCGGCCTGCGCCGCCACACCGATGATCCGGCAGGCGCGCTGGCGCAGGCTCGACGCAACGTCGACGCCTGGTGGCCGCATCTCGAGGCGGGTGCCGAAGCAATCCTCATGAACGCGTCCGGCTGCGGCGCCATTGTGCGCGAATACGGCCATCTGCTCCGCAACGATCCGGTCTACGCCACCAAGGCTGCACGCGTATCGGCGCTCACGCGCGATCTGGCGGAGGTGCTGCCGGCGCTGCTGGCGCCGCGGTTGCCGCTCGCTGCCGCCGGATCAGCCGGGCGTGTCGCGTTTCATCCCCCGTGCTCGCTGCAGCACGCGCAGCGCATCCGCGGGGTGGTTGAGGCACTGCTGAGCGCCTGCGGCGCCGAGGTCGTACCGTTCAAGGACGCACACCTGTGCTGCGGCTCGGCGGGCACTTACTCGCTGCTGCAACCGGAGCTTGCCGGGCAGTTGCGCGACCTCAAACTCGCAGCGCTGCTCGAGCCCCGGCCAGACACGATTCTGTCCGCCAATGTGGGATGCATTACACACTTGTCGGGCAAGTCGCCGATTCGAGTGCAGCATTGGATCGAATGGGTGGATGCCCATTTTGCTACCATTCCAGCCCTCGGCAGCGCTGATTTGCCTACAGGTCGAATGATTGAGCCGCGGTAATGATCACTCAGATTGGCGACATCATCGAGCAGATTCGGAACACTTCGAGCGCAACGCCGGCTGCGCCGGTGTACAGCGAGGTGCAGGTTGAACGGTGGACGGACGGTAAAACCGAGTGCATCGTCGATCGCGTGGCGGAAGAAGAGCCGGTCGCCCTGACCTATCAACGCACACCGCACGTCGTAATGCTGACCACGCCGGCGAATCTGGAAGATCTTGGAGTCGGTTTCACGCTCAGTGAAGCGGTCGTGAACGGTGCGGACGAGATCAAATCCGTGGAACTGGTGCACGAGGATGGCAGCTTCGAAGTGCGTATCGGTATCGCCGGTGAGCGCTTCGCCGCCTTGCTGCAGCGGCAACGCAATCTCACCGGCCGCACCGGTTGCGGCCTGTGCGGCGCCGAGACCATCGAGCAGGCCATTCGTCATCCACCGCCGGTCGGCCGCGGGCCGACCGTCTCGCTGACGGAATTGCATCAGACCCTGACCGAACTGCAGGCTCGACAGCAGCTCAACGCTCTGACCGGCAGTGTCCACGCAGCCGCATGGGCGTTACCGGGCAAGGGGATCCAGTTGGTTCGCGAGGATGTGGGACGTCACAACGCACTCGACAAGGTCATCGGCGCGTTGACGCGCGCGGGCGTCGATTGCACAGCCGGATACGTGGTCATCACCAGCCGCGCCAGCTATGAGATGGTGCAGAAGGCCGCGACCGTCGGCATTGCGCTGCTCGCAGCAGTATCGGCACCCACGGCGCTCGCGATCAGGCTCGCGCAGAAAGCGCACGTGACATTAGTTGGTTTCGCGCGCGCGCATCGGCATGTGGTCTATGCGCACCCGCAACGATTGCAGGGATAGGTCAGCGCCGTCCAATCGTGCCAGGATCTGCGGCCATTGCTTGACCCAGCAGCACGCGTGATCGAACTCTGGGAAGCGCCAGATTCGATCAGGACTGACGCCGTTGAAGTAGCGACGATTCACTGCCTCCGGCACGTTGGTGTCGCGTCCGCCGATCAGATGCCACTGCTCGATCGCCGCAGCCAGCGGTGGCTCGGACGCCGGGTCGAGGCTGCCGTCGAGCGACCAATAGTGATGCCAGCGCGTCCACTCGGCCACGTCCAGATTGGCGGCAATCGTCACCAGCATGCGCGTCGCGGGCACGTGTGGTGCCATCAGGGCCGCGAGCGTGCCACCACCACTGTAGCCAACCAAAATGACCTTTTTATAGCCGGCGCCGTCCGCAAACCGGTTGAGCGCAGCCGCCATGCTATCGACCACCTCGCGCGAGTAGCGGCGATCGGTCCACATGTCGGGCCCACAGGGCGCGCCCGATTGGACCCGGAAATAACAGGGTCGCCCGAGATAGAGAACGGCATGCGGGGTGCGCGTTGCCAGCTCGAGTGCCAGTAGACGATGCGGCGTCGGATCGCGCGCAATTCTCGTGCCAGCATCGGTCCAAGGTAGACCATCCCCGTCGATGAACACGTACAGGGCCTCGATCGGCGCACCGCGGATTTCGAAGATCTGATGCTGGAACTGCGTTCCCTGCAGTACGGCGGAGTGAAAGCCGTGGCGGCTTGCGAACAGGTGCGCACGAGAAGTGGAATTCGCGCAGCCGCCGAGCGCGAACAGCAGTGAAAATATCAGCGCCAGACGATGCGGGTCGCGGGTAGATGCCATCGTCTCAGGGACGCAGCGGCGTCCGCGTCGTTGATGTCAAGGCGTCAGCGCGACGAGCGTGTTACCGAAAACACAAACATTGTCGACATCACACCAGCGGTAGTACAGCGTGGCGCCGCCCGTGACGCCCGGCGGTACGAAACTGAACACGATGGTGGGTATGAAGCCGTTCTGGCCGGCACCGTTTACGCTCTGGCCGCTGCTCACGGCGGCAGCCCAGAGCAGATTGATGCTGACCGTGGCGCAGCCAGCGCTGTTGATGCAACTGTAGAAATTCACCCCGTCGCTCGAGATCTGCAGACTGTAGGCCGGATCACCCAGTTGCGGCGTCCCGCTCGCCTGCACGAAGCAGGAGGTGACGTCGATCGTTATGGCCGTCCCGCTCGCGCTGGCCTGCGCGCTCGGGCATTGGCTGCTCTGCGCCAACGCGGGCGCGGCTTGCGGCACCGTGAGCTCATAGGTGAGGGTGCTGGGGGCCGCGCCGATGATCGCGCTGCTCGCATTGAGCGTCAGATAGTAGATTCCGGGTGTATTGGTCGGCAACGCCGGCACTGATGCGCCTGCTTCCGCGGCAGCCGATGCGCCGCCCGCCACTTCAAGCGGTGTGCCGATCAGGCCCAGAGTGCCTGATGGGCACAGTCCGGTGGCGGCCGAGACCGGGCCTCCCTGGCAAAGCGACCATTGGTAGCTTGCAACGAATAGGCTCTGCGACAGCGCGTCCAGGGCGGCACCGTTGAACCGCGTCAGCACGTTCTGAGCCGGACTGATACCCAGCCCTTTGCCTGTGTCGGGATTCAGCACAACGACCTGAGGCTTCCCGGGGCCTATTACCTGCTGGCCGTTCATGGCAACTGTTCCCGCGCCTGGCACGCCATTCAGATACTGCGCCAGCGTCTGCGCGGCGCTTTGGCCGCCGTCGAAGTCAACCCAGAAGCGGTCGGTCGTCAGCCGCGACAGCGGCATCTGGGCGTCCTGGAAAACCGACTGCTGCACCAGATTGAGGTGTCCTGAGGAAAATAGCAGGAAGTTCTTGTAGGTGGAGAACTGCAATGCCAGTGAAGTGAGCTCCGTATGGCAGGAGCGGCAATAGTGCGCGAACACCTGATGATATAGATCAGTGGACGAAGAAGTGCTCTGCCCGGGCGTCAGCCAGGAGGTCGGCGTCACTGAATCGTCGTACGCGTGGGCGGTGCTGGCGGCCGGATCGCCGCCGTACCACTTGGTGATCAGATCCTTCAGCGCCTGGTAGCGCGCCGGCTCGCCCGTCGCAGGGGACTGCAACGTACGCCAGGTCAAAGCGTTGAGCTTCTGAATATTGGGCGCCTGTGCCGCGCGCGTGTATTGGGATGGATTGATGGAAGCACAGCCCGGCGACAGGGTGGAGATGTTGCAAGCGAAGGACGGATCCGTATCGCTGAACAGCAGCGAACCCTGATCCCAGGGCATGAACGCGGCATCGACAAGCCCGCCATTGGGGTATGGATGTCCGGAAGTGAATCCAGGGGTGCCGCCGTGGCAGGCCGTGCAGGCACCGGGCAGGTATTTCTGGCCGCGGCGATCGAAGTTGACCGACAGTACACGCTTGAAATCGCCGGTGCGGTCGTCAGGCGAGAAGGCGTAAAACTTGGTAAAGCACTTACCCGTGTTGGTGGTGGGATCTGGCGGATTGGAGAAGCAGACGTCCGACGATCCGTACGCCGGCGTGTACTCCATGGCTACGGCAAGAAACGCGCCTAGCTTGGTCGCCGCTGCCTCGAGCGATGGGTAGTTGATGACGACCGCCGCCATGTCGCCGTTGGCGCAGGTCGAGAAGTACATGTCACGACCGAAGCCCAGATCGAAATTGTTGGTGTAGTCGGCGTGGACGACGCTGTAACCACTTTCGCCGACGCCGTAGTCGGCAGCGTTTGCATCGAAGCAGTTCGCCGCCAGCCAGCTTGACAAGGTAGTCCTGGCAGAATTGGGATCGAGCGCCAGGTAGTAAGCACTCGCCGACTCACGCGTTTCCAAAAGCGACGCCGACGCCGACTTCAGTGATTGGGCTCTGAGCAAGTCGTCAGGCGTCAAAGAAGATGAGCCGTCCGCTGTCAAAGGTGTTTGACCCAGCGTCGTATCGATGGTCACCACACCGCCCGGCACCTGCGCGGTAGCGGACGCTCCGATCGCCTGGCCTATTTCGTCGTACAACTGCAGCATGAGCCGCGACGACGCCAGCGCACTGGCCGCCTGGGTGCCATCACACGATCCGGGCGTCGCCATTACGGCCATTGCCACGTCCAGAGTATCAACATCGGCTGGCACCAGCTCACTCGAAACATCCCCGCCAGGGCCGTTGAACTGCTTGAACAGGTCTTCGTCATTACGCGTCGGCAGCGGAAAAGACACGACCGGATTCGTATACGAGAGATACGTCTGCGTGGGAAAGCCCGCCGCGCCGCCAACGGTTGCCAGCCATTTAGCATCGACCTGCTGCACCGGCAGAGCGAACGAACCCGAATTGGCGGCACCGCTGCGAGGTGTATAGGAAATCGTACGCTGCAACTTCACGCAGACAGGCACATCGGCCGACAGGTTGCTGAGACCCGCCTGAGTACTGACACCGACGCGGAAGTGATGCGGCACACCCGGCGCCGGCGGCACAGCCGGCAGAGTCAGGAAGCGATCCGGATCGTTCGCTGGCTTCACCAGCACCTGCGCCGTCGCGGTTCCACTGAGGCCGGAGGCATTGGTGACCGTCAGTTTGAAATTGAGGGGCGTGTCCGCTGCCACCGATGGCGCCGTAAACGAAACCGTGCTGCTGTTGCGATACAGCAGCTCAACCTGAGGCACCGGCGCGGCATCGGTCTGCTGCCACTGGAAACCCGTGATCGAAGTGTTGCCGCCGTAGCTGTCTTTGCCCGACAACTGCACGTCGGCGCCGCTGCGCACGGTGATTGCCACGGGGCTACCGGCCGCACTGGTGGAGCGATAGCCAATCGGTGTCGCGATCACCGTGGGACTATCGATGAACTGAGCGCTGCCGCCGCTGCCGCCGCCGCAAGCCGCAATCAATGCTGCCGACAGAGCCGGCACCAACCCACGGCTCGTCCTGCCGGCAAGGCACTCACTGGCTGTGCGCAGCTGTCTGCCGAGGCGCTTAGAAATCAAAGCGAAATCCCCCTGACACTGCATAGTAATTATAGAATTGCAATTGCAGGACCTTCATGTACTGCAGATAAAGTTGGATTCTGTGCGGCAGGACCGTCTGGATTCCGCCGCTCACTACATAGTAATTGGGATCAATCTGATCGGTCGGAAGCTCGAAGCGATCCGGGGCTGAATTCGAGTTCACGTAGTTGGAGGTGATCGACTGCGACTGATCGCGAAACTCGTGCCGATACTCACCGCGGACAAACGGCCGAATGACCCCGAACCTCGATGACCACGCATAGTCGAAATTCAACCCGAGGCTACCGACCGAGGAAGTGATGCTTTGCCCCTGAACCGCGAGCGCAAATTCCGGGTCTGATCCGCTGCCCCGCTCGGCGAATGCGCCAATGCGCGTACCGAGGTACTGCCAGCCCAGAAAGGGTTGGACGGAGAAGCGGCGGAAGTAGATCGAATAGCCTGAAGACAACGAGGCGACCCACGAGGTCGCGTTGGTGCTGCTCAGGAATGCGCTGTTGACCGCCGTCACCTGCGGGTTGTTGGAGGGATAGGCAACGACACGCCTCGTTTCGAGACTCATGCGCTGCACGCCCAGTGAAAGGTTCACATAGGCGGCATCCCAATCCTCTGCGAAGTAGCCGCTGATACCAGCACCCGAACCTTTTACATTACCGCTGGTGATGCTCTCGCTGGAGTTGAAATCCGCATGCTGCTGTACCTCGCTGAGCAGTACGCCGGCCACCATTCGACGCGACAGCTGCACATCGGCTCCGACGTTCGCTTCGGTAGCGCCGAAACTGAAAGCATCGTCGAAAGTGGTCGGCGCTTTGTCGCCTGAACCATAGGCTGCATTGGCGAACACGCTCCATTTGCCGATCTGGTCGGAGTCCGCGCTCGCACCGCCGCCCAGTTTGCCGCCGCTGGAGTCGGCCTCTGCGACTTCCGCATCGTCGTTCGAACTGTCACCACGGGCAAAGGGGTTCTGTGCCAGAAATCTCAGAGCGCTCAGGCGATTGCTCACCGCCTCGAGCTGGTTGGTGGCAAGTCTGTTGGTCAGGGATCCCTGTGCGGAGTATTCCTCGTCGGCGGTCCAACGCAACGCAAAACCGAGCGCCTGGGCCGAGAGATGCGTGCTGAATTGAGTCTCCCCGTAGCCGAGCAGCTCGGCCGCATTGTCTTCAAGCGTGCGCAGACGATCGAACAGATTGAGCTGCGCACCCGTGCACCCGGCGCCGCTGGGTCCGCAGGTTTTCAGCAGCGCGGCGTACGCGGAATCATCGGCCTCCGCCGCCGCCAGCTCCAGACCATTGAAGCCAAACACACCCGTCGCGTTGTCGGTGATGACCAACGTGGTAAGACAAGGCGCTGCGGCCGCAGCCGCTGCGGCGACCGCCCGCGTGCAACCGGACGACGGCGGCGGAGCGGCTTGCGCCCGCACAACCGAGTGCCAGCCGGGTAACACAATGGATATGAGCGTGGCGAGCCAGAATGCCGCTGCACGTGTCGAGCTGGTGCGCGCTAGCCTACCCAACCGTGCCCTATGGCATGTCCACAAGCAAACGGGCATACGTCTTCCCTATACGTACCATGGCGGCTACTCAAGCCTATTCAAAGGCTTACTCAGAGAGCTTAGAGACCGATTGAGCATTCTTATTCGGAGACCTATGGAGAGATAACCAAGTCACTTCCCTGTGTCAAGCAGAAGCGCCGGGACTGCCGCCCTCTTTTACAGCCAGCCGAGTTTCTTCAGCAGGAAGAACAGCGCCACCAGGGTGACGAAGGTGCCGTTGGCCGAGAGGACAACCTTCCCGCGTTTGCCATCGCTGACGAGCTTCGCATGCGGCGCCGAACCGCCGACGCGTCCGATCAGAATTTTCCGTTCGCCTCAGGGCGACCTACAGCCACCCAATCTTTTTCAGGAGAAGAAACAGAACGATCAGTGATAGCAGGAAAGACGCTCCTGCGATGATTAGTATCTTCTTGAGCCCCGCGCCACCTGAGCTCGAGTCGGCACCGCTGCCGCTCGTCGGCAGCTGAAATATGCACTCGACCCCGCCGAACGAGATGCGGGACCCGGATTCCAGAAACCCGACCATGCACCGTGTGCCATTCACGAACGTGCCATTGGCAGATAGTTGATCGACGACTTTCCAGCGCTTACCCTCGTTGACGATCTTGGCATGCAGTCCCGAAACGCCCGGGCGCTTGATCAGTATCTGACGGTCGCCTTCGCTGCCGACCGTCCACTCTTTAGCTTCGGATGCCGTCGATCGGAGCTGAACGCGCATGCCTCCATCAGGATTACCTGGCACGATCAACAATGGCGTGTCGATTCGCCCGACGGGCTCCTCAGAACCGCTTTTCTGAAGCCGACGGCGTTCTTCCTCCATCTGTTCTTTGGTCATGAACTGCGTTTTATTGCCGCCGGCATACTGCGGATTGTCCACCCATCCGGCTGGCACCTTGACGCGGCCGCTATCGGCGACGACTTCGACCGGCTTTGCGCTGCGAATGACGGTCTTGTCCGCCTGCGACGGATCCACTTCAACGCTGAACAGGTACTCTTCTACGTCGAAGCGCACGCGATCGTTCGAGTTGAGCTGCACCTTGGCATCGATGCGCTTGTCATTGACGAAAGTGCCGTTGGTCGAGCCAAGATCCTGCACCGAGACGGCGTCGGCCGTGACGGTCAACTGCGCATGTTTGCGCGACGGGCTGCCTTCCACCAGCTTTAGGCCGCTGTCGGGATTGCGGCCGACCAATAGGTCCGCAGTCAGCGGAATCACCGGACCGTTGGGCAATTTCTTCAGCGTGAATTTAGGATCAGCCATGACTCGATACGTGTAATGACTAGCGGCCGGCTCTCAAGTGCCAGGCAAGGACTACCACGGCTGCTGCCAGGATCACGCCCGCCAGCGCGGCAATCCAACCGACGACGGTACTGTCAAGCTTCGCAAGCCGACCCATGAGGCGCCGTCGCGGCCTGCCGCCGTGTTGAACGATCTCAACGCTGGTATTGTCGCGGCCGCCCTTCTTGAGAGTTGCGTCCACCAGCCGCTGCACGGCCTCCTGTGGATCGGCGCTCGCCCGCAGAATAACGGCGATTTCGTCATCCCGCAATTCTACCGGTATGCCATCGCTGCACAGCATGATCCAATCGCCCTTTCGCAAGGTTATGCTGTGCTCGGATGGTACGGGCGAGCCCATGCCCAGGGTCTGGAGCACGACACTGGCGTTCGGATGGTTGCGCATTTGCGTTTCGCTGAGCGACTCCGTTTCGCGCAGCGCCTCGACGAATGAATGATCGCGCGTCAGTCGGTGCAGGACGCCGTTGCGCCACAGATAGGCGCGACTGTCTCCGACCCAGACGATGCGGCACACATGGCCGCTGAACTGCGCGCAGACCAGTGTGGAACCCATGCGCTGATCGCCTTCGATCCGCGCGGCGGCCTGCTGAACGGCCTCGTGTGCCTTGAGGACAGCTGCCGTCAGGTCCATGTTGCCAATCTGCGCGAGCAGTGTCTCCTTCACCAGACGGCTCGCGTCCTGGCCATGGGCATAGCCTCCCATGCCGTCGGCCACGAACCATAGCTGGCGGTCCACGTCCCAGCCGACCACATCCTGATTGGGACCCTCGCGGGCACCTGGATGCGTCAGTGCGGCGAATTTGTTCATAACTCAGAACTGACTCAAGACCTTGCCTGCGGCGGCTTTAAACTGCCCAGGGTCGAATGCGCTGGGCTTGTTGACGACGTTTTATAGCGCATCGAGCGCGCTC
>Ga0210394_10004707_pt1 | contig 15732 bp, 16 predicted proteins | sample IncBWC12MmetaG_FD_160121 | JGI IMG/M metagenome (GOLD analysis project Ga0210394, IMG submission 160121) | Forest soil microbial communities from Barre Woods Harvard Forest LTER site, Petersham, Massachusetts, United States - Inc-BW-C-12-M | ecosystem: Environmental > Terrestrial > Soil >... | reverse complement strand
CGAAATCATCGAGTTATGTGTGCGGTGGTACCTCACCTATCGGTTGAGTTACCGGGATCTGGTCGAGATGATGGCCGAGCGCGGCGTCGTCATTTCCCACTCGACCATTCTTCGTTGGGTACAGCGCTACGTCCCCGAATTCGAGAGGCGATGGTCTCGCTATGCCCGCGGCGTGCACTCGTCCTGGCGGATGGACGAGACAGCGGTCTCGGTGCGTGGCGGGACTCGCTACCTGTACCGTGCCGTCGACAAGTACGGCAAAACTGTCGATTCTCTGCTGTGTGCAGATCGCAGCGAGCATTCGGCCCGAAAGTTCTTTACCAAGGCCTTAAAGACCCATCACCCATGGTGGCCGACTAAGCTGAATCTCGACGGCAACGCAGCCAGTCACCGCGCCTTGTGCGTGCTGCGTCAGGAGAATCCCGACTGGCAGTCCGTTAAGATCCGAAGCCGCTGGTATCTTAACAACATCGTCGAGCAAGACCATCGCGCGATCAAGCGACGGTGTGCGCCAATGCTGGCCATGAAGTCTTTTCGCACCGCCGCCACGACGCTCGCGGGCGTGGAGCTCGCGCATCGTATTCGCCAAAGCCAGTTCATATTCGGCTGGCGCGGTCCGCACCAGTTTTCTTCTCTCAAGCACGCATGGGCACGCGCGCTGATGTGCAACGACGATGTACTCACTGCGCGCCAGACCGTCCGCAGGGTCACGTTCGGACGCTACTGCACCAGAACTCAACAGGTGGCCACATGCTGACGGAAACCCAGATCCAATCGATTAAACCGGTTCGCTATGAGCGACGAGTGACCGACGGGCAGGGCTTGTACCTCCTCGTGACGCCCAAGGGCGCCCTTCACTGGCGATTTCGCTATCGCTTTGCCGGGAAGTGCAAGACACTCGCTTTAGGATCCTACCCCGTGGTTACTCTCGATTGGGCCAGGTCACGTCACCAATCTTTTCGTGACCTGCTCGCCCATGGAATCGATCCGTCGGCGCTAAGGACCGCGCTTGGAGAGCACCGCTTCGGCGTAACGATGTGGGAGTGGGAGGCCGAACAGGGTCGCGTACACGCCGGTACTTTTCTTTGCCCGCTGTGCGGCGTCAGTAGGTCGTAGTTGTTCGAGCACCATTCGGTCGGCGTTACTGTCTTTTTCTTTCGTCGAGGCGATTAGCGACCAAGAACCTCGGTATTTTCTTGAGCTCAGCGGCGGCACCGCCGAATTTCATCGGCAGTTGGCCATTGCTTGACGCGCGGCGAGCCGTCTCGCATTTGAGAAGAAGCCCACAGCATTGATAAGGCCGAACAGCACAGAGCCCACAGTAACGGGCGCAACAATAAATGCGAGCGATGCTCCGCTGCTGGCAAGCCACGCTGCCCCGGCCACGGTTACAACAAGCCTCAAGCTGCCGGCCACGAATGGCCATAGCATGTTGGATCTGCCCTGGCTCGCGAAATAGAGCATCAGGCCGACACCAAAGAAGCCATAGGACGGAGCAACGACGCGAAGATAGGTGCTACCGGCGATCAGGACAGAAGGGTCTGTAGAAAAGAGATGAACCCACCAAGAGGGGAAGATTACCAGAAGCACCCCCACCGACTGAGTCGCCACGAACGCAATTGTCGATGCGATGCGTGCGATGCGGTTTCCGCGGCTTATATCTCCAGCACCTGTGGCCACCCCGATGAGAGTGACTACACCGCTTCCCACACTGAAAAGCAGCGGCACGAGGAGTGAGTCGATGCGGGACGCGATACCATAGCCTGCCAACGCCGCAGTTCCTTGCGTTCCGACTGCGCCAGTTACGCCCACCACCGTTAGACTCGCGACGAGAGTTCCGATGGCAGATAGGAGGCCAACGCCAAGAATGGATCGGAAATGGCGCAAGCGCAATGGCGATAGATGCAGCCGCAGTGCCCCCTGACCGCGCAGTAGGTGCCTTAGATATACGACCAAGCCGACGGCGTAGAAGACTAAGGTCGCAGCGCCTGCGCCGCCCACACCCATGCGTGGAAAGGGGCCAAGTCCGAATATCAGGATCGGCGATAGCGGAATCAGAACCGCCGCGCCCACCAAGCTCACAATGGCCGGGATCTTCACCTCTCCGGCCCCTCGCATGGCCGATGCCAGTAGGTTGACCGTCCAAATCAGTGGCGCTCCACCGAATACCCACGCGGAGTACGTAAGGGCGAATCCCAGAGTCTGGCTGTGACCTCCGAGGGATGAATAAAGCCGGGGGGCTAGAAAGATCGTGCCCAAGGCGAACGCGAGCCCGAAGGCCAAGGCGACAATTACGGTGTGGATCAATAGAGCATCCGCGTCGGCTTGGCGCTCTGCTCCGATCGCCCGGGCCACGGCGGATGACACGCCGCCACCAATACCGCCGTTGCTCATGGTGCCCATGAGGATGAGTATCGGTAGCACAAGGGAAACGCCAGCGACCGCCTCTGTGCCGAGACGGCTGACCCAGTATGCCTCCAGGATCGCGACGAATGTCTGAGCAACCACCACGGCGACTACGGGAAACGTGAGCTTCAATAGCGTCGGTACGACCGGCCCGCTGAGCATAACGGCACGTCGTTCCTCGAGCGTGCTGGAAGCTCTATTAGGGGAGAGAGTGTTAGTTGACACGAAGGCCTCTTGTTGAGCTGTGGCACTACAGATATCGCGCGAGCGATACGAGCCCGCACCATAAGGCGATCGCTTCCCGTATAGTGAATGCCAGACTGCCCATTCAACCGAGCAGACTGCCTGGCACGTCGGGTCTCTCCAGGACGATGAAGTGGCCGGCGTTTGGCACCTGAGTGATTTGGGCCGTGGGGATCAGATCCCTGTTGGCCTCTCGATCCGAGGTTCGCGCCCAATCCTTCTCCCCGTAGATGAGATGGACCGGTGCTGTGAGCTTGGAATAACCTGACCGGGCGGCAATGAAGCTGGGAAGGCTGGCATACACGGAGCGTGCGACGGTCGAGTAGCCAGGTCGCCGGCCTACCCTGAGGAGCTCATCCACGTAGTCCTCACGCAGGGCGGTCTTGTCGACGACGCCACCACGGAGCACTGCTCGCATAATGGGCCTGGGCTCCACTCCGGCGAAGATCGGACCGATGCAGGGCGCGAGAACGCCGGAAATGATGAACCGAGCCAGGAGACTGGATCGGAGAATGCCGCCGGCGTAATCATAGGGATTGATCGCCAGGACGCGACGGACTCGCTCGGGGAGTACTGCCGCTGCCGTCAGTGCGAGCACAGCACCCATTGACTCTCCGAGCAGCGTCACATCGCGCAGATCAAGTCGTGTAATGAGATTCGTGACGGCCGCGCGCATGCTGGATTCCTCGTAGGAGGCGCCCGGCACGATCTGCGAGTAGCCCATTCCCGGTAGATCGAGTGCGTACACGGTGTATCGGTCCTGGACCAAGGGAATGAGGTGTCGAAAGTGCTCGGCCTGGGTGCGCACGGTATGCAACAAGACCAATGGAGCGCCCGTTCCGCCCGTGAGGTAGCGAAGTCGACCCTGGCCGAGCTCGTGTGGCGCGGACGGGTCAAGGAAGTCACTGCGGGTGCCCGGAATCCTTATTCCGGATTCCAGATTATTAGCTGAGGACATGGCCTTCTCCCAGGTAAACCGAAGATTTCAGCGCAGCTGCGTCAACCGGTCTCTTGACGCGGAACCAGATGGCATATAGCGCGGGTAAAAAGACCAGCGTTAACACGGTGCCTGCGGCCGTTCCGCCAATCAGAGTGCAAGCCATCGACCCCCAAAACACAGAGGTCGTGAGCGGAATGAATGCCAGCACGGCCGCGAGCGCCGTGAGCAGCACCGGCCGTGCGCGCTGTACGGTCGCTTCCACCACCGCATGATAGGAATCCAACCCCTGAGCCTCATTGGTGTGGATCTGTCCAATCAATATGAGAGTGTTGCGCATCAAAATGCCGGACAAGCCGATCAGTCCAAGAATGGCGTTGAAGCCAAAGGGCTGATGCAGCACGAGCAGAATCGGAACGGCTCCGACCAGGCCCAGCGGTGCCGTCAGGAACACCATGGCCATCGCCGACAGAGAGCGTGTCTGCAGCACCAACACCAGGAGCGTCAGCAGCAGCATGACCGGAAAGACGGGTAGCAAGGCGGAGTTAGCCTTGGCCGAATCCTCGATGTTGCCGCCGGTTTCGATCCGATAACCACTCGGCAGGCGCGCGATGATCGGGGCGAGCGCCTTCTCGATCTCCATCGAGACTTCAGGCGGTTGCATCGAATCATCGAAGTCGGATTGAACGGTGATGGTCGGCGTGCGATCACGCCGCCTGAGAATCGGATCCTCGGGCCGCATCTCGACGCGACCTATTTGACTCAAGGGAACCAAGCGCCCGGTGCGGCTCGTTAGAGTCATCTCATCGAGTCGTGCCGGATCGAGGCGCTGGGGGCCTGCGCTGCGCGCCTCCACTTCCACCGTCCGGATATCCTCCCGGACCTGAGTGACCGGGACACCGGTCAAGAGGAACTGAAGCTGCTGTGCCGCCTCGCTCGAGCTCAAGCCCATGAGCTGCAGCCGATCCTGGTCGAGCACGAAATGGACGGTCGGGGCGCGCTCGCCCCAATCCTGATTCACCTGCCGGGTGTGGGGATTAGCGCGCATCACGGCCTGAACCTGGTTGGCAATGGTACGCACCTCGTCGGGGTCGGGCCCCATGACGCGGAAGTTGACCAGGTAACGCGGGAAGGGTCCGAAAATGAGTTGCGATACACGCACGCGCGCCTCCGGCGCCAGTCCCTGCGCGATCCGCCCGCGTAACCGCCACTTGAGTCGATCGCGCGCCCGCGCATCGGGCGTCAGAACCACGAGTTTCGCGAAGGCGGGATCCGGCAGTTCGGGGTTATAGGAAAAGAAGAAGCGAGGTGCGCCCTGCCCGATGTAGGTCGTGACAATCTTGGCCTCGGGCTGCTGGCGAACCCATTGCTCGACCTTGACAGCGGCGGCTGTGGTCGACTCGATGCTAGTCCCCTCCGGCATCTGCACTTCGACCAGTACCTCGGGCCGATCGGAGCTCGGAAAGAACTGACGCTTGACGAAGCCCATGCCCAGACCTGCCAGCAGAAAGGCAGTGATCACGAGGCCCGCGACCCTGAACTTATGATCCACTGCCGAGGAAATGATGCGACGCAGACGCTGATAGCGCGGCGTCGAGTAGATTCCAGCATGGCCGCCCGCGACCGGCGCGATGTCAGGGAGCAGCTTGACACCCAGATAGGGCGTGAAAACGACGGCCACCACCCAGGAGATGATCAGAGCAAAGCCCACGATCCAGAAAATGTTGCCGGCGTACTCTCCCGCGGTCGAGTGGGCGAAACCCACGGGAGTGAAACCAATGATCGTGACCAGGGTACCCGAGAGCATGGGAGCAGCCGTGTGACTCCAGGCGTAGCCGGCAGCCTTCACCCGTTCGAAGCCCTCTTCGAGCTTCACCACCATCATTTCGATGGCGATGATCGCATCATCGACCAGCAGTCCTAAGGCGATGACGAGCGCGCCGAGCGTGATCCGATCGAAGACGCGGTCAGTGAGCAGCATGACGACAAAGACCGCGGCGAGGGTCAACGGCACGGCCGCTGCCACGACGACACCGACGCGCCAGCCGAGGCTGATCAGGCTCACGATCATGATTACGGCCAGGGCGACGAAGAACTTCAGCATGAATTCGCCAACTGCCTCGCGAATGTTAACCGCCTGATCCACGACCTTCGTGAAGCGCACGCCCGCGGGTAGCGTGCCGGCGATCTGCTTTTCTTCCATATTCAGGGCCCGGCCCAGTTCCAATCCATTCCAGCCGTCCTGCATCACGACGCCCAGCACCAGCGCGGCCTCGCCGTCGTGACGGATCAGGAACGTCGATGGGTCTTCGTAGCCGCGTTTGACATCCGCGATATCGCCAAGCCGGAACGTGCGACCGCCGGCGGCCACCGGGGTGTCGCGAATCTGCTGCAGATCGTCGTAGGCGCCATCGAGGCGTATGAACACCTGCGGCCCGTTGGTGTCGATCGAGCCGGCGGGGGTCACGGTGTTCTGGCGCTGGAGCGCGCCGAGAAGGTCCGCCGGGCCGATACCGAGATTGGCCAGCCGCGCATAGGAGAATTCGACGAAGATGCGTTCGGGACGCTCGCCCTGGATGTTGACCTTCTTGACGCCCGCTACGTGAAGCAGGCGCTGGCGAAGAACCTCGGCCTGCCGGGTCAGCTCTCGCGGCGCGATGCCATGAGCCTCAAGCGCGTAGACCGCGAAAATCACGTCCGAGTACTCGTCGTTGATAAACGGGCCCTGGACACCGACGGGAAGTCTGGGCGCTTCATCGCCTAACTTCTTGCGTGCCTGATAGAACTCCTCGGCAACCGCCGAGGCCGGGGTCTTATCGCTCAGCGAGACCATGAGCACCGCAACGCCAGGTCGCGTGAAAGTCTCCACCCGGTCGTACCAGCGCAGCTCCTGCATGCGCTTCTCGAGCGGCTCGGCCACGAGATCCTGCATTTCCTGAGCGGTCGCGCCGGGCCACACGGCGGTGACGGTGAGGGTCTTGATCACGAACGAGGGGTCCTCGGCGCGACCGAGGCGCAGGAACGCGTAGGTGCCCGAGAGGATAATGGCGACGATCAGGAACAGAGTGATCGCTCGCTCGCGGACCGCCAGCGCGGACAGGTTGAACCGGCTCACGTTGGCTACTCTCTCGCAAGGCGCGTTTCAGTCACCTGGACGCGCTGACCTTCATGCAGGAAGTGACCACCGATGGCGATGATCGGGTCACCGATGTGAATCTCGCCGCCAACGATAGCGCGCTCGCCGTCGAATCGAATGAACCTGACGGGCCGATACGACACGGACGAGGATCGGCGATCGAGCAGCCAGACACCGGGGCCTGCACCCTCGTCATCGACCGCGCCCAGGGGCACCGATACGGCGCCCGCCTGCGCCGAGGCGTTCAGATAGATCGTGACAGTCGCGCCGAGCGGTGCTCTGGCCGCTGCTCCGTCCAGCACATAGCGGGCCTCGAACGTCCGCGTCAGCGGATCGGCGGCATCCGATAGCTGCCGCAGGCGCGCCGGGTAGCGCGTGGCGGCATCGTCATTTGCGCCATAGAGAATTGCGTCAGCCATCGAGCCGAGCGGCGGGCGCAATGTCTCCGGCAGATTGACCGCCGCCTCGCGAGCTCCGGCATGGGCCATGCGGACTACGATCTGGCCGGCGCCAACAAACTGCCCGGGTTCGGCCAAGGTCTCCACCACCGTGCCGTCGGCATCCGCCACGAGCGTTGCATAGCCGCCCTCATCTTGAGCCACCTTGAGCTGTGCTTCGGCGGCGGACAGCAGCGCTCGTGCGCTGTCCGCGGCAGCCTTGACCTGGTCGTACGCCGATTGCGACACCGCACCTGAAGCCACCAGGCCGCCATAGCGCACTTCATCGGCGGCAGCCTGCTGCAGCCGGGCCCGCGCTGCATCCGCATTGCCGACCTGAACGGTAATGACATGTGTGTAATCCGTTCGGTCCAGTCGCATGAGGGGCTGCCCTTCATGCACCGCCTGACCGTTATCGACCAGGCGCTCGATGACTTTGCCCGACACCCGAAAGCCCAGATTGCTCTGGACGCGAGCCGACACGACCCCGCTGAACGCTCTTTGGCTCAACCCGGCGGACTGCACCAGGCCGAGTTCTGCAAGCTGCGGAGCCGTTCTCGGGTCTTGCGCGGAGTACGACGATGTGCAGGCCATCAGGCCCATCGTCCCTGTCCAGAGGGCAGCGGTAAGGATGAAAGCGCGAACTCGAAACATGGGCATGCTCCCTGGAAAGAACTTGGGGTAAATCGCTGGCACGGTGTTCACCATCCGCCGCCCAGCGCCCGGAATGTGCCTACCGCCGCCCTGGCCGAATCGGCGCGCGTTTGCGCGAGCTGATCCTGGGTTGTGAGCAGTTGGCGATCGGCATCGAGAACATCGGTCAGGGCGATCACCCCTCCCTGATAGGCTTCCTGCGATGCGTCTCGTGCTCGCGTCAGGGCTGCGACCTCGCTGAGCAGCTCCTGTTGGTGAGCCTCGAGTTGCACCAGGGATGTGAAAGCGTCTTCGACATCTTCCGCCGCGCGCAGCACCGCCTGTCGGTACCGCGCGAGTGCCTCGGCGTTGGCACCCTTCGCCTGTGCGACCTCGGCGCTGACCTTGCCGAAGTCGAACACACGCCAGCGCAGCCCGGCGACGCCCTCGGGCTGGAAGGTCGCGGCTTTGAATAGGTCGCCTGTGCGAGAGCTCTCGTAACCGAGTACGCCGGCGAGCGAGATCTTCGGATAGTACTCGGCCAGCGCCTGGCCTATGCGGGCATTGGACGCCGCCAGCTGGCGTTCAGCGGCGATGACATCCGGCCTCCTGCGCAGCACATCGACCGGCTTGTCGCCCGTTGGCACACTGGGCGTGGATGGGATGTCGCCCGGCCTCTGCAACTCCGGTGCCGAAGTTCCGGGCTGGACACCCAACAGCACATCCAGTCGGTTCGTTTGCGCCTCCAGGTCGATACCCAGCGGCTGCAGTGAAGCGCGGGCCTCTGACAGAAGAGCCTCAGCCTGGGCCACCTCCCGCACGGCGGCCAATCCGCGGCCAAATCTCTGGCGCACGAGTTCGAGCAGTCGCTCATCGGTAGCGACCTGCTGCTTGGCAACCGCGATACGAGCCTGATCGCCGCGGATGCGCAGGTACGTATCCGCCGCATCCGCGGCAACGGAAATCCTGACGCCGACCTGCTCGGCGCGGGCGGCGTCCGCTTCGGCCGACGCGGCCTCTTTGCCACGACGCAGCCCGCCGAATAGATCGAGCTCCCAACCCGCACCGAGGCCTGCATTGTAGATGGATTGATTACGGTTATACCCGGGCAGCTGGCTGGCGATCTGGCCTGTTGGGCTCTCCAGCGACTGATGGATGCGCGTTGCCTGACCGTCCAGATCCACGGTCGGCAGCAGCTGCGCACCGGCTTCGCGCGCCGCGGCTCGTGCCTGCTGGACTCTGGCCAATGCTGCCGCAAGATCGAGGTTCTGATCACGCGCCCGTTGAACGATTCCCGTCAACATCGGGTCGTTGAAACTATCCCACCAGCTGTCAAGGCTGGGCGCCGGAGCGCTGGTCGCGCGAGCTTGCAACGCGGCGGCACTATGAAATTCTTCCAGTCTCGCTGTCGGCTCCCGATAAGTCGGTCCGACTGCGCAACCGGACAATGCCGCCGCGACCAGTAGCGGCCGCATGGCGATGGCTCTGCCCACGATTGATTTCATCTCACGCCTCTTTCTGTGGCCCGAGAGACAGCAGTGCCGAGCAGCACTAGTCTGATGAACTCGTGCCCAGCGGCTGTCGCGCTCCTCACCGAGCCTTCGCGCAACACCGACTGCGCGGGGGAGTGAGCCGTGTTGGCCCCAGCGGGGAAATCCCTCACCTGCTGCTGGGTGTCCCGAGTGGCATCGGCTGCAATGGCCGAGCCGATATGAATGATGAGTGCGGCTCCGGTGAGAGCCAGCGGACGCTTGAACGGCCTGCGGATGTGCAATGACATGACAATTTTCTCGCTAAACTATATGTAGATACATGTAACGTGCCAAGAACTACTCTCTCCGAATGCTCGCCTCTGTATTCAGTCGTAGCTCGAGAGTCTGCTGGCCGCGAGATACGACGCCTGTTTCAGTGCCATCGCTTGCGCCGGTCCCACGCGCTTTTCAAAAGCTTGCTGAGCGGCCTCCCAGCGGGGTTTCAGCTTCCTCAGCAGCGCTTTGCCCTGCGGCTGGAGCGCCCAGTAGCGCTGCCGGCGGTCATCACCAACGGTATCGCTTGCGTAGCCCGCCTTTTTGATCAGGGCCAACGTCCGAGTGGCCGTCGTCTGATCAACCCCAAGCGCGTCCGCCAGCTCCGTCGTGGTCAGGTTTGGCGCTGCATCGAGAAGCTGCAATGCCGTATATTGCGTTGCATGAAGGCCACTGCCGGCGAGCATCTCCTCGTAAAGCACCGTGACAGCCCGGGCGGTCTGCCGCAGCGTCGCGCAGTAACAAGGAAGTGACATCAGTTTCATGTGCGTCACGATACATGTATATGCATGTAATGTCAATACCCACGAGCGCCACAGTTGGTCTACCGACAAAATGGCGTTAAGGTCTGCTGAAAGTCGACCGAACACTGCCCTGCACGCGGTAACGGTAGGATTTCCAGACATCGGGCGCACCATCACCTGGGCGGCACCGGGACGCGGCAAGCGGGGCGGTCACCGCGTGATTTACTACGTCCGTCGGGCACACGGCGTGATATGGATGCTCACGATGTATCCAAAGAACGTCGCCGACAAGATACCTGCTCACATACTTCGGCAGATCCGAAAGGAAGTGGAAGATGGCTAAAACGAAGAGAAACGTGGGTCGTGAAATCCTGGACGGGCTGCGCGAAATCAAGCGCGGCGAGTACGGTCGCGTGATCAACGTGCCCGATGTCGCGACGATCCGAGAAAAGACTGGGCTCTCCCAGTCGCGGTTCGCGTCGTTGCTTGGCGTGTCTGTGCGAACATTGCAGGACTGGGAACAGGGACGCCGCGCACCGTCAGGTGCTGCACGCACGTTGCTGCTCGTAGCCGCCAAGAGTCCACGGGCACTCCTCGACGTTGCCTAGACCGGTAAGGTCGACACGGATAGCGGGCCACGGGCAGCCGCCGGTCCAGTTTGAGACATTCACGTACCTTAGATGGTCGCCGAATTGCGGTCATTCGGTGCACGCGTGATTTGGTCCGGCCCGAATCTGCCGCCCCGTAGACCAAAAAGCTTGCTGATTCGTGATGTATTATTCCCGCGCATGGGAACACGCAGACGCCCAAGACGCCAGGTGACCGTCCTAGCGGTATTGGCGGCGTGGAGCACTATGTCGGGCGGCGCCCACGCTCAGGTGTCTCAGGCATCTCATCTTCCACCACAGGCTCTAGTTCGCCAGATCGACCACATTGTTATCGCTCTGGATGAGCCTGAAATGCTCTTTCGCGTGTTTTCCGAGAAGCTCAAACTGCCGGTTGTATGGCCGTTCGCATCATTCGGAGCGTTTTCAAGCGGCGGCGTGGGTTTTGGCAATGTCAATATCGAGGTGGCTCGCGACGAACGCCTTCAGTCTGGTCTCGCACGCGTAGCCTTGGATCCCATCTCTCTGTCCGAGCTTCTGACGGGGCTCGATGCTAGAGGCCTGCAGCATGGACCTCCAAAACCCTACTATCAAAAGAACTCATCCAGTGCGGATCATCTATTGTGGACGACTGTGCTTTTGACCGAACTGCCGCCAGCCCGCGAGATTTTCTTTTGCAGGTTTTCCTTTGACGTTGACAAACGTCGCGCCAAGATCAAACGAGAACTACAAAAAAACGGCGGCGGTTCATTAGGGGTCGACTCGGTGAAGGAACTTGTTATTGGCGTGCACGATATAGCTGCCGCTCGCCGGGACTGGGCCAGTCTTCTCGGCCCGATCGACGCCGACCAAGAACCGATCTGGCAGGTCGGCTCTGGACCTGCGATTCGATTGATTGAGGCTAATGAGGACCGACTAAAGATGCTTCGTGTGAAGGTCAAGTCACTCGGACGGGCTCGGGTCTTTTTAAAAGCTGAGGGCCTGTTGGGTCTCGACACGGAACGCGAGATCGGAATTGACCGCAATCGCGTCGCGGGCGCTGATATCCGCCTGGCAGAGTAACTATGCCCGAAGGCGGCACTATCCGACTCACAGTGGTCGACCACTGCATCGAGTGCGATGCGATTTCGCTGCCCAATGAGGAGAACGCACAACTGCCGCGACGCCAACGTCGAGTCAAACAGCCGCGCCGTGCGCTATCAATTCAACGTCGACGACGTCTGAGGCCCTCTATCTGTCTCTGGCCGGCCAACGTCACCGCCGCCGCGCTGAATATTTCGACTTCCGTTTGGGGGGTCTAAACTACGGTCGGAAGACAAATAAATCAAAGCGGCGGCCCTTCTGGTGGTGGCCTGCCATCGTGATCTTGGTTGCTCGAAAGCTGCCGGACGCGAACGTCGCCAAGGGGGTCGTGACGCGCCAGTCCATTGCGGTAGTGTCCGCGAGAGATGCACGAATGTCGTTATTGGATATATTCGGCGCAGTTTGACGGCGATCCCGTCGCCCAATGCTAGTAAGGAATCGCAGAGGCGTAACACATGATTCTTGCGAACCGCGGTCCCGTGCGCGGCTGGGTCGACTAGCCATGGATGGCGTGGCGTACGCCCGAACAGCCCGGCTATCGAACAAGTGTCATCCCGCCGCTCTTCGCGGCGGCGCGATCGAAAGTCATGGTCATCTCGCACCCCGCCGATGCCGCGGAGTTTGAGATCAGGCAGTCGGCAAAATCGGCGTTTGTGGTACCAAACAGACGCAGTGCTTTCCAGACGACATCGGCACGCTCGACGACAAATTCCTTGGAGCGCAGCACGCCTTCCAATGCTGCGATGAATTGCTGTCGGTCGAGATCGTATGCTGATGTCAAAACCCAGGCGAGTTCCACCACCGCTACTAATGGAAGGTACCCTGGGGATTGCGCGGAGAGCGACTCCACAAGTTGCGTCGCCAAAGCGGCCTGCCTGGCGTCGTCCTGCATGATGTAGCGGACCAGCACATTCGTATCGAGCCCGATCATTTTGCCGCGGCGCCACGCCTCGCAATGGCCGCGTTCATCTGCTGTATCGAAACCGCCTTGCGCCGCTTACCGAACATGCCCTTGAGCTCAGTGACCGATCGGGTGGCGGCAATGAACTCATAGCGCCCCGGTGCGACTTCGACAAACTCAACTCGATCGCCCGCATCAACGCCGAGGGCCTCGCGGACTTCGGCAGGAATCGTGATCTGCCCTTTGCTGGTAAGGGTCGCGGTGGTCATGGAGAGTCTCTAGATGGGTTGCCTTACTATAAAGTAAGGAATGCGGTTTTGCAAGTTAGCAAGTTAACTGGCTTCGGGAACGTTGCCTAGGAAAGGCTGCCAGTCTTCGAAGGGTTTGGGAGCTTGCTTATCCTGCGACGGTCGCTGACCGGCCAATAGAAGAGACGCCAGATTGGAATGCCTGTCGCCGCTGGCCAATTTGTGCGTCCGAAGCAAAGCGACTACCGTACGGCAACAGGCAGCCTCTATTTCTGCTCTGATGGCATCACAGATTCCAAACTAGAACGCCAGCCGGAGAATTTCAATGATGCGTCGCATATTGACCATAGCTGCAATTGCAATTACAAGCTCATACATGGCAACAGCCGCGGACGATTCCTCCAGTCGCTCGACAGCAGTCTCCGCTGCGAAGGCGGTAGCTGTAGCATTTGTCGATGATTGGAATCGTCATGACATGAAGAGCTTTGCCAATTTGTTTGCCGAGGACGCGGATTTCGTCAACGTGATCGGAATGTGGTGGCATGGCCGGCCCGAGATTCAGAAGGCGCACGAGGCGATACACGCGACCCGCATGAAAAACAGCACCCTCGTCGCGACAGAGACGGCCGTGCGTGTGTTGCGTCCGGACGTGGCAGTCGTTCACATGCGCTGGCAGCTGTCCGGGGATACTGGAATCGATCGGGTGGCGCTTCCCACACGACAGGGAATTCTTTCGTTTGTCACTGTCCGCACTGGGGGCCAATGGCTGGTCTCCTCGGCACAAAACACCGATATAGTTCCGGTACCAAATGTTCCACCGGCGAAGTGATCAGCAAAAGTCCTCGTCGAAGTACCGCGACGTTTCTTGTCGGGAGTGCTGAGCACCGCGGGGTTCCCGTCTTGCCAACAAGCTCTGAATCGGGGGAAAGGGCCGGCAGTATGCCGGCCCTTTCCCGCTGACTACAGTACCCTCGTTCCGGCTCGTGCAGTCTCGCCGCCTCCATTGGTTATCGCGATCGACGCCCACATTGGTGCTGGCATCTTCGATCGGCCGATCACTGTGGAGGCTGATGCGACCGATAGTGCGGTAGTCGCCCAGGCCGTTCTTCGGCTTCGGCGTATGGTAGCCCGCAAAGAACACTGTCAGGTTGTTGCGCCCGGACAGCGTGGCGCTCGGAGCATAGACGCGGCCGGCAAAGAAGCCGCTGGTGACCCCGCCGACCGAAGCATGGGACGGAACCGTGAGCGGAGTTCCGGCAGCTGGAGGGACGACGGCAGACCATTCGCGTCCACGGCGATCGTGTTGCTGGCCATCGGCTGCTTGTGCCATCGAGCTTCCCCAGTACCAATGGATTCAGAGCCTTACCGACGGGTATCTCGCAAAATTGTGGCAGTTTATTGTTCGTAAATGGCTGTCGGCAGTCGGGCCATGACCCGTCATTGACGGTCCTGAATTGACGACCGTGAAGCGGCCGTTCACGGTCGAGTTGAAGAGCACTAAGCCGATTTGACCGCGTGTCGGAGTTCGATTCTGTCCCGGGCCACGTTCACAATCGAAGACAACTGCTAGAGGCTCGTTGATGACCCCTGTGAATGAAACGGGCCGCTGCATGAGGCAGCGGCCCGCTTAGTCGATCCTGCGCTACTCGTCATCCCTGCCGCCTTTGCTTCACTCACCGTGTGCGCGCCGCAGTATGTGCTGGTACACATAGGCGCCCACCTGTCGCCCTTGCTCACTGCCTGCTTCTTGATCGAATCGGAAATGGATTCCGCCGTAGACACGCGCGTCACTGATGTCGTCGGTGATCTGCTCAAAGGTCTCATATTGCAGGGTCACGCCCGCAACCGCCGGGTTGCTCAACGTGATGGAATGTTGGCGCGGCCCATAGAGTCGCTCGAGTACATTGCGAGCCGCATTACTTAAGCTGCCGTGTGCCGACCCATAGCTCGGGAAGCACGGTGTGACGATGTAAGGCATCCAGGTCGTGTCGCCGCTCGCGTGGATCGCCGTTTCCGGCCGCCAGAAGTCATAAAAATACTTCGTCTCGAACACCGACGCGGACGCATCGATGATGGCGACGGCCATGAGCGCTAACGCGCGCGCGTTTTCCGACATCGAATGCCCCTGCTCAACAGCTACCTGTGCAGCGGCCGAGTTCCATACCGGCACCGGGGCTGTCGCTGCGTAGAATCGAGCCACATCGGCGCGATCCTGGGGTCGGAACGCGCTGTCGATACTGCCGGCGCGCATGACTTCGTCGTAGCTGCGCGCATAGCGCTGGCTCGTGAGCGCCGGCGGCGGCGCGGAGCGAAACTGATCCGCGCTCTCGATCGCGAACGGACGCAGATTGCGCCACTGCAGCAGGACGCCGCCGGCGGGTGGACAGCTCGGGGTCGGTTGCCACGCACCGGGGACGGAGGATGTGGGCGAGTAGAACTGAGGAGGTGCCGAGCCATCGCCGGTGCGCAGCGCAATGAGCGCGGCGGCTGCCGCTTCACCTACTGCGATCCCGTCCTGCTTTGCGCTGCCGTCGGGGATGCTGGCAAGCGACGCGGCATATGCGGCATTCAGAGCAGGCGCGTCGCCGGGGAAATAGTTCCCGAGCACGGCGTGCGCTGCCGCGACCGCGGCTGCATCCGGTGATGCTCCGGACGGCGCGGTGATCGTGCCGAGGTAAGGCTCGAATTCCTTGTCAATCGCGTTCACCGCTTCAAACACGGCCAGCTGAGTGATTGCTGCGAACCGCGCCTGAAAGAATGGGTTCTGGGTGGCCGTCGTGGTGACCATGATCGAGTTCCACTCGAGCACGGGATCGCTTGCCGATGCGGCCCGC
>Ga0210394_10004706_pt1 | contig 15732 bp, 13 predicted proteins | sample IncBWC12MmetaG_FD_160121 | JGI IMG/M metagenome (GOLD analysis project Ga0210394, IMG submission 160121) | Forest soil microbial communities from Barre Woods Harvard Forest LTER site, Petersham, Massachusetts, United States - Inc-BW-C-12-M | ecosystem: Environmental > Terrestrial > Soil >... | reverse complement strand
GTTGCGGGACGAGGGCGTGCTGGTTGTGGGGAGCGGCAATGTGGTGCACAATCTGGGCGTGCTGCGCGCACCGGGAGCAGCGCCGTACACATGGGCCACTCGCTTCAATGAAACCGTGCGCTCGCGGCTCTTAGCTCATGAGCATGCCGCGCTCGCGGATATGGTGGCATTGGGCGAGCATGCGGCGATGAGCATTCCAACGCCGGAACATTATTTGCCGCTTCTGTATGTCATTGCGCTGCAGCGCGTCGACGACGCGCTGCAATTCCTGGTTGATGGCATAGAGTTGGGATCCATCGGCATGTTGAGTGTTGCGCTGGAGGCAGCATGAGTGCGCAAAACGAAAAACAAGCCTTTCTGCGACGGCACACACGCGTCATCAAATTCAAGGACGGAGGAGGGTCTCATGGAAGATAAGCAAGTCCGCGAGGTATTCGACACGGGTCTTTGCAAGATCAGGCATGAAATCAAGAGCCGAGGTCATTTGGGCGCGAGGACATCGAAGGCTGCCATCTTAGGGTAAGCGGTGTGGTACTGCTTGGCATCATTTCCATGGTTGATGAGCTTTCGATCGGCTAACATTCATTGTCCCCAGGGTAAAACGAAGAAAAAATGAAACTCCGCATCGCCGCACTGACCTCATTTGTCGCGCTCGGCCTCACTGCCAATATCGCAAACGCAAAAGATCCCAAGCTGCTGTCGCTGACGATGGAGCACTTCAGGGATAGCGCAACGGTTAAGGATGATCTTGCAGCCGGCACCACTACGATTACCACAGAGAAGGGATTCAGGGTGCATACCGGCCCGATGAAAATGGTATGGAACGATGAATACCTCAAAGGTGTGATCGACAGGACCACAGGAGAGAAGTCTTTTCAGGTGGTTGTGATGTCCATTTACAGTGGTAACCGCCGCTCCTACGAGACCGCGAACTATCCGTGGGCGACCGGACCGAAGTCGACCCCGGTGGCTCAAATTCGCACGCAACGGGAGGCCTGCGGAACCGGGGAATGTACATACACCGACTACATTGCATTTAGCGTGGACGAGGAGGGCCTGCGTCAGCTCGCTGCAGGGTATGTAGCGGGCAAACCGAGCATTTGGGCATTCAAGATCACCACGAAGCCCGGCCCCGATTACAGCGGCGGCCTTTCGAACGCGGAGATCGCCGGCTTTCTCGCCAAGATAGATCAACCTGCGCCGCAGCCTAAGGCAAACGCCGCAATCGCTAAAAATAGCGCCGCCGCCAACGAAAGTGACGCAATTGCCAAGGAAAACGCCGCGCTCGCCAAAGAGAACGCGGCACTTGCCAAACAAAATGCTGAACTCGCCAAAGAGAATGCCGCGCTCGCCAAAGCCAACCCCGCACTTGCCACAGCAAGCCCCGCCGCCACGTTGCCCAAGCTTGATCTTGGCATCAGCGGCATTGCGGTGGACGCAACAGCGGGACAGCCGAATCGCGCCGGAATGCTGGTCAGCGCGGTCAAAGACGGCTCGGTTGCGCAAAAGGCCGGAATCATCATCGGCGACATCGTCTACGAGTTTGACGGCCATCCGATCAAGCAGCCGGCGGAACTTGAAGCCGCAGCCGCCGCGCGCGCGGCCAATTCGTCGGTTGTCATCAAGCTGTACCGCGGTACCAAAAAGATCTCGCTGACCGTGCGATTTTAGTGAAGTGCAGAGCTTGCGGTTGGCGGAGGGCGGCCATGAATAGCTTGGAAATGCGCAGAGGAAAATACGGCTGGCAGGCGCTTGCGACCGGCTGCTTGGGATTGGCATTGGGCGCCTCAACGGCTCGAGCGCAGCAGGCCTCGAACGCGCAATGGTTGGATCTGCCCACCAGCAAGCAGCTGATGCTGCCGGCTCCGGGCAATCCGCAGCGCGTCAACAGCCTGCCGATGTCGCTCACGGTGTCGCCGGATCGGCGCTGGGTGGTGTCGCTGAACGCGGGCTATGGCACGTTCGAATCCGGATACATGCAGTCGCTCGCGGTCCTCGACGTCCATACGGGAGCGGTGAGAGATTTTCCCGAGCCACGCACGCTGCTGGATACCAGTCAGGCGTTCTTCGCAGGCATCGCTTTCAGCAGCGACGGGACCAAGGTTTACGCAAGCCTTGCGTCTTCGACCGATCTTACGGGCGACGGGCACGAGAAGACCGGCAATGGGATCGCCGTCTACGCATTTGCGCAAGGCGTGCTGACGCCGGAGAAGTTTTTGAGCTTGCCCCCGGTGGTGCTTGCACCTGGCCGTCACAGCAGCCTGCTGAGTAGCGATGGTCATACGGTAGCTCCCTATCCGGCGGCGATCGCCGTGGTGCGCGGAGCGCGCGAGTCAATTCTGGTGGCGGAAAATCTTGCCGACAGCGTCGCGTTGATTGACGCGCACACCGGGCTGATCACGCGCAGCTTCGATTTATCCGTGGGCGAGAACGTTCCCGCGACTTATCCGATTGCCGTGGCTGCAACGCAGGATGGCGAGCGAGCATTCGTCGCGCTGTGGAATGCCAGCGAGGTGGTCGAACTGGACCTGGTAACAGGAACCGTGAAAGGCCGGCTATCCCTGATGAAACCGACCGCGGTTTCGGCGCCAGGATCGCATCCCTGCGCACTGCTGCTGGATGAGCGTGCGGGCTTGCTGTATGTGGCGCTATCGAATCGGGATGCGGTGGCGGCGATCAGCGTTGGGACCTTCAAGCTTCGAGGTTATTTCGACACGCGCTTACCGGGACAGAGCTATTTCGGGGCAGAGCCGAGCGCGCTGGCAGAGAATAACGGCGGTACCCGGCTTTACGCGGCAAATTTGGGATCAGATGCGGTGGCGATTCTCGACCCGCGCGGCCTTAGGCAGGCACACGGTTCCGGCATGGTGGAACCGATCGGGTTCGTGCCAACCGAGTTGATGCCGATGGCTTTGGCGTCGGACGGCCGCAATCTCTACATCGCGAGCGCCAAGGGGACTGGCACAGGCGCCAACGACAGGGCGCAGCGGCCAACGGAGGCCACCAAACACCTGCCGATGGCGACGCGCAAGTTTACCTATGGGCCAACGATGCTGTACGGCACGCTCGCGCGGCTCAATGAGGCGGGGCTCGAGTCGGATCTCGAGGCCGCGACGGACGTGGTACTGCGGTCAAACCGCATGAAGGCAGCGCAGGAGACGATTCAGTTCGCCGGCGGCGCCAACCCGATTCGGCACGTGATCTATGTGTTGAAAGAAAACCGCACGTACGATCAAGTGTTCGGCGACCTGGCCAAGGACGGCAAGCCCGTGGGCAATGGCGATGCAGCGCTCGCGATGTACGGCGCCGAGGTGACGCCGAACCAGCATCGGCTGGCGCTGCAGTTTGGCGTGCTGGATAATTTTTTCGATTCCGGCGAGGTGTCGGGCGATGGCCACGTGTGGTCGAACGCCGCCATCACCACCGACTATGTTCAGAAGACCTGGCAGCAATACTATCGCAACGAGCAGCGCACCTACGATTACGAGGGCGTGGTCGCCGACGGCTACCCGTTGGTGCAGCACATTCCCGATGTGGCGGAACCCGCGAGCGGGTATCTGTGGACCAATCTCGCGGCTCATGGAAAGACGATCTATCATTTTGCCGAATTCATCTCATCGGTCTTCTGCGACGATCAGAAAGGCCTCAAACGCGTCACGGATCCGAAGCTCGGTGCGATGTCACCCTTCGTCGCGCATTGCGCCAACCCCACCATCAAGCCCGGCGAGGCAATTCCGGAGGAGTGGGGCGGAGGCACGAACCTCTGGCCCTGGGCCATTCCCCGATTGGCTGACAACATTGCGACCAAGCCGGAACTGGTGGGTCATTTTGCGCCGGAGGCGCCGGATTTCAACGTTCGCGTGCCGGATCAAATTCGGGTCAACATCTTTCTGCGGCATTTTGCGCAGTGGACCATCGACCGTGCCGCCGGCCGCGACAGCATGCCGAACTTCGTGCTGCTGCGGCTGCCCGATGATCATACCGGTGGGACGACGGTGGGCGGCCCGACTCCCAAATCCTCGGTCGCGGATAATGATCTGGCGGTCGGCCGATTGGTGGAAGCAATTTCTCATTCCGCCTACTGGGATGACACGGCGATTTTCATACTGGAAGACGACGCGCAGGCCGGCGCGGATCACGTGGACTCGCATCGCTCGCTCGGCATCGTAGTCAGCAAGTACGCGCCGCATCCGCAGGACGGGCAGGGCGCTGTGGTTGACAGCCGCTTCTATTCGACCGTGAGCATGGTGCGGACCATGGAAACTTTGCTGCAAGTTCCGCCGATGAACAACAACGACGCGTTTGCTTCCCTGATCGCGGGTGTTTTCGCCGGGCCGGGTGATCAGCCTGCGTTCGACGCGGACGTCTCCAACCGCGAAAATGGACTCATCTACCGGGCAAACAAAGCCACTGCACCCGGTGCAAGCCTGTCGGGAAAAATGGATTTTCGCCATGCGGACAGAGCGGATACCAATATGCTCAATCTAATTCTGTGGCGCGACGCAATGGGCTCGCGGCCGCCCCCGGCGATGCTTTACATCAAGCATCCGAAGAAGGACGGCGACGAATAGATGCTACAGGGCTTGGTGGCCGGAATCGGCGACCGTGCACATACCGCTGTACAGCACCTGGTCCTTGATGGCGATTGTGCCCAAACCGGACGTTCGATCGATGACGTACTGGAACACCGAGCCGCTCAAGTTGACCGAGAACGAGATTTGGGTCTGGGAGATTGTCGCAGGCAATGAGTAGTTACCGCTGATCTGCGCCCTCTGCGCCTGCTGATCGATGGTGATATCGAAGCTGCGCTTCTCGTGGCCCGAGCCGTGGGACTGCAGCACACAGGAAAGCAGAACTTCGGCTGATTCCACCGGCTGTGCAAGCAGCAGGCCGGCGCTTGCGGCGAACACCAGCATCCGGAGTGTGGACAGCGCCATTCCCTGGGCAAAAACGTCGGGGACGAGCTGGCGGTTCGGCGCAGCGCGCGCAAACATTGTCGCCAACTGGGTCATTGTGCTTCTTCCGTGTAGAGCGGGCTCCAGGACGTCCCACTAACCCTAGCGGATTGGGTCGCACGGCTCTGCGACGTTGGTCAACAAAACGGCTTGGAAAGTGCCAAATGGTGCACGACGCGGCAGGCTGTCACGCCCGGCGTGTGCCGGCTGCCCAATTTGGGTCCTTGGGATCCATGGCGAAGGCGCGCCCGCTACGACGCGCCCCCGCCCTCGAGAGTTCAGATGCTCATGCAGATCGACTTGGTTTCGAGATAATTCTTGAGGACCTCGCCACCCATCTCGCGGCCCCAGCCCGACTGCTTATAGCCGCCAAAGGGCAATGCAGCGTCGAAGATATTGTAGCAATTGATCCAGACAGTGCCGGCCCGCAGTTGATTGGCGATGCGATGAGCACGCTTGATGTTGCTGGTCCACACGCCCGCCGCCAACCCGTAGACCGTGTCGTTGGCGCGGCGAATGAGTTCATCGTCGACCTCTTTGAATGGCATCACGGTCACCACCGGCCCGAAGATCTCCTCTTGATACACGCGCATCTTGTCGCTCGTGCCGTCGAGCACCGTTGGCTCGACGAAAAAGCCGGTGTCGCCGTGGCGCTTGCCGCCGCACACCGTGCGCGCCCCTTCCTCCTTCCCGGAGCGCAGAAATCCCGTCACCCGATCGAACTGGGTCTTCGATACCAGCGGTCCCATCTCGCTCTGCGGATTTAACCCGGGACCCAAGCGGATTGCGCGCGCGGCCTTGCTGACCCCTTCCAATACGCGATCGTAGTTCTTTTCCTGCACGAACAGCCGCGAGCCCGCGCAGCAGCACTGCCCGTGATTGAAGAATATCGCACTCGCCGCGCCTGGAATCGCCGCATCGAGATCCGCATCGTCAAGCACGATGTTGGGCGATTTGCCGCCGAGTTCGAGGGTGACTTTCTTCAGATCATTCGCAGCCGCTTTGACGATCAACTTGCCGACTTCGGTTGAACCGGTGAACGCGACTTTGTCCACTTGGCTGTGCGCGGCCAGCGGCGCACCGCAAGTCTCGCCGAATCCAGTGATCACATTGAGCACACCGGGCGGCAAGCCCGCATCCATGCACAGCTGTGCGAGCCGCAGCGCCGAAAGCGGCGTTTCCTCCGCCGGCTTCAACACGACGGTACAGCCGGCGGTCAGCACCGGGCCCAACTTCCACGCGGCCATCAGCAGTGGAAAATTCCAAGGAATGATCTGCGCTACCACGCCGATGGGCTCCTTGCGTGTATAGGCGTGATATTGCGCGTCGGGCGTATAGGGAACGGACAGGGAAATCGTGCCGCCCTCGATCTTGGTCGCCCAGCCTGCCATGTAGTGGAACAGATCCGCGGCCAGAGGAACGTCCGCTGCGCGGGCGACCCCTATGGGCTTGCCGTTATCGAGCGCCTCCAGCTGCGCCAGTTCCTCGAGATTTTCGAGAATCAGATCGCCAATTTTCCACAGGATTCTGCCGCGCGCCGAGGGCGACATGCGCGGCCAGGGCCCGTGATCGAATGCCCGGCGCGCCGCGGCCACCGCCAGATCGACATCGGCGCGCCTGCAATCCGCCACGCGTGCGATCACGGCTTCATTGGAAGGATTGAATACTTCAAAGGTTTCACCCGACTGGGCGTCCTGCCAGCGGCCGTCGATCAATGCTTGACGTGCCTGGCTGACGAAACGCTTGACCGGTGCGGTCAGCGACACCATATCAACGGCAGTGTTCATGTAAACATCTCCTATGTTGATAGCACCACGGAAAAGCTCTCTGTGAATGCTTAGGCGTTTTACGCCTTCGTCAAAGGGTTGTCACAAGGCACCGCAGCATCGGCAAACTTAGCCGCCGGCGCCCATCAGCCCGCTTCCAGCGCCAGCGTCTTGATGTCGTTGAACATGACTTGCGGTTGTAAGAATGACAGCGAGTAAATTTCCCGTACTTCGCCGCGGACGTCGATCAGAAAAATTTTCAACATGTGGTGCAAGGTCCGCGTTGCGCGGCCGGACTCGTCCATTTCCACGCTGACATCCTGACCAAAATCATCGAGCACGGGCAAGAGTTCCGGCACGCGGCGCGCCGTCAGGAAACGCCAGTCGAATTTGGGATCAATCGCAAATTCCTTGCTGTAACCGGCGATGACCGCGGGGGTGTCGTGAGTCGGATCCAAGCTGACGCTGACGAAACGCACCCTTCCGGCGAGCGCTTTGTCGCCTCTCACGCGATCGCGCAAATCGGCAAGCGTCGTGTGCGCGAACGGACAACCCAAAGGATCGGCGCAGTAGGTGTAAAAAAATGTCAGCAGGGTGATCTTGCGCTGCGTGAGCGCCGCAAGCCTGACGGAATGCCCTAAACTATCGAGCAATTCAGCATCGGCGACGCGCTGGATCTTTTGCAGCTGGTAGCTGCCGGGCGGCGGCGGCACGAATTCCATGCGCGGCGCTGTCGCCTTGCCCGGGTCCACCGCGGCGCCTGCCACCCCCATGATGGCGGCGAGAGACAGTCCCAACAAAACGCTCGCCAGCACGTCGATCCGGCGCATCAGTTTACCGATGCAACCGTCAGTGATGCCGCGCGCGGCGGGTTGGCGGTGAACTTCATGTGATGCGGACGGCCGAGCTGTTCCCTGGTGAAGTCGATCGCGAACGCGGGTGTGAGTTCACGGCCATCCCAATGAAATGCGCGCAGGAACTGCTCGTTGTCCTTGCCCTTTTTGTCCCACTTCGACAGCAGGCTCGACGTGATGTAGACGCGTTGGCCATCCCAGCTCTGCGACACCATGTTCACCTGGCTGCCGGTGTGTTTGCTGTAGGTCTCGCGCGGATGCGCAGGGTCCGTCAGATCGAAGTAGTGCGTCGTGCCGTCCATGAAGGTGTTTACCCACAAACCCTTTGCATCGGCCGTGATTGAGATATCCACCGGCAGCGGAATCTTGCTCGGATCGCCGATTGCGGCGACGTCCTTCGCCTGCCAGACTCCTTGAGCGTCGCGGTTCACCAGCCACAGTTGCGAGGTCAGTGCGGTGGCCGTGATCGCCCAATTCTGGCCCTCTGCCAAGGCCCAGCGAATCTCCAATGGTGCCCCCGGCACGGCGAGAATTTGCTCCGGTTGCATGGTCTTTAAGTTCCACATCACCATGGTATTGCCGAAGTGCTTCATGGCCTCGGCATCCTTCATGAGCTCGCCAAGATCGCGCATGTAGTTGTTCAAGCCGGCGAAGCTCGAGGTTAACAAGGCGTTTTTCGCCGGATTCACCGCAATGTCGTATCCGTAGCCATCGCCTTTGACCAGTTTGATCGTGGACGTGGGCATTGCGTACTTGGCGATGAATTCGCCCTTGTTGTTGTACACCGCCATACCGGTCACGCCGCTCTTGTCCGCGGCGTTCGATAAATCGCCGATCAACATTCGTCCGGGCAGCGCGTAAAAGGTGTGCGGTCCGGCGTAGCCGGTCTTCGCCGACAGATCATCGATGGTCTTGACGAGTTTTGGATGGGAGGGATTGGTCCCGACATCGAATACATAGATCTTGCTGTCATCCAATCCGCCGGCCCACAGATATTTGCGATCGTCCGTGAAGCCCATGTGATGCGCTTCACCACGGCCGCCGACCGATATTTTGTGGATCACTTTTCCGTAGGACTGCGATGCGGGATTTGCATCGACGGTCACCAGCTTGTCCGATCCGTCGCCCAAGCCGGGTACGCCCAGCGTCCAGACGTGAACGAAATCTTCCTGCCCCTTGATCAGGCCGGACATGTAGGGCGAATTGCAAGTCTCGTCGGCATGCGACTCAATGGCGCAGAGGCCCATGATTACGCCAATGCAAAAGCTCGAGAGCAGCCGGTGATCGATGCGCATGATGTTCTCCCCCAAGATCGTTACTCAAACTGCACAGGGCAAATTGCGACCATCCGGCGTGAAAAGCAAGACCTTGAACGTCCCGGCAGGGGGTGAAGTGACGCTGCGGCGCGATTGAACTAAGACTTCGAGGTGACGGCGTGTCCGGTGACGCCGTCGCGGGCGAACTCGAATCGCAATAGCCATTGGCGAGAGTCCTGATCGCTCGCGGGAACGAACTTCCATTTTCTCGCGGCTTCCGTTGCCAGGCGGGCAAAATAATAGCTCGGACCGCGGGTCTCGAGGACCTCGTGGACGACGTTGCCTGAGCTATCCACTGTCACGCGCACGGCGATCTTGATGTGGCCGCGGATCGTGTCGCGGGCGTGGCGCGAAACCTCGGGAATTTCCTCATGGATCACGAACGGGGATCCGCTTACCGGCGGCGGCGGCGGCGGCGCGGTGGGAGGATTGGGCGACGATGGCTCTGGATTCTGCGCCGCGGCGATGGCCGGAGCAGCATGCTCCAACGAATTCTTGGAACCCAGCAAACGCGATCCACCCCACAGAGCAACCGCCAGAACCAAGATCGCTGCCGCCGCCAGCGCCAGATAGCGCTTTAGCGGCGATTCCTCCGGCTGAGCGGCTCTGTTCGGCACCTCGCGAACGAGAGGCTTGGGAATCAATTCGAGTTGTTTGGGCGCTTCAACGGCAGCCTGCGCCACCGATACCGGAGCGGCAGGCACCGACACAAGAGCCTCTGCTGGCGAAGCTTGCGGCAGTGGTGAGCCCGGATTGATCTCGACCAGGAGCCCCGCGGCCGTGGGCCGATCGGCTGGGTTTTGGTTCAGGCATTGGCGGACGATATTGACAAGTGCGACAGGAACGGCAGCGGCAACGAAGGCAGACTCGAGTCCGCCATCCGGCAACGAAGTGGGGTGCTGGGTGAGCGCCTCCGCCAAGGTTATGCCGAGGCTCCAGATGTCGCCGGCCGCGGAAGAGCTGCCGCCATTGGCTTCCGGAGGATCGTAGACGGAAGGCGCGGTGATAGTCGCGGTGGATTCTCCCGCGGGCCGGATCGTATCGCTCGCCAGCTTCAGTTGATCATCGACGACCAGAAAGTTCGATGGCTTGAGCTGGCCATGCACCAGGTTCTTGCTGTGCAGGAATGCCAAGGCGCGCAACGTTGGAGGCAGCATCTCCTTTACTTCGTCCGCAGTGAGGGCGCGCTGGGGAAGAATTTGCGCGAGCGTCTGTTCAGCGTATTCCATCACCACGAAGACGAAATCGAGATCTTCGATCTGGCAGCGGCCACTCTCCAGAAGTCGAATCAGATGAGGATGGGCGAGGGCGGCAGCCGTCGACCAGCGCGCGAGCTGTGCCTGCGCCAACTTTGGAACGGCTGGAACCAACTTGAGCGCGGCGATGGGCAGGTTTTGCGCCGCATGTTCGCTGAGGAATACCGCGCTGTGGTCCGAGGCGCGGACAAAGCGGCGCAGCGGAAAGACTCCGTTGATGACCTGGCCTTCCCACTTCGTCCAGACCTCAGTCATCGTTGATCTAGCCTCCACTTGCGAAGGACGGCACGTTTGCCGGGTATTGGCGGGACCAGCTCGCTAGGCTATCGCTGTAATGAAGGACATCGCTCCGCGATGACGGAATTCAAATGCGACTTCTACGTCCGCAGGGCTTTGATTGTAAAGCATAATAAAACAGATTCTCATCCCTTCGACACCTGTCGCATTGCGGTGACAGGAGGCACCCTGGACCCATGAGCGGCGGCTGGCTGCCTGGCGCCGGAGTGTTGGCCGAGGATGCGCGCCTTGGCCCTCTCATACTCCCCTGCGGATAAGGCCCCGATTTCCTTGAGGCGCAGATGCTCGCGCATTTCGTCGCGAAGGTGCTCGGCCTTGGTGTGCCTGCGCGCCCCCGCCGCGAGCCGGATGTGCGCCGCAAGCGGTGCCATGAACGGCCGAAACACGCGAAAGGTTCCCAGGCCGCCGGTGCATTCCAGCAACCTCGCGGCGCCATGCATACTGACCAGACTGAACGTCTCAGAGGTCCTGTATACCGCTACGAACGCAGCGAATGCCCATACCCCGATCAAGGCGCCGCTTACCGGCAGCCAATTGTGCTGCCACCACCGCATTGCTGAGAGATCGATTCTGGAAGCGATCCCTACCGCCAGGACCGCAAATACCGAGGAAAAGGCGATCCAGCGCCATGAGATATGCCGGCATCGCCGTGGCGCATCGACAAACCGCAAATCCAGGACGTACTCGAGCACCCCAGTGCGCGAGCGGGAGCGTACGGAAAGGTAGTAGTAGTCGATGATTTCAAGCTGCAGAACGCGTCTGCGAAGACGACTGCGAAACTCGATTCGTGAGTGGACGGTCCGCGCGTCCCGAGGGTCGGGCACTTGGCGAGTGTCTGACTCGAGCAGAATGTGTTCAGCTTTCGGCATTCGAGCGACGCTCGCGTACACCCATCTTGTCGGAACTTAAGCATGCATTGCTGCCGATTTCCGAGAACTGCGTCCGCTCGCATGAACAGCCGCCTCGATCCTGAGCGCTACGGGGCGATGCACGACAGGTCGTGATGCTATGCAGCAACGCCAGTCAGCGGCGGCCGGTGTCCGAAAAACCTGAGCCATGTCTCAGTCCTAAGGCGGTGTTCAGCGATAGATTGCTGACGCAGCGCCTGCGCCCACCACTCGGGGGTCCCCCTGAATATATTCGACCTCGACGACAAAGTGACCGCAGCGGCGGTTGCCGCCGCGGGAACCGTGATCGGCAGCTTGATCCAATTGCGCGTCCTGTGGCGCAAGGAGACATCGGAGCGCTCACGCGGTGTACCCTCCACAAAGAAGTCGCGCCGCGGCCCAGTACTCGCAATATGTCTGCTGCTCATCGGCGCCGCGGTCGGCGGCTTCGCTGTATCGCAATACTTGGTGCGGCAATCGGACCTCGAGTCGGCAGCGCTGCGTGGCCAGTTGCAGACGCAGCTCGCGCAGATCAATGCAACTGCGGAGCGCCTGGAGCGGGCAACTCTCAATGAGCATGGTTCGAGCGCGCGAGCGGCCGATGACCGCCGTGGCGCCGAGGCCCTTACCGTGACGACAACGATTGGGCCGTGCCGTGCTGCCGCCGTGGCCGATGCGCCGCCGGCCTGCAACGAACAGGACGCACAACCGGTCACGGTCTGCGCAAGCGTGCCTTTGTCGGCTGCGGTGACGGTCATGGACTTGTACGCCCGGCCTGAGGACTCGGCACAGCCCTGGAGCGAAAGTCGAGTCGCCGCCGGCCAGGACATTGGTCGGGCGCGCTTTGCGGACAAGGCATTTGAGCGGGCCGAATCCGACCAGACCAAGCAGGTTTGCACAGGGTTTACCTCCTGGGACGGCGACAAACGCTACAGTGCGCGCTTGGTGGTGAAGTACGTGATTGCACCTGCGGCAAGCGAGGCCTCAAACGCGCAGCTCGTGCCGATTTCCGCAGCAGCGAAGTAAGGTACTTTTACTTGCTGAGGTGCAGGATGAGCGACTTCGCCGCCGCCGGGTTGCGCACCTTATCGCCGCTTATCACGTAGAGATAGACGTCGCGGAACTTGCCGTACGCAGGTTGCTGCTCGACGTAGTCGAGTCCGACCGGCGCGGCGCCCGCGGCCCAGGCGCGCGCGCGCGCGGCCCAAAGATTTAGTGCCGCATCCGAATAACCCAATTCGTTCTTCGCCTGCGTTCCCATGATGCGGGCGTAGACGAAGGGTGCGGTGGCGTCGGCGATTTGAGGGTAGGCCGAGTCCGCCGCGATCACGACAGCAACGCCATGTTCGCGCGCCAACTCAGTGAAGGCGGGGGAGCGGAAGCTGTCGTGTCGAACCTCAACGGCGTGCCGCAACGGGCGGCTTCCCACTTCAATCGGCAGAAGTTTCAGGAACGCCTTGAAATCGGCGGGATTGAATTCCTTCGTGGGCAGAAACTGCCAATTGATTGGACCGAGCTTTTCCTTTAGCTCCATGACTCCGCTCGCGAAGAATCGCGCGATGGTGCTCCCGGCGCTGGCGAGAACCTCACGATTCATTACAAAGCGCGGAGCCTTCACGGCGAACACGAAACCGTCCGGCGTTTCATCACGCCATTTGGCGAAGCTCGCGGGCTTCTGCGAACCGTAGTAAGTCCCGTTGATCTCAATCGAGGTGAGTTGGCGGCTGGCGTATTCAAGCTCGCGTTTCTGCGGGAGTGTGTCAGGGTAGAACGTGCCCCGCCAGGGCTCGTAAGTCCAACCGCCAACACCGATGCGAACTACTCCGGGTACCGTGTTGCCCATATGCATTGCAATGAATTAGTCGATCCTGAAGGAGGTTAGCACACGGAGGGAAGGCGGCGCGTTGACAAAAAAAGGACTGCCACACTCCGCCATAGTTGCCCCACGGCCTCGCCACAAAGGACTGCGAGAATCTTCCGGTCGGGCCGGTCCGGCCTAAGCAACGGGAGAGTGGCAAAAATGCCTGGTCGCGTGGATGCCTTCTTCGAGTTCGTGCGACGGGGGCTCATCGAACCCTTAAGCCGGCTTGGTGGGTTACTGACGTCGGCCCTGCGGTCCCTCACCACGGGCCTCTGGCGCTTTCGTTGGCGCGTTCTGGCTACCGCCGTCATGGTGTTGATCGTGTATGGTTTGTGCACCCACCCGCCATTTGATTCCGTTCGCCGCGGCGAGGTTCTGACGCGCACCGACTCGCTCGACGGATCGGTGAGCGTCTACACCTCAGGCACGGTTCTCGTACTGCCCGGAATCCATCAGGTGCGGCGCTACTCGATTCGCGATCAGGTGTATCGGCCGACCGAAAGTGCGAGCGCGACCGGCCCGGCCCCCTTCCAGTCGGTCGAGGGTCTATCGATCGGCGTCGATCTTGCGGTTCGCTGGAGCGTGGACCTAGCCCGCGTAGCGCAGATGGCAAAGGAATTTCCGGACGACATCAGCGCGGATCTGGTCGCGCCCGCCGTTCAGGGGATCGTCTACCCCACCTTTGCCCGCTACTCCGTGCGGGAAATCTTCTCGCAACGGCGGACGGAGATAAAACAGGAGCTCATCGCCGAGCTCAAGCCGAAATTCACCGCCATGGGCCTCGTGCTGCGTGAAGTCGACATAGGGAAGGTCGATCTGCCTCCCGACTATCGAGCTGGAATGGAGAAGCTCCTCTCCGAGGAACTCGAGACCGAGAAAATTCATTACACGCTGCAGCTCAAGGAGGCGCAGGTCAAACAACAGCAGCTCGAGGCCGAGGCCGACAAGGTGCGGCGGCAAACGGCCGCGGAAGCCGCCGGCCAGGAGCAAGTCATCGCTGCGCGCGCGCAGGAGGAGACCATGAAGCATATCCTGCCCTTCAAGCAGAAACAGATCGAGCAACGGCAGCTCGAGGCTGAAGCCGATAAAGTCGCGCGCATTCGCACCGCGGAGGGTGCCGCAGAGGCGCGCCGCATCGAGGCGAGGGGCGAAGCCGATTCGCGCCAAAAACTCGCGGATGCGGAGGCCTATCGACTTGATCTTGTGGGCAAGGCGAATGCCGGCCAGATGGAGCGCGAGGGCGTGCTGGTGGCGCGGTACCCGCTTCTCATCCAGAAGACGCTCGCTGACAAGCTTTCCGACAAGGTGCAGGTCATCATTGCACCGCTTCCCGCGGCGGGGAAATTCATCGGCTCGAGCCTCATCGGCGACCAGAGCTCGGTGAACCCCGACGGAGCATCCCGGTGATTCTCGCCCTGATGGCGACGCTCGCCATCGTGGTTCAGGACCACGCCGCGCTGCGTGCCGCGCCGCGCTCGAGCGCCACCGAACTCACGCGGCTATGGCAAGGAGATGTGCTCGAGGTCCGCGGCGAACATGCCGGATATCTGAAGGTTTACGACTATCGTCGCGAGCGGGGCGGATACTTGCGAGGGGAGGCGGCCCGGCCGCTCGAGCTCTCCGCGACCGCCGCCCCCGAACTGCTGGCGGTGCTGCGCTTCCTGCGCGAGACCCCGGGATCCGAGGCGCTCGGCATCAGTTACGGCGCGGCGTATCTCAAGGCCGCACCCCCGCAAGCCACGACGTCCGAGCCATTTGACGCCATCGCCCAAATGGCCGAGCGGCTCGCCGATCGGGCCTCCGGCAGCACCGAGCATCTCGGCGATTTCGCCGCACACCTGGAAGTTGTCGAACAGTTCGGCGTTCGCATGCGCAGTTTCGAACGCAGCGGTCGGATGCGAATCTGCTACGACGGCGAGTTGTTTCGTCGGGTTCTGACGCTCCCGGCGGCGCAACCGGAGGAGAGAGCGCGCGCGGCCCTCGGCCTCACGCGCCCCGATTGCATCGATCCGGATTTGGGCCCTGTGCCGCGCGCAGCCGTCGACCTTGAACGCTCCCGACTGCTCGAGCAGATCAAAGACGGTGAATTGAACGCAATGACGCGCAGTCGCCTGCATGCACGGCGCGCTGGAGTTTGGGCGGCGCTTGCCTATGAACAAGACCGCCGCCGCGAACCCGCCGGCGCCGCAGCGGAGCGTGCATTCGCCGAGCTTCTCGCGGTACGTGCCGATGATCTGGGTGAGACCTTCGGGCCGGAATATGTGGACGCCGTGCTGCGGGTCAGCGCCATTCGCTGGGCCGGAGCGTTGCCTGCGCCGCAGCCGGGCCCCCTGACGCTCAGCACGGCGCCGGGGAGTCCAGGACAAACGTGTATTGCCCTCGAGGATACCCGCCGGCCGCACGCCGCCGCCATCCTCCAGCGCTGTACCTACGGGTTGGTGAGAATGGCCTCAATACGCGCCATCCCTCAAGGCCCGGCGTTGGTGCTCGCGGTGCAGCCGCTCGAGAGCTGGCGCGAACTCTGGGTATTTCATGAAAGT
>Ga0210394_10004705_pt1 | contig 15734 bp, 14 predicted proteins | sample IncBWC12MmetaG_FD_160121 | JGI IMG/M metagenome (GOLD analysis project Ga0210394, IMG submission 160121) | Forest soil microbial communities from Barre Woods Harvard Forest LTER site, Petersham, Massachusetts, United States - Inc-BW-C-12-M | ecosystem: Environmental > Terrestrial > Soil >... | reverse complement strand
ATCTCGCCGGCGCCAGCTTCCCACGAACTGACTTTACCGTGGGGCATTCGCCCGACGCGGTTGCCGTCGGCGATTTCAATGGCGACGGCAAGCTCGACATGGCCGTTGCCAATAAGGGCGATAACACCATTTCGATTTTATTGGGAAATGGGAATGGAACATTTCAACCGCAGACTACTATCGCAACTGGCTTGGCACCGGACGCCATTGTGACTGGCGATTTCAACGGCGATGGGAAACTCGACATGGCCGTCGCGAACTTCACGGACAATAGCATATCGATGTTCTTAGGGAATGGAGATGGAACGTTCGCGGCGGGCCGTACGATCACTGGCATAAATACTCCCGTAGCCATGGTCACGGGTGATTTTCGAAACACCGGAAAATTGGATCTGGCTGTATTGGATCAGGCGGATGGCGTGGTTTCTATTTTTCTAGGAAATGGCGACGGCACGTTCCAGAACAAAATCGATACTTCCGTAGGCCAAAGCCCTTCGGCGCTCGCGACCGGCGATTTCAACGCCGACGGCAAACCCGACTTGGCGGTGACGAATTCGGCTTCGAACAGTGTTTCCGTGTTGCTCGGGAACGGCGACGGGACATTTTTCAAACGCATCGACGTCGGCACAGGCAACGGACCTTCCGCGGTTGCCGCCGCGGATTTCAATAGCGATGGCCGGTTGGACCTGGCCGTAACGAATAAGACCGACAACACGTTCTCGATTTTTCTGGGCAATGGCGATGGTACATTCGGCGCTGCGACCAGCTTCACCACCGATGCCGGCCCCACCGCTCTGGTCTCCGGGAGCTTCGCTTCCAGCTCATTTCCTGACTTGCTTGTCGTATGCGAATCGGCCAACACTCTCGACGTTTTTCTCGGCCTGGGCAACGCATCCTTTGCCACACCCCTGAGCGTCCCCGTCGGCAGCAGCCCTGTTGCCGTGGCGACAGGCGATTTTGCGGGCACCGGATTACTCGATGCCGCCGTCGCGAATCTGGCGTCGAATACTGTTTCCGTGATTCTCAATTCTGTGAATAGCCAACTCTCTTCTACCTCGCCGAGCACGGCCTATCCCGCCTCCGAATATGTGGATATAGGGCTGAAAGTCCACGCAACGCCGCGCGTGCATCCGCCGGACGAAGTTTCGCTGAATATGCAATTCGAAATCACGGCGCTAGCCGGCCAGAACGTGAACAGCATTCCCATTATCAGCAATCGGTCTGTCGAGCAGATGGTGCGGCTGCGCGCCAACGAAACCAGCATTCTTTCCGGCCTGATCGAGACAAGCGAAATTCGGAGCATCACCGGGTGGCCGGGCCTGACTTTCCTTGGTCCGCTCACGAGCGACCGCAATAACCAACAAAGCAAGACCGAACTGGTGATCGCCATTACTCCGCGCCAATTGCGGCTCACGCCGCGCGAAGATCGAACTTTTTATGCAGGCCGCGGCGTCGGCACTGCCGCGCCACCCGAACCCGCGGCGCCGGGTCAGCTACCGCCCCAGCCTCCTGGGGTGGGACCTGCGGGAGTTCCGCCTGCGGGAGCTCCGCCTGCGCCAAGCGTCTTGCCTCCCGGAGGCGTGCCTGGAGCGCCCCAACCAGGCCCTGGTGCGGTTCCAGGTGCACCGGGGAATCCGCCGCAGAATCCTCAACCTAACGAGTCAGCACCGCAGCCACCGGGTGTGCAGCAGCGTAATCCGGACCGCTGATTTAGCGAACAGATTGGCGCCCACCGCTCGCTCCTATCATGCGCCACGCGAAAGCCGAGCTCGCCACCGACAGCGCCGCACAGATCAGCATGACGAGGCGGAATCCGAACACAAAGGCGCGGTCGATCAAGATTTTCAGCGCAGCGGCTGCGTTCGAATCTACTCCGGGCGGGACGCTAAGAGCAGCAAGCGTAATTTCGTTCGATTGCACAGTATGGATGGCCTCAGCGGGTAAGTTCAATGACGTCAGCCGCTCGTTCAAGTAATGGCTGAACGCGCTCACCATCGTCATCCCCAAAATTGCAATTGCTAGCAATCCGGCGATTCTGGCGACGGCGTTATTGATGCCCGAAGCGGTCCCGGCATGCCTTTGCTCGACAGCGTCCATCACGACTGTAGTGAGCGGAGCCACGCTCACCGCCATTCCAAGCCCAAGCACCACAAAGCCGGGGAAAAACGTTTTCCAATAGCTACCGCCAACCGAGGGAATCACGAATAGAAGAAATCCCGCGGCAGCAATGACCGGTCCTACTATCAGCGGCAGCCTTGCCCCGAAACGGCCAACCAGTCCGCCCGACCATCGTGAAAGCAGGAACATGAGCAAGATGAAAGGCAGGCCGGCAGCGCCAGTCGCCGTTGCGGAATAGTGCTGCACCTGGATCAGATTCAAGGAATATAGAAAAAAGAAAATTCCCAGGGGCGCGTAGAGGAAAAGCGTAACTAAATTAGCGCCAGTAAAATCACGCGACTGAAACAGCTTCAGCGGAACCATCGGAGAGCGGACATGAGCTTCGAAGTAAGGGAAGATCGCAAGAAACGCACACCCGACAATTAACGTTCCCCAAACTGAAGGACTTTTCCATCCTCGGTTAGCAGATTCAATGAATCCATACGTCACGCCCGCCAAACCGGCCGTTACGATCAGCGCCCCGATCCAATCGATGCTGCTCGCCGTCTCGTCCTTGCTTTCCGGAACGCGCAAGAGGGAAAGCACGATCACGGTCGCCGCGAGCGGCATATTAATGAAAAACGCCCAGCGCCACGAAGCGTGCTCGATTAACCAGCCGCCCAGAACTGGTCCCCCGGCTGTTGCGATCGAAGTGAAGCCAGACCATGTTCCAATCGCGCGGCCACGTTCCTTCTCACCGAAAGAGGCGCTGATAATTGAGAGACTACCGGGCACGAGAAACGCAGCTCCAAGTCCCTGCACGGCGCGTGCGATCACCAGTTCCCGGATGTTTGCCGCGAGACCACAGCCTGCCGAAGCAATGGCGAATAGGGTTACGCCTGCCAGAAACATCCGTCTGCGCCCGAATACATCGCCCGTGGCGCCGCCCGCCAGGATTAGCGCGCTCAGGAACAATGCGTATCCTTCGACGACCCACTGCATGTCGATGACGGTGCCGCCCAGTGTTCTTTGAACTGCGGGCAGCGCTACGTTCACAACGGTACCGTCGATAAACGCCATGCTGGATCCGAGGATGGTGACGGCGAGGACCCACAGTTCGACTGATTTTGCGCATGGAGCGGCTGGATGGCCGGACTCGATTACCGCCTGGTCGCACGGTGGTTTCATAATTTGTTCTTGCTAAAAGGCGATCCGCGTTATCAGCATTAGCTCGCGGGCGTTTGGATTCAATACAAAAAGTAAATTAGCGATCCTGCCAGATGCCTTGCGCCCCAAATTGGCGTCGCAAGGTTATTCAGGAGTATCTTAGGAGTTCGTCTAACGACTGCTTCTGCTGCACTAGCAAGTGAGCTTCACAGAGCCGAACGGCTCGAAAACGGAATCGGGCACGCACAAAGGGAGTCTGGGTCAATGGCTACACAATCGCTTGGTCGAGAGCTCGGCAATCGAGAATTCTTCATTCAGAGGTGGGAACAAGAGTATCCCGCTTTCGTGCGGGTATTCAAAGCGCTGCCGGCGGCGCATCTCGATTACCGGCCGAATCCGCGCTCACGCTCCGCGGGAGAATTGGTTGCACTGCTGGTTACTGCCCAACACAGCTGCGTTGAACTTTGCAAAAGCAAGAAGAGCCTGTACAGCGGTTTGCGCTGGGAGGAACCCGGCGTTTTTGGCCCCCTGGTGGAAATGATCGCTGGGTACGAACGCGATCACGAGAACTTCTCCCGTCAACTGCGCGCGTTGGACGACAGCGCGTGGAACCACCAAGCCTGGCTGATCGAGGGCACCAAGGAGATTCTGCTGAAGGATACAGTAGGCGGGCTGCTATGGATCGCGCTCTTTGATATGGTTCACCATCGGGGGCAGTTGACCACTTACATCCGGCCCATGGGCGGCAAAGTCCCGAGCATTTACGGGCCCTCAGCCGACGACGAAGGCCGATCGCCGGAAAATAGCTGACGGAGGCTTAGATGAGCGTTTCGCACCGTGAAGCTGCGGAGACCACTCCGAGGAGTAACGTTCGAGGTGTGGTCGTTCGAGGCAGCACCGCCGGATTTGCGCAGGAAATTTCAGCGGGCCAGCATCGCCTGAAGTCCGATGAACCTGCATCTGCGGGTGGCACGGACACGGGAGCAACCCCGTACGACCTTCTCCTCGCCGCCTTGGGGTCTTGCACGTCGATCACTCTCGGAATGTACGCTCGACGCAAGGGATGGCCGCTCGAGGACATCACAGTCAATCTGCGGCATTCGAAGTTCCACACTTCTGATTGCGTCGATTGTGAAACCAAAGACGTAATGCTGGATCGAATCGAACGCGACATCCATTTGACTGGGCCCCTGACGCCTGAGCAGAAATCCAGACTGCTGGAAATCGCAGACAAGTGCCCCGTTCACCGGACGCTCACATCCACGATTCAAATCAAAACCCGCGTGCTTTGAACCAAGAGGGCTTTGAGGAGCAATGAATGCCGCAGTATCTGAAAACCAGCATTCCGGCGGCTGAGGTCGAAGCGGCGAACAGGCAAGTTCAAGAGACCGTCGCCAAACTCATCGCCGATGTAAAAACGCGTGGCGATGCAGCCGTTCGGGAGCTTTCCGCAAAATTTGACAAATGGTCGCCCGCGAGCTTTCGGTTGTCGCAGGCCGAGATCGATTCGTTACTCGCTTCCGTTTCGCGCCAAACGATTGAAGACATCGAGTTTGCGCAGGTGCAAATCCGAAACTTCGCGCACGCCCAAAAGGCAGCCCTGAAGGATACCGAGGTCGAGACTTTGCCTGGCGTTCGCCTTGGCCATCGCAATATTCCAGTGGACAGCGTCGGGTGTTACATCCCCGGTGGCCGTTATCCCATGGTCGCGTCATCGCACATGACCATCGTCACAGCAAAAGTTGCCGGTGTGCGCCGTGTCATTGCCTGCACTCCACCAACCGGTGGAAAGCCGCATCCCGAGACCGTGGCCGCAATGGCTCTGGCCGGTGCTGACGAGATTTATATTCTCGGCGGAGTTCAGGCTATCGCGGCGATGGCGCTGGGCACGGAAACGATTGCCGCGGTGGACATGGTGGTCGGCGCGGGCAATGCCTATGTTGCTGAGTCGAAGCGCCAGCTGTTCGGCCAAGTCGGAATCGACCTGCTCGCCGGCCCAACCGAAATCCTCGTCGTCGCGGACGATTCGGCAGACGTCGAGTTCGTCGCTGCGGACCTGCTTGGCCAGGCCGAACATGGCCCCACTTCGCCGGCGGCCCTGATCACGACGTCGGAAGCTCTGGCGCGATCGCTGCCGGCGGAAATGGAACGGCAGCTCAAAGTTCTTCCCACCGCGGAGATTGCTTCCGTTTCCTGGCGGGATTATGGCCAGATTATTTTGGTGGCGGATCTCACCGAGGCGGTTCGGGAAGCGGACCGGCTTGCGTATGAGCACGTCGAGATCATGACCCGCAATCCTCGCTATTTTCTCGAACACATGCGGAATTACGGATCGCTGTTCCTTGGTCCGGAGACGAACGTTGCGTATGGCGACAAAGTGATCGGCACAAACCACACTCTTCCCACGCGCCGCGCGGCGCGTTATACGGGCGGGCTCTGGGTCGGCAAGTTCATGAAGACGGTCACGTACCAGCAGTGCACGGAAGAAGCGAGCGTCCTGATCGGAGAGTATTGTTCGCGCCTCTGCGCAATCGAGAGATTCTGGGGACACAAAGAGCAGGCGGATATTCGGATTCGCCGTTATGGCAAACGCAACGTGAGCGTTACGACCAGTTCGGGAGACTCCCGATAAACTCGATAGACTCCACGCCCGTCACGTCCGACCGTACCGCAATTCCGCCAGTTTTTCGCCTCGACGGCCGCGTCGCGCTGATCACCGGCGCAGGCCGCGGCATCGGCGCCGAAGGAGCGCTTGCTCTAGCTGGAGCGGGCGCCGAGGTGGTCTTGGTCAGCAGGACCCGCAGCGAACTCGAACACGTCGCAAAACGAATTGCGGACGCGGGAGGCCGGGCGCGCGTAATCGTTTGCGACGTAACCAAACGTGAGCAAGTGAACTCTGCTTTTGCCAGCATCGATCGTGTTGACATCCTGCTGAACAACGCCGGGATGAATATTCCCGAGCCGTTCGTGGATGTCTCCGAACCGCATCTGGACGATATGATTGCCCTCAACGTGCGCGCTGCGTTTCTCGTCTCGCAAGCGGCCGTACGAAAAATGCTTCAAGATCCCGATCGCCGCAAGCGCGGCGGCAGCGTGATTCACGTGACCTCGCAAATGGGGCGCGTCGGCGCCGAGCGGCGCACCGTGTATTGCATGACCAAGCACGCAATCGAAGGGCTGACCAAAGCCATGGGCGTCGAGCTCGCGCCGGAAAATATCCGCGTAAACGCGATCGCTCCCACTTTTCTCGAAACGCCCATGACCGCCTCGTTCTTTGCGAATCCTGAATTTCGCGACTGGGTCCTCAGCCGGATTCCGCTAGGCCGGATCGGCCGGATGGACGAGGTCACCGGCGCCATTGTTTTCCTCGCCTCGTCGGCAGCGTCGCTGATCACCGGCACAAGCTTGGCCGTCGATGGCGGCTGGACTGCGCGTTAATCCCGACACAATCACAAATCAGTGACGAACCGGATACACTAAATTGTCGGACGGATGCACAGCAGCGGGACCATGACTCAATTTGTGAAAGCTCGATGGCTGGCCATAGTTGCGATCACCGTGGTGTTATGCGGAGCTGGCTCGCCTGCTTTTGCAGTGCGCTTCGATCCACGTAGCACCTCGAGTGATGCTCGCTCACAATCCAGCGGCCAAAACACGAGCAGCGCGAGTCCAGAACAACAGCAGCCGAAGGCCTACACGCTTCCGCCGGATAAAGAAGCTCGAGCCATCGCCTACGCGCACTCGCGCCACGAACTTTATTTCCTCGACTTTCTCTTCACCACGGTCGGGCTGATTCTCTTGATTGAACTTGGCGTAGGTCCCCGGCTGCGCGATCGGGCCGAGCGTATTTCTCGTCGTCGCTTTCTTCAGGCTGTGATATTCGCCGGCGTGTTTTTCATTTTGCTCGGACTGCTGGGCTTGCCCGCGGCCGCGGGCAGCCACTGGCTGGCGCGCTACTACGGACAATCGGTCCAAGGCTGGGGTTCGTGGTTATGGGATTCCATCAAAGGCGGAGCGGTCGGATTGATTCTGGCGATCGTTCTCACGTGGCTTTTCTATGGGCTCGTGCGCCGCAGCCCACGGCGCTGGTGGTGCTACGCCTGGCTCGGCTCGCTGCCGATTCTGATTTTCTTGATTTTTGTCGAGCCGCTCGTGCTCGAACCGCTTTTCTTCCGCTTCAATCCATTAGCTTCTACTGATTCGCAACTCGCCGACGCACTCGAACGCGTAGTGCAGCACGCTGGGCAGAACATTCCCGAGAATCGGATGTATCTGATGAACGCCAGCTCCAAGCTCAATGCGCTGAACGCCTACGTGACGGGCATCGGCGCGTCTGAGCGGGTGGTGGTGTGGGACACAACGATCGCCCAGATGACCACGCCCGAGATTCTTTTTGTCTTCGGGCATGAAATGGGTCACTACGTGCTCCATCACATCCGTAACGGCATTCTTTTCGGGGCCGGTGTCCTGCTTATTTTTCTCTTTGTCGGCTTTCACGCATTGCGGTGGGCGCTCCGGCGATTTGGTGGGATATGGAAAATTCGCGGCGCCGATGACTGGGCCTCACTGCCGGTGCTCATTTTTATCATTTTCATGTTCAACTTTATTTTCACGCCCATAGACAACGCTTTCAGCCGGCACATTGAGCATCAAGCCGATCAGTATGGCCTCGAAGTCGTCCACGGGATCGTGCCCGATGCGCCGCAAGTGGCCGCGCAAAGCTTCCAGATTCTGGGCGAAGTCGATCTCGACGAGCCTTCGCCCTCTACAGCCGTTAAAATATGGTTCTACGATCACCCGCCGATCAGCGAACGGATTCTCTTCGCACAGACCTACGATCCGTGGGACAAAGGTGAGTCGCCGGAATTCGTGAAGCAGTGACGCTACCAATGGACAAATAGGTGCGCGATTTCTCGTGATACATTGGCTTGACGTCGATGACCAGAATCGTTCTCAACCAGATCGTTGCGACGCCTCCGGAGGATGTCTTCGTCTTCTTTGTTCCACAGCGGATGCCCCATTGGTACGGACCGGAGATGCGGAGTTCGTTTGAAACGCAGGGATGCGGATCGGACTTTCGCGCAGGCTCCAAGGTATGCATTTCGGGCAGGATGGCGAATCGCATCTTTTCGCACACGGCAATCGTGACGGCGTTCGAGAGGCCGTGCCTTTTCGAATGGCGATTTGAAGACGGCTACGGAGTGCGGGGCACCGAGCGTTGGGAATTGGAGCGCCTGCCAAAATCCGCTGGCGCTAAAACCATGATTCGCTTTACCGACGAATACAAAATTCCGGGCCGCTTCGGCCGCTTGATCGATTGGCTCCTGACGCGGCACGCCCTCGCGCGCCGAAATCGCGACTACCTGGACCGGCTGGCGCGGCTCGCAGAGCGACGGCCTTCAAGGGGCTAGGCAGAATAATCCCAGCGATGTTTCAGCTCTGATGCGGAGTGAGTCGCGCCGTCAAATCCGTCCGGGAGGATCAATTCATGAATGGCTCCGAAGCTCCGCGCCCCGATGACCCGGTGCCGCAGATTGCGCCTGCCCAACCCAGGCGTTTTCTGCTCGAATCGATCTTTCTAGGCCCAAACGGGGTACGTGCGGGCTGGCGCGCCGCACTCTTTGTCGCGCTGTTTCTCCTCTTTGTCTCTCTCGGAGGATCCGCTCTCCGGCTGCTTCGCCTTTCCGTACCGGGACCGATCACGCCTTCCGTACTCGGCACGCAAGAAGGGCTGGCGGCGATTTGCGCGATTGTGGCAGCTCTGATCATGAGTCGCCTGGAGCAGCGTCGCTTCGGCGATTACGGAATGCCGCTGAGGCAGGCTCTCGGAAAAAACTTCTGGCTGGGCGCCGTTTGGGGTATTGCGGCGATTACCGCGCTCATGCTCGTCATCCGCGCATTTGGCGGATATTCGTTCGGTATGGTGGATCTTTCGGCCTCTGGTGTGGTTCGCTATGCGCTCGAGTGGGGAGCCGTTTTCTGTTTTGTGGGAATCTTCGAAGAGTTCTTCTTTCGGGGATATCTCCAATTCACGCTGAGCTCGGGAATGGGATTCTGGCCCGCCGCTCTGCTGCTTTCCCTTGCCTTTGGCGCCGTACACCTTCGCAATCCGGGCGAAGGGCCGGTGGGTGCGCTGAGCGTGCTCGTGATCGGAATGTTTCTTTGTTTCACGCTCCGCCGCACGGGAACGCTCTGGTTCGCCATCGGTTTTCATGCGGCTTACGATTTCGGCGAAACATATGTTTATTCCGTGCCGGATAGCGGCATCGTCATGCCAGGGCATCTGCTGGCGTCATCGTTCCACGGCCCGGCGTGGCTGACGGGCGGCACGGTGGGCCCGGAAGGCAGCATTTTTGATTTTGTGATTATGGCCATCGCGTTTGTAGTCTTCGACCGGGTCTACCGGCATCAAGCCCTTCAGACGCCCGGTCCTGAAGCGTCAACGACAGCGAAAACTAGATGAGCGGCATCCTCGCTACGGCTTGAGCACCACGCGGATAGGTGGTTTCTTCTTCCCTGCTTTTAACGTGTGAGTGCCTAACTCACTCTTCAAATCTATTTCGAAAGTTGGGTCGTCGATTTGCTTTCCATCCCACTCGACGCCGCCCCCGGCAATTAGACGCTCTGCTTCCGACTTGGAGCCCGCCAAATTCAGTCGATCAACCATTATGCGAGAGAGCTGGGATTTGCTCTTATATGCGGCATAGTCCTGTTTTAGTTCTTTCACCGAAAGCACATATTCCTTCATTTCTGAATCTGAGGGTAATTGCCGTTTGCGGTAACGGCGATCAAATTCATCGGAGGCTTTGCGAGCGGCGTCTTCTCCGTGAAAACCGGCGATGATGTTGTGGGCGAGCTGCATCTTCGCGTCCATCGGATGCAGCACGCCCGTGCGAACTTCTTCTTTGACGCGCACGATCACAGGCGGCCCAAAATCGGTGAGTAGATCGTAGTAAGACCACATCAGCTCGTCGGAAATAGACATGATCTTTCCGAACATCTGAGTGGGCGATTCGGTTATTCCCACATAATTGCCGAGGCTCTTGGACATTTTGCGTTGCCCATCGGTGCCTACGAGAATGGGCATGGTAAACGCCACTTGCGATTCCTGGCCGTATTCGCGCTGGATATCGCGGCCCACCAGAAGATTGAATTTCTGTTCGGTGGCACCCAACTCCACGTCGGCCTTAAGGGCGACTGAGTCATAGGCCTGAAACAAAGGGTAAAGAAGCTCGTGCACGGAAATGGCCTGATTATTGGCCAGACGCGATCGGAAATCCTCGCGCTCCAGCATGCGTGCGAGGCGATAATGCCCACAGAGCCGCACAATTTCGATGCCGCTCAAATCCCCGAGCCATTCGCTGTTGTAGCGGACTTCGGTGCGCTCACGGTCGAGGAGTTTATAGACTTGCTCGAGATAAGTTTGCGCATTGGCTTGCACCTGCTCGCGCGTAAGTGGCGGCCGCGTTTCCGATTGGCCTGTGGGATCGCCGACCATAGCAGTGAAATCGCCGACCAGAAAAATCGCCGTATGGCCTTCGTCCTGAAAATGCTTGAGCTTGCGCAGCACCACCGTGTGGCCGAGATGCAGGTCGGGCGCGGTAGGATCGACGCCGAGCTTGACGCGCAAGGGCGTGCCCGAGACGCGAGAGCGTTCAAGCTTGGCGCGCAGCTCTTCTTCAGGAATGATTTCGGCGGAACCTTTACGCAGCGCTGCGAGCTGCTCGTCTACGGGACGGAATCTTTGCGGTGCAGTCATCGATGATGAAGTGCCCTAGTGGCGCTTCGCGCGCTCGGTCAGGCGCTCCTCCTGCGTTTCTTCGGCGGTAGGCAGAACGCGACGGCCTTCGATGCGGAATTTGCCGGAGAGGACGAGGCGAACGGCCTCCGTATAGATGCGGTGCTCTTCACTCAGAATGCGCGCAGCGAGAGTTTCCTCGGTGTCGCCGGGCTCAATCGAAACGATTGCCTGCTTGACGATCGGCCCCGCGTCGAGGTTTTCGTCCACGAAATGCACGGTGCACCCGCTGAACTTCACTCCGTAGTCGAGGGCCTGGCGCTGGGATTCGAGTCCGGGAAACGACGGCAGGAGCGACGGATGGATATTCAAAATGCGGCCGCGAAATGCCGCTACAAAGTAAGGCGAAAGAAGGCGCATGAACCCGGCCAGACAAACCAGATCGACCCGGGCTTCGTTCAGGGCAGCGACGACCAAGCGGTCGTAGGCTTCGCGTTCCACTCCCTTTGACGGAATCACCCGCGCGGGAATGCGGCGTTCCGTGGCGCGCTGGAGGCCCGGTGCGTCTTCGCGATTGCTGATGACGATCGAAATTTCAGCATCCGGAATGCGTCCCGCTGCCGCGCTGTCAGCGAGGGCTTCGAAATTGGAACCGCGGCCGCTGAGCAGCACGCCAATTCTCTTTGTCATGCGGAAGTTAAGTTAACACAGTCTGTTTGCTGCCGCTGTGGGCGCACACTTTAGGTTATCAATGATCGTTGCGATATAGCTGGGGAGTCGAATTCTATTTGCTGTCCTTGCTGCTCGCCGGATTGCCAATAAATCTGTTGTATTGGGCAAGCTCTAGCGGCGAACACAGCATCTCCGTGACGTCGAAATTCCACGATTGCAGCTTGAACGGAAGCTTATTCAGAGCGATCCACGGTTTCGTGTACATCTTCGGGTCGTTAATCGTTACCGTGAGTTCCAACGTATTGACGTCGACGCGGTGAAAGCGCTCTTCGATATGCAAATCAGGGCTGTGCGGACGACCCGCTCGGTCGACCCACGTTTCGTCATTGATGCAGCAAGTCTGCACGACGAACGTGTAGTCGTCCTCCCACTTACCGATGGAATATCCAAACCACCTTGCTGCGGCATTTTTGGGGAAGTCTCGCCCATCGGTCCAGATGGTGCGCCATACCTTCCCGAATTCGTACAGCACCATGACGCTGGCCGGCGTTTGTAGAATCTGCGTGGTCCTGAGTTCATACAAATCTTCGCGGGGAAGTCCCTGTGGATTACAAGTCACAACCGGATCGTTCGTGTCTCCGGGAAGAACGCTTCTCGATCCGTTGCTCGGTTTCGTGAGGTTCAGCGCCGCCAAGCCCGCAGGCGTATAGGGCAATTTATGCACCGTTTTCCCGTCTTCCGGCATGGCGGCCGCACCCATGGCTTGAATTCCGCCACTCCCGGGATCCCAAATTCCAAAGATGTCGCGACGCGGAGCGGGACCTGCCGGCTGATTCTGCGGAACGGGCCGCCCGGTCCAGCCGTCCACAGGCACAGCAACGGAGGAGTTTGGTTGTTGCGTCGTTTGAGTGTATGCAACCGAACAGAACACCCCGGCCACAACGAACAAAATTGCCGAACTAACAGAGGACTTCCACATCAGCAGCTCCTTCCGAATCCGTCGCGGATTCTACTCATCCGCTTTGTGTTTCACAAGCCATTGTGCGGGCCCCAAATTAGTAGCGTTTCGGCTTCCGCCGGCCGTTCTCTGGGCATCTGTGGAATTTTGAAGCGCCGCTTTCCGCACACATGGTTATTTTGATAAACGCGCTCGTCGTCTTTTCGGTGGAAAGTTAAGCGGCGACTAAGTTGCCCGGAACTTACGTTCTGCGCAGTCGGTCCAGAAGAGGGTATAAGACAACTGCCACCACGGAATTCACCAGCGACGCAATGATCAGCCTCATCTCCAGGTAGGGCTCGTGCTGTCCCAGCAATATCCGGTCAGTCAAGACGAGCACGGCGTTGTGAAGATGAAAGAAGACGAAAGTCAGAAGGAACCGGCTGATAGGATGGTCCACGTCGATCCGTGAACCAAAAGAGGATGCCACGAAGCCGACCGCTGTTTTGGCAATTCCGTACATCCCGAAGGGCGTATGCCCAAGGCTGTCCTGGGCTAGCCCAACGACCATTCCCAGCAAAAGTCCAGAGGAGGGATTTCTCCGGCTCAGACCGAAGTAAATAGTAACCAGAAGCGGAAGCTCCAGGATCGCCGCCGACCGAAAGTACACCGGCAGGAGAGCCTCGAGCGCCAGTGCCAGAACGACCACAGCTAAAACAGTACCGGCGTAATACTTGTGAACTTCTATGTGCTGGTCGTACGGCGCGTGAATTTCCATGTCCATAGTCTAGTAATTTGCCTTTACGGATTGCTCGGCGTTTCTTGAGTCTCTGACCCTGGCGGAGTTTCAGGCTCCGCCGCCTTGGACGGCTCCTCTGAAGGAGCAGGCTTAGGCGGCGTCACGGAAGCCACGGGCTTGGGCGGCGCCGGTGGATTTACTGGTTTAGGCGGCGCAGGCGTCGTTTTAATCGGTGTCACTGAAGCCACAGGTTTAGGAGCCGTCGGAGTTGCGGGGGCCGTCGCAAGCGTGGCAGGTTTCGGCGAGGTCACAGAAACAGACGCAACGGGAAGAGGCGCGGTTTTATCGGCGTCCTTGCGAAACGTAAACTCCTGCCGCGTGAGCAGCACCAGAACTTCCTCGAGCCCGTCCAGCCGCGCCGCAGGCTTAACCGATATTTTCTGGAACGGGCTGCGGCGGTCCGGTTGCACTTGCACGACCGTACCGACCGGCAAATCCTTTGGGAAAATCCGATCCTGGCCCGAGGTGAGTATCTTTTCGCCCTGCTCAATTTTGACGTCATTGGCGATGTACTCGAGTCCGAGCAGCGGATCGCCCGAACCGCGTACGGGACCTTGAGCGCGCGAGGTCGCCAGCAAGGCGCCCACGCCACTTTCCTTGTCCGTGAGCAGCAGTACTTGAGAGGTATCCGGGTAAACGGCAAAGACTTTGCCCACCACGCCTTCCGGAGTGATTACGCCCATATCGCGCTTAACGCCGTCGCGTGTCCCTCGGTTGATGAAAACCATGTGGCTGGATGGATCTGGACTTGCCCCGATCACGCGCGCCGCCAGCGTTTGCACTTCGGTGTGCGCGTCGCGAAATCCGAGCAATCCCGCGAGGCGATCCGCCTCCGCCGCGCGGCTCTCCAATTGAGAATTGCGCATGCGGAGTTCGCCGAGCTCAGTATGGAGTTGTTCGTTCTCCTCGCGCATGTGACGCAAGGCCACATAGTTGTTCCAGATGCCCCGAACCCCGTCCACAGACCATGCCGCGCCGCGCCCCAAAGGGGATACGCTTTCGATCGCCCAAACGCGGATCAAGCGCACCTGTTGTCCGCGCCTGATCTGAATCGCGAGCAGCAGGACTTGAGCGGCCATGGCAGCCGCGAACAGAGCCAAAGATCGATGGCGTGAAGGAATGGACGAATCCTCTCTATTGCGTCAAACGAAAAATTACAGGCTTGCCGTTGCTTCCAAACTCGTTGGCTGTTCGCTGTCTAGTCTATGGACACTAAGCGAAGCAGGCGGAAATCACTGAGCATTTTTCCCGTGCCCAGCACCACGGAAGCCAGCGGATCGTCCGCAATCGAAACCGGGAGGCCGGTCTCCTCCCGAATGCGTTTGTCCAAATTCTTAATCAGCGCTCCGCCTCCAGTTAGCACTATGCCGCGGTCGCTGATATCCGCGGAAAGCTCAGGAGGAGTGCGCTCCAGCGCTACGCGAATTGCGTTCAAGATCGTCGAGATGCATTCAGAGAGCGCCTCGCGGATTTCGCTGTCGTCGATCGTTACGGTGCGTGGCACACCCTCGATCAGATTGCGCCCCTTGACCTCCATGGTCAGCGGTTTCTCGAGAGGATAAGCGGATCCGATCTCCATCTTGATCTGCTCGGCGGTGCGCTCACCGACGAGGAGGTTGTATTTCCGCTTCAAATAGTGCATTACGGCTTCGTCCATCTCGTTGCCGGCCACACGCACCGATCGCGAATAGACGATTCCGCTCATCGAAATTACGGCGATATCGGTTGTGCCGCCGCCGATATCCACAACCATGTTGCCGGAGGGCTCCTCGATGGGTAACCCGGCGCCAATGGCTGCTGCCATGGCCTGCTCCACCAGATAGACCTCGCTCGCCCTGGCGCGATAGGCGGAATCTTGTACCGCCCGTTTTTCCACCGGAGTGATTTCGCTGGGCACGCCAATGACGATGCGTGGATGAACCAGAACGCGCCGGTTGTGAGCCTTCTGGATGAAGTAGGTCAGCATCTTTTCCGTAACTTTGAAGTCCGCGATCACTCCGTCCTTCATGGGCTTGATGGCCACCACGTTGCCCGGAGTGCGGCCCAGCATGTCCTTTGCTTCGCGCCCTACGGCCACCACTTCGCTGGTGTTCTTATTGATGGCCACAATCGACGGTTCATTGACTACGATGCCTTTACCTTTGGAAAATACCAGCGTGTTTGCCGTTCCCAAATCGATGGCCAGATCGGATGAAAACAGGCTGAAGACGGATCGAAGGTTGTAGCCGTTTTTACTGATCATTCTTATTCCCGCGCCGTTTGTGGCCACGGTTCCCCTTTGCCGGCGACACAGTTCTTATGGAATCACGATAGGCACGCGCTTG
>Ga0210394_10004704_pt1 | contig 15737 bp, 18 predicted proteins | sample IncBWC12MmetaG_FD_160121 | JGI IMG/M metagenome (GOLD analysis project Ga0210394, IMG submission 160121) | Forest soil microbial communities from Barre Woods Harvard Forest LTER site, Petersham, Massachusetts, United States - Inc-BW-C-12-M | ecosystem: Environmental > Terrestrial > Soil >... | reverse complement strand
GTGCGTCTCGTGCAGGGGGAAGCTCTGTTCGAAGTAGCGCACGACGCGGCGCGGCCCTTCGTGGTGCGCGCCGGTAATGCGCTGCTTAAGGATGTCGGCACGCAGTTCAATGTCGATATACGCTCGAACGGCACAACGGTGACCGTAGTGGAAGGCGAAGTGGCCGTCGACTCGGCAGCGACGAGCGAGAGTGCAGCCGCACAATCCGGAATAGGTGACACAGTCGAGGCTTTGATTCTGAGAGCCAACGATCGCGTCCTCGTTACGCCGGCAGGCGTCGGCACCCCACAGCGCGGCGTCAACGTCGCTGCATCCGTGGCCTGGATTCAGCGCCAGTTGATGTTCGAGCATCGACCCTTAGGCGAAGTTGCCGAGGAATTCAATCGTTACAACAAGGATCGAATTGACATTGATAGCGCGGAACTCAAGCGTCAAGAGGTGACTGGTGTTTTCGACGCCAAGGATCCGGCATCTTTTGTGGCGTTTTTATCGAGCGTCCCCGGCGTGGAGATTCGAGAGGGAGCGAATGGCACTCACATTGTGTTGCTTCGAAATCCGACGGGCCATCCGGACACGCGGGGTACGCCGAAATGACAAGCGCTGACGCGCCAGAGTTCGCAATGAAACCCATGGTCTATGTCGTGGATGATGACGCGGGTATCCGCGAGGCATTGGATGAAATGTTGACGTTGGCGGGTATGGGCGTGGTGACCTGCGCATCGGCCAGCGACTATTTTCGCATGCCAAAGCCCGATTTGCCCTCGTGCTTGATTCTGGATGTTGCGCTTCCAGACGGTAGCGGCATCGACCTGCAACAGCAGCTGAGCACGGGGGATCACCCACCCATCATTTTTCTCACCGGCGCCGGCGATATACCGACCTCCGTGCGCGCAATCAGGGCGGGCGCCATCGATTTTTTGACCAAGCCCTGCCGTAAAGCGGACTTATTGGCCGCTATCGACAGCGCCATCGCGCAGGACTGTCAGGTGCGCGCCGAGAGACTGGAGCGTATGCGGCTCAAATATCGCCACTCCTGCCTCACGCCGCGGGAGCGGGAGGTCCTACCGCTAATTGTCGGTGGTCTCCTCAACAAACAGGCCGCCGACAAGCTCGGCATCAGCGAAACCACCCTACAGATTCACCGCAGCCGCGTCATGCGCAAGATGGAGGCCGAATCACTCGCTCAGTTGGTCCGGATGGCGGGCAAACTAGCGCTACCGCTGCCGCGCTCCAAATCGCACTAGACGACATGAGAAATCCACCCGCATGGCTGGCTGGCGCATTGGGCTCTCTGGAGGTACCGACCGGCTCGCTGCGCGATTCACGAGCCACCGCGTCTCAAGCGCCGCGCGCCATGACGATGAGGGAACTGATCGCATCGGTCGCCCATGAAGTTAACCAGCCTTTGGCTGCCATCGTGGCGAATGCCGATGCCTGTTTGAGCTGTCTTGGGACGGATCAGCCGGATTTGGCTCGAGTGCGCAAGGCCGCGAAACGCATCCTCAGGGACGGATACCGCGCGAGTGCCGTGCTCGGCAGCATGCGCGCCGTGCTCAAGACTCCTGTGCCGGCGATGTCGGAGCTCAATCTCAATGAGACCATCCGGGATATTCTTGACCTCATGCGTAACGAGTTGAGCCGGTACGACGTCATTCTTCATATCAACCTGTGCAAACAGCTTGGCTGCATCCGGGGGAATCGGATCCAGTTGCAGCAGGTCCTGGTCAATCTCATCAAGAATGCGATTGAGTCCATGAGCGACTCGGTCGTGCGGCCTCTATTGGTCCGGGTGAGCACGGGGATCCAGGGCGAATCGGCAGTGGTCGCCGTCGAAGATTCTGGCGGCGGATTTGATGCCGCGGCGGCAGAGCATATGTTCGAGCCCTTCTTTACCACCAAGCGCGAGGGCACCGGTGTTGGCCTGTCGATTTGCCGCTCCATCGTAGAAGCTCATGGCGGAGTCCTGTGTGCAACCCGCAAGGAGTCTCCAGGAAGCGTGTTTCAATTTACTGTGCCGCTGATTCACCCGCCGATATCGATACAGAATTAGGGAAGTCTCTGGTTTCTCCGTTTGGCGGCGGCGGCGGATTCTGAAGAAAGCTTCGGTACCTGCCGCGACGATTTATAAGAACAACCAAAGGGGCTCTTGCAGGTGCGCCGTGACTTTTTACTGTGTCTTTGCATCGTTGCCATCGCTTGGATCACGCGGCTGACGGCAGCTCCGAGCAGCGAGCCCGTCAAGTACCATTTCAAGATTGACAGTCAACCGCTAGGCACCGCGCTGCAGCAGTTTGCAGAGCAGAGCGGGATACAGATCATCTTTTTCTCCCAGGTGACGGAAGGACTTCAAGCGCCTGCCTTGAACGGCTCTTACACCATTTCCGGCGCGTTGGAAATGCTTCTTTCCGGTTCACATTTGATTTTTCGAGTGATCAATCCGAAGACCATTGAGATACGCTCCCCGACTGCGAGAGATTAGAGCATATTTTCGATCAGACCCTTGGGAGCGCTTCGGGCGGCAATTGAGGCCGGGCGCCGCGCAATTGTCTGGCCAGGATCGAACGGTAACTGAGGGCAGCCGCGCATCGTGAAACTCAAGGCACCTGCGACGATATTGTGGAGTTTTCTTATTGCGGCCGGGTGCGCGCCAGGATTGATCGGCGCGGCCCCGAGTACCGAACCTGCAAAATACGCTATCAAGATTGACAGTCAGCCGCTCGGCACTGCTTTGCAGGCGTTGGCCAAGCAGAGCGGGGTGCAGATCATCTTTTTTTCGCAGATCACTGAAGGCCTTCGGGCGCCGGCTCTTGAGGGTCAATTCACGGTCAGCGCGGCTCTGGAACTCCTTCTTGCGCATTCTCGATTGACTTTCCGGGTCATCAATCCTAAGACAATCGAGATACGCGCACTCGGCGCCGACAGTTCTCAGAGTCAACACGATGCTCCTGCTGCCAAAGGCGGAAAGGCAAGGGCTCCCACCGACTCGAGCCAGAGCCCGGCTGAAAAAACGGCTGCCCCAAATTCGGCTGCTTTGCAGGAGATCGTGGTGAACAGCACTGCCGAGGGATTGGTTGCCACGCGCACCGAGACGCCGTTGCGTGAGATTCCCCAGACCATTTCGCTCATTTCCCAAGAACAAATACGCCAGCAAAACGATACGGATCTTGCCGATGCACTTAGCAACGCGGTGGGCATCACGGTTGTCCGGAATAATTCGCTGAGCCCCACCTTTGTCTCTCGAGGATTTACGATTACCACATTCCACCTCGACGGCGGGGCTGCGTTGAATTCCTTCAGCAATACGCCCATCTACGGAACACCCGATTTAGGCGAATACGACCACGTCGAAGTACTGCGCGGTTCTGATGCGCTGTTTGGCGGCATAGGAAATCCCGGCGCCAGCGTGAATATTGTTCGCAAGCGTCCGCTGTCTACCGACGAAGCACTGTTCAGTGCCTATGCGGGATCCTGGAACAACTACCGTGCTGAAGCGGATGTTACGGGGCCGCTTGGCTTCGAGGGTGCGTTGCGCGCACGGCTCGACGTCGTCTTAGGCGACAGGGATTACTTTTTCAAGCCTGCGAGCCTCGAGCGAAAGAAGGTCTTTGGCGTGCTCGAATGCGATCTGACGACGCGAACATTGTTGACGGTGGGCGGCAGCTACCAATGGGACAATGCTCTGCCGTTTATCAACGGTTGGCCGTTCTATGCCGATGGCAGCGATGCGCAATTACCGCGCAGCATGGCGCTCGCCTTTAATTGGTCGCGTTACGACACACAGACTCGCGAGTACTACGCGCAGCTGCAGCAGTCATTTGGCGGCGAATGGAAACTGAAGGTGAACGCAACTTCGTTGGACACTGCGGCCAGCTACGGCTATGGCGTATTTGGTTCTCCCATCGATCCGATCACGAAGGCCCTGCCGGTACTTCCCTTCGCCCTCTTCAGTCCTAGCCCTAACACGCAGGATCAATTCGTCTTCGACGGCACCCTCACGGGTAGCTTCAACCTGTTCGGCCGACGATTCGATGTGGCCGTCGGCGGCGACTACACCCATTATAGGGGGGATGTGCCCCTCCAAACGGTGTTCGCGTTTGGTCCTGCAGTCAACAACGTGTTTACGTTCAATCCCGCGGCCTATCCGGATCCGCCGGTGCCGAATCCCGGGTTCCTTCGATCGCTGGCCACAACCAATCAGAGCGGCGAGTTTGCCTCTGCGAGAGTGTATTTGACCGGCGCTCTGTCTGTGGTGGGCGGTGCGCGCGTAAGCTCCAATCGATTGTCAAACGCCATTTACGATAGTCTCACCCCATCAACCCCCGACAGCATCGCGGAGACCAAGAACGACGATAAAGTAACCCCCTTTGTCGGCGCGACTTACGATTTGAATGCACACTATTCCTTGTACGCGAGTTATGCCGATATCTACCAGACCAATAACGGCGCCAGGGAAATCGGCGGCGCCTTTTTGCCGCCGGTCGACGGGATCGACCGAGAACTGGGGATCAAGAGCTCGTGGCGCAATGGCGCGCTCAACGGAATTGTCGTGCTCTATGACATTGAGCAGCGCGGGCTTGCCGTACTCGATCCTAGCGCATCGTTTGCTGATCAGGTGGCATATTCACCATGCTGCTTTCTCTCGAATGGCACAAACAAGAGCAAGGGGGTCGATGCGGAACTCAATGGCGCATTGGCACCCGGATGGCTCATCGGTGCAGGCTATACCTTTAACAACAATCAAAGTCTCGTGGGCGGCGCTTTATCCAGCGTCACGCCACGGCACCTCCTGAAACTCTGGACCAGCAAGCAATTGCCGGGGGAACTGGCGCGTTGGACACTCGGCGGCAGCGTTCAAGCCCAGAGCGGCAACTCTGACAACGGCCTAGTTTGCGGGACGCAGGGCCAAGCGGGTTGCTATGGGTCTCCGCTATCAATTGGGGATGTGCAAGGCCCCTTCGTTGTGATCGACCTTCGCGCCGGTTATCAGATCGATGCTCACTGGCGCGCGGCGTTGAGCGTGAGCAATGTTTTTGACCGCGTCTATTATCAAACCATCGGAAATCCCTCGGGCGGAAATTGGTACGGAGAACCGCGCGGCTTTGTGCTGCGCGTCGATGCCCGGTATTGACGGAGGGACACCCGCTGTTAATCTTGTCTGGATCGTAGACCGAACAGAACAACCGTATAGAGAGGATGTGCTGCTCGACTTTGGCCGTCATTGTCATCTACACCGCCATCGGTGTCACGGCAGCGCGTTCGCCGAAGTACCTGTCGTCGGGCGTGAACTCGAGGGATTGACGCGAACGGACGGCGTTGTAAGTACGGAGGTTAAGTGTCAGCGACGTGCGGGCTTCGTCCGATTCGTGTAGGCACACGTACACATACACCTCCTCGTACTTGACGCTCCTCCCGCGTTGGTGCTTTTGCTTGTGCACTCTTGCGCCTATGTCCTGAGTCGACCTCGAAAACTGAGCGCGTCGCTCATCCCTACTTCGACGGTACTTCCAATCAAATGACCGCATGGGCGTGCAATCACTCCTCGCCGACGATTCGCTAGGATTACCCAGGGCGATTTCACACTTCTAGGGCATAAATCTAGCCGAGGCATCTCTGTAATGCACCCAGGATTTTCCGCATTGGTCGTTGGGTTAGCAGCATTGCTAACTGTTGGATTCTTGAATGTCGTGAGGCAATTGTTGTCGAAACAATTCGTTGATAGCCCCTCTTGGTCAAATGTAGAGGACACGCAGGCGATTGCAGATGAGCCGAGTCCTTCGGAGTCTGCATGGAAGAATGCGGGCGCGTCCCAAGAGAGCGGACGCACGCAAGCGACGGCCGGTGTGCTGGAAACATAGGCGAGGGAGATCATCATGTCATCGTCATTGGACAAGAGTAAGTGTCAAAGACTCGATAAACAATTTGGGATTGCGGCGGAGGAAGTCGCGGACCACGAACGGCATCAGTCTACAGGTAATCCGCTTCCTAGCTTTCCGATATCTCCGCCCGTCGAGGTGAATTGGATTCGCCGTCGCCTGCTATTGGGCGGCGCTGTTGTTGGCATCGGCGGTGTAGCAGCGGCAGCCATCCACGATGGGGAACTCGGCGGTCCACCGCGAACTTTTCGAGGTGCGATTCCGTGGCAAGAAGGGACGGCAGACCCGCCGCCCGGCGCTGCCGGTTCAGGGTATGTTTTTTTCACCCCCGCGGAAGTCGCTTTTATCGAGGCTGCCGTCGGCCGACTGATTCCGAACGATTCGGTGGGTCCTGGCGCCGTCGAGGCGAATGTACCTTTTTTTCTCGATCGGCAGCTCGCCGGGAAGTTCGGCCAAGGCGACCACTACTATCTGGGGGGGCCGTGGCCCAAAGGCACGCCTGAACAAGGTTATCAAACCCGCTTCAATCCCGCGCAACTCTATCGCGCTGCAATCGCAGCGATCGAGAAGTACGTTGGCACGAATTTTACTGGTCCGTCATTCAGCAAACTGAGGAGCGCGGATCAGGACAAAGTGTTGAAGGGCCTCGAGAGCGGTGAAATCAAACTCGACGACAGCGTCGACAGTAAAACTTTCTTCACCATGCTCTTGCAGAACACCAAGGAAGGCTACTTCTCCGATCCAATCTACGGCGGGAATAAGGACATGGGGGCCTGGAAGATGATTGGATTTCCTGGCGCGCACTACAATTATAAGGAATGGGTATCCCGCCACGGAGAGCGCGTGCCCTACGCCACGGTCGGATTCAAGGGCCGTCCCGGCTGGGAGGAAGCGTAAGATCATGGCGACCACTCTCAAACCCGTGGATGCCGTATTGGTAGGCTTTGGCTGGACCGGCGCCATAATGGGTCAGGAACTGTGCGAGGCGGGCCTCGACGTGCTGGCTCTGGAACGTGGCCCCTGGCGCGACACCCCAACGGACTTCGCGACCGGATTCGCGCAGGACGAGCTGCGCTACATGTGGCGGCATCATTTATTTCAGAACGTCGCCGACGATACCTTGACGATGCGCAACAACATCAACCAGGAAGCGCTGCCGATGCGTCATCTTGGCGCGTTTCTGCTCGGCACCGGCGTTGGCAGCGGCGGCGTGCACTGGAACGGCCAGATCTGGCGGTTCTTGCCCTCGGATTTTTTGACCAAGAGCCACAACCTTCAGCGCTATGGGAAGAAGGCCGTCACGGACTACGATCTCACGGTTCAGGACTGGGGCGCCACGTACGAGGAGCTGGAACCCTTCTACGATCAATTCGACAAACTTTGCGGTACCAGCGGCAAAGCGGGCAATCTGAATGGAAAGATCCAGCCCGGCGGCAATCCTTTCGAAGGGCCTCGAGCCAACGAATACCCAACGCCGCCCATGATCCAAACCTATGCACCGACGCTCTTCGGCAAGGCAGCCGCCGAATTGGGGCGCCATCCCTTCCCGCATCCGACCGGCAATCTCTCGCAGCCGTACACGAATCCACTCGGCGCACAGCTGGGTGCCTGCACCTACTGCGGATTCTGCGAGAAATTCGGCTGCGGCAATTATTCCAAGGCAAGCCCGCAAACAACCATCCTTCCCTCTCTCATGACGAAGGGGAACTTTACGTTGAAGACCGAATGCGAAGTGCTGCGCGTGGAGTTAACGCCGGACCGCAAGCGAGCGACCGGCGTGACCTACGTGAACAGCGCGGGCGAGGAGTTCTTCCAGCCCGCGGAGATGGTGATCCTGTCCGCATATATCTTGCAGAATGTCCGTCTGCTGCTGCTGTCTGGGATCGGCAAGCCTTACGACCCAAAGACAGGCGACGGTGTGGTCGGTAAGAACTATGCCTATCAAACCATGTCCTCGGTGAATGTCTTCTTTGAGGATAAGATCTTGAATCCCTTTATCGGCGCGGGCGCCTTAGCGACCGTCATCGATGATTTCAATGGGGATAATTTCGATCATTCTGGCTTAGGCTTCATTGGGGGCGCCTATATTGCAGGAATGGTCACCGGCGGGCGTCCCATCGAGATGATCTACACGCCAACAGGCACACCGGCCTGGGGCTTGGAGTGGAAGCATGCCGCCGCGAAGAACTACTTGCGCTCATTCTCGCTGAGTGTTCATGGCTCCTGTATGAGCCATCGGGGCAACTATCTTGACTTGGATCCCACCTACCGGGACATCCACGGCCGTCCGATGCTGCGCATGACGTTTGATTTCACGGACAACGAACACGAAATGTCGGACTACTTGACCGACCGCGCGGCTGAGGTAGCGCGCGCCATGAATCCACGGGAGATCAAGCTGAATCGCCGCACCGGCTCCTTCAGCGTCGTACCCTATCAGACCACGCACAATACCGGCGGCGCCATCATGGGCGATAACCCGGCAAACAGCGTCGTTAATAAGTATCTGCAATCATGGGATGTACCGAATGTCTTCTCAATGGGCGCAGGCGCGTTCCCGCAAAATGCCGGCTACAATCCCACCGGCACGGTGGCCGCGCTCGCCTACCACGCGGCCCATGAAATCAGGGCACGCTACCTGAAAAATCCCGGTCCACTGGTGCAGGCATAGTCCCATGAGCACGCTACCTCGCGTTGGCATGGCCGTTGTTGTCCTGGTGCTGATCGCTGTCCTGCTGGTGATATTGCGTCTCACCATGAGTGCAGTGGCCGCAGTACCTCCCTCGCACCGGAACGGGAATTCTTCTGGAATACTGCCCGTCGATCTTTTAAGGCAGCCGATTCCGGATACGACTCCGAATGCAGAGCAGCTGCGGCGCGGACAGTATCTGGTGGCGGCAGGGGATTGCATGTCCTGTCACTTGCGCGATGGGGGCGAAGCATTCGCTGGCGGGTTGGGACTTAACACCCCATTCGGGGTGATCTACACACCCAATATCACCTCTGATAAGCAGACCGGGATCGGCGATTGGTCTTCGGATCAATTCTACCGCGCCATGCACAAGGGAATCGATGATGAGGGAAGCAATCTCTACCCCGCCTTCCCCTACCCTTGGTTCACACTCGTCAGTCGCGAAGATGACGATGCCATTCTGGCTTTTTTGAAGGCCACCCCGGCGGTCAAGTACACGCCGCCGAAGAATGACCTGCCCTTTCCTCTTAACTTTCGTTCCGCCGTCACGGGTTGGAATCTGCTTTTCTTCAAGGCTCACGACTTCCAGAGTGATGCCAATCAGTCTGCCGAATGGAATCGCGGCGCCTATCTTGTGAATGGGCTAGGCCACTGCGGCGGCTGCCATACACCAAAGAGTGCGCTCGGCGCGGATAAATCCGGCCGGCATTTTCAAGGCGGTACGCTCGATAACTGGGTGGCGCCGGACCTGACCGCGAACCAACGCACGGGTCTTGGTTCCTGGAGCATCGATGATGTAACCGAATATCTTGGCACGGGACGCAACGCACACGCGGGCGCGGGTGGCGCCATGGCCGACGTGATCACCTACTCCACCTCCCTGATGAGCGATGCCGACCGCCACGCGATGGCCGTTTATTTGAAGAGCCAAGCGGCAAGTCCGAACATCGCCGCTGTCCAACCGGATGCGGGCGCGATGCGTCGAGGCGCCGAAATTTACTCGGATGCTTGCGCTTCCTGCCATTTCGAAAACGGCGTGGGACAGCCCAGATACTTTCCGCCCTTAGGACCCAACGCCATGCTGCAGCAGGCGGACCCGATCGGTCTTGAGCACTTGATCTTAGCCGGTGGGCGTATCGGAACCGGCCCCACTCGACCTTCCCCCATGACCATGCCGAGCTTTGCGTGGAAGCTCACCGACCAAGAAATCGCTGACGTCTCAACCTTCATTCGCAATAGCTGGGGCAACCAGGCTGCCGCAGTGTCCGCCACCGACGTGCGATCTGCCCGGAAGAAGCTCAATCTCGAGGCGGTGCACCTGACGGCTGGGTCGGGCGATCAGAACTGAAAAGAGGATCAACGATATGCGCAGGACTATCAGCAAAGCCACATTCATCTTGGCTTTAGGCATCTCATTCAGCACAACCGCAGCTGACTCGCCGACGCGGCATATCTTGACGCTCCAGGCCGCAAAACGAGTGATCGCGGCGGCGGAGGCGGAAGCAGTGCAAAAGGGATGGCCGTGCGTGGTTGCAGTGAGCGACAGTGCAGGCTACTTGATCGCACTCGACCGAATGGACGATTCACCCATGCTCGCTTCTGTAGAACTCGCGCCGGCCAAGGCGCGCACGGCCGCGCTGTTTCGCAGACCCAGCAAAACTTTGGAAGACTCCATTCACGCAGGACGAATTGCTGCGGTGACTTCAGGCTTTGTGGAGATGGCCGGCGGATTGCCATTGACCGTCAATGGCGAGCTTGTCGGTGCGATCGGCGTGAGCTCTGCACAACCGGATTGGGACGTGCAAATTGCTGCGGCCGGCGCAGCCGCTCTGATCGGCATTCGCTAGCACAAACGAAGCCGGCGTTCGCGAGCTTCATATTAGTTGCGCCCACACGCGTACCGAAGGCGTATCCCGCCGAGGCTGCCGCCCGCTGGACGATTCGAGCCCATCGAGTGACGGTAGAAGATCCTTCTTGCGCTGATTGCCGAGATTTCTCTCCATGTCCCTCGCCGGATTATCGGCGCGATTGGTCAGGTTCTGTCTGATCGGCAGGATCCCTGCTCGCCCAAGCCCTCTTTTCGAGCTCAAGCCTGTCCGCGCCTCGACCTTCTCTATAACGGCGGCAATGTCACCCGGGGCCATGGGCGCAGCGAGAGGCGAAGCGGCTAGCGACGTTGAAGTTGTATACATCGCCCGATCATGCGCTGCTGGTTGCCGAGCAGCGCGCCCTCGAAATGTTTAACGGCTACTGGCCGCTCGTCGAAAAGGCCGCGCGGGCGCTATACCGCACGGGCCGGATTGAGTGAACGCCCACATGGCGACTAGCCGCGGACCCGCAAAACGCAATTGACAGGCAGCGTGCTACTGGGACGGGGCTTTGGGGACTACAAAGCCGAAGAGATTTTCAGTTTCGCTGGAATAAGACCTGGCTTCAGCGGCAATGGTCATCTCCGGCAGCTTTATTTGAGATGACAGTATTCGTACTTCAACGCCCGGGAGCGTGGTGACTTGCGTGTCGACCTCGAGACTACTGCCGTCTGCAACTGGTTTTGGACGTAATTTGAAAGGCGAGTCCGTTGGACGTTGGGTCGGATTTGCTAGGTTCGCACGGAATTCGGCATTCACCATGAGTATAAACTTTTCGAGTGGTAATGGAGTATTCCATTTCGGTGCCACCAGCTCGGCGAGTACTTCTGAATCTTGGATTCGGTAGCTGCAAATCCACTTTCTGATGCACGCCGCTGCTTGGTCGATGTGAGGTAACACCGCCTCGGTCGTCTCGTGGAATGGTTCATACCCATGCTCGAAGCCGTCCATTGCCGATTTGAGTTTGGCATAGGTTTTCGGAGATTCGATAAAAATCGTATGGCGTTGGATCTGCCCATGCAGCTTCCTATTAGCGCTCTTTTTGGAGATACCCTCTACCCGCTCTACTAAAGCTCCGATGGCACGGGCCTTTCGTCGGCTCACCCATCGCAGCCATTTTGGTATTACAAAAACCTCTCCGAGCTCTTGAATCAAAAGCTCATCAAGCATCGCAGCTTCAGATTTCTCCTCACTCTTCTCAAGTTGAGGTAAGGCTAGTTTTGCCAGGGGCTCTGCTGCCATAAAAAGATATTGAGCCGCGAAGACTGCGAGCGTGACTGTCCAATTGCCCAGTGCTTGCGTATACAGGCCGATTGATCTTAAGAGCCTATCTCGATCCTCAATACTGCCGCCGGATTCAAAATTAACTATGAACTTGCAGGTAAGATCATGCTGGAACTTACGTACGTACTGTGCGATTCGCGGAGCGCGGTCCTCAAACTGCATCTGACCGATTCGGCGCCACTCCGCTGTTTCGGCTACCTCAAAGCTATGCCACCGCAAGGGCAGCCCCACGTACGCGTTATGAACGAACGCGATTAGCGCGGCGATTATTGTGGCAGCTTTCTCGGCAGATTTATGAGCATCCTTCATAGCTTCTGCCGATACCATTGTATGCAATACAAGGTTAGCGACCCCCCTATTATTATCGTATGTTTCGATAGTTTCTGACGAAACACAGAAGGACATTGGCGCGCCCCCATATCCGACCTCCGGAAGCCGAAAGACCTTGCCTGCTTCTGCGACGACGCGCGACTCGCAGCGATATACTACGCAATATTGTTTCAAGGGTTTCCCCTCACTGACTTCCGCCAACTTTAGTGAATCTTGAACTTCTACATCGCAGGAAATCTGCGCCCAACCGTTCTCTGAGGGTTGATCATTTGGGAAACCGCAGAGGTTGAAACAGTTCCGAGCTCATTATGATACTCCGTGATGACGGGGTATCATCGGCGGGCAATGGCCGCATCGAAGAAAGTGACCGTGGTTTGTTATCTGGAGCCCTGGCAGGTTGTGGCGCTCAAGAAGCTGAGCAAGGAAACCGGCGCCCCTGTGCAATTCTATATTCGCAAGGCACTTGACCAGTCCCTGCGAAAGAAAAAACCCGCCAAGCGGTGACTAAAGTATGTTCGTCGCGACTCATATCTGGAAGATCCTGCTGGCCTTAGCGTTTTGCGCGGCGCTCGCAGTCGCCGTGCAATTTCTGCGCATCTCGCGATACGAATATATTTCAGAGTCGAACGGTGGGTACTTACTGCGCATCGATCGATGGCGGGAGAAGGTCTGTTGGATCGCGATGACCGACGGAATGTCAGATATATTGCAATCGAGATCGAAAATTGCTGTGGACGTAGCCGAGTGTGACTAGAGCCCCGCCACGAGGGTTCGCAGCTACTGTGCAAATCGAATTTTAGGGGAAAGGAAAACAAAATGTTCGATTCAAAGATGCTAATGATCATAATTCCTGCGTTGATGCTGTGTGCGGCAATATATTTCCTGCCAAGCATCATTGCCGTCGCTCGGCATCACCATAACGCGCTTGCGATCTTCCTCTTAAATTTATTCCTGGGATGGACCATGCTGGGGTGGGTAGGTTCATTGGTGTGGTCGGTGACGGCAACAGCACCGCGAATCGACAAACAGGGTGAGTTCCTGGCCAGGAAAGAACCCCACCTATGAAGCGCGCGGGAACTTTAGTTCTTATTACAGGGTTGATGTTGATGGTATCAACTTCCTACTCCGAAGCGGAATCCATACCTCTTATTCGTGAAGGTGGGGTGCTATATGTGCCTGTTGTCATAAATGACAAAATTACACTAAATTTCACGATTGACAGTGGCGCTAGTGACGTGACCATTCCAGCCGACGTATTTTCAACTCTGATTCGCACTGGCACTATTGGCCCAGGGGATTTCTTGAATAAGAAAGTGTATCAACTCGCAGATGGTTCACAACAGACTTCACAAGTATTTACAATTCGATCGCTGCGCGTCGGAAATTTCGAACTTAGAAATGTAGTGGCTGCTATTTCCCCACAAAGTGGAAGTCTCTTGCTAGGACAATCCTTCTTGTCACGTATCAGATCATGGTCTATTGATAATGTACGGCAAGTGCTACTGGTCAACGAGCCATATTCCACTGCGACACAGGTTGTTGATCCTCCTAAGCAAGAGGAATGGACACGTATTCACTATAATTCCGATAGAGATTGGATTCGGCAATTGCCTGGAAATGGTGGATTTGCTCAAGTGGAATTACGTGGTAATCAATCGCGTGGTGATCCTATTGTGTGGGTGGCAATGTGTGTTTCGGCGGATAATTCTGACTATAGGAAAATTGGATCTTTCTCTAATATAGATGCCGCTAAAACCGCTACTCAAGTATGCCCACAGCAATAGGACGGATTGAGCATCGCATGGGTCAGAGAGAATTCCTAGCCACAAGAAAGCCCCGCCAGCGGGGCACGGGGCTTTCAATTAGCTAGGCTTCGCTAATTCCGCGCGATGCTGCGTTAGACTAATACTGTATGTGAGAACAAATTGCGATGACTTTCGCCGTCGTCATAGCAACACCCACCTCGCTATGGGCGTGCGCTGACCGTCAACTGGGGCGGGAGCTGCGTCCGTCAGGCGTGAAAATTGCAATTGTCCAAGCGTTCGATGGAACCGCTTTACTTACGTACGCCGGACTCGGGCTCATCAATAGAACCGAAGTAAGTCTATGGATTACTCGAACTCTCAACACTCTCGATTGGCCGTTGGAGGCTTTGTTGCAGGAGGTAGCGCGCGCATCGCGGAAGCGACTTCTGATTGAGGCAGCAAAAGAGAAACAGGATCAGAGTTTTATCGCCAGTGCATTTCATCAGGGCGTACATCGCATTTACACCATTGATAAAGACGCGCGTATTACGCCGAGTTACTTACCGCGACGTGGGATAAACTGGGAGCCTGCTGGTGCTGGTAAAACTATATTCGAAGCGCATTTCGAACGCCGACGCATCGAAATATCGCGGCAAATAAAATTGTGTGAACGCGGAAGTGTGCGTCCTCTGTTCATAGCTAAGAAGCTAGCCGAGTTGAACGCGGCGGTGAGCGCGAAGGCTAGCAAAACTGACGGAATCTCGGCTGAATGTATAGTAGTAGGTTACACGTTGAGCGGCGAACATCTACGATTTAGACATTGGGTGTTCGACGCCCAGAGCCGCCTGCAAACTCAAAAGCTGACCCTTGTGCCACACGTTTTTCGGGGTCAGCTTGTCACGGAGGTTGGCAATGCGTTGTGGGCACCGCTGATTGAGAGGGTAGAAAATACGGATCCGGGTGAAGATAGCCTAGCAGTGTGGAAGGAGTGCATTGCGGAACTTGGTGCGGACATGCCCGCGCGTCTTGCAAAAATCCCAGTTAAATCGAATGACGATTTTTAATGAGTGACGAAGCGCGCTTGGGATGGTGGAGGGTTATTGGCCGATGATCGAAAAAACTGCCAGCGCTTTGTATCGCACTGGCAGGTTGGACTGACTCACTCGCTAACGACAAATTCGTATTCCTTGCGTACATTCTCCTCATGGCAGAGTGATCGCAGATCAACGTGTTTGCGGGCGATACAATTTCCTTCAAAGTCATGTATGTAGTACCGTCCCAATTCATGCTTGGACTGTAACCCGCGCGATTTGCGCAATGTCCGACCGTATTTACGCAGCCGCCGATTGATGCGCTTGACCATTGCCGCCTCCGACACCGGCTCTGGCTTGGGGTGCTCGATTTTCTGAATCAGTTTTGATAGCGAATAATATTTCATGCGGCCTTACTCCTTGCGGCTGCAGTCGCACTCGGATAACTCGACGACGTTCTCATGATAGACATTATCTATCAAAATATAAAATAAGATCGATTGGATTAATACATGGCGAGACGTTAGTTTGCCTTGGCGTAGTTGAATAGTTGTAGAACTCACTCGGAGAGAACCATGGAAAGCGAAAGCAAATGCCCATTTTCGGGCGACGCTCGCAAGCATACGGTAGCTGGAGCCCCATCGAACGCAGACTGGTGGCCAAATCAACTGAAACTGAACATCTTGCATCAGCACTCCTCGAAGTCCGACCCCATGGGCGAGGAGTTTAACTACGCAAAGGAGTTCAAGAGCCTCGACTTGAATGCCGTCGTCAAGGATCTCCATGCCTTGATGACAGATTCGCAGGACTGGTGGCCTGCGGACTTCGGCCACTACGGACCTTTGTTCATTCGCATGGCATGGCACAGCGCCGGCACCTACCGCATCGGCGACGGTCGCGGCGGCGCCGGGAGC
>Ga0210394_10004702_pt1 | contig 15746 bp, 12 predicted proteins | sample IncBWC12MmetaG_FD_160121 | JGI IMG/M metagenome (GOLD analysis project Ga0210394, IMG submission 160121) | Forest soil microbial communities from Barre Woods Harvard Forest LTER site, Petersham, Massachusetts, United States - Inc-BW-C-12-M | ecosystem: Environmental > Terrestrial > Soil >... | reverse complement strand
GTGAAGCTGCGCGCCGGACGCTGATCACGGTCTCCGTCATGCTGGCGTCGTTCATGTCGGCACTCGACACAACGATTGCCAACGTCGCTCTACCGCGAATTCAAGGGTCCGTTTCCGCTACTCAGGATCAGATGGCGTGGGTCCTGACCTCGTACATCGTCGCTGCGGCGATCATGACTCCGTTGAGCGGCTGGCTCGCCGGCCAGGTCGGCCGCAACCGCGTGTTCCTGTATTCGATCGCGGGTTTCACGGCGGCGTCCATGCTCTGCGGCCTCGCTCAATCCCTACCGCAGATCGTATTGGCGCGGCTGGTGCAGGGTCTGTGCGGAGCGGCGCTGGTTCCGCTGTCGCAGTCGGTGTTGCTCGACATCAACCCGCTCGAGCGTCATGCGCGCGCCATGGCCGTGTGGGTGATGGGAGTGACCTTGGGTCCAATCATCGGTCCCGCGCTCGGCGGCTGGCTGACCGAGAATTACAATTGGCGCTGGGTGTTCTATATCAACGTGCCGTTCGGGATTCTGGCATTCATCGGCATCTCGAGTTTTCTTCCCGAGGCTCCGACCAGCAAGTCACGTTTCGATTTCTTCGGCTTTAGTGCGTTGAGTGTGGGCATAGCGGCCTTCCAAATTATGCTTGATCGCGGCCAATTGAGGGACTGGTTCAGCTCGACGGAAATCTGGATCGAAGCAATCGTGGCGGTGGTGGCTTTGTATTTGTTCGTCATTCACATGCTGACGACGACCGAGCAGCGTTTTGTGAGTCCGGCGCTCTTCAAGGACCGGAACTTTCTCACCGGCAATGTGTTCATTTTCATCGTTGGGGCGGTTCTATATGCCACTCTGGCACTGTTGCCGCCCTTGTTGCAGGATCTGCTCAATTATCCCGTCGTGACCACCGGTCTCGTAACGGCACCGCGCGGAGCCGGTACCCTGGCTGCCATGTTCATCGTCGGACGCCTGATGGGCAAGATCGACATCCGCCTGATCATCGGCACGGGCTTTGCGTTGGCTGCCGTTTCTTCGTGGCAGATGACCGGCTTCGATCTGCAGATGAACTCCGCGATGGTCGTGTGGTCCGGTATCGCGCAGGGACTGGGCACCGGCTTCGTCTACGTGCCGCTCGCGGCAGCGACATTCGCAACGCTCACGCCGGCACTGCGCAACGAGGGCACGGCGATCTTCAGCCTCACCCGCAACCTCGGCAGCAGCATCGGCATTTCGGTGGTGAACACCTTGTTGACGCGCAACACGCAGATCATGCACGCGACGCTCGGCGAGCATGTGACCCGCTACAGCCCGGTGCTACGCGCGCAGCTGGCGGGCAGTCCGGCGAGCTTGCGCACCTTGGCGGGTTTGAACGCAACCGTGACGGAGCAGGCCGCCATGATCGCCTACAACAACGATTTCAGATTGATGATGGTATTGAGTCTCGCGGCAATCCCGCTCGTTTTCCTGCTGCGCAAGGGCGGGGGCGGCGCGGAGCCCGCCCAGATGGAGTAATGATGAACATTGGCTTGGATTTAGCGTGTTTCCGCAAGGCTCGCACGCCGCTGGCGCGCGGGATTGCGCTCGCGTGCGTCCTGGGATTCGGCGGGTGTGCGGTGGGACCCAACTTCACGAGGCCCACGCCTCCGCCGGCGTCTCGCTACACGGCCGATGCCGTGCGCGTCGATGAGGCGTCGATGGGTGCCAATGCGCAACACATTGCCCTCGGTCAAGAAATCGAGGGCGATTGGTGGACGTTGTTTCGCTCCGATGCCATCGATGAGCTCGTGAAGCAGGCGGTGGCACGCAACCGCAATCTCACCGCGGCGGCGGCGACACTCAAACAGGCCCAAGAACTCGCATTCGCGCAGGGCGGCTCGCAGTATCCGCAAGTGAGCCTCACCGGCGGCGCCGGACGCCAGCAGTACGGGTATGAGTTTCTCGGCGGATTGGGGAAAATACCCCCCTTCACGTACTTCGCCGTCGGCCCAACCGTGAGCTACATGCTGGACTACACCGGAGGGGTCGCGCGCGGCGTGGAGCAGCAGTACGCGCTGGCTGAGGTGGAGCGGCACCGGCTCGACGCGGCCTATCTGGCGGTGACCGGCCAGGCGGTCATGCAGGGGCTCGCAATCGCGTCGGCGCGCGCGCAGATCGCGACGATTGAAACCATCCTGGCACAGGACCGCGACAATCTGAAATTGGTGCAGACGGCATACGAGAATGGATCGGTGGCACTTGAAGATGTCGTGAGCGCGCGGAGCCAGATCGCAAACGACATGACCTTGCTGCCGCCCCTGCGCCAGGAGCTTGCGAAGGCGCACCATGCGTTGTCGGTGGTGCTCGGCCGCGCTCCGGCGGGCAAGCTGCCTGAGGATGTCGATCTTTCGCAGATCACCCTGCCGCTCGAGGTGCCGGTGAGCTTGCCCTCGGAACTGGCTCATCGCCGGCCGGACATATTGGCCGCGGAGGCGCAGCTGCACGCAGCGACAAGCGCAGTAGGGGTCGCGCAATCGAACCTGTATCCCAAGATCCAGCTAAGCGCGTCCGTGGGACAACAGGCACTCAAGACCGATCAGTTGTTCGACCGAACAAGTACCGCATGGAGTCTCATTTCAGGGATGACGGCACCTTTGTTCGACGGCGGGACGCTGCGTGCCGAGAAGCGCGCGGCGGTCGATGCCATGCACGCCAGCGCGGCTACCTACGAGCAGACGGTCCTCGAGGCATTCGCTCAAGTGGCCGACCTGCTCGAAGGCCTGAACCACGACGCCGAGCAGCTCGAGGCGCAGGATCAGGCGCAACGAGCAGCGCAGAGCAGCCTTGATCTGGCGCGCACCAGCTACAAGGAAGGAAACGTGGGCGTGCTGCAGGTATTGGACGCCGAGCGTTCGTACCAACAGGCGCGGCTCGGGTATGTCAGGGCGGTAGCGCAGCGCTACCTCGACACCGTGCAGCTTTTCTTGGCACTGGGGGGCACCAGCCCGAGCGCCTCGCTCGCGGCCAACGCTCAACCGACCGTAATCAGCCGCGATCCGGCGCGGCCACCAAAGGACCGCCAGAATGTTTTTTGAATGGGCCCGCGGAAACGCACTTCCGAAGATCGACAAGCCCCGCCATGCTTTGGATCTTGATCAGCGCTTCGAAATCGCGCTGCGCATCACTGCGAAGCGCTGGCGGCAGGCGGTTGACCGCCGGCTGAATCGATTGGAGGTGACTCAGGCCAGTTTTATGACGATCGCAGCGGCGTCGCAGGCACGCTTGCCCATGTCGCAGTCCGAACTGGCCGACAAACTCGCGATATCGCGTGCAACCGTGGTGCACACGGTCGATCGCTTGGTGAAGGGCGGCTTTGTGAAGCGTGAATCAGCGGCTTCCGACAGAAGAGTCAGGCGCATTGTGATCACGGATGCCGGTGAGCATCTCTACACCGTCATCAAGGAGGAGGTCGCGGCAGTTCGACGGCAATTGCTGGCAAACATCGAGCTGGAGAAGCTCGTTCACCTGACGGAGCTGCTCGAGAGACTGCAAGGAGTCGCTAGAAGTTGACGGCAACCCTGATTCCCTCGTATCGAAAGGCATCGCGGCCCGGCGTCCAGAAGGTCGCGGTGGTGAAGGGGGCGGCGTACGGGCTGATGTTGAACTGAGTCGCAGTCATTCGATCGATCGCGTATTGCTTGTCGAACAGGTTGGTGACAAATAGAGTCACTTTCCAGTTTTTTGCGGCAAGGCTGGACGAGACATTGAAGATGCCATAGGAAGGCTGGACCGAGTACGGGTCCTGCGTCAGAGCAAAAATCACTTTTGATTGCCAGCGGTAACCCAGGTCGACGAACGCCGACAGATCGCCGGTGAGCGGGATTTCATAGTTCGCGTTGACGTCCACGGTCTCCTTGGGCGCGTTGGGAAGCTGCTTGCCGCTCAGGTTTTGCGTCGCGTTGGTGCAGCCCAGCGCCACGGTCTGGCCCGGGTAGCAGGGCCCCGTGGGAAAATCCACCATCTTGGCGATGTCATAGGCGCCGTTGAGCGACAGCGTGAGTCTCGAAAACAGTCGAGCCGCAAACTCCGACTCGACGCCCTGCGATGACACCTTGCCGATGCTTTCCAGAACGTTCTGACCCGTGAGGGTGTCGCGATTCTGCGCCTGGAACCCCAAAAATTCCTCGTAGAAAGCGGTCATGTTCCAGGACACCCGCCGGTCGAAAAACTCACTCTTGAATCCGAGTTCGTAGTCCGAGCTCTTTTCAGGCGGAATCGGCTGATGCGAGGCGACCACATCGCCGGTGGGAATGCCCTTGTAAGGGCCCGCAGCGGTGATCGGAGTCTGCGTCGTGAGAGTGCTGGTCAAGTCGTAGGCCAGACCTTTGAAGCCCTGCGCGAAGTCCGCAAACACCATGAAGTCGGGAGTGAAATGAAATTGGATCGCGGCCTTTCCCAGCAGGTTGGTGCTGCTATTGCACGTTGCCGCCTGCAGCGTCGTCGCCGGATTGATGCTCGAGTAAGGGTTCACCTTCGAGCAGTCCGGATAACCGAAAGTGATGTCGTGGAATCGATCCAGGAAGTCATAGGACACATCCTCATGGTGTAATCGCAGGCCTCCCACCAGCGTGATCAGCTTTGTCGCATCGTAGGTCGCCTCACCGTACCCCGCGGAGGTCTTGATATCCGAGTGATCCACATAGCTCGAATATTGCGTCGAGTTCGTCGACTGCAGCGACTGATTCACGACCCCCGTGGGGCTCGTTCCGAACGTTCCGAGCGTATCGGAGCCGCGAACGAATTCCCGCTTCGAGGCGGATTTGCTGAAATACAGCCCGGTGACGTACCGCAGCGCGCTCTGTGAGGGTGACGTCAATCTGATCTCTTCGGTGATGCTGTTGACCGTGAAGTAGCCGCCGTTGGCAGAGCCTCCCGGAGGGGCGCCCGGGGTCAGCGTGGCGTAGTTGAAGTCCGTTTCGTCGGTGCTCTGGCTGTCGTGCAATGTGTAGTGGTCATAGGAGGCGATATTTGCCAGAGTCAAACCCTGGTCGAACTGGCGCGCCGCCTTGAAGCCCGTGCCGATGTCGTAGGAGTCCCCCTGCGCATCGACGCTGGTGGCCAGGTTGATGTTGTCCGGCGAGGGGGCTGCGCCGCCGAGAATGAGCGAGACCGGCAGCTTCGCCTTGGTGAATGTGACACCGGGGCTGACGAACGTGTTCGCTTGGGCACAGCAACTGGCGTGGTCGCCGATGACATATGGCAACAAGGTGAACGTCCAGGCTGCGGTGGGCGTCCACACGATGTTGCCTCGCCAAGATTGATCGATGTCGCCGTCCTGCCAATGACCGGTGGCTATGTTGTCGAGATTTCCTCGATAGTTGGTGTAATTTCCCGACAGCCTGAACTTGAGGGTGTCGGAAATCGGTCCCGTCACCGACATCTGGACCCTTTCTTCTTTGTCCGTGGTGGCCATGACCTCGGCCTTCGCGCCAAACGTGTCGCTGGGTCCGAGGGTGGTGATGTTGATCACGCCCGCGGTGGCGGATTTCCCGAACAGGGTGCTTTGCGGCCCGCGCAGAACCTCGATTTGCTGCACGTTGGTCAATGCAGTGAAAGCCTCGGCCTGGAACGACTGCGGTATATCGTCCACGATCACGGCCGTGCTCGGCTGAGTCGCCACGCTGAAGGAATACGTGCCGATTCCCCGAATGTTGATGCTGTTGTTCGCCGGTTGAGTCGTCTTGGTGATGGTCACGCTCGGCGCCACGCGTACGAGATCGTCGAAGTCATGGACATTGGCCTGTTCCATGGATTCGGAGGTGATCGCCAGGACCGAATTTGGAACGTCCTTGATGGACTCCGCCCGCTTGTTGACGGTGACCACGATCTCTTCGAGACCTTCGGTCTGCGCCGGCGCCGGACTTGCGCCGCAGCCCAGCGCCAGTGCAAGGGCAACCACGGGATATTTAGACTGGTATGACACGATTCCACCCCCACGAGCCATCGCCATAGATTCTTTTCAGCGAATGCTACCGGTGTCAATACAAAAGTCAAGCCGAAATTGACGCAAGTTCCGTGTCCGTCTCGCCACTGGAGATGCGAGAGCCCACGACACCTATGCCCTTCTAGGCAGGTGCGGGCGACATTCCATGTCGACTTTTAGGCTATTTATATCGACTTTTCAGCCGCGCGCGGCAGGAACTCGGCTGCAGCCGGGCGGCGGGTGATCCGGTGGTTGACGAATCGCCGACATGGTTTCGGCGCGCACCGCAGTTTGCTTTCATCGTATGGTTACCGGTATCATTAATTGATCTTCAGCGTTTGCGGCCTAGCTTTCCGAAGCCGAGGTAGGGACATGGCGCAGTTGGACAGGCTCGGCGCGATCGCCCTATGGTCCGTGCTCGTGGCCGGACGGGCAATGGCGGAGACGAACCCCGCGGCGGCGGTTCCGCCCCACCGAACCTTCAATGAAGTCGTGCGCAACGAACTCGCTCCGCACACGGAACAGTTGCTCACGCTGATTGCGAACCAGGGCCATGGCCTCACCATGCGGGGGGTTCCTGTGTTCGATGGCCGGGACGTATTCCTGCCCGGAAAAATAGCGGTCTCACTCGCGGATGTGCTGCTCTCTCTGCCGCGAGACGATCCAAGATTTGCGCAGTTTCTGCTCGCGTTCCGGCAGGTTGCCGCATTGACCGTCGACGATGCGAACGACAGCTGGGGGGCCTACTACAGTATTTTGGCGCTCGACATGTTGCGCGGCGCAGGCCTCCTGACGGAAGCCGTCGATCGACTGACGTTGGCCAAATTGCGGGTCAGGCTCGACTGGCGCATGTTCGTCGACCCGAATGACTACACCCTGATCGAGCACGCCAACAACTATTACTGCGTCGCATTCGGCATTGCACGGCTTCGAGCGCGGATGGGCTGGGAAGACGGCTCCGCGGCCCGCAAATTGTTCGCCAAGATCCGCGATCACTACGATCGGTACTCCGGAATTTACGGATTCCCCGACGAAACGGACGGCGAAGGCCGTTTCGACCGCTACAGCGTGCTGCTGGCCGGTGAGATTGCACATCATTTCATCGAAACCGGCGGCAGTCCGCCCAAGGAGGCGCGGGGGTGGTTGCGCAAATCCTCCGACGTGATGCTGGCTCGCATGCATGCGGACGGCGAAGGCTTCGAGTACGGCCGCAGCCTCGGGCCGTACAGCGAAACCGCGATCATCGAGGTCCTCACGGCGGCCGCCGTCCTCGGTATTCTCACGGATCGGGAGAAGGAGCTGGCTTACGCCTACGCGACTCGCGCCGCCCAGCGATTTGTGGATTTTTGGCTCGACCAGAAGACAGGGTCGGTTGATCTCTGGGGCCAGGGGCGGCGCACCGATGCGTACCGCGGAGAATTCCGCCGCTTGGGCGAGAATCTGTCGCTGTTCCATCAATTCATGTATACGAACGCGCTGTGGAACAGTCTAGGGTATCAAGACAAGGAACCCATCAAGGACTTTGCATCCGCACTGAACCAGCTGCCGAGGCAGAGCGTCACCTGGTTTGCGCGCGGCCCATTCGATCGCGTACTGCTTACGCGGCGTGACGGAGCGCATATCATCGGCTTGCCTCTGATCAGCGGCGGCGTCTCGCAGCACATGCACAGCCCGTACTATCCGATCCCATTTTCCCGGGGAATGCTGTCCGGCGTGGCCGATGGGACGAGACCCATGCTATTGCCGCAATTTCACCTGTCCGACGGCTCAATCGTCATGCCTCTCTCCTTCATTCGCGACGTGGACGTCGCGGTGCAACCGGATCGCACCACGGTGCGCTATCGGCAGACTCAGTTGGATCGGCTGGGCGGCGAGTCGCCGGTGGCCGATGACCGGCTGTCGCTCGCGACGACCTATGTATTCGAGCCGGGGCGCATTACCCGAACCGACATCTACACGCCCAAGGGCGAACTTCACATCGAGAGCATCGAACTGGATTTCGGCAGCTTTTCCGAGCTGTCGGCGGCCGGTCGGGACCGCGTTACCTTCAGAAATGGGGCGATCGACGAGTTAATGGTGTCCGGCTTCGACAGCTGTCGAGCCCAGGCGATCCACGATGATCCGGAATTCGAATCGGACGAAGGGCCGATGGCCTCGAAGGTGAACTGCACCAGCGGACCAAAAATGGCGCGCGAGCCGATTGCCATCAGCTGGACATTGACGTACCACTAGGCGCCCTTACGCCTCACCGAGCCAACCAACCGCCGTCGACGGGGATTATCGCACCGTGGACATAGTCGGAGGCGGGCGCCGCAAGAAACACGGCTGCGCCGCCGAGCTCGGACGGTTTCCCCCAGCGTCCCGCCGGGATGCGCGCAAGAATGTCCAGGTTGCGTTTCTCGTCGGAACGCAGAGCTTGGGTGTTGTTGGTGGCGAAATAACCCGGAGCGATCGCATTCACGTTGATTCCCCTGCCGGCCCACTCGTTGGCCAGAAGGCGCGTCAAGCCGGCAATTCCGGACTTGCTGGCGGTGTAGCTGGCAACGCGAATACCTCCCTGAAACGATAGCATCGAGGCGATGTTGATGACCTTGCCGTATCCGGCCTCGAGCATGCGGCGACCGACCGCTTGAGTTAGAAAGAAGGCGGATTTTAAATTGACGTCCATGACGTCATCCCAATCCGCCTCGGTGAAATCGACGGCGTCGTTGCGGCGAATGATGCCGGCGTTGTTGACCAGAATGTCGATTCGGGAGCATTCCTCGAGCGCGGTGCCGACCACCGTCGATACCGCCCGAGTGTTGCCCAGATCCGCCTGCACGGCGACGAACCGGCGTCCCTCGGCGAGAACCGCGGCCTTGGTCTCGGTCGGATCGGTGCGCCCCAACGCGACAATGTCGGCACCCGCTTTGGCCAGCGCAATCGCAACTGCTTGACCGAGTCCGGTGTTGGCTCCCGTCACCATGGCGGTTCGTCCGAGCAAAGAGAACGACGAGAGCACCGGATCACCGTAACTGACAGATGTCGAGCACCTGCATATCGGTGTAATCCAGGTTCTCGCCGCCCATTGCCCAGACAAAGCCGTACGAGCGAGTGCCGGCGCCCATGTGGATCGACCAAGGCGGAGACACGACGGCTTCGTTGTTGGCGACCACGATGTGGCGAGCCGAATCGGGTTCGCCCATGAAATGGAAGACACGCTCGGCCGATCCTAAGCCGAAATAAAAATAGACTTCGGAGCGGCGATCGTGGAGATGGGGCGGCATGGTATTCCAGACGCTGCCCGTCTTGAGGTGAGTCACGCCGAGCAGCAATTGCGCCGACCGGCAAGTCGCCGGCACGATGTACTGGAAGATGGTGCGCTCGTTGCTGGTCGCCGATTCGCCGCGCTCGAGGGCGACGGCCTCGTCGATGCGGATCTGGACGGGCTCGAAGCGAACATGCGCGGGAGTGGAGACCAGGTAGAACAACGCCGGATTCCGGGCATCGGCACTCGCGAAACGAACGGCCGCCGTGCCCATGGGCAGATACAGCCCGTCACGAGGCGCGAGATTGAACTCAACATCATCGGCGACGACACGGCCCCTTCCTCCCACATTGACGACTCCCATCTCACGGCGCGCCAAGAATGGAGCGCCGGGCGTGGGCGGCCCCTGAGCGGGCAAATCGATCGGTTCGGCCAGCGGAGCCGCCCCACCGATGACGAATCGCTCATTGTGCAAATAATCGAGGGTGATTGCGCCGGGAACGAACAAGCCGCAGAGGAGGTAGCGGTCGCGCAGTGCCTCGGCGGTGGCGCCGGCCATCATGGCGGGATGAGTCGCCTGATAGGTTTTACGAAACATTTCTGTCTCCCGAAATCAGGAAACAAGCATATCAGATCTATAGTAACCGGTGTCATGGCCGCAAAAGCGAGGGATCCGGCGTCGCCTCACAACGGCGCCGGACCCGTCGACTCCCGCACCACCAATTGCGGCATGAGCGCCTCGGAACCGGCGACCGGGGCGCTACCCTCATGGGCGCCGGCAAATAGTCGCTGTGCGGCCAGCAACCCGATGCTTCGGATCGGGCTGTGTATCGTGGTCAGTGTCGGCCAAACTTGCGTAGCGATCTGAAAATCGTCGAATCCCACCACCGAAAGATCCCGCGGCACCTGGATTCCCGCTTGGCGGGCGGCCTGGAGCAGTCCGGCGGCCATCTCATCGTTTGCGCAAAAGATGGCGGTCGGCCGTTCGGTGCGGCGGAGAAGGGCGCTCCCACACGATGCGCCGCTGTCAAACGTGTAGGCCCCTTCGGCCACGAACTCGGGGCGTAAATGCAGGCCGGCGGCTGCCAGACCGTCTTCGAGTCCTGACCGCCTTTCGTGGCTCGAGCGGAAAGTCGGGGGGCCGCTTACGAATCCTATGCGGCGATGCCCCAACTTCGTCAAATGCAATGCGACCTGCTCGCCTCCTTTGCGGTCGTGCGAGACGATCATTCGATCCGCTCGATCGAGAGGAACCGAAGCAATCCGCACGTAGGAGCAGCCGATCTGCTCGAGCATCCTGGCCAATTGCTCGTCCTCCGAGATCGACGGAGTCAAGATCACGCCGAACAGTTTCTGTCGCTCGACGAAATTGCGGATATCAGCGACGTAGCTTCGGCTATGGCGGTCACAGGGATGGATGACCAGTTCGAATCCCGAACCGCGCAAACCATCGAGGATCCCCTGTTGAATGTTGACGACGTATTGAGGATTGGGATTATCGGAAACGATGCCCACCAAGAAGGAACGCCTGAAGGCCAAGCCACGGGCCTGCGGATCCGGTGAATACCCCGTGCGCGCGATGATTGCCTCGATCTTTTCGCGAGTCTCAACCGAAACAAAGGGCGATTTGTTCAATACCCGGGAGACGGTCTTTTTCGATACGTCCGCCAATCGGGCTATATCGTTGATGGTCGGCCGGCCCGGTATCTCCGAAATGTCCCCCGATACACCTGCCGCCGCATCCTCTCCCGCGATGTTTTTCTTGCGCCGGCCCATCGATAAACCCTCATTTTTCAGTCTTCTAATCTGTATTAACTCAATTGGGACTGGTTGGCTAGGGCGCGTATATTAATTGACACCGGTTTCCTTCGTATATATTCTCCACGGGCAATCACTGTCCCGCCTAACGGCGACAACCGACTGGAGGATGTCATCGACAGCGACCCGCCGGCCCAGGCGATTCTCGATATCGCTCGCTCCTTTATCGCTGCACGCCAAGCGGCCATGCCTATCGCCCAGTATCCGGGCAGGGTACCGCCGGATATGGCGACTGGTTATGCCATTCAGGAAGCGGCGATCGGGATTTGGCCGGATCGGATTGCCGGCTGGAAGGTTGGGCTGGTCCCGCCTGCCTTGCATGCCGGCCTCGGCACCGCTCATCTGGCCGGTCCGATCTTTCTGAAGGGCCTCATTCGAAACGCCGGCGTCGATGCCGTCAAATTGGCCGCAATACCCGGCGGTTTTGCGGCCATCGAGGTCGAGCTGATCGTTGCCGCACTGATCGATGCGCCGGCCCATAAGACCGAGTGGACGTTGCGAGAGACCGCGGAGTTTGCCGGCGATTGGCATTTCGGAGTCGAGTTCGCGGCCAGTCCGCTTGCGACCATCAATGAACTCGGGCCCACGGTCGTGGTATCCGACTTCGGCAACAACAGCGGCCTCGTGCTCGGTCCGCGGATCGATACTGCGTTGATCGCCGAGCCGGCTACGCTCACGTGCAGAACAACGATTGACGGCCAACAGGTGGGATTCGCATCGGTGGCGGTGTTGCCGGGGGGGCCGCTCGCGGCGCTGCGCTTCTTGCTCGGCCACCTCGCGTCCCGCGGCCGCCCTCTGCGCGCGGGCCAGCTGGTCAGTACCGGAGCCATTACCGGCGTGCACAGAATCTTTCCGGGACAACGCGGCGAAATAGAGTTCCTCGGTCACGGGAAAATCGAGGTGATGGTCGTGCCGACGGAAGGGCCCCGGGGATAGCTGCGAAAGCGAACGCACACGACGGCGGCGCGCGAGGCAATCGATGACGATGATCGACGGGAGCGATACGGGTTCATCGAAGCCGACTGACACGCGGATTGGGCGCTATCGTTGGGTCATTTGCGGGTTGATCTTCGCAGCGACCGTGATCAACTACATCGATCGCCAGATGATCGGCGTGCTGAAGCCGACATTGCAGCGGGAGTTCGGCTGGACCGAGATCACGTACGGCGACATCGTCTTCTGGTTCCAGGCCGCGTACGCCTTGGGATTCTTGGTATTCGGGCGGCTCATGGACCGGCTCGGCACGCGTCTGGGCTACGCGCTTGCCATGGCTATTTGGACGATCGCGCATGTCGCGCACAGTGCCGCGAGGTCGGCGGCCTCGTTCATGGCGGTGCGTTTCATGCTCGGGCTCGGTGAGTCCGGAAATTTTCCCGCCGGCCTGAAGGCGGTCGCCGATTGGTTTCCCAAACGCGAGCGAACCCTTGCCATCGGTGTCTTCAATGCCGGGTCCAACATTGGCGCGATCCTCACGCCAATCCTGGTGCCGGCGGTCACCCTGGCCTTTGGATGGCGCATGGCATTCTTGCTCACGAGCTCGTTCAGCCTGATCTGGCTGCCGATTTGGTGGATCAACTACCGTGTACCGGAACAGCATCGCCGCGTGGGAGCTGCCGAACTCGCGTACATTCGCAGCGATGCGGTGCTTCCGATGCCGGCCATCCCTTGGCGGCGCTTGCTCAAGGTTCGGGAGACGTGGGCATTCGCACTCGGAAAATTCCTGATCGATCCGATTTGGTGGATGTTTCTGTTTTGGTTGCCCGACTTTCTTGCCCGGCGCCACGGCCTGGATCTCGCGAGTTTCGGTCCGCCTCTGATCGCGGTCTACCTCATGTCCGATATCGGCAGCGTCGCCGGCGGGTGGTTCTCATCTCACTTGATGAAACGAGGCTCGAGCGTAAACCGCGCCCGCAAGCTCGCCATGTTGGTGTGCGCGGTCTGCGCTCTGCCCATCATGTTCGCCGGCACGATCGACAGCCTGTGGCTCGCCGTGTTGATCGTCGGCCTCGCGACGGCGGCCCATCAAGGCTTCTCCGCGACCTTCTTTTCGCTGCCATCCGATGTCTTTCCGCGCGAGGCTGTCGGCTCGGTGGTCGGGATCGGCGGCGCAGTCGGCGCCATCGGCGGCATGGTGATGGCAAAGTATGCAGGCTGGGTGCTGGACAGCATCGGCACGTACACCCCCATCTTCGTCGTTGCGGGCAGCGCCTACCTGATGGCGCTGCTGGTGGTCCACGTGTTGTCGCCCCGGCTCGCACCCGTGAAGATCGCATGAACGCGGCCCGTCCAGGCCGCATCGTCTGTTTCGGCGAGGTGTTGCTGAGGCTCTCGGCAACACCGGGCGAGATGCTCTTGCAGACTCCGGCACTGCGCGTCGCGGTGGGCGGTGCGGAAGCGAACGTCGCGGTCGGGCTTGCGCGCGCGGGAGCGCCCGCGGCGATGATCAGCATATTGCCTGATAGCGCCTTGGGAGGTGCCGCAAGAGATGAACTGCGCCGGCACGGCGTCGAGACCTCAGGCATCCGCTTCCTTCCTGGAAGGATGGGTTTGTACTTTCTTACGCCCGGTGCGCTGCAGAGACCGGCCGACATCGTCTACGACCGCGCCGGCTCGGCATTTGCTCTCGCGCCGCCGGATCTCATCGATTGGGAGACGGCGCTCGGCGGCGCCTCACGGTTACATTTATCCGGCGTGACGCCGGCACTCGGCGCCGACACGGCGGCGGCGGCTTTGAGGGCGGCACGTGCGGCAACTCGGCTCGGCGTGCCGATGTCCTTTGACGGCAACTACCGCGCTAAATTGTGGGCGGCCACGCAAGGGCACGCACCGACGCTATTGCGGGCGTTACTGGCGGAGGCCGAGACCGCGTTCGTCGATCATCGAGACATCGCGTTGGCCCTGGAAAAAGCTGCCTTTGCGGACGGTCCGTCGCGGGACATCGAGATGGCGGCGGAGGCCTTCGGTCATTTCCCCGGGCTGCGGCGCATTGCGTTCACACGAAGAATCACGGAGGCCGCGGAGCGGCATGTGCTGACTGCGCATTTGATCCCGCGCGAAGGGACGCCTCTGTGCACATCGCCTCAGACGCTGGCGGGCATCGTCGATCGCGTCGGCGCAGGCGATGCTTTTGCCGCCGGCATTCTTTTGGGACTTTGGCGCGGGGTCGATGATCGCCGAACGCTGGACTACGGATTGGCCTCGGCCTGTCTCAAACACTCAGTCGTGGGCGACGCCGGGCTTGCCACCGCAGCCGATCTGGAGACATTCCTCGGCGGTGTCGTCGACCTTCGCCGCTGACGGTCGATCGACTACGTGTCGTGCAAAAATGCAACTATGGGGTTGCATAATCCCCGAGCGCCCGATAATATGCACCCAGGAGGTTGCGTATGAACACATCGACCGATCGCATCGAGAGAAAGATCCTGCTGAAGGCGTCGCGCGCCCGCGTCTGGCGCGCACTGTCGAATGCCGAGGAGTTCGGCGGTTGGTTCGGGGTCAACTTCAAGGGAAAAACCTTCGTCGCCGGCAAGCCGGTGCAAGGCAAGGTCACCTATCCCGGCTATGAGCACGTCGTGATGGAGGTCTTCATCGAGCGCGTCGAACCGGAGCGATTGTTGTCGTGGCGTTGGCATCCCGCCGCCATCGATCCGGCGGTCGACTATTCGCAAGAACCCACGACACTGGTCGTCTTCGAGCTCGAGGAAACCGACGGCGGCATCCTGCTCACAGTGGTTGAATCCGGGCTCGACAAGATTCCGCTCGCCCGCCGCGCGACGGTGCTTCGCTTGAACACGTCGGGATGGGACGAACAAATGCGCAACATCGAAAAGCATGTCGCCGCATCGTAGAGCGGGGCCGAACAACAAGACTCTTCCGAACAGCGCGCCGATTTTTTCGGCGCTGGGGGACGAGATGCGGCTGCGCCTCATCGCCGTCCTGTGCATGGGCGGCGCGATGTCCATCACTCAGCTGACCTCAGGCACCGACATCAGCCGGCAAGCGGTGACGAAGCACTTGAACGTACTTGCGGCGGCGGGGCTGGTGCGCGGCGTCAAGATTGGACGCGAGCATCTGTGGGAGTTCGAACCCGCCCAATTGGACGAGGCGCGCCGTTCATTGGAATTGATCGCCCGGCAATGGGACCAGGCGCTCGCGAGGCTGAAGGCCGCCGTCGAAAGTTGAGCCGAAAGCTAAGCCCCGGTCATTCGATGGCGAGGGGAGGGGGGAGGCCGGCGGCCAAGCAGCCGGCAGGTTCTACTCTGCGCTTCAAATCCGGGGAAACTCCTATATAATCCGCGCGCACTTTCGATTCGGTTTGCTTGGGACTCGGGCGTCGGCCGGAAAAATTACGATTGGCGCTGTAAACTATTGATTTATAAGCGCCCGTAGCTCAACCGGATAGAGCACCGGCCTTCTAAGCCGGCGGTTGCAGGTTCGATTCCTGCCGGGCGCGCCAACAAGTCGGAAGGTCGACGATGGTGGACGTAGCTCAGCTGGTAGAGCCCCGGATTGTGATTCCGGCTGTCGCGGGTTCGAGCCCCGTCGTCCACCCCACTTCTGTTGTCGGGTGCGCGTCGAGTTGATGTTGGGAATTGTATTCGGGCCGTTAGCTCAGCTGGTAGAGCAGTTGACTCTTAATCAATTGGTCGTAGGTTCGATCCCTACACGGCCCACCAAATTCAAAGACTTACGCGCGTCGTAAGAAAAATCCTTCTAAGAGTAGTTGACTGTTTCT
>Ga0210394_10004701_pt1 | contig 15752 bp, 14 predicted proteins | sample IncBWC12MmetaG_FD_160121 | JGI IMG/M metagenome (GOLD analysis project Ga0210394, IMG submission 160121) | Forest soil microbial communities from Barre Woods Harvard Forest LTER site, Petersham, Massachusetts, United States - Inc-BW-C-12-M | ecosystem: Environmental > Terrestrial > Soil >... | reverse complement strand
CGCTCGAACGCGATGGCGAGATCGTCGCCGGAATCGTCTACGAGCCGACCCGGGACGAGATGTTCTGGGCCGAAAAAGGCATCGGCGCCTATCTCAACGACCGCCGCCTCCGGGTGTCGGCCCGGCGCCAGCTCGGTGAGGCGCTGATCGGCACCGGGCTCCCATTTCGCGGGCACGGCGACCATCCGAATTATGTCGCGACCCTCTCGCGCGTCATGGCCGCGACCAGCGGGGTGCGCCGGTTCGGCGCGGCGGCGCTCGACCTCGCCTATGTCGCGGCTGGGCGCTATGACGGCTTCTGGGAGTTCGGGCTGGCGCCCTGGGATATCGCCGCGGGGCTCTTATTGGTGAAGGAGGCCGGCGGCTTCGTCAGCGATTTGGCCGGCGGACAGACGATGATGGCGAGTGGCGACGTCTTGGCCGCCAATGGCCACCTCCATCTGCCGCTCGCGGCGCTGATCAAGGAGGCGCTGCGGGCGGCCCAGGCCGCGACATAAAGCCGGCACGAGGCGGGCTCGCGGCACGGATTTGGGTGTTCCCGTGGGTCGCCATCGGCTACCTTGGTCCCGCTCTCTGCGATATCGGTGCGCGTGTTCCCGGCAGCGCATAGAGGAGTAGAACCCGCGATGGAGACTGCGCTCGTTCGGCAGCCGCGCGCGGGTTGTGCCACGGCGACGCGTCGGGATCGGCATGACTGAGCGCGACGCCGCGACGGCGCAGCCCGAACGGCACAGCATGCGCGCCCCGCACCGTTTCGTCGTGCGGATGGTGTTGTTCTTGATATTGGTGATGGGGCTGGCGGTCCTCATTGGCGGGCCGTTGCGCGCCGCCTTCATGGGCAACCCGGCGGTCAATGGCGTGATCCTCGGGATCCTCTTCGCCGGCATCATCTATATTTTTCGGCAGGTACTGGCGCTGCGGCCGGCCAGCGACTGGATCGACAGCTTTCGCGAGCGCCTGGCGGACCGGGATCTGACCGCGCCCGTCGGGCCGGCACCGCGGCTTTTGGCGCCGTTGGCGCGTATGCTGGGCCGGCGCCAAAGCGGCCGGGTCAGCCTGTCGGCGACCTCCCTGCAGACCCTCCTCGACGGCATCGCCTCGCGGCTCGACGAAACCCGCGAGACCTCGCGTTATCTGATCGGCGTCCTGGTGTTTCTGGGGCTCCTCGGCACATTTTACGGGCTCCTTGAAACCGTCCGCTCGGTCGGCGGCGTGATCGGCGCGCTCAATGTCGGGGCTAGCGATCTCACCCGCGCCTTCGCCGATCTCAAAACCGGACTGGAATCTCCGTTGCACGGCATGTCGACGGCGTTCAGCTCCTCCTTGTTCGGCCTCGCCGGCAGCCTCGTTCTCGGCTTTCTCGACTTGCAGGCCGGGCAGGCGCAAAACCGCTTCTACAACGACCTCGAGGAATGGCTGTCGACCTATACGAGGCTGTCTTCGGGCCCCTTCGGCGACGGCAGCGAGGGCTCGACGCCGGCGTATCTGCACGCGCTGTTGGAGCAGACCGCGGACAGCCTCGAAAACCTTCAGCGCATTCTCACCCGCGGCGAAGAAAGCCGGATCACCGCAAACACCACCCTCGCCGGCCTCACCGAGCGCCTCGGTGACGTCGGCGAGCACATGAAGGCCGGGCAATCCTTGATGGTGCGGCTAGCCGAAAACCAGATGGAGCTGAAGCCGTCGCTCGCCCGGCTGGCCACGATCGCGGAAAACTCGCTCGCCCAGGATGATGTCTTGCGCACCCATCTGCGCAACATCGAGGCCTATGTGGCCCGGCTCACCGAGGATGTCGCCGAGGGCCGAGCGCAGAGCGTCCAGGAGTTGCGCGGCGAGATCCGGCTGCTCGCCCGTACGATCGCTGGCATTGCCCTGGAGGGCGGCCGCTGACCGACGCCATCCCTCGGATGCACCCGCGATCATGGCCTTAGCCAAGCGCCGCTCGCGGCGCCCCAGCATCGACATCTGGCCGGGCTTTGTCGACGCCCTGGCGCAGCTCTTGATGGTGATCATCTTCATCCTTCTGGTCTTCACCGCTGGGCAGTTCTTCCTCGCCGACGCTCTGAGCGGGCGCGACAAGGCGCTGAAGGAGCTGCAGCAGCAGATCAGCCAGTTGAGCGATCTCTTGGCGTTCGAGCGCACCGCCAACGCAGATTTGCGTGCCAGCGCCGCCAGCCTCGCCGCCCAGCTCAAGGCGCAGCAGAAGGAGCGCGACACGCTGGCGGTGCGCGCCGAAGAAGCCGAGAAGGCGCTGGCCGGCGAACAGCAGACGAGCGCCGCTTCCCGTACCCAGGTCGAGCAGCTGACCGCCTCGGTTGCCGCGCTGCGCGAGCAGCTCGCCCAGATCGCCGCGGCGCTCGAACTCTCCGAGGCCAAGGTCAAGGACCAGCAAACCCAGATCGGCGATCTCGGGCGCCAGCTCAATCTGGCGCTCGCCTCCAAGGTCCAGGAGCTGGCGCGCTACCGCTCGGAGTTCTTCGGCCGCCTGCGCGAGATTCTCGGCGATCGCCCCGACATCCGCATTGTCGGCGACCGCTTTGTGTTTCAATCCGAGGTGCTGTTTCCGCAAGGCAGCGCCGAACTCGCCGACACCGCTAAAAAACAGCTCGATCCGGTGATCACCGCGTTGCAGGAGATTTCCCGGAAGATTCCGCCGGACATCAACTGGGTCCTGCGGGTCGACGGCCACACCGACCGGCGGCCGATCAGTACCGAGCAGTTTCCCTCGAATTGGGAATTGTCCACGGCGCGGGCGATATCGGTCGTGCGCTACGCGATCGAAAAAGGCATACCGCCCAACCGGCTCGTCGCTGCCGGCTTCGCCGACAAGCAGCCGCTCGACCCCGGCAGCAGCGAGGAGGCCTATCGCCGCAACCGCCGGATCGAGATGAAACTTACCGAGCGCTAGCGCGCCGCTTGCCACAACGCGCCGGCTGGCTTATGGGCTCGCCGTGGCCGATCTTGCGTCAACCCAGGAGCACAGCGACCCGGAGGCGCGGCCGGCCAATGCCACCGAGCCGCCGTTGCGCGACAGCGAGCTCTTCCTGATCCTGCTCGCGGTCTGCGCCGGCGCCCTGGCCGGGCTTGGCGTCATCATCATCGACACCCTGCTCGTCGCGCTGCATCGGCTGGCCTTCGGCCTGTCGGCCATCGACCATCTGAGCGATGCGGCGAATCTGTCGCGGCTGCGGCTGCTGACGATGCCGATCGTTGGCGGCATTCTCGTCGGCGCCGCCTCCGCGCTGCTGCGGCGCTGGCGCCCACGTGAGGTTGTCGACGCGATCGAGGCCAACGCGCGGTTCGGCGGCCGGATGTCGTTCGGCGACAGCGTGGGCCTTGTCGCGGTGACCCTGCTGTCGGGCGGGTTCGGCGCTTCGGTCGGGCTCGAGGCAGCCTACACCCAGCTCGGCGCGGCGATGGGCTCGCGCCTCGGCCGGCAGCTCGGCCTGCGTCGCGACGACATTCGAACTCTGGTCGGCTGCGGCGCTGCCGGGGCGATCGCCGCCGCGTTCAACGCACCGCTCGCTGGCGCCTTCTACGCGTTCGAGCTGATCGTCGGCAGTTATACGCTGCAAACCCTGGCGCCGATCGGCATGGCCGCGTTGATCGGCGCGCTGACGGTGCGCGGGCTGAACGGCGGCAATCCGATCTTTGTCGTCTATCGCCACCTGGATCTGGGCGTGGCCGATTACTTCGCGTTCGTTGCAATCGGCGTGGCGGCGGCCGGGCTTGGCGTTCTGGTCATGAAGGGGGTGACCGGGACCGAAGCGATATTCCGCAGGCTTGCGGTCCCGCGCTGGGCGCGGCCGGCGCTGGGCGGTGCCATTCTCGGATGCCTCGCCCTCCCGCTTCCGCAAATCCTCGGCAGCGGCCACGGCGCCATCCTGCGTGAACTCCACTCGGGCTACGATCTGCCGCTGGCGGCAGCGCTGATCGCTGCCAAGACGCTCGGCTCGGCGATCTCGATCGGCTCGGGTTTCCGCGGCGGCCTGTTCAGCACGTCGCTGTTTATCGGCAGTCTGTTCGGCACCTTTATCGGCGAGATGTTGGCGCGCCTCGCCCCCGCTATGGCCCCTGATCCGCTCCTTTATGCCCTGGTCGGGATGGGTGCGGTGGCGGCCGCCATTGTCGGTGCGCCGGTAACAATGATCATGCTGGTGCTGGAGACCACCGGCGATTTCTCGGCAACGATCGGCGTCATGGTCGGCGTCGTCATCTCGGCTTTCGTGGTGCGGCATTGGTTCGGTTATTCTTTCGCTACTTGGCGATTCCATTTGCGCGGGCTGAAAATCCGTAGCCCCGAAGATATCGGCTGGCTGGACGAGATCAAGATCGGCCCGATGATGCGTCGCGACCCGGCGGTGATCGCAGCCGATCAGCCGATCGCCGAACTTCTCCGACGATACCCGCCGGGCAGCACCAAGCAGGTATTCGTGGTCGGTGGCGCCGGCCGGTTGTGCGGCACCATCGATCCCGCGGCGGTCGGTCGCCCGGACGCCGCCCGGGAGGCCGACACTATCGCCGATCTGGTTTCAGGCCCGGTCGTCTTCCTGCTGCCCGGCGACGATCTGCGCACCGCCCTGATACGTTTCAGCCGGGCGGCGCAGGAAAGCCTGCCCGTTGTCGACGATGCCGAGCAGCGTCACGTTGTCGGCTATGTCAGCGAAGCCTATGCGCTGCGCCGCTACGCCCAGGAATTGGAGCGGCGCCGCAGTATCGGCGAAGACGATGCCGGGATCTTCAGTCCGACGACCGGCACCAATGCCGCTGCACCGCAAGCGTGACAAAATGGCTGAGGCATTTTCGCATGGCTGCGGTAGAGTAGATGCAACGCTTCCCGAGTCCGGGTAAAATCAAGCAAATGCCGCAAGCAGAGAGGCAAGCGGCCGGCGCGTGAGAGCGGATACTACAGTGCCGGTCTGAGCGCCGGCGGGTCCAAGGGGTAAGCACCTATGGCGCAAGTCGCCCTGCGTAACATCGTGAAGACCTTCGACAAGACCCCGGCGGTCCAGGGGATCGACCTCGACATCGCCGACCGCGAGTTCATCGTGCTGGTGGGCCCCTCCGGCTGCGGCAAGAGCACGACCTTGCGGATGATCGCCGGGCTCGAAGAAGCCACCTCAGGCGAAATCTATATCGGCGACCAGCTGGTCAATGACGTGCCGCCCAAAGATCGCGACATTGCGATGGTGTTCCAGAACTACGCGCTCTACCCGCACATGACGGTGTACGAGAACATGTCGTTTGGCCTGCGCCTCAGAAAGTTCCCCAAGGCCGAGATCAAGGAGCGCGTCGAAAACGCGGCGCGCATCCTCGACATCACCGATCTCCTCGCGCGCCAGCCCAAGCAGCTCTCGGGCGGACAACGGCAGCGGGTGGCGATGGGCCGCGCCATCGTGCGCAACCCCAAGGTGTTTCTGTTCGACGAGCCCTTATCCAATCTCGACGCCAAATTGCGCGTCCAGATGCGTACCGAGATCAAAAAGGTCCATCAGAAGGTTACCACGACCACCGTCTACGTCACCCACGACCAGATCGAGGCGATGACGCTGGCCGACCGGGTCGTCGTGATGAACGCCGGGCGGATCGAGCAGATCGGCACGCCGGACGAGGTCTACCATCGTCCGACGACCCGCTTCGTCGCCGGGTTCATCGGTTCGCCGGCGATGAATTTTCTGACCTGTCGGCTGGTCGAGAACAATGGCGGGCTCACGATCCGCCTGTCGGACCAGCTCTCTCTTCCGCTGCCGGCCGACCGCGTGGCGCGCTACCGCCCTCACACCGGCCAGGAGTTGATTTTGGGCTTGCGTCCCGAAGACATCATCGAAAAGCGGGGCGATCTGCCGCCCGGCCGCGCCGGGTTCGATGTGCAGCTCGATGTCGTCGAGCCGATGGGCATGGAGACGATGGTCTACTTCATCGTCGAGGGGGTCGAGGTGTGCGGCCGGGTCAATCCGAACGCGGCCGGCAAGGCCGGCGAAATGATGCCGCTCGTCGCCGACCTCAATCACATGCATCTGATCGATCCGCGCACCGATCAGATCCTCTAGGAACGCCCCTGACCCTGTCGCTCTACGGGGCTGACGGGGTCAGCTCAGCGCTGGTTTCGCGAGGTAGCGATGGATCTTCAGGACAAGGTCGTTGCGATCACCGGAGCGGCCCGCGGCCTCGGCCAGGAATTCGCTCGCGGCCTTGCCGCTGCCGGGGCTCGGGTGATCGCCGCCGACATCAACGATTGCACGGCGACACTGGAGCTCGTCCGCGCGCAAGGGGGCGGCGGCATCGCCGTCCGGCTCGACGTCACCGATGCGGGCTCCGCCCGTGCGATGGTCGAGGCGGGGCTGGAGGCCTTCGGTCGGGTCGACGCGCTGATCAACAACGCCGCGCTCTATGGTGCGCTCCACGGCGGCCGCTTCGATGCGATCGATGAAGGCGAATGGGACGCGGCGATGGCGGTCAACGTCAAGGGGATCTGGAACTGCTGCAAGGCGGCGGTCCCGGCAATGCGCCAGAGGATCGTCCAAGAGGCGGGCGGCGGCAGCATCGTCAACATCGCCTCGCTCGCCGCGACCTACGGCATGCCCTACGGGCTCCATTACACGACCTCCAAGGCTGCGGTCATCGGCCTCACAAGGGGGCTGGCGCGCGAACTCGGCCGCGATCGGATCCGCGTCAATGCGCTGGCCCCGAGCGCGGTCATCACCGAGGGCACCGCCGAGTTTTTCGGGGATAAGCTCGAGCGGGCGCTGGGGGCGATCAAGGCCGGCCAGACGATCCAGCGCAACCTCGTACCGGCGGACCTGGTGGGCACGGTGATGTGGCTGGCTTCCAACGACAGCTTGTTTGTCACCGGGCAGACCATCGCGGTCGATGGCGGCACGGTGATGTTGTGAGAACCGTTAGAGAGATTTCGCCTAGTCGTATCGTCCCCCTCACCCTGCCCTCACCCCCATTGGGGGCAGGGCAATCGCATTTGAAAGCCCTCCCCCTTGATGGGGGAGGGTTGGGTGGGGGTGAGCGTGCTGCGTCGCCAGTTCGGCCGGGATGCCAAGCGCCAAATTCACCCCCACCCCGGCCCTTCCCCATCAAGGGGGAGGGAGTGAGCAGGCCAAATGCGATTGCCCTGCCAATCGGGGAGAGTGTTGCGCAGGGTTGGCGAGGCGCAGCCGAGCCCTACCCGGTCCCCGGACGGCCGCCCGCCAAGGTGGGCGTTCCGGGGATCAGTGAGGGGGTGTGCCACATCGAGCGGGTTCCGGCGAGCGACGGAGACAAATGATGCAGCTGGACGGCAAGGCAGCCCTGATAAGCGGCGCCGGCGGCGGCATTTGCCGCGCGATCGCGCTCGCCTTTGCCAACGCCGGAGCGAGCGTCGCCTGCCTCGACATCGACCCCGCCGCGTCGGCGCAAACCGCGCGCCTCGTCGCCGATGCCGGCGGCCGCTCGCTCGGCCAAGCCTGCGACGTCGCCAGCGAGGCGCAAACGCGCGCGGCCGCCGAAGCGGCACATCAGGCCTTCGGCCGGCTCGACATTCTGGTCAGCGGCGCGGCGCCGCACGATCCGAGCGGCACAATCATCGAGACCAGTTTCGCCGATTGGCAAAAGGTGCTCGACATCAACCTGACCGGCGCGTTTCTCTTAAGCCGCGCGGTCTTACCCTTGATGATCGCCGGCGGCGGCGGATCGATCATTTTTATCGCCTCCCAACTCGGCCGCGTCGGCAGCGCCGGGCGCGCGGCCTATTGCGCGACCAAGGGCGGCCTCATCCAGCTCGCCAAGGTCATGGCGATCGACCATGCCGCGCAGAACATCCGGGTCAACACGCTGTCCCCCGGCGCTGTCGAAACCCAGCGCACCCTCAACCGCTATGGCTCGTTCAGCGCGGCGCGCGAAGAGATCGGGCCGAAGCACCTCTTGGGCCGGCTCGGCCGCCCCGACGAAATCGCCGACGCCGCGCTGTTCCTCGCGAGCGACAGCGCCAGCTTCGTCACCGGCAGCGACCTCCTCGTCGACGGCGGCTACACCGCGATCTAAGAGCTTCGGACTGCCGGCGTCTCGCCCAAATCACTGAATCTCCCGAACCGAAACGCCGGCCCGTTCAGGCTTCGAGCCGCTCCAAGACGGCGCCGTCGGGGGCGAAGGCGGCGGCGATGAGCGGGCCGCCGCGGCCGACGCCGGCGTCGAGCGAGACCGCGAACTCAGCTTCGACAAGACCGCGCATTTCTCGGTCGAAGCCGCGGATCACCCGGTCAAAGCCGTCGAACGGTCTACTAAGGGTGACGATGTCTCGCCCGCCCCACCAGAAGGCGTCTCCCTGAGCGGCGAGCGGGCGCGATGGGTCGACCCCGGCATGGACAAACAAGAGCCGGCCATCCTCGGTCATCGCCGCATGGCGCAGATTGGCGAGCAGCATCCGGTGGCCGGGCGCGGCATTCATCGCGGTGCGCAATGCGCTCGTCCATCGGGTGATCGTGCGCGGTCCGTCGCGGCTCGCCGCGAAGCCGTGCTGCAACTGGCCGCCGTAAGCGACGACCGTCGCTTCGACACCCTCGCGCACCATCCAGGCGAGGACGTCCCCGGGGTTGGGTGCAAATTGCAGCTGCAACAGCTTTTGCCACATCTCTTCCTGGGCGCCGCGCAGGAACACCGCGTCGCAGGCAAAGCTGTGCGGCCGCGCCAGGATCCGGCGGCGAAAATCGAGCAACTCGTCGATCGTCGCCAGGACAGCGCTGCCGCGGCCCAAATAATTCCCGAGATAGACGATCCGGTCGCCGTCGCGAAACCGCTCGGCGATGCGGTCATGCAGCCGGCCGAGGCGCTCCGCCTCGCCATGGATCGAGGCCACCGCCCAGATCCGCCGCCCGGTGCGCAATCGGGCAAATTTCTCGTCTGCGCCGCGACCCTGCACTCACCGCGCTCCGGCGCGGAATTTTGCTCGCGCCGCCGCTCAGGCCGCCAGCAGCTGCTCGACGCGCTGCGTCGCGGTCATCTCGTCGATCCGCTCGACCGCAGCGTATTCGCGCACGAACCGGTCGAGCGCGGCCTGGTAGATCTGGCGCTCGCTGTAGGATTGCTCGGGCTGGCCGGTATTGCGGAACAAGTCGCGCACGACTTCGGCGATCGAGCCCGGATCCCCCGACGCGATCTTGGCCTGATACTCCTGCGCCCGCCGGCTCCACATCGTGCGCTTTGCCCGCGAGCGGCCGCGCAACTTGCCGAGCGCGGCATCCATCTCCTTGTGGCTCGACAGCTTGCGCAAGCCTGAGACCCTTGCCTTCCCCAGCGGCACCCGCAGCGTCATGCGATCCTTGTCGAAATTGACGACGAACACGCTCAGCGTGTAGCCGGCGATTTCCTGCGTCTCGATCGCGGTGATCTTGCCGACGCCATGCGTCGGGTAGACCACGAGATCGCCGGTGGCGAACGGTACCTTCTCGACCGTCATATTCGTCTCTCGCGCAATCGACCCGATTGGCGCTGATGCGACGCGTTCCGGAGCCGCCGACCCAAGGCCACCGTTGACCACCTCAACGAAAAGTGCAGAACCGAGGGGGAAGCGTCGTTAGTGCCTGTTTAACTATATATCACAATGTGCCGGGCCGAGCCAGCACATCAGCCATGCCCGCCCGACACGGCAGGCCGGCCTATCGGCACCGGAGCGATCGCGCCTAGCGGCCGCCGGGGTTGGGGCTGAAGAATTTCTCGTACTTGCCCTCAACCCCTCTCCATTCGTCGGCGTCCTCGGGGGGCGGCTTCTTGCGGGTGATGTTCGGCCAGGCCGACGCGTATTCGCGATTGAGCTCGAGCCACCGGTCAGCCACCGTCTCGCTATCGGGAATGATCGCTTCGACCGGGCATTCGGGCTCGCACACCCCACAGTCGATGCACTCGTCGGGATGGATGACGAGCATGTTCTCGCCCTCGTAGAAGCAATCGACCGGGCACACCTCGACGCAATCCATTAACTTGCACTTGATGCAGGCTTCTGTGACGACGTAGGTCATGATGACGGGTTCTGCTCCTCGGGTTCATCGCCGTTTTGCGCACGGATCATATGGGGTGGGCACGCCCTCATTCCCGCGCAGCACCAACGCCGCAACCGCCCGCCGATAAATCGCGCGCGGGTCGGCTCTCGTTCGCCGCCTTGCCTAGCACGCGTCTTGCCGCAGGGGCAAGCCCATGCCGGCGAATGGCCCGGGGTATTTGCAGCGCCGACGCCCCGCGCGCCGACGCCCTTGGGCGGATCGGTAAAAATTCGGCGAAATTTAACCCGCTGTGGCACGTTATTGCGCCGACGCCCCAGCTCAGACCCGGATCCCTCGTGCGCAAACGCGGCAGAATCGTCCTCCTTCACTTCGCCGGCCAAATGCCGCTGGCCGGCATCGCCTGGCAGGCGGTGAATTATCTCATTGGGCTCGAAAAGCTCGGTTACGAGGCCTGGTATGTCGAGGATCACGGCGCCAATCCCTACGACCCGCGGATCAGCAGCGTGGTCATGGATTGCGACTACAACCTCGGATATTTACGGGGCGTCATGGAGCGGTACGGCCTCGGCGAGCGCTGGGCGTATTGGGACGCGATCAACGATGTCTATCACGGGCTATCGCGCGAGCGGGTGCGCGCCCTCTACGCCGAAGCGGACGGGCTCATTAATTTGTGCGGCGCGACGCGGCTGCGCGAAGACCATCTGCGCTGTCCGGTGCGCATCATGATCGACACCGACCCGGTCTACGAGCAGATCAAATACGCCAAGGCCGACCCGGCCGCCCGTGCCTATCTCGGCGCGCATACCCATTTTTTCACCTATGGCGCCAATCTCGGCACCGATCGGTGCCGGGTCCCGCTGTGCGGCATTCCGTGGCGCGCGACCCGGCCGCCCGTCGATCTCGATTTGTGGCCGCGGGCATCAAGCTCATCGGATGAGGGGTCGCCGCCCTGCTTCACGACGATCGCTACCTGGGAGAACAAGGGCAAGAACATCGAGTTCGACGGCGCCACCTATCTGTGGTCGAAGCACGTCAACTTTCTCAAATTCCTCGATCTGCCTAGGCAACGCCGGCAAACCTCTTTTCAGATGGCGATGCTGCCGCCCGACGATGCGGTGCGCCGCAAGGTCGAGAGCGCCGGATGGAGCCTCGTCGATCCGCGTCCCATCTCGGCGGACATGGCGAGTTACCAGGCGTTCATCGCCGGCTCGCGTGGCGAGTTCACGGTGGCCAAGGACATCTACGTCAGGCCGAACAGCGGCTGGTTCAGCGATCGCGCGGTGTGCTACCTGGCGGCCGGCCGGCCGGTCGTGACGATGCGGACCGGTTTCACAAGTTACTGCCCGGTCGGGCGCGGCTTGTTCGATTACGCGACGCATGAGGAAGCGCTCGCCGCGATCGACGCGATTGGGACCGATTATCCGCGCCACAGCCGTGCCGCGCGCGAGCTGGCCGGCGAATGTTTCGCCGCCGACCGGGTGATCGGAGAGCTTTTGACGGAGAGTGGGCTGTGAACGGGCATTTGCTCTTTCTTCGGGCATTCCGGCTTGACAGAGGGCACGTGCCCAGCGCAAACGATTCTCCGGCACGTCTGCCAGCGCCTCGCTAACCCGCCCGATACGCAGCATGGATTTAGTCGGAACATTGCACCGTGCGTGGTTTGCGTCGACCGGGGCCGCCAAGCCTGCGCGCTCCCTCGCGGCCGATCGGATCTGGGACCGGGCCGCCTGCGCCGCGCTCGTCGCGGCCGCGATCCTCGTCCTCCTCACCTTCACCGATTACGGCGTCACCTGGGATGAGGACGTCCATAACTGGTACGGCGTTTTAGCGCTCGATTACTATCTCTCGCTGTTTAGGGACCAGCGCGCGCTTCATTGGCTTGATCTCTACAATTACGGCGCCGCCTTCGACATGGCGGCGGCGGCGCTCAACCGGTTCTCGCCGCTCGGGATCTACGAGACCCGCCATCTCCTGAACGGGTTTGTCGGGATCCTTGGCCTCGCCGGCTGCTGGAAGCTGGGACGGGCGCTAGGCGGGCCGCGCGCCGGCTTTATCGCGCTCGTCTTCCTGCTGCTGACCCCGAATTATTACGGGCAGATGTTCAACAACCCAAAGGACATCCCGTTCGCGGTCGGCGGCGTATGGGCGAGCTATTACATCGTACTGATCCTGCCGACCCTGCCCTGCCCGCCGCTGCGCCTCGTATTGAAGCTGGGGGTGGCGATCGGGCTGGCGCTCGGGGTGCGGGTCGGCGGCCTCTTGTTCGTGTGCTATCTCGGATTAATTCTGGTCCTGTCGGCGGGCTGGCAGGCGGCGATGGCGCGACGGTTGTCGGTCGCGGTCGCGGCGGGCTGGACGAGCCTCTGGCGCGTTCTGCTGCCGGTCGCCGCGACCGCGTTTGCGGTCATGCTGATTTTTTGGCCGTGGGGGCAGCACGACCCGATCGGCAATGCGTTGGGTGCCCTTGCCGCCTTCTCGCACGAGACGTTTCCGTTCAACACCTTGTTCGATGGCCGCTTCGTCCCGGCCAGCGATCTGCCCTGGGAATACCTGCCGACCTACATATTGCTGGCGCTTCCCGAGCTGGTTCTCGTGCTGCTGATCGCCGCCCCCGTGCTTGGCGCGCTTGCCGCGATCGGGGTGATGCGGCACGGCTCCGGTTGGCGGCGCGAGACGGTGCTCGGGCTCTTTCTCTTGGGCTTTACCATTGTCTTCCCGGTGGCCTACGCGATCGCGATCAAGGCCGTGCTGTTTGACGGCATGCGCCATTTCATGTTCGTGTTGCCGCCGATCGCCGTTGCCGCGGCGCTCGCGATGGACAAAACGGTGAACCAGCTCTCAGAAGTGCCGTATCGGCCGGCGATCTACGCCGCGCTCGGCCTCTATGGCGTTGCGCATGTGGCGACGATGGTGCTGCTGCACCCCGATCAATACGTCTATTACAACGCGTTCGTCGGTGGAGTCGACGGGGCGCAACGCAAGTTCAAGATCGATTACTGGGCCAATTCCTATGCCGAGGCGGTGCGTGGCTTGGAGACCTATTTAGAAAACGAGTACGGCGCCGATTTCGAGGAGCACGAGTTTACCGTCGCCGTGTGCGGGCCGCCGGTTTCCGCCGCATACTATTTCCCCGGCAATTTCCGCTTCGTGCATCGGCGCGACCAGGCCGATTTCTTCATCGCCTTTACCAAGGACAATTGCGATCGCGCGCTGCCGGGTCGGGCGATCTATCGCGTCGAGCGGATGGGGGCGCTCCTCTCGGTGGTGCTCGACCGGCGCGATATCGTCGCCGAAGCGCGGGTGGCAACACACCCGCTGGCGCGCGCCTCGTCGCGTCACCTGCCGGTTTCGGCGTATCCTTGAATTTTGGCCTTGAGCCATTCGCCGAAAGCCGGCCGGAATAGACAGGCCGCGCATCGCGTTCTGGTCTCGCCCTAGCCCCTTATCCGTGCGCCTCGGAGATTTCGCCTGGACCGCGCCGAATACGACAAGCTCGACCGGACCGAGGAGCGGATGTGGTGGTTCGCCGCAACCCACGCGAACCTGCTTCTGCTGTACCGGCTGATGAGCGGCTCAGCCGCCCTTCGGCAGAAGCTGCTCGATGCGGGCTGCGGGACGGGCGGCCTACTTGCCAGGCTCGCTGCCGATTATCCCGACCGCACCATCATCGGGCTCGATTCCGACCGCACCGCCTGCGAGCGGGCGACGGCGAAGAGCGCGCGCCCGGTCTGCGCCGGGTCGGTCAACGCGCTGCCGTTTGCCGATGCCGCGTTCGGCGCGATCTTCAGCGCGGATGTGCTGTGCCACCGGGATGTCGATGAGGGCGCGGCGTTGGCGCAGTTCCATCGCTGCCTCTTGGATGGCGGGGTGCTGGTGCTCAACCTGCCGGCCTACCCTTGGATGCTGTCAGGGCATGATGCGGCGGTTTACAATGTCCGGCGCTATACGCGGCGGCGCGTCGCGCGCCAGCTGCATGCGGCGGGGTTCCGGCTCCTCTTTGCCAGTTATTGGAATATCGTGCTGTTCCCGATCATGGTCGTAACCCGCAAGCTGTTGCCCCAAAGAAAATGCGCAACCAGCGATGTGCGGCTCTACCCGGCGCCGATCGAGGCGCTGTGCCGGGTGGCGACCGGGTTCGAGCGCGCGCTGTTGCGGTGTGGAATGCGGTTTCCCTTTGGCGGCTCGTTGATCGCAGTCGCCGCCAAGGAGAGGATGGAAGGGAGTGGGCATGGCTGACACCGCGCCGACCCCGGCGCAAAGCGCCCCGCCGCCGCCGGTATTGACGTCATTGGCGCTCACAATCGTCATCCCGGTCTATAACGGGGCGACCAGCATCGGCGAGCTTGTCGCCGCGCTCGAAGAGCTGACGATCGACGGCGGGCACGAGATCGTGCTGGTCAATGACGGCAGCCCCGACGACAGCCGCGCCGTCTGCCGCGACCTCGCCGAGCGCGCCCGCGTGCCGATTACGCTCGTTGATCTGTCGCGCAATTATGGCGAGCACAACGCGGTGATGGCGGGGCTGCGCCACGCCAGGGGCGCCCATGTCATCACGATGGATGACGATTTGCAGAACCCGCCCGAGGAGGTCGAGCGGCTCCTCCTCTTTGCCCAAGAGAGCGGGCATGAGGTCATCTACACCTATTACGACGAGAAGCAGCACGCGCTCTGGCGCAACCTCGGCAGCCAGTTCACCAACTGGGTCGCCGGGTTCGTGATCGACAAGCCGAAGGGCTTTTACCTGTCGAGCTTCCGCTGCATGAGCGCCTTTGTCGCGGCCGAAATCACCCGATATGAGGGACCCTTTCCCTATGTCGACGGGCTCATCCTGCAGGTCACCCAGGACATCGACCGGCTGTTGGTTCGCCATCTGCCGCGCGCGGTCGGCCGCAGCAATTATACGATGCGCCGGCTGTTGCGGCTGTGGCTCAGCATGTTCGTCAATTTCTCGGTCATGCCGTTGCGGATCAGCAACTTGACCGGCTTCGCGCTAAGCATCATTGGGACGATCGGCAGCCTCGTCGCACTGACCGAGGCGCTGTTCTTCGCGCCGCCGGCGGGCTGGGCCTCGCTGATGGCGGCGGTACTGCTGTTGTCGGGCGTGCAGCTCGTCATTCTCGGCATCGTCGGAGAATATCTCGGCCGGCTCTACCTGACCGCCAACCGGAAGCCGCAATCGGTGGTCAAATCGGTGATCCGCGCCGCGCCGAGGCTGCACCAGACCAGCCGTCCATCGGTGCGGGCCCGCGAGCGGGCCTGAGAGGTCAGAGGGTGGCGATCTATTATGTCAGCCTCGTCGCCGCCATCATCCTCGGCGTCGCCGGGCAGATCGCGCTCAAATCTGCCGCGCTCGCCTCGCCGACCGTCATGGCCCAGTTCATCAACCCGCTGACTCTGATCGGCTTTGCGATCTACGTCTTCGCTGCGCTCGGCTATATCGTCGCCTTGAAGAAGATCCCGGTGTCGGTGGCGTTTCCCTCGGTCGCGGCGAGCTACGTCGTCGTCGCAATCATTGCGCATCTCTTGTGGGACGAGCCGTTCGGCTGGCCCCAGATCGCCGGCCTCGTGCTGATCGGCGGCGGCATCCTGTTGATCCACCAGCACTGAGCGGCCGGTCCCTTTGGCGGTTAGGGTTTGAAGAAGGCGCTGTTGAAGTCGGCCTGCGGGACCCCGAGGAGGGTCATCTGGGTGCCGTCGGGGAGGGTGAACTGGGTGCTCGCCGTGCCGTTGATGGTGACCTGGGTCGAGGTCGCGACGATGGCCCCGCTG
>Ga0210394_10004699_pt1 | contig 15755 bp, 13 predicted proteins | sample IncBWC12MmetaG_FD_160121 | JGI IMG/M metagenome (GOLD analysis project Ga0210394, IMG submission 160121) | Forest soil microbial communities from Barre Woods Harvard Forest LTER site, Petersham, Massachusetts, United States - Inc-BW-C-12-M | ecosystem: Environmental > Terrestrial > Soil >... | reverse complement strand
GAGCCGGTTGCGCGCGTGATCGACCAGGATGTGCCGCATCAGCTGCGCGGCGACGCCAAAAAAGTGGGCACGGTTCTGCAACTGCGGGGTCCCTTGCCGGACCAGCCGCAAGTACGCCTCGTTTACCAGAGCGGCGCTTTCGAGGGTGTGGTCTGGCCGTTCGCCGCGCAAGTGGCGGCGCGCCTGACGGCGCAACTCGTTATACACCACCGGGATGAGTGCTTCGCGTGCTTCCTCTTTGCCCTGGCCCCAATCGGCAAGTAGCCTGTTGATCCGCGTGGATGAATCTCCGGCCATAGCTAATCTCCGGCCGAGAACCAGTTACTGGAAGGGTGACCCGAACGTAACGCCCCGGAGGGGCAAAGTCAACCTGCCCTGCGGTGAAGGGGGGCGCGCCGGTCCAGGCCACGGCGTGACAGAAAAAATCTTTCATTCCGGTGAGCCACTTTGTCGCTCCTTCTCGCTTTATAGGGTGAAGGCATGATGCGGACTCGAAACGAACTGAACAGCATCGCCTCACGAAAAGGAGAACGACCATGAAAACCTTCCAAAGAATTCCAGTTACGGGGAAACTGATTCTCGGCGTGCTGATGACGATTTTCATCTGCGGCGCCGCCGCAAATGCTCAACCGGCGTTCTCAGGCAGATTTGTTCTGCCTCAAGAAGTGCGCTGGAACCATGCCGTGCTCCCCGCTGGGGAATACACCGTCTATATGAGCTCGATTTCAGCCCCGGCGGTGTTGCACTCGAAGAGTACCAACCAGACGTTCTACACGGCCCCGCCGATGGTTTCCGAAAGCCAGAAGGGCGGCATCCAGCTCAACATCACGGTTCAAGGACGCCAGCGCACCGTGCGTTCTCTGAATATCCCTGACATCGGCCGTGTCTTGATTTTCGAACCGCTCACCAAAGCGGAAATGGAGAAGCTGGCCAAGGCGGACGAAACCGAAGTGGTTCCGGTGACGACTGCGCGGAAGTAGGCCTCAGGAAGCCTGCCAGACAACACCCAAGCCCTGCCGGAGGGATGAATCGCGAGATTCATCCCTCTTTCCTCATGATAGCGCCCGCTGCCAACTACGAGTAGTTCAGGATGGGCACCGGCTTGCCGGACCATTCGGCGTATAACTGCTCGATGGTGCGGCCGATGCAGAAACCCCAGGAGAACTGCCGGTAACTCTTGAAGCGGTCCGGGACTACGTAGCGCTCGGCGGCTTCTTCCACCGGGACGCCCGCTTTGTAGGATTTTTCGGCCTGCTCGGCGAGGTCGTCGAAGCAGGAGCGCATCTCGGCGACGCCTTCCTGGCCCATCAGCTGGCCGTGGCCGGGAACGAAGAGGGTGTTCTTCTCGAAGGTCGCGAACTGGGCGAGCGTGGCGCGCCAGCGCGTCGGATAACCGTTGATGTTGACGGGATATTGCCCGCCGGTGAGCAAATCGCCGGTGTAGATCACGTTTTGCGAAGGCACGCGGTAAATCAGGTCCGTGTCGGTGTGACCAATATAAGCCTCGACGACGACGGTGAGGCCGCCGAGATCGATCTCGATGGGCATCTTCGCGGGGTCGAGCGCGTGATTGGGCAGCGCGAGGACGGTCTCGCTCACCGGCTTGAACATTCCGCTCAGGCCTTCGATGTCGCTCTTGGCGTGCTCGCGCTGGCTGTCGGTCTTGGCGTCGCGCACGCGCTTCTCCCACGGTTCGAGGAACGTCGCGAGGTCTTCTGACTGCCACTTCGGATAGACCGCGGCAATGCGCGCGGGCACGTCAATATGCGCCCAGATGGGAATGCCCGCGCCGCCATAAACCGAATTTCCCAGCGTGTGGTCGAAGTGCCAGTGTGTATTGAGGGCCGCGCGCACGGGCAGCTGCGTGACCGAGCGCAGGGTGTCCAGCTGAAATTGCGAACCGGTCGTGGTCTGAAAGCCCTCGACCATCAGCGCGGCGTCGCGGCCGATGAGGAATCCCCCATTGCAGCGCGCCTGCAGGCCTTTCGAACGGTCGGCGATGGTGGCATAGAGGCCGTCGCCGATCTTGCGAATCGAGGCAAAGCCCTTGTCGGCGAGAGGCTGCTTGGCGATGCGCGGGTCGTCAAAGAGCGGCGCGGCCAGCGCGGGAAGCGGTGCAAGTTTTGCGGCAGCGTACAGCGCGCCAAGAGAGGTCGCGCCCGCAAGAAAATTGCGACGGGAAAATGAATTCGAAGGGTTTTTCATGGGAGTCTCCACCAATCTTCGGTGAGCATACTGGTTTCGCGGGTAGCGGGCAAGTTCCAGTAGGACAGGCTTCTAGCCTGTCGGGTTCCAGCTGATCTTGGCTACCGCGGGTGAACTGGGCGAATTTGTCAGAAACCGACAGGCTAGAAGCCTGTCCTACTAGGCCCTCGCGGGCTTCCGAAAACCGTCGTAGAGGAGGATCGACAGAACGACCAGAACCCACCACGGAAACACGCCCATGCCCGGAATGGCTTCGGCGACGAATCCCGGTAGCAGGGCCCAGCGCTTTCCAAGAACCCAGAAAAGGGCTGCGGCCGTCGCCATATCGATAGCCAGCTGCACGGGTGGGACAAACGTCATGGAGATGGAGAGGACATCTGACACTGCCGCTACCCCGAATGCGACTGCCATCTTGCCTCGGGAGTAGCGACGAAGAGGCTCGGCCTGCACTGTCGCCGGGAGAGTGATTTCCTTCCCGGTTTCGATTGTGTGGTCCATGATGCCTCCTGCTAACAGCCTTTGAACTCTGATGTTCATCGTGCCACGTTCGTCTCTGGTTCGCAAGCCGGGATCACACGTGCAACTCCCCCTTGCGAACTCCGTGGGCCGCCCCTATGGCTCCTTGTTCCAAATCAACGCCGGGCGACTCCGGCCTCCCGGCTGCCATTAACTAGCGTACAATCAATAATTTACAGCTGTGATAAATTGGGAACGTCAAGTATCGACCGCGTCCCCGCCCGCCGCACCCTTGGTCATTACAGTGGCGACGCGGGGCGAGAGGACAGCAGGCTTCCCGCCGCGCGTTTTTCTTTGGTAGTCTTGGCACGCCGGCAGTGAACACTCAGAACAAAGCGAAAAGCAATCCAGCCCAAGGCGCGAAATCCAAGAAAAGCGCGGGGTTGCTGCTTTATCGCAAGCGGCGAGGCGGCGTAGAGGTTTTCCTGGTGCATCCCGGCGGTCCCTTCTGGGCGAAAAAGGACGACGGGGCATGGTCAATCCCCAAGGGTGAATTTGGGGACAACGAAGAGCCGCTAGAGGCAGCGAAGCGGGAATTTCAAGAAGAAACAGGCTTTGCGGCGGCGGGAGAATTCGTTTCCCTCGATCCCGTGCGCCAACCCAGCGGAAAAGTGGTATACGCCTGGGCCGTGCGCGACGACATCGACCAAACAGCGATCCGCAGCAACACGTTTGCGATCGAGTTGCCCAAGGGTTCGGGCAAGATGCGGGAATTCCCCGAGGTCGATCGAGCAGACTGGTTTTCACTCGAAGAGGCCAGGCGAAAGATCCTGAAGGGCCAGGTTGCACTTCTGGATCAATTCGAAAGAAAAATTCCGGCTGGCCGCTGACGGATGTGTGTTATACTGGCCCTGCGTTGATACACCGGTTGTTTGGTGTGGTTCCTCCAGTTGAGTTAGATTCGAGATAACCCCGCCTTTGATTTCCTCCGCGAGTCTTCAGCGTAATTAAAACAGAAGCCGGCAATGCCGCACGCGTATAGGCGCACATGCGCTTGTGTATCGCGGCGAGCTAGACCGGCAGAAAAGACAAATAGAAACATGCAGAGTTTTTCAGAATTACAGATTTCCAATTACACCAAGGAGCAGCTTTCCCTCGCGAAGTTTGCGACGCCCACTCCGGTGCAGGCCGCGGCCATTCCGCAGGCGCTTGCCGGTAAGGACGTGCTGGCCACGGCGCAGACCGGAACCGGCAAGACGCTGGCGTTCGTGATTCCCATCATCGAGCGCCTGCTGTCGCGAAAGGCGAGCGGAATTGAAGCCCTGGTGCTCGTGCCCACGCGCGAGCTGGCCATGCAGGTGGCGGAGCAATACGACGTGCTGCGCGGCAAGCAGTTGCCAGCGGCCGCGCTGGTGGTAGGCGGGTTGCCTGAGAGAGGGCAGCTGGCCGCGATTCGCGCGGGTGCCCGGCTCGTGGTCGCGACCCCGGGACGACTCGAGGATTACCTCAGCCGCAGCCTCGTCCAATTCCGGGGGTTACAAATCCTGGTGCTTGACGAGTCCGACCGCATGCTGGACATGGGTTTCCTCCCGTCGATCCGGCGCATCGTGGGCGCACTGCCCAAGGAACGCCAGACGATGTGCTTTTCGGCGACACTTGAAGCGTCCGTCTCTTACCTGGTGAAGGACTACCTGCGCAGCCCGGTGCGGCTGGCGTTCGGGTCCACGTCCAAACCCTCCGAGAACGTGCGCGTGCAGGCGTTCGAAGTTTCCGGCGAGCGCAAACAGGACCTCCTGCAGCACTTGCTGCGCAAAGAGTCCGGGCGATGCCTGGTGTTCGCGCGCACCAAGCGCGGCGCTGACAGGCTGGCGCGGAACCTGATGCGCGAAGGCTTTTCCACCACGGCGATCCACGGTGACCGCTCACAGTCGCAGCGCAACGCCGCTCTCGCCGGATTTCAGGAGGGTCGCTACCGCATCATGGTAGCCACGGACATCGCCGCGCGCGGCATTCACGTGGAGGACGTCGCTCACGTCATCAACTACGATTTGCCGGAGATCGCGGAGAACTTCATTCACCGCGTGGGCCGTACCGGACGCGCAGGGAAGCGTGGAGTAGCCTCCACGTTTTTCGGTCGCGAAGAGCGCCCGGAATTGCTGCAACTCGAGCGCACCCTGGGCCTCACCATGGAAAAGATGCCGGTGGACGTGAGCCGGCCCGCCGAAAAACGCGAACAAGTGGTGGGGAAAGCGGTACGCTTTTCGCCCGCGCCTCTCTCCGGTCTCGTGGCGCTTCCAGGCGAAGTCCTGCAAGTGCAATTCGAGAGCTAAAGTGGCACAGGCTCTTTAGCCTGTGGGGTTTCGTCATGCCCGGCGCTCAAAACCTGGCAGGCTGAGCCCTGCACCACAAGAGAAAAGCAGATCCCTCACCCACTCGCGAAGACGCGAGTGGGTGAGGGATGACAGGGTTGGAGTTTTTTCCGCCTGTTTAACCTATAGGTGTTAGCTACAGCAAGTGTGATCCCGCAGCGGGTCCTCGTGGCAGGTCGCAAGCCTGCGCCATTACGGCTTCTCCAGTAGATCGACGAATTCGACCTTCCACGGAGAGACATCCAAGTGGAGCAGCGCGACCGTTACGGGCAAATCGAAGCGGCGCGGCCCGGCGCTTCCCGGATTGAGAAACAGGACGCCGCCGCGCTCCGCGCGTGACGGCTTGTGCGAGTGCCCACTCACGACGATTTGGAAGCCCGCAGTGGCGGGATCGAGATCGAGAGCTTTAACGTCGTGCAGGACGTAAATCGTGGCGTCGCCGGCCTCGACCACCTCCGTTTCGGGCAATGCCTTCGCCCACGGCTCGGTGTCGATATTCCCGCGCACGGCGAAAACCGGCGCCAGCTCTTTCAGTCTTTCCAGAATCTCCGGATCGCCCACGTCCCCCGCGTGAATAATCGAGTCTGACCCCTTGAGAGCGGCAAGAGCCTGCGGGCGCAGCAATCCATGCGTATCCGAAATCAAGCCGATCACCTTGGGATTGCGCTTCCTCGCCACAGCGCCATTATGCAGGCGGATTTGTAGCGCCCGCCTTTCTTTTCAGGCGGGCAGGTGCTTGGCAAGGTGCCAACCCGAAGGTTGGCGCTACACGGCCCGCCCGCGCCGGAACTTCGCTGGCCGGGCCGGGCGATTCTGGAGTACGATTCCTCAAACCAGAGCTGTGAGGTTGGCGACCCAGGCCCGATTTAATAGGCGATCTAAACCCTGATATAGCGCCGGTGAGGAGCACATGCGAGCAACTCCGAGAATCCTAGCAGCGATCGCCGCGACCATGTTTCTGGCCGCCGCTGCGCATGCAGCGACGATTTCCGGCACAGTGAAAGGGCCCGACGGCGCGCCCTTCAAGGGCGCGTTCGTTTCGGCACAGAACACCAAGACCAAGATCACCGTGAACGTGCTGTCACACCGGGACGGCAGCTACCGCGTCGAAGATTTGCCGGCCGGAGAATACGTGCTGCGACTTCGCGCCGTGGGATATCAGGCCGACCCGCGCACAGGCGTGGCGCTCTCTGCCAGCCAGAGTGCCTCTATGGATTGGGCGCTGAAGCCGGGCGTCGTCCGATGGCGCGACCTTTCCCTGTATCAAGGCGAGAAACTCATCCCCAACATTCGCGGCAAGGAACTGGTCTTCGGCCCCACATCCAACTTCCGCGATGCCCCTTGCCAGATCTGCCACGGCTTCCAGACACGCATGGCCTCGGTATCGCGCGATTTGGATGGCGCCAAGGACCGCGTGGATTACATGCGCACGCGCATGCATTTTCTCCTGGGCGCCCAGGTGAACGACGAGCAGGCAGACAAAGTTGCCTCGTTCATCGCAGACGCCTTCGGGCCTGATTCAGTCCTGCCGAAATCGCCCGCGGATCTGCCGGAGTACAAGAATCTCGCGCGCACGTACGACGACGACGCGATGAACATCGTGTATGTCGAGTACGATCTGCCCGGACCGAACCGCATGCCGTGGAGCGCCGCGGCCGACAAAGAAGGAAACGTCTGGATGCCCTATTACGGCGGCGCCAACAAAATCGGCAAGCTCGATCCGGAAACGGGCAACGTGAAGGAATACGACGTCCCGAATGAAAACGCCGTGGCCATCCACTCCGCGTATCCCGCCGCGGATGGCAACGTGTGGCTGGCTGAATTCGGCGTCAACAAGCTCGGCAAATTCGATCCGAAGACGGAAAAGCTCACCGAGTATGCAGACGCATATCTCCCCGGCAAAGAAGGGTCCGTGGTGGGCGGCAGCAAGCACACCGTGCGCATCGGCCCGGACGGCATCGCCTGGGCCAGCGGCTCGCGCATCAGCCGCTTCGATCCCAAGACGCAAAAGTTCACTGATTTTGGCGAGCCGGCCTACGGCGTCTTGGCCGACAAGGACGGCAACGCCTGGTTCACGGAATACAACGCCGTGGGGAAAATCGGCAGGATCGACGGAAAAACTCTGGAAGTGAAAACGTGGAACCCTCCCGGCAGCAACACCGTGTACTCGCGCCGCATTCAGATGGATGCCGACGGAATCATCTGGTTCAGCCAGTCTGGGGCGGGGCAGATTGGCCGCTTCGATCCCAAGACGGAAACGTTCAAGAACTACGCGCTGCCAGGACCGAACGCCAGCCCTTATGCGATGAACCTCGACCGCAATCACGACGTCTGGTACTCCTCGGAATATCTGGACGAAGTGGGGCGCCTCAACACCACCACCGGCCAGGTGACCGAATATCCCTTCCCGCATTCCGAGATTACCTCGCGGGAATATTTCCTCGATGCGCAGGGCCGCATGTGGTACGCGACGCCCTCCAACAACAAGGTCGGCTATTTCTATCTGGCCGGCGAGCACACCAAGACCAGCAGCCTGACGAGCCCCGGCTCGCACTGAATCACGGAGGAAGCCATGCCTACACCCTTTGAAAGCGCGCAACTGAATCTCAGGCTGTTCGAACTTCGCCGCGAGCCGGTGTTGCGCGAAGCGCGCGTCTGGTTCACCAGCGAATTCAATCCGGACAGCCTCGCTGAACTCGTAGCCCTTGCCGGCGGGGAGCGCAACGCCTCATTCCGCATGGTCCTCGGCTACTGGGACATGGCGGCCTCCCTGGTGACCTCCGGCGCGATTGACGCGGATGCGTTCCTCGCAGCACACGGCGAGATCTTCGCCACGTTCTGCAAGATTCAGCCTTTTCTCGCCGAGTTTCGGACGGCCCAAAGCCGGCCCGAGTTTTGCAAGCACTTGGAGGCGGTCGTCATGGCCGTGCCCAATGCCGAGAAAACTTTGACCCGCATCCGGGAGACGCTCCGCTCGTCCGCCAAAGCCCGCTCACAGAAGCGGGCGCGATCGGCCAATTGACTGACACGCGAGCGGTTCAAAGGAGGTTGAGGGGGCAAGGGTAAGGAGGTTGAGGACGATGAGGACTGAATTGAGAGGCCGGGGTCCATGGATCCTGGGGGTGGGAATCGTTGCCGTCCTGGTGGGCGTATTTGCGTGGAGATCCTACGGCCAGTACGGTTACTCGCGATATACGAGCCCGCCGACGAACGTCGCGGCCACGATTGCGGGCAAAAAGATCACCATCGACTATTACGCGCCGTCCATGCACGGGCGGAAAATTATGGGCAGCCTGGTGCCGTTCGGCGAGGTCTGGTGCACCGGCGCGAACTGGGCGACCAAGATCACCAGTGAAGGCAACTTGCAGATGGGCACGCTGAAAATGCCCGCTGGAAGCTACAGCATCTGGACGCTCCCCAACGCCAACGAATGGACCCTGATCATCAACAAGCAGACCGGGCAATTCCACAAGGATTACGACTCTTCCACCGATTTCGGCCGCACCAAGATGAACTTGAAGACCCTGTCAAGCCCCGTGGAAACTTTCCGCATCGAGCTGCGGTCCGACGGCGGAAACAAGGGAACGCTGGCGCTCGTTTGGGAAACTACGGAAGCTTCCATTCCTTTCACAGTCTCGCAATAATCCAGGCAGCAGGGTGCCCCATCCTTCGCGTCTTTTGCGAAGGGTGGGTCCCGCTGAACAAGGATCAGAAGCTTGCGTCGTTGAACTTGCGTGTGATCCGCGAGGGGAAATCTCAAATTTGAAATTTGAGATTAAAACCAGCCCCACCCTTCCAAAAATCGGAAGGATGGGGCGCCCGCCGCACCTGGAAAACCAGGAGACTGAAGTCTATCGCTTGAGCTACCGCAGTGTGTAGGCAACTCCGGCATTGAACTGGACGGAGTTCTTCTTGAAGCCTGCCGGCGGATCGTTCAGAAACGAATCGATGACGTTGGTGGTGAACCCAAAACGCTTATACACCGGGAAAACAAGGCCAACGCTGCCATATGCCGAGTAAGCGCGCGTGTTATTCCAGGCGGGACTGACCGAAAGTTGCTGGTTCAGCACGATTCCGTGCGTGAATTTCAGCATGTAGAACTCCGCGAAGACGGACGTGATCAGGTTCTGATTCTGAGAAGAAGTCTGGAGCTGCTGTTTCTCATAGTCTGCCGTGCCTTTGAAATCCAGCGTCTCATTCGCTCTGTGGACCGCACTCCAACCGATTCCTCCGCCGTAGACCTGCTGCAAGTCCAGGCCTTGCGAAAAGTTGTGGTCAAAGCTGGCGGATCCGAGGGCGTATACCCGCGTGGTGAAGTATTCGTCGCGCTCGGCAGCGGCGTGGTAGATGGATGTTTTCACTTCCGGCGTGCCCGGCTGAGTCACCTTGCCGTAGGTGTCGCTGAAATCAAGGGTGGTCCGGTTGCGAGGCGGCAGCCAGCTCTCCGTGGGGATTGTCCGGACGAGGGCTATCGAAGAGTTGATGCTGAGGCTGTTCTGCGTGGCCTCGACGAGGGATGTTCCAAAGACAATCCCTCCGTTCCAGTCCTGAAACAGCCCCGGGTGCTGGAAAGCCTTGTCAAAGCTGGGCACGTCGATAATGTTGTTCAAATCGTCCACGGCCACGCTTTGCGCAGGCTGCCCATTGCCGGGATTTACTTGAACCGTCTTGTTCGCAACGGTGATGGTTCCGCGCGGGATCTGGCCGCCCTTGTCGCCCCGATCCAGCTTCACACTCTTCGTGATCACCGCAAACGGCTCGGAGGTGTGCATCTCTTGGACTTTGCTCAGGTCAATGGTGATTTCTCCGAGCGTGTCGCTCTTGAACTTCGCGGTGCCGCCCGTGAAGCTTTCGAAATGTCCAATCAGCTTTTCTCCATTGGGAAACACTACCGTATCGGGTTCGGGTTTGGGGGCCTGCGCGCGCAGTCCTGCGGGGGTCAGCGAGGCGACGAAACACAAAGCCACAGCCGCCCCAAGGCGACCAAACAGTAGGCTGGCAAGTGCTGAAGAAGTCGGCGTCTTTTGCACGGCGGGCATCCTCCTCGGGCGAAATTCTCCAATCAACTCTATGAAGGCTGAAAATTGCCTGTGGGCACAGGTAATATATGGCGCAAAGGCGATAATCGGGGTTGCTGACCGGCCCGGCGCCCCCCTATTCGACGCCACAGCCGTCCGTTACTCTATACCGGGACCTTGGCGGACGCAACGCTGCCATCTTCCGGCCGCAAGACTTTGAAAATGAAACCGAATACCAGGTACAGGATTCATGGTATAGGTGTCTCTACTCCCCGAAGCTAACATAACGGACCTTAACGTCGAGGGCGTAACAGACTTGATGAGACGACAGGCACTTGCACTTACGCGGATGCCCCAGGCCGAGCCAGATTCGGAGCAGAAGGCGCGTTTGCTGGATTTGAGCAGTGACGCCATCCTCGTCAGAGACTCCGAGGATCGAATCACTTTCTGGAATGACGGCGCGACGGAAATCTACGGTTACAGCCGTGCGGAAGCCATAGGCCGCGTCAGCCACGAACTGCTTGGCACGGAATTTCCGGAGCCGCTGGATAGCATCCGGGGAAAATTGCTTGCCGACGGGCGATGGTCCGGGGATCTCCGCCACACCTGCGCGAATGGTTCCAGGGTAACCGTATCCACTCGCTGGGTGGCGGAGCGGGACGCGTACGGACGCGTTGTTTCCGTTCTTGAATCCAACCGCGACATCAGCGAGGTCAAGCACGCGCAAGAGGCGCAAAACCGTCTCGCGGCCATCGTCGAATCATCCGAAGACGCCATTGTTTCCAAAGATCTCAACGGTATCATCGCCAGTTGGAATAAAGCCGCGGAGCGAATCTTCGGCTACAGCGCCGAAGAGGCCATCGGCCGGCACATCACTCTAATCATTCCAACCGACCGCCTGAGCGAAGAAGACGATTTTCTCGCTCGCCTTCGTCAGGGCAAGCGCATCGATCATTTCGAGACCGTCCGCAAGCGAAAGAACGGAACTCTGCTCGACATTTCGGTGACCATTTCTCCGGTCAAGGACGCCCGGGGCCACGTCATCGGGGCGTCCAAAGTCGCGCGGGACATTACCGACCGCAAAGCGATGGAGCGCGCCCTGAGGGAGGCGGAGCTCTCCGGGCGCTTGCTGCAGCTTCAAGACGAAGAAAGAAGGCGCGTCGCCCGCGAGCTGCACGACGGCGCCGGACAGTTGCTGGTCGCGCTGAGCATGAACAATGCTGCGGTGGCTGAAGAAAAGGCGAGGCTTAGCCCGGAGGCGGCGCGCAGCATGGAAGAAAGCCGGGCTCTGATCGACCAGGCGATTTCGGAAATTCGCACCGTGTCGTATCTGTTGCACCCGCCGCTTCTCGATGAAGTGGGGTTGAAGTCGGCATTGAGCCAGTACGTCTATGGGTTCGGGGAACGCAGCCGCATCTGCGTGGGCCTCGAGTTCCCGGGCGACCTGGAACGGCTGCCTCGCGACGTTGAATTGTCGTTGTTCAGGATCGTGCAGGAGTGCTTGACGAATATTCACCGCCATTCCGGCAGCGCCACCGCGCGGGTGCGCCTCTCGCGCGTGCCGGGAGAAATCCAGCTGGAAGTGGCCGATGATGGCGGCGGAATCGATCCCGAGATTCAAGAGAAGTTTTTTGCGGGCAAGAGTACAGGAGTAGGGCTGCAAGGAATGCGGGAAAGGGTCCGGCAAATTGGAGGGGCACTGCAGATTCACTCCAACGGGAAGGGCACATCCGTCCGGGTCTTTCTGCCGGTTCGGGAGCCGGCAAGCGATTCAGATGCCGCGAAACAGGACCTATAGAACGCCGGTTTCTAAGGGGCGGGTTTCTGTGGCATGAATTCCAGATTTAAACGACCAGGCTTTTGTTACTCCGGTCAAGCTTTTCATCTTTGAGGGATGCCGGCAAGGGCGAAGGTGTGGCGACTAATCAGCCCGCGCCGACCAATTCCACCTGCTCCTCCTTCTGGATCACTTCCTTCCAGAACGTTGACGTGGGATCCTCGCTGGCGACGCCGACGTGCGCGTGGCTCGAACCGCTCCCAGCGCTGACCCACTGGACCAGGAATTCCTCCGTTCTGCCGGAGTAGTCGAGAGTGACGCGACTTCCTATCGAGAGCTTGCTCTGTACGTCCGTCAACTGGGCGCCGTGGCGGCTCACATTTTGGGCGACGACCTCCTCCGTCAAAATCCGGCCGCCGGGAAAAACGACGCGGAGCGTCAGGGGAAAGCCCGCATCGTACCGCGTTTCTTTCCGTTCGATCTTGAACTGGCGCGTGAGGCTCTCCAGCTGATTGGCGATGTCGCTCAATTCCTGGGCCGCCTTGTGGGATTCCTTGGCCCGGGATAAGGTCCCGTCGGCGGCCTGGGCCACGCCGGAGATATTGGCGGAAATTTCGTTGGCGCCGTTGGCAGCCTCCCCCGCGTTGCGCATAATTTCGGACGTCGTCGCGCTCTGCTGCTCGACGGCAGTGGCGATCGTCGTGGAGATGTCGTTGATCTGATTGATGACTTTGCTCACGCCGCCAATGGCCTCCACCGCCCCCTGGGTATCCGATTGGATGGCCACAATTTTGTCGCCGATCTGCGCCGTCGCCTTCGCCGTCTGCTTGGCAAGCTCCTTCACCTCGTTGGCGACGACGGCAAACCCCTTTCCGGCTTCTCCGGCGCGGGCCGCTTCGATGGTTGCGTTCAACGCCAGCAAGTTGGTCTGTTGCGCGATGGTGGTGATCACCTTAATCACCACGCCGATTTCCGCGCTGGACTTGCCCAGTTTGGCGACCGTGATGTTGGCGGTTTCGGCGACGCTCACGGCCGAAGACGCGACTTTCGCGGCTTCCTGCGCATTCGAGGCGATGCTCTGGATCGTCGAGGTCATCTCTCCCGCGCCGGCGGACAGGCTATTCAAATGCACGGTGACCTGCTGCGTCGCCCGCGATGCGGAATTGGACTGAACCGCGGTGTCGCCCGAGTTGGCCTTGATCTGCTCGCTGGCCTGCAACAGCTGCTGGCTCGCGTTCGTCAGCTTGTGGGTGTGCGCGACCACCTCCCGCAGGATGTCCTGAAGCTTGTCCATGAAGAGATTGAACAGACGGCTCACTTCGCCCAACTCGTCCCTGCCGAAATGATTGGCCACGTCCAGGCGCTGGTTCACGTCCCCTTCGCCTTCGGCGATGTTGTGGATCATCCGCACTAATTGGTTGAGCGACCGCGAAACGTTTCGTATCAGAACGAAGCTGCCCAAGAAAAGAATAAGAAAGGAGATACCGCAAATCACAAACATGACGCGCATGGCCCGCCCGGACGTGATCTTCGCCCGGAGCTCCGCTTGCTTGGCGCTCTTGGTCAATTGGTCGTTCGTCTCCTCCAGTTTGACTTGGAGGTCCTTGTAAAGCTGCAGGTAAGAAACGACCAGCGGAGGCGCGTCGCCGGGCTTGTGGGCCAGGGTGTCGGCCAGCGTGTCCCCCGCCTGGACGTACTGCTCGCCCATTTTCAACTCGTTGTCCAGCAGCGAGCGGCTGTCAGGATCGGCGGCAAGGTCCCTCGCCGCTTGCAATCGCTCCTGAAGCAGCTTGCCGTGCTGCTTCAGCTGGTCGAGCGAGTTCTGTTGCTCATCGCCCTTGGCCTTGAAGGCGGCGAACATGTCCGCGCGCGTTAAATCGTTGAATACGCCCGCCTCGATGTGATTCCGGATCGCCGCCCCGATGGCCGCAACCTCGGATGTGCTTCTTTCCAGGGAGCTGATTCCCCAATAGCCCGTGGCGCTCACCGCCAGGACGAACACCAGGCTGCTTGCGGCCAAACTCAGCAGACGGGCTTTGATCGTGAATCGCATCGCACGTTCGCGCCTTTCTCCAATTTTCAGTGGGTTGCTGCGTCCGGCCTTGCGGGCCGGCGGATCGCCTTGCGGCAGGATGCCGCTCAGGGCACGGTCAGAATCACCTTGACCGTGCTGTCCGCGTCAGACTGCTTCACGTAGCCGATTGCGCCCGGATTGCTTGCAACCGCTTCCTTGACCTGTGCTGCCGAACCCAGATCCTTGGGAGCCGCGGAGACTTCACCGGTAAAGCTGGCCTGGATGAAATATTTCACGTAGTCGCCTTCGCTCATTTTGTAAACCTTCTTCAACACGGCGGAGCGCTCCGGCGAGCCGGGCGCGGGCATCAGCAACAGGATGAGCTTGCCGTTCGGCCACCTGGCTTTTTCGCCCCGATAGATGTTTTGCAGGTCGGAGAGTGACAGCGTGGAAACGGTGTTCGCCGGGTTGACGATGACCACCAGCGATTCATCGGCGACCGCTGCGGTTGCCCACGCGGCCAGGGCTGCAAGAACCAAAACAACCAAGGGCACTCCACACTTCCGAATATCATTTCTCATAGGCGCTCCTGGAACGGGAAGGAAAACTGGCCTTCCACGCAGTTTCATGCGCAATGGATTGCGGGTGTAGAGCCGCCAATGGCGGCGCACCTCGAGAAGGGGCTCAAGGAGGAGAGGATCTCCTGTAAATTAGCTAACGGCTTACCCATCGGCAAAATTCGGGGAAACCATAGGCAGAGGCGCGGCGCCGCGTGCCGCCAGGGTAAACCTGGCGCGGCCGTTGCGGAAAACGGCGCTGCCGAAGAGCAGCAGGTGTGCGCAGGTCAAGACCGCACGCGTCCCGATTAAGGTATTGAAAATAGATGATTTGTTGAATCACCCCGGCGAATAACACGGCGCCCGGCAAGCGGGAATTAGCGCCTTTCCGGTCACCGTAACGGGACTCCTTCGGCACAATGCAGCAATTGAGCAATCGGCGCGGCCGGATGTGGGGACCAATCGGACAACTTCCGCGTGACCGGCGATCAGAGACCGATCGAGCACTCCTCCGGCAATCTTGACCATTGCGCTCTAGTGCGGGCTGGCGAAAAAGACGGTCGATGCGCCATCCACCGGGTTGATGTCGAGGAAATAGAATTGGTTCGGGCCAATGATGTAAAAGGCAAAGGTCGAACTGCTGCTACCGTTTGGCAGCGAGAACGTACCCCTGCCGACATTCCCGTCAATCGCGCCCAGCGTGATGCCCGTAAAAGGAGTGTCAAGCTGCGGTTGAGTGATATCGCTGGGGTCTCTTTCGTCGGCTAGCAGTTCGTAGGTTGTTTCGTCGGTGGTAAGTCCGAAGAGTCCAACTAGCGCCAACGCATCATTCACCGATGAGCCTCTGCTGCGAACAATCGCCAGGCCCGTCGCAAGGTCGGTGGAGGCCGAATAAGGCCCTGCAGCTTGCGCCAGCATGGGCCCGGCCATGGCTTGATTGTTCGCCCCTGCTGTAGCGTCCAGAACGAATCCCGCGCCCGGGGCGGTGAGATAGAAGACCAACGTGTCGGCGAGACCGCTCGCATGGCCGCCAGTGACCGTCACGGCTCCCCGACCTGTGGTCGGATCAAACGTCACCGCCTGACCCGGCAGAGAGATGCCGGTATGTGTGGCGCCGTTGTCGTTGGAATCCCAGTTCAGGGTCCCCCCAGTCGCGGTTGCGCCCGTGATTTGCAGCTGGCCCACGGCGGTGATTTCGTTGCTGGCGACAGTGTCAATGCCGGCCATTCCGAATACGCCACCCGTGGTCACCACCGTTGACGCCGTAAACGGCGTGCCTTGCTGGCCCGAAAAATCCGCGGTCATCGGCGAGCCAGCATCCGTCTCGACGGCAACGAACCGCGTCTTGGTGATGGCGTA